>Ga0163216_100369_pt1 | contig 81342 bp, 81 predicted proteins | sample SynspAceP_FD_167610 | JGI IMG/M metagenome (GOLD analysis project Ga0163216, IMG submission 167610) | Saline lake microbial communities from Ace Lake in Antarctica - Synechococcus sp. Ace-P (Illumina Assembly) | ecosystem: Environmental > Aquatic > Non-marine Saline and Alkaline > Saline ... | reverse complement strand
GGCTTTGATTACCTGGCCAAAGTCATCACCGGCGTCACGTTCAAAGACGGAATTGAAGCCACAAACCCCGACCAGATCGCCGCATGACCGACAAACCTCAAACACCAGATTTGACAATAATTCGCCTGCGACGCTGGAGTACTGGACCAGGACCTACCTCCCTCACTGGACTTTTTGGAACACTATCCGAGCAGCATCATGCACTGTTGCAGCAGCTGTTACCCTGTTTGGCTTATTGTGGAAGGGGGCGTAAACTGCATCCCGCATCTGCGCAGGACCCAGCGTTTTTGGAGCCAGCACTCCAAAAACGCGCCATAATTGGGTTGGTTGCGGACAAATAGAGCAAAGATATGCCGGGCCGTTTCCCAAGATATGGCGCGCTTAGATGGAGCATTCTATTCGAGCTTCCGTAAATCAGGCCTTGCTATAACCTCAATTGGGGTATAGCGGACATGCATCGATATGTACTGGACTTCTTGTTTTCTATGCCTGTCTTTTATGACTGCGCACTTCTCAGGCGATTCTACATAAATCGAGATAAGGGAATGGACACAGATATATGTGCCCCATCCATTGTGCATTCATTATTGAAAGGAAATTCTCATGAAAACGGGAACAGTAAAATTTTATAACAGCCAAAAGGGCTTTGGATTCATTGAGCCAGAAGATGGTGCAAAAGATGTGTTTGTTCACGCAACAGCACTCGAAAGCGCCGGAATCAGCGGACTCTCCGAAGGCCAGAAGGTTTCATTCGACACTCAGGATGACGCCCGCAGTGGTAAAGTATCAGTTGGTAAAATTGAACTTCTCTGATTAGCGTTTGGCTCAATTCGAGCCGTAAAATCGCCAATCAAATTGTTAAAACGGCAGAGCATGGCTCTGCCGTTTTTTTTGGGAACCCATCCAGCAAATTTGGTTCTAAAGATCGTCAGAATTTACTCTCGATCACGCTGGGTGCCTGCCTGCGCACAGCCCAATAATTTTCGGACTCCCCAAAAAAAATCTGCGAAAATCGCAGCGCCGCACATTTTTTTCGTCGCATCACATTGACTGATATTTGGTGGTGAACAGGCGTATTGCGCTGGTTTCTGCTGCCTATTCGGCAGTTTGCATTCCGAAGCGGCGCAGGACCCTGCGTTCGGCTATGACCACAAGCTGATAGAGAATAATCGAGACCAGTACCGAGACAGCGGCGACGCTCCAGATCATGCCAAAGTCCAGATAGCCGCGTGACTGGTTCAGCAGATTTCCAAGACCCTTTCCTGTTGCCAGCCATTCGGCAATCATGACCCCTAACAGGGCGCGCGGAACAGTGAGCCGTGTGGCAGCAAAAAGATAGGGGAGGGATGCGGGGATTGTGACCATCCGCATTTCCGTCCACGGGCCAGCGCCATAGGCACGTGGCAGTTCTTGAGTTCCGCGTGGGACGAGGGAAATGCCCTGTGCCAGGGTTACGAATGCGGGAAAGAAAGTCACGGAAATGGTGACCCACAGCGTCAAGCTTGTGCCACGTCCTAACATGAGAACCAGCAACGGTGTCAGGGCCACCAATGGCATGGTTTGAGTGACGAGCGCGACGGGCATAAAGGCTTTTATGGCTTGTGGAAACAAGCGTGAGCAAATGGCCAAAAGAAAAGCGAAGAGAAGACCCAAGGCCATGCCGACAAAGGTGATTGGCAGCGTTTCAGCCAGAGCCTGCAACAGTTTTGCCTGGGCTACCGCCGCAGTTTTGCCAAGGAACAGATAGTCAATCACACCCCATGGGGTTTTGGAGATTAGATCGGGCACTCCGGATAGTTTGATATAGGCCCACCACAGGACCAGTGGCAGCGCAATAGTTCCAAGTGTCAGCAAAAAATTGTGCCCAACCGATTTGGTCGGGGGGGCGTCGTCTGGTGTGGCGGCGTTCAGGGTAACGGCGCGGGTTGCGCCCAAAAAGCGGTTGGATAGAAGCGCGAAGCCCAGATAGCTGAGGCCTGCAATGGCGGTTGCGGTGAGGCCGATACCCCACAGCCGGTCCGGTTCGCCGCGGCCCAATGAACCAAGCAGATAAGTGCCAAGGCCCCAGCGTCCACCGCCACCAAATTCCGCCAGAATGGCACCCAGCACAGCGTTTGGAGCTGCTATGCGAAAGGCGGATAGGATGGTTGGTAACGCGCCGCGCAATTGCACAAGTCGCAGAGTGGTCCAGCTTGTTCCACCATAGGCCTGAATGAGGTCGCTTGTGCGTTTGTCGGTTTGTGACAGGCCAATCACAGTTGCTGTCATGGTCACGAAATACACGCCTAAAGTTGCCAGAACCACGCGTGGTGCCATGCCGGACAGGGTCAGGACCAGAATGGGGGCGATTGCTATTGGCGGCAGCGCAAAAATGGCGATGTTGACCCCGCGAAACAGGCGCAGCGTTGTGGGGGACAGGGCAAAGATGATGCCGGCCAGAATGCCAATGGCATTGCCAATGATGAAGCCCAGCCCGGAGGCATAGAGTGTTGCGATGACATGTTGTGGATAGTCAGCGCGGTCGACCCAGAGCCGCAGCAGAATTTCGCTGAGCGATGGCAGGGCGCCGCCAGCAATGAGGTCGAGGCGACCGACTATCTCCCAAATCAGGATCAGAATGATTGCATTGCGCCAGCCTGTGTTCCGGCTTTGGGCCGCGTCAGCCGCCATGCAGAACCTCGGCGATATGATCACTCAGCTTGTGAAAGGCGCTGTCAGAAAACAAGGTGGGTAAACGTGGACGGTCAAATGGAACGTCAATCACATCGACAATGCGCCCTGGGTCGGCATGCATCACTACAACACGATCTGCCAGAAAGACCGCTTCATCAATGCCGTGTGTGACCAGCAAGGCGGTGGCCCCGGTTTCCTGCCAGATGCGCTGAAGTTCAACATTCATCTGACGGCGCAGGATTTGGTCAAGCGCACCAAAGGGTTCGTCCATGAACAGCACATTGGGATTTGTAACCAGTGATCTGGCAATCGCGACGCGCTGGCGCATGCCGCCGGACAACTCACCAGGCAGCGAGTTTTCAAACCCGTTGAGGCCGACCAGATCAATCATGTCTTGTATGCGCTGCTGTTCGGTGGATCTTTTGCGACCGATCACTTCCAGCGGTACTTCAATGTTTCGGCGCACACTACGCCAGGGCAACAGCGCCGCGTCCTGAAACGCGACGCCGGTATGGCCTGCTTTGGCAGACGCATAGGGCGTTCCACCATTGATCAGAACATTGCCACTGTCGGCTGTCTCCAACCCGAGCGCGATGCGCATGATGGTGGATTTGCCACAGCCGGACGGCCCAATGATAGCAGTGAACGACCCCGCAGGGCAGTCGAGGGAGACATCACGAAGCGCCTCCACTGTCCTGCCACGCCCCTGAAAGGTTCGGCTCACTCCATTGAGTGAAATCCCGTCAGAGATGCTGTCTGATGGCTGCATTAGATCTCTTCAAGCAGCGTGGTGTCGAACATGTCGCGGCTGCCGACGATGCCCACTTCGCCCAAGGCGCTCAAATTGGCCTCAATGTCATCTTCGCTCATCGAAAAAATACCGGAGGGTGTTTCCATCAATGGCTGCTGAGCGCCGTTGAAGAAGATCTCATTGTCGATTGTTCTTCCGGTGCCTTTGAAATGTGTGTCCGCCCATTTTGGAGGCCATACTGCAGGATCGATGAAGTTTTCATTCCAACCTTTGCGACTGGCCCGCAGCCAAGCCACGAGTTCTGCCCGTTTGTTCTTCAAAACGTCCTCGGTCACGACCACCGTGTCATTGTAGGTGGTGTAGCCAAATTCATAGAGCAGGAAGGACGTTGCTTCCGCTCCCTGTTGGCTGATTGTGTAGGGAACATTGGTCGTAAAATCGAGACTGGCGTCAATCTCGCCCTTAATCAACGGTGTTGGATCATAGGCATAAGGCACAATGTTAACCGCTCCGGCTTCAATGCCGTTCAGCTTTAGCATCGCTTCGACCGAGATCACATTGACGGGTGGAACAGCCAATGTCTTGCCTATGAGATCAGTGGGGGAGTTGATGCCGCTATCGACCAGAGAAACAATTCCTATCGGGTTTTTCTGGTATTGTGCGCCGATGATCTTGAATGGCGCGCCCTGATCAGCAATCGCCTTGATTGTGGTGTCAGGGGTTGTAAGTGCCAAATCCGCCCGACCTGCAATAATGGTGCTTTCCGGGATGACATCCGGGCCGCCAGACAGATAGGTCAGATCAAGGCCTTCTGCGGTGTAATATCCTTCGTCCATGGCCAGAAAATAGCCCGCGAACTCAGCATCATTAATCCATGCAGCCTGCATGGTTAGCGGTGTCGCCGCAAATGCGCCTTTGGGCACCATTGAAGCTGCCGCGGCAGCGGCTGCCGTGGATAGGAAATGACGACGATTGAGGGAAAGGGTCATGGGAAATCTCCAGTCTTAGGGTTGTGAGCTGTTGGGTGGTCTTGGGATTGTCTTGGATTTAGGCGATGCCCTGAATACGCTGCAATTCCTGCAAGGGGGGCGTCTGTTCAATCTGCTTTGGTTCCAGTAACGGCCATTTCACGCCGCTGGGGCGTTTTGCGCGGCGCTCAACCGTATGCATCTGTCCGGGGGTGGCGATCTTGTCGACCAGAATGTCCGTTTCAGAAGGTTGCAACTGATCTGTAACCAGTTGGACATCATGAACCACAGCCATAACGGGCGTGGTTTCGTCCACAAGGCCCAGATCGGTAAACATGCCCCATTCCAGATCGAAAAATCCGTGGCCTTTGCCAAATCGGACACCGTTAACCGATACGGCTGATGCGCCCGTAACCATGAGGTCAAAGCGGCCGCGTTTTGCTATTTCCTCTAGAGAAATGGGACGGCCAAAATGCTCCATGCCATCAAGCCATGATGCATAGAGGGCCGCACCTTCTGGAACCATATCCGGTTCCAGCAACAGAAAGCCGCGGTAGATGCCGTAAGTGGACATGACGAAGCTTTTGCCATCTTCAATCATCCGGCGGCGTAAATCCGCCAGGCAATTATCCGGTGTGATGAAGGCGAATTCCGATTGTTGGTAGTCGGGTTCGGCAACCAGACGGTCCGTTGCCTGTTCAGAGCCCTCAAAGTCTGGGATCACTTCGGCAAAATTCATGTGGAAGCGCGTGTCGGGTTTGGCGACATCGTGGAGCTTTGTCCAAATTCGTTCGCGTATAATTTTTGAGGTCGACATAACCGCACCTTGGTGAGTTTCAGTGTTTCATACTATTGAAACTAATGTTTCATCGGTCAAGTTGAATCTTGGAAGAAAAGAGGGTATTCGGTCCCTATGGCTTCCAGATTGATCCTCAGAATTCATGAAAAACAGGCGCGCCTTACGGGCAGTGAGCGCAAGATTGCGGAAGTTCTTCTGCAAAATCAGGGGATTATTGAAACCCACAGTGCAACGGAGTTAGCCGTTCTGGCTGGGGTTTCCAAGGCGACTGTTGCGCGTTTTTTTCGCAGTCTGGGCTATGCGGATTTCGAGGAAGTACGGTTGCAAGCCCGTGAGGAACGCAACAGAACACAGCCTTATCGGCAAGCTGAAACGTTTACCCAACAAACAGTTCTGGGCCGATCCATTGGTGATCATATGGATCTGGAATTGCGGAACCTGACGCGGACTTTTGAAGAATTGCGGTCCGATCGCTTGGCTGGTATTGCCAAAATCCTATCGGCCGCACCGCGCGTATGGTTTCTTGGCTTCGGCGCAGAGGATGGCGTGGCGCGCGTCGGGCGTGCGCTGTTTTCCAAACTACGTCATGAAGTACATTATCTGAACGGAACAGGACAGGACTGGTCAAGTGACCTGGCCATGACCGGACCCAGAGACGCGCTGATTTTGCTCACGCTTGAACCCCGGCCGAAGCTGATGCGTTCCATCTTGGCCTACGCGCGCACGTCGCGGATGCGGATTATCACGTTAACGGACCATGGTTTTCAGGCGCAAGCGGAGCGGTTTTCTGAAAGTGTGTTGTCCTGTCATGTGGCCAGTTACAGCGCTTTGCCAACTCATGCCACACTTGTTTCCATGCTGCGTTTGCTGGCGATCACTTACATTGGTCAGAACGCAGATGCAGTGAAGCAGCGCGGCGAAACGCTGGATTCGATTGTTGAAGAGTTGGATTTGCTCGAATGAGCTGTTGGTCGCAGAATTGCTGACCTCATAGTTGAATGCGGAGACTATCAATTTGTCAGGACCACGCAGAAACAGGCTGGCGAAATTTGCTTACAGTGTTGAAAAGTTCATCGACCGATTTCGTCCTGCCAGATCGAGAGACAATCTCACGATTGACCCCTATGTTGGTTACGGAACGCCAGATGGCGTGATTGTCCGAGGACGTGTCCTCACCCGGCGACAGGCCGGGAAGGTTTCAACAAATCTCGGACTTTTTGCGAATATGCGGGCCATGGTGTCGCATTTTCTGACGTATGAAGTTGGTGATGTGGACGTTGATGTTGCAGGCATTAAATCCCGTAGTGATGAAGAAGGCTATTTCACCGCATGTGTCCCTGTTGCTGATCCGGAGACAAAGCATGTAACGCTCAAACTTCCTGCCCATGCATATGAGTGCTTGGCGCCTATTGTCATGACCGACCCAAGCGCAGACCTTTGCATCATATCTGACATTGATGACACGATCATGCAGACTGGAGCTTACAGTCTGCCGCGTAATATTTGGACAACACTGACCGGTTCCGTCGAAAGTCGCACTGTGTTCCCTGATACGGTTGCTCTCATCCGGATGCGTCAGGCTGGCAAGAACCCGGTCTTTTATGTCAGTTCATCTCCGTGGAACCTGCATGGGTTTCTGGATGATGTTTTTCAGCGCAACGATGTGCCCTTTGGCCCCAAATTTCTGCGCGATTTCGGGATCAGTGAAACAAAATTTATCAAAAGTACCCATGGCTCACATAAGGGCGATGCGATTGACACGATCATTTCAGCGAATCCCGGCCTCAGATTTGTTCTGATCGGGGATACCGGGCAACATGATGGGCAGGTTTATCTGGAAGCTATTGAGCGTCACAAGACGGTTATTGCCGAGGTTTGCCTGCGCCATGCAGGCCCGGTGGATGATCTTGATGCTGATGTTGCGGATAAAATCCGCAGCACGGGCGTTGCCTTGTACACAGGGCCGAGCTTTGCCCCGCTCGTCGAAACATCACAATGACTCTTTCAGCCATGTGAAGGCATGCCTTTCATGCAAGCGTTGGCGCGATCAGCCTCGAACCACCATCAGTAGCAACGACTTTCTGCTTCATTTATTGTCGCTGCAGGAGGTGACAGGCTTTCTAACGGGACTGCCGGGTGGAGGCGGGAATGAGGGTGGGGCGTAACTGCCTTGATGTCTTGGCCTTGGTCGCAACGGGAAGCCCCTGATACAGGCGCTTGGTGGCCTCCGCCACAATGACACCTGATAAAGCAGGCCAGAATTTCTGGCCGGCCTTTTCAACCGCATTGGCGGATCGCAGCATCATGCGTGACTTGGAGGGCGGTAGATACAGAGCACCATCCCATTTTTCTGGTGAGAACAGGGCATTTCGCAAAAGCTTCTGCAACTGGCCCCGGCTGAAAGGCCGACCAAAGCCGAAGGGTGACGCATCCAGCCGAGACCACAAACCACCACGTGATGGAACAATAATGATAATGCGCCCTCCAGGTGCCATTACGCGCCAGGCTTCCTGAAGCGTTGCCAGCGGATCATTGACCATTTCCAGGGTGTGGACCATCAGCAACCGGTCGATCGAGGAATCAGGCAGGGGGAGTGTGGTTTCATCCACCAGAACTGCCGATCTGTTTCCCTCTTTTGGCCAGGCAAAAATGCCTTGTCCTGCGGGCATAAATGCAAATACGCGCTCGCTGCCTTCAACAAATTGGCCAAGATAGGGGGTTGGAAACCCGAGCCCCAGGACGCGGTCCTGTTTGGTATCAGGCCAGAACTGCGTGAGTTTTCGTGACAATATACCTGCTGCCACCCGGCCCAGCGGGGTGCGATAAAATTCCAGTAGATCGACAACATCCAATTGCATTGGCTACATATATCCCACACTGTGCCGCTTGGGAAAAGGAATGAGGAAAATTATGTCCGAACTGGTCATTGAACAATTCATGTGCCGCAGCGACAATTTTGGTGTTCTGGTGCATGATCCAGATACCGGACTGACAGCGGCCATCGATGCGCCGGACGGGCAGCCCATTCTGGACGCGCTGGATCGCAAGGGCTGGAAGCTCAGCCATGTGTTCCTGACTCATCATCATGCTGATCATACGGCAGGCCTGCCAGCCCTGCATGATCGGTTTCAGCCGCGCCTGATTGGCCCCAAGCTTTCCATGGAAAAGGTGAGCGGTATTGATCTACCGGTTTCGCAGGGCAATGTGATCGAGTGGTCCGGGCGGGACATCAATGTGCTTGAAACGCCAGGACACACGCTTGATCATGTGAGCTATTGGTTCAGCGATGACAAAATTGTCTTCGCCGGAGATACATTGTTCGCTCTTGGCTGTGGCCGGGTGTTTGAAGGCGATTACGCGATGATGTGGGAGTCGCTTGAAAAACTGGGTGCTTTGCCAGACGCAACGCGGCTCTATTGTGGCCATGAATACACATTGTCTAATGCGCGCTTTGCGTTGTCGGTCGATCCAGACAATGAAAAACTCAAGGCGCGGGCTGAAGAAGTTGCACGCTTGCGCAGGGATGATCTGCCAACCTTACCCAGCACCATAGGGCTGGAGCGTCAGACGAACCCGTTTCTGCGCGCTGATGAAGCGGATTTGAAGCAGGCTGTTGGTATGCCCGAGGCCAGCGCAGAGAGTGTTTTTGCCTATCTGCGTGAGGCCAAAGACAAGGCCTGATTTTAAAATGACAGTGCCTGCGGAACGGTGCGTAGATACCTCAAGTTGAAAACGAATCACTTCACAAAAAACGCCGGGTGGTGACACCCGGCGTTTTTGTTGGTCTTTCGCTAATTGAGCAGCGGCTCCGTTCGGAGGCGCTCAATCTCTTCTTTCAGGAGAAGTTTTCGTCTTTTCATCTCTGAAAGCTCAAGAGAATCAATGGATGGATGCTGGTTTGCCTTGGAAATCTGTTGTTCGAGGGTTGCATGACGTTCTTGCAATTTGGACAAATGTACATCCATGCTCATAGTCAATCTCCTTGGTTTTCTATCAACGCGTGTATTCTCTCACAGACGGACTCGCCTGTCGAATGCGAGGTTGTGTGCGCTGCAATATCGAAGTGCCTGATTTTTCCGCTTGATTTCGCTCTATTTGACCTCGCCACAACAGCCTTCAATCAGTTAGGATAGGGCTTGTTTACCTGACAACAGGTCTATTGGGCGATGAGTGAAGAACAGCATGATCTTGAAGAAATTCCACAGCTGGAGCAGCGCGGCAGGCTGGCCATCCTCCGACAGGAACACAGGGATCTGGACGCAGCCATTGCCGCCTTGTTGCAAAGTGGCCTGTCTGATGCGCTTCAACTCCAGCGTCTGAAGAAAAAGAAACTGCTTCTGAAAGATAAGATTGCAGAACTGGAAGACTCTTTACTGCCAGATATAATTGCCTGATTGATGTGAAACCTGACAGTTTCGCAGATGTGAACCTTGCATTTTTGACGTTGGCCGCGTAGGCAGCTTGCTTCCCGGGGCACAACCCTGACCACTGCAAATCGATGGAAGATGTGTAATGGCTGTCTCTTCTCAAGAGCCACAAAATAATGATGTGGATGGGCGCAGGCCGGACGAATGTCCAGTTGCGGTCATTATGGGCAGTCAATCGGACTGGCCAACCATGAAGGGGGCTGCCGATATCCTGTCGAAATTGGGTATTGGCTACAAGGCCCAGATTGTTTCTGCTCATCGGACACCGGATCGCCTGGTCAGTTTTTCAAAATCGGCCCGTGAGAACGGATTTAAGGTGATTATTGCCGGCGCAGGCGGGGCTGCCCATTTGCCTGGCATGTGTGCTTCCATGACACCGCTACCGGTCCTGGGCGTTCCTGTTAAATCCAGCACCATGTCAGGGCAAGATAGCCTTTTGTCCATTGTGCAGATGCCTGCAGGTATTCCTGTGGGAACCCTTGCCATTGGTGAGGCTGGCGCAAAAAACGCGGCGCTTTTGGCAGCCGCTATTTTGGCGCTGTCGGATGAGGGCCTTGCTGCGCGTCTCGATGATTGGCGCAGTGCGCAAGCGGCAAGTGTGCAGCACGAACCTACCGATACTGTCTGATTTCAAGGATCTGAGACTGATATGAAGGCCCCTTTATCACCTGGCAGTCGAATTGGTATTTTGGGCGGAGGGCAACTTGGCGCAATGCTGGCTGGTGCTGCCAGTGAAATGGGCTTTCAGCCACATATTTATGCGCCGGAGAACAACAGCCCGGCGTTTCAGCGCACAGCGCTTAGCACATGCAGTCCCTATGAGGATCTAGAGGCTCTCGCCCGCTTTGCAGAATCAGTTGATGTGCTGAGCTATGAATTTGAAAACGTCCCGATTGAGCCGTTGCAGCACATTGAAAAGCTTGTGCCAATTCGACCCGGAATTTCTGCGCTGAAAACGGCGCAGGATCGCCTGATCGAAAAACGTTTTCTGCAAAGTGTGGGCGTGCCTTTGGCGCAATTCCGCGCAGTGGATTCATCAGATGACCTTGCCGCAGCTGTTCACGAGCTTGGCTTGCCATGCGTGTTGAAAACCAGACGCTTTGGCTATGATGGCAAGGGGCAGGTCATCCTTCGGAGCGCGTCAGATGTCCCCACCGCGTTTGAAGCCCTGGGCGGCAAGCCCTGTGTGCTGGAAGCCTTTGTGCCATTTTTTGCAGAAACTTCTGTGATTGCAGCCAGAGGCCTGGATGGTCAGGTAACTTCTTATGAGATGGCCCTTAATCATCACGAAAACCACATTTTGAAAACGACCACTTTGCCATCCGGTTTGCCGCCCCAAATTCTGGCGGAAGCAACTTTTGCCGCAGAAGCGATTCTCAGTGAGCTAGATTATGTGGGCGTGATGGGGATTGAGTTTTTTGTGTCGGGGACTTCAGAACAGCCGATGCTTCTGGTCAATGAGATTGCACCAAGGGTGCATAATTCGGGGCATTGGACGCAGGATGGTGCTGTCATTGACCAGTTCGAGCAGCATATCAGAGCCATTGCAGGCTGGTCTCTGGGGGATGGTACCCATCACAGCAATGTGGTTATGACCAATCTCATTGGCGAAGAAATGAACGCCTGGCAGGGGTTTGCGGCTGATCCTTCCAGCCGGGTCCATCTATACGGCAAAGGCGAGACACGACCGGGCCGGAAAATGGGACATGTGAACACTGTTTCTGCAAAGACATAAGACGCTTGCGGGAACTTGCGGTCCCGGCAGTTTTGGACGCGAAAACCTGTGGTGGTACTGTGGACAATATTGGGTTGGTCTGCTATGGACCCGGTTCATTCTGAACAGTCTCGGAATTTGCCATTGGGTGCTCGGCCAAAAGACAGGTCGCAGCTTGGACCAAATGCGGGTTTACGATGGACGTTCACCAGACTATAAGCGGCTCAAATTGATCCAGGGCCACACTGTAACAAGAAAGAGAGACGAGCTACGTGCTAGTATCCGTTCGTGACAATAATGTTGATCAGGCGCTCAAAGCGCTGAAGAAAAAGCTGCAGCGCGAAGGTGTATTTCGTGAAATGAAGCTGCGCAGCCACTTTGAAAAACCTTCAGAGAAGCGTGCTCGCGAAAAAGCTGAGGCTGTTCGCCGGTCCCGCAAATTGGCTCGCAAGCGTGCACAGCGCGAAGGCATCCTTCCCAAGAAGGCTCGCCGCTAAGTGCTATGCGCTTCCGTTTCATCGGATGGCGTTTTGAATTAAGAGTTTAAGAAGCGGTCGGCTGCTGTCCGATCCGCTTTTTTTGCGTTTTATCAAGCTTCCACAGTTCTTTTAAATGCCCCATTTATTGAATAATTAAAGGGCAGGGACTTTGGGTTAAGAGGGTTGAGTGGCACCAATGACGTTTTCGCATTCTGTCTACAACATCTCTTCAGGCATTCGAATTTTTCGGTTTACTCGTATTGTTCGATTCACGGGTATTGTATTGTTTGCCGGGCTTTTGGCAGCTTGCCAGGGCACTAACCTGCAGAATGCATCCTTGAGCGGCCAGAATACGCAGGCCGGGTCAGCCGCTAACCTTGACAGTTTGACGGCTGTTGTGGATCGCAGCCCGAATGATCCCAACGCCTACAATATTCGTGGTGCTGCACTCGGCAAAGCTGGCCGATATGACGATGCCATTGCAGATTTCAACCGCGCCCTTCAGATCAATCCGCGTTTTGCCCAAGCCTATGCAAATCGGGGTCTGGTGTATCGCCTGAAAGGCGAGGATGCCAATGCGGTGGAGGACTACAACCGGGCTTTGCGGGTCAATCCACAATATGCCAATGCCTATGTCCGGCGTGGAAACGTCTATCGCCGCCAAAACCAGTTGGCTCTGGCGCTTGAGGATTATAATCGGGCGATCCAGATAAACCGGACCGACCCGGAAGCATTCCACAATCGCGGGCTCGTCTATCAGGCTCAGAAGCTGCATAATTTTGCGCTGGAAGACTTTACGACTGCCATTGGTCTGTCACCTCAAGCGGCACCGCCCTACAATGCGCGCGGTGAAAGCTATCTTGTGACTGGAGATGCGCAATCCGCATTGGAAGACTTCAACGCTGCCGTCAGTCGTAACCGCGGCAGTGCGCAAGCCTGGTATAATCAGGGCGTTGCGCTTCAAAGGCTGAACCGGAACAAGGAAGCTGCTGCGGCATTTCAGAAGGCTTTGACGCTCAATCCTTCACTGCCAAATGCGCGCGAGGCGCTTAATCAGGCACGTCAGACCAGCTGATTCTACTGGCCGTCAGGAATCTGTCGTAATTGCGTCATGACCCCAGCGGGACAGAGCGTCTTCGTCGCTTTCCTTGGCATCGATCCAATTACCTTCACCGCCTTCGGCCAGATGCTCCTTTTTCCAGAAAGGGGCACGGGATTTCAGAAAATCCATGATGAAATTCGCGCCGTCAAAGGCCGCATGACGATGTGCGCTGGTGACGGCCACCAGAACGATTGTCTCACCGACGGCAATTTTGCCGACCCTGTGAATTACCAGCGCCCCTTGTATGGGCCATTTGGCCAGGGCTTCTTCCACAATTTTCTGAATTTGCGATTCGGCCATGCCGGGATAGTGCTCAAGCTCCAGGGCGCTTAGCGTGTCATCAGCCCGGCAAATGCCTGAAAAAGATACCAACGCTCCAGCATTGGGGGAATTCTTTACCAGAAACTCCGTCTCAGCTTGAATATCAAACTGTTCCTGCTGAATGCTAATTTTTACAGGGTGGTCTGACATGGTCTACCCGCCGGTCATGGGCGGGAAAATTGCAATTTCCCGCGCTCCATTTATTGGGGTATCTGCCGTGACGTGAGTCTGATCAAGGGCAACGCGCAGAGATGCTGCATCGGTCAGGGCGTTTTCATATTGATCGCCCTGTTGTGACAGCCAGTTCAGAAACTGCTCCACTGATGTAATGTCGGCTGGAATGTCGCGTTCTTCGCTGGCGAGGCCAATACGTTCGCGAACCCATGAAAAATAGAGCAGCTTCGTCATTGCAAATCCGTGATTTTAGCGATCACTATCGATCAAGTGGCGGAGACCCGCACGAAAATAATCATAGCCAGTATAGAGGGTCAAAAGTGCGGCGACCCATAACAGGCCTATTCCAATTTCAGTGTTAAATGGCAGGACCTTGTCGCCTGCGGGTGCAGCCAACAGAAAGCCAAGGGACACCATCTGTAATGTGGTTTTCCATTTTGCCAAATTGGTTACAGGGACGCTGACCTGCAATTCGGCCAGAAATTCGCGCAGTCCTGAAACCGAAATTTCCCGCATTAGAATAATGGCTGCAGCCCAGAGGGAAACGCCTGATACGACCTGATTGGCGCACAGGATGATGAGACACGCCGATATCAGCAATTTGTCTGCAATCGGATCCAGCATGCGACCCAAGGCAGATTGCTGGTGCCATGCTCGCGCCAAATAGCCGTCGAAAAAGTCCGTAATGCTGGCAACAATGAATATGCCGAGGCAGAGCCAGCGACCGAAATCACCTTCTACAAAGGCAGTGCCGACAACGGCGGGTACTGCAAGAATACGCCCATATGTCAGAATATTGGGTAGGCTGAAAACGGTACTGCGCCCGTCTCTTTTAGGTGTGGCTGGTTCACTGGTCATTTTTGCAATGCAACACGGGGCCATGATTGCGTCAATGCTAAACCGGTGAATTGTCGCGCTAAAGTGATGGGTGGTTAAGCTGGGGGATGATCGCTCTGTGAGTGTTCTCCATCAGCAGAGTTGATCTGGTCTTCACAAAAGATCATTTGAGTGTTTTGCTCGGGCGATATAGGGGTGCTATCCCGATCTTAACAAGAATGACATTTCGTGACCCTGCCGTTTAAATCCTGGCGCACGCACTTTACGCAGACACTCAGTCTGTCTGTGCCTCTGGTTGGCATTCAACTGGCACAGGCGGCGATCGGGATTACAGATACGTTGATGGTTGGGCGGCTCGGCGCAGCCGAGTTGGCGGCACTGGCGTTGGCGACAGCGTTTTTCTTTACGCTGTTTATTGTCGGTCTGGGACTGACCCAGGCCGTGTTGCCACTGGCCGCAGAGGCGCAGGGGGCTGAAGACCCGATTATGCTGCGCAGAACCATTCGCATGGGGTTCTGGGTGGCCAGCGGGTACACGGTGTTGGCAATTGCGATTCTGTTCAATACGGAAGCCATCTTGCTGTTTGCAGGGCAGACGCCAGAAACAATCCGTTTTGCCAGCGGTTATATCGGCATTGCGAAATGGGCTTTGTTGCCCATGCTCCTGTTCATGAATTTGCGGGCTTTCTACACAGTGCTCGATTGCGCAAACGTCATGTTTGCTATCAACATTCTGGGTGTTCTGGCCAATATCGTGCTGAATTACATGTTCATATTCGGCAATTGGGGCGCTCCGGAATTGGGCGTTGAAGGGGCCGCCGTTGCAACATTGGGCACTGCCATTTTGACATTGGCAGGCATGGTTTTGTTGTCGTTGTACGACAAGCGAATGAAGGATTTTGAGATTTATGGGCGGTTCTGGCGCGTTGATACTGAAATCCTGCGCCGGATTCTTCGCCTTGGTTTCCCGATTGGCATGACTTTATTGGCTGAAGTTGGCTTGTTCGCCGCCGCTACCATTTTGGTTGGACGCATCGGGACGCTGGAGCTTGCAGCGCATGGCATTGTCATGCAGTTGGCGAGCCTGTCCTTCATGGTACCGCTTGGATTGTCCAATGTAGCAACGACACGCGTGGCGCTGGCTTATGGTCGTCGCAACGTGGAAGATTTGCGACGGGCCGCCTATGCAACAATCATTCTTGCGGTTGGTTTCAGTGGCGCTGCTGCGTTGGTATTTCTGGCCGTACCGACTCCGTTGATTTCCATGTTTCTGAACGCCGCCCGAGAAGATACGGCGGCAGTGGTTGCGCTTGCCATTCCTTATTTGTTTTTGGCTGCTTTGTTTCAGCTCGTTGATGGGACACAGGCGGTTGCGGCTGGTGCCTTGCGCGGCATGCAGGACACACGCGTTCCTATGGTGATTGCCATCATCAGCTACTGGATTGTCGGGCTTGGCAGCGGATATGTGCTAGCATTTCCGCTCGGTCTTGGTGGTGAGGGCGTCTGGATGGGATTGGCGCTTGGTCTGGCGGTGGCCGCTATACTGCTGACGGCGCGCTTCATAATGAGAGATCGGTTGGGCCTCGGGTTGGCTACGTCGAAGGGATAGATGTGTTTTCGTACAGAGCCTGTTTTTGGATTTGCTCGAATTTCGTAAACCAATTTAATCTAGTTGCCTAATTTTTTGCCTTCGCAATACTTTGTATTCCCATTAGGGCAAAAACTCCACCTGTTGCTAGACCGGCCGGTGCCCCGAACAAAGTTAAGAAACCGATAGATACTCCTGCGACTGCAGCATTTGAAAAAGTTCGCAATATCGTACCATTTTGGCCAGAAATTGTGTTCTCACACAATTCTAATACTCGTGCAGCTTTTTCAGTGACGCGCTTTTTGAGTTCGTCAAAATTTTTCGCAGGTGCGCTTTGACCGGCCTCTTCTGCAATCTCCTTGCAACCAGCCTCCAATATCTCCAATAAATCAATAATTGGTCTATTCTTTGCTATTGTATCTTCGTGATTTGCTCCTCTCAGATGCTCGATTTGATCTCGGGAAATTTGAGCGTAAAGAAGCGCTTGGTTTGCGATAAAGGGTAAATTCTGAGGCGTGATGCTTATCGTTGGAAAACCCTGATCTTCTCCAACTGCTGATGGTTCTATTGACTGCTTATCAGTTTCTAAATCACGGTGCTCTGCATCCAACATCTCGCCTTCGATTGTTATTATTTGATTTCCAGGTGAGGGGGGACCGGTGTCAATAAAAAGATTCCATGTGATCGGCCTATCAACACCAATAGGTAATATAGTTTCCAAGTCACCTATCGATCCATCGAGCATCTTTGTTGTTAAACCATCCAAATTTGAGAGGTCACACTTTATAAACTCAGCTCCATTAAATTCTCCTTCATTTACTTCACAATTAATGAAAATGCATTCCAATAGTTTTGTGTCGTAGAACATATTTGGATGGATTTTACAGTCTTGAAACAAAACTTTTTTAAATTCAGCCATGCTTGAAAAAGTTGCTTTATTAATATTGCAGCTAATGAATTATACATGCCTAAAATGTCCTAAGCCAAATGTCGTTTTCTCAAAATTGCAACTTACAAAGACGCAGTCATGAAATTTTCCATTCAATAAAAACTTGGGGGGAGAAGTCAAATTTTCATAACTTCCAGATATAACTAAATTTGGAACTGATTGTCTGAATTTCTCCCATATTTGTATTGTGGAAGTGTATTTTATTATTTCCTCGAATCGATACATGCTGCCATCCATAATGATAGAATTATCTTATTTGCTCTCATTTATATATGGAAGCACTTCAATGTGAATTCGGTAGCTATTATTGCGTCGGTGTGCACTAATCCGTGTCGTTTTTGCCCGTGTCATGGAAAAAATCGAAGATGATCTGTGCCATTTGGGCAGAAACGCCCGGCACTTTTTCCAGATCTGTAAGACCTGCCTTGCTGGTGGCTTTGGCTGTTCCGAAATGGTGCAGGATGGCGCGTTTGCGGGTCGGGCCAATGCCCGGTATCTCGTCCAATGGGTTTTTGGTAATGTCCCGCTTGCGTCGCGCGCGATGGGAACCGATGGCGAAGCGGTGGGCTTCATCGCGCATGCGCTGGATGAAATAGAGAACGGGATCACGCTCGGGCAGCATGAAGGGCGCGCGGCCTGGCACTATGAATTTTTCCCGGCCTGCATCCCGGTCCGGGCCTTTGGCGACCCCGGCAATTGGCATATCAGCAACGCCCAGTTCTTCCAGAACGCCCTTTACGGCGTTGACCTGGCCGATGCCGCCATCAATCAGCAACAGGTCGGGCCAGGTGCCTGCATCAATTGTGTCATCTTCAGCGGCGTGCTTTGGGCCATCTGTCTCTTTCATGAGACGTGAAAAGCGCCGGGTGAGCACTTCACGCATCATGCCATAATCATCGCCCGGCGTGATGTCCTTGGATTTGATATTGAACTTGCGATACTGGTTTTTCAAAAAACCATCGACGCCCGCCACAATCATGCCGCCAACGGCATTGGTGCCCATGATGTGGCTGTTATCATAGACCTCAATGCGCCGTGGCATATCTGACAGATCAAATACCTCCTGCAGACCCCGCAGCAGCGTTTGCTGCGAGCTGGTCTCGGCCTGTTTGCGCCCCAGCGCTTCGCGCGCATTGGTCATGGCATGAGAGATAAGATCCCGCTTTTCGCCGCGCAACGGCTTGGACAGGTGCACCTTGTGACCCATACGTTCGGTGAGGGCTTCCGACAGCAATTCATGCTCTTCCCCAAGGTGTGAGACAAGAATGTGCGAGGGCGTTGGCTTGTCATCGTAAAACTGGGTCAGGAAAGCTTCCAGTACAAAGCCCGGATCAAGGGTTTCGTCGGCTTTTGGGAAATAGGCCCGGTTGCCCCAATTCTGGCCAGTACGGAAGAAGAATACCTGAATGCAGGTCTGGCCATCCTGTTGATACAGCGCGAACACATCTGCTTCCTTGACCGTTTGCGGATTGATGCCCTGTTGCGATTGAATGTGTGAAAGCGCCGCCAACCGGTCGCGGTAAATCGCGGCTGTTTCAAAATCAAGGTCGCCGGAAGCAGCTTCCATTTTTCCTGCCAGCTCCTGCTGCACCTTCTGGCTTTTGCCTGAAAGAAACCCTTTGGCCTCGCTCACCAGTTCGGCATAGTTGTCCTTGGAAATCTCACCGGTACAGGGGCCTGAACAGCGTTTGATCTGAAATTGCAGGCAGGGCCGGGTGCGGTTTTCGTAATAGGAATCGCTGCAATTGCGTAACAGGAAGGCTTTTTGCAGCGCCGTGATGGTGCGGTTGACGGAGCCAGCAGAGGCAAAAGGGCCAAAGTAACTGCCCTTACCCTTGCGCGCACCCCGATGTTTCAGAAGCTGAGGGGCATCATGATCTTCGGCAATGTGGATATAGGGAAAGCTCTTATCATCGCGCAGCAGAACATTGTATTTGGGCCGAAACCGCTTGATGAGATTGGCTTCCAGCAGCAGCGCTTCGGTTTCAGTGCGCGTGCTGACAAACTCCATGCTCGCGGTCTGGCTGATCATGCGAGCGATGCGGTTGGTCTGACCCATCATGCGGGTATAGTTGGTGACCCGCTTTTTAAGACTGCGCGCCTTGCCCACATAAAGCACGTCGCCCTTGGCGCCATACATGCGATAGACGCCTGGGTTGTTCGGCAGTTTTTTGGCGAAGGCCAGAATGATTTGCGGACCGGTTTTTACATCCGGCTGGCTTTCACTCGTGTGCTCGTCATCGGCCTTGCTTGGTGCCTCTGGTACTGGGGGTTCAGTGGATTGCTCGCTCATTCAAAGCAGCCTACCACATCCGGTGTTTCCCATGCCAGATGCTGACCGCTATCCAGGGCAATCATCTGTCCTGTCATGGATGGCGCGTTGCGAATGAAATCAATTGCCGCTGTGATTTCGGACAATTGCGGTTGGACCTGCAAAATCGTTGCGTTGATCTGTGCCTGAAAATCCGCATCTGTCTGGCGCGCGTTGGATAGCGTCGGGCCGGGTCCTATGCCGTTGACGCGGATATTGGGTGCAAGTGCCTGCGCCAGTGTTTGTGTTGCACTCCAAAGGGCTGCTTTTGACAACGTGTAGGACATGTAGCGTGGGGTCAAAGCCCAAACGCGCTGATCAATCATGTTGATGATCAAGCCTTTTTCTGCCTTTGGCAGGCGGTCTGCCATCGCTTGCGCCAGAAAGACCGGGGCCTGAAGGTTGGGTTGTAAATGATGATCCCAGCTTTCGGACGTGATTGAACCGATTTCATCAGACACAAAAGTGGAGGCGTTGTTGACCAGCAGCGTGACAGGGCCGAATTCTGCCGCAGCCTGAGCTTCCAGTTGGACGACCGAGCGCATGTCTGCCAGATCCGCTTGTATGGCCACCGCCTTGCCGCCACGAGACTGAATGTCGGTGACGACCTGCTGCGCATCCGCCCTTGAGGTGTTGTAATGCACGCTGACACAATAGCCCTGTTCTGCCAGATGCAGGGCCAGCGCTTTGCCGATGCGCTTTGCAGCGCCGGTTACCAATGCATGTTCGCTCATATCAACTCGCTAAATTGCCGGTCCAAACGTATCAGAAGCCATGGGGGTGCAATGCCGAGATCACATAGGCGACATAGAGCAGAACCATGATTACCCCTACAGGACGGGTAATGGATTTGGACAGGAATATAAAGGGCAGCAGACATATAGATGTCAGCACCATGATCCACATATCCGGTACAAATATATCGCCTGGAACCTGAAGCGGAAACACTGCGGCTGTGGTGCCCATGATAGCGAGCAGATTAAATATGTTGGAGCCGATGACGTTGCCAATGGCAACGGCGCTTTGCCGATGAAAGGCTGCCATCATAGCGGCCACGAGTTCCGGCAGTGAGGTGCCGATAGCGACAACCGTCAGGCCAATGGCGGTTTCCGATACACCCCAGCTTCGCGCAATTTCCGTGGCGCCAAAAATTGTAAAACTGGCACCTATGGGCAAGCCGACAAGGCCGATCAGCAGGAACCCGGACAGCATCCAGGCCGGTTTGGTGCCAATGTCACCAAACTCGTCTTGCAGGGCGTCCTGCGCCTGTTTGCGGTGTCGTCTTGCGCTTCGATAATTGTCATACAGAAAGACGCCCAGCAGAGACAGCATCACCACTGCGTCCAGTCGGCTCAACATTCCATCGCTTGCCAGCGCAACAAAGCCAAGCGTGATGGTCACCATGAACAGCGCATTGCGCCGTGTACCGGGCCCGCTGCACGCTGTGGCAAAAATCAATGAGGGCGCGCCAAGAACCAGCAGAATGTTGGCGATGTTGGAACCAACCACATTGCCGATGGCAAGACCAGGTGCGCCAGAAGCTGCAGCCTTCATGGAAATCACCAGCTCTGGCGCTGATGTGCCAAAGGCGACAATTGTGAGGCCGATTATGAGTGCCGGAATGCCCAGGCGCTCGGCCATGCCGACAGCGCCACGGACCAGCAAATCGCCAGCAAAAACCAAGATAATAAGACCGGCGAGAAGTGCCAGATAGGTAATCATTGCGAGGGAAGGTCCTTGGTTTGCAGCAGACAAATGAAGGTGACACAGGCTTTAGGCGCAGGGGTGCCGCCGGCCAACACCCCCCACAGGCATTGTCCCTATATAGGGACCGGATTCCGGAATTGAAGCGCTGATTATGAATTCAGGCATGGTCTGCAAACTGCTGTGTAATAACGGCAAGACGGCCCGATTTCCGTCCTGAAATGAGCACAATTCATCACAGAATCAACCGAATTTGCCCCATGCGAAGCCTCATTTAGCAAGGATTATACCCTCAACCGCAATGACAGCTTCCCAGAAGAGACAGCTTGAGCATTGCGGTACGCTTGAACCTGTAACGAGTAATCTGAGGATGAAAAAATGTCCGTAAATTCTTATCTGCAAAACCAAAGATCTATTCTGAAGACAACAGGCGCTGCCGCTGTTGCGGTATTGGCCCTGACCATGGTGGCAAAGGCTGCAGACCTTCCAGTTGAGCCCCAAGTCGAAGTGTATGAACCCCTCCCGGTTCAACCCACTTCTTATGATTGGTCCGGTGTTTATCTCGGTGCCATGCTTGGTTATACCTGGGCGGAATACAGCGTAGAAGGCTTGAATGATATTGACGACAATGGCTATGTCGCTGGTGCCTATACCGGCTTCAATTTCCAGTCTGGAAGCCTGGTCTTTGGTGTTGAAGGCGATTTTGCCTCCGTTGGGCTTGATGAGACATCCGGCGGGACAACTCTTGAAACCGATATGATTGGCAGCGTGCGTGGTCGTGTCGGTTACGCCTTTGACCGCGTTCTTGCTTACGGTACCGGCGGTGTCGCTTTTGCCAACGTCACAGCGGATGATGGTACTGTCAACGATGATAACTGGCACAGCGGTTACACTTTAGGTGCCGGCGTTGAAGCGGCCATGACCGATCATATTCTGGCTCGCGTTGAGTATCTCTACAGTGATTTTGGCGAAGAATCCTATGATCTGACAACAGATACTGACGTCGATCTGACGTCGCATACGATACGGGCCGGACTTGGATACAAGTTCTAACCTCTCTCCCTACTGGCCTTCAAGTTATGCATTACTGTCCTCCAAGTCATGCATTACGGAAAACCGGGGCAATTTCATGTTGCCCCGGTTTTTTGCGATCAAGGTAAAGAAAAGTCATTGATTTCAATTTATTAACCATCTCTCTTAAATGTTGATTGTGGTTTCCAAGAGATAAACAGAACAGACCGGATTTTACCGGAATGTATTTTTTATCAGGAGTGGAGATTATGGTTTTGCGTGCCCCTCTTATTGCGGCGGCTTCTGCCGGTGCGCTCATTCTGTCGCTGAACGCTGGTGTTGCGGCTGATTTTAACGACAATGGCGGCGGCTACCAGCAGCCAACTTACAATGGCAACCCGCCCGCCGATTGGACCGGCCTTTATATGGGTCCGATGCTCGGTTACATCTGGGGCAATATTGATCCCGATACCGGCGCACAAGTGGATGTGGATGGTGTTCTGCTGGGTGGTTTTGCCGGGTATAATTTCCAGGCCGGTTCACTGGTCTTTGGTGGTGAAGCCGATTTGGCGATTACCAGCATGGACGGCAGTGAAGGTGGCACCGACGGCGACGCCGACTGGACGGGAAGCATTCGTGGTCGTCTTGGTTACACGTGGGACCGACACATGATTTATGGCACGGCAGGCCTTGGTTTCCTAAGCGCCGATGTGGACCTTGGTGGTGCCAGTGATGAGAACACCCATGTGGGCCTTGTGGCTGGAGCGGGCTTTGAAAGCATGGTCAACCGCTCATTCAGCGCCAGGGCCGAGTATCTTTACTCCGGCTATGGCGAAAAAGACTATGGCGCGTTTGACGCGGACGCCAAAGCCCACGCTATTCGTGCCGGGTTGGGGTATCATTTCTAAGATACCGCAGAATTGAATTTGAGATGAAAGGCCTCGCACTTCGTGCGGGGCCTTTTTTTCGGCGACCCTGGATAATCTGTTTTTGCAATCCTTAAAGCCAGCTCCAGTCCGTGATTTCTTTAAGGCAGTCTCTCCAGTCGCTCGGCAATCAGTTCCTGCATGCGCCACAGATGTGGGTCTTGGATTTCGGCTTTTTCCAATTCGGTGACGGTGTTCAGCACGTAATCGGCCATTGAGCCTATATGCCCCACCGCCTTTGCCAGAATATCTGCCAGTTCCTTTTCCGGTGGCTCTGGTTGGTACAACAGGAAGTCTGTCAATGCTGTAAAAGCGATGGCAGGCAATTTGCCGTTCCGGGTTTCAACTTCTACCCATTCTGGTGGACAGGGCGGTTCCTCTTTTAGCAGATTTATCAGCGAGTTAGAGAGGTTATTGGGTGCCATTTGCATGGCTATACCCCAGCATTCGCCGCCCTTATCAAGTGACAGCATGTTTCCCGGTGCTGCCGGATTTCCACGAAAGCGCATATCCGGTCCCAAACAGAAGGAACGACGCCACCCCTTTACCAGCCCCTTTTGCCTATCCACAACGTCACAGCGCGGGTTCCAGATCAGGGAACCGACCGCAAACACCCAGAGCTCATTTGGTTGATGGAGGCTGGACAGGATTTGCGCTGCGGTATGCTCGTAGTATTCGTCCTCCGGATCACTCATTCGGATGGGGCCGCGTTCATCCACCCGTTGCGGAAGGCGATTTACCAGTTCCCGCGTCAGTTTCACCAATTCACTCATTGGTATGTCTCACTGAATTTTGATCAGACGCATCAGGTTTCAGGGGAGTACCACTTTAAAACAGCAGGATGGTTTCGTACGCCATCTGCAACGGTTTTGAACTTGGTGAAGGGATCAAAAGTGTCGGTTGGAATATCATCGATGCCACCACTGCTGATCCATTTGTGGGCCATATATAATTTGATGTCAGCGACATTTGGCTGTTCGCCAGCAAGAAAAGGGCCTGTTCCGATCAGTTGCTCCACTCCTGCGCCCCAATGCGGAATGTAATCTGTTGCAAGCTTCTGTCTGGCAGCCTTCTTCACCGCTGCATCTTCAATCCGCATGGTTGCTGATATGCGATGCCGCAATTCTTCAACCGCCTCCATTACTTCATCATGTCGGACGGCTTCAAACAGGTCTTCGGGATGAAGCCCGTGCTGGCGACCGATAAGACGCAATATGGCGTTGGTCTGACTGATCACGCCATGATTTTTAACTTCCAGAACCGGCATCGAACCGAATGGAAGTTCTGACTTGATCTTGCTGAAAGCCTCAAATGACAGGCGGTTATCATCAAAGTCCAAACCGGCGATTGTAAAAGCCAGCCGTATTTCCTCGCCTCTGCTGCCCGCAAAGTCGAAGTAGGTAAGTTTAAGATTTGACATGTTTGCCTCTGGTTTCCGGTCGGTCGTTTGGTGAATGGCAGTCGTGTGCCATGTTGGGTTCAGCCCCTAAGAGAGTGACATCTCCATGAGGACCTCATCTGGATGATGTTTTGGCCAATTGATTGGTGTGTTTACATCCAGAAAACCGAGCTTGTGGTAAATCTTTTGCGCAGCTTTCAATGATGGGTGAGTGCCCAGAATGATCCGATGGTAATTCATACGGCGCGCAGTTTCGATCAACTGACTTGCCAGCAAAACACCGATCCCGTGGCCACGATATTCCGGACTGACGAACATGCGTTTCACTTCGGTAGTCTGATCATCATGTCGGCGAAACCCGACACAGCCAGCCGGCAAACCATCCAAATAGGCCACCAGAAGGCAGCCACTTGGCGGGTCATAGTCACCGGGTAGGGATTGTAGCTCATCGTCCAGCCCCTGAAATGTCGCGGCCTTGGGCGCGGCTTTGTCGATGGACAGAGCGTAATTGAAGAACTCCCGGATGAGCGCCCGCGCGTCGTCGATCTGTTGCGGTGTTTCAATCTGAAGGATGCTGACTTTTGGAGTTTGGTTTGCGCTCGCCATTTCAGCTCAAACCGCGCGTAAGGCAAGCAAGCCAGTTGTCACGTGACAGCTTGTTGATCAATGTTTCGTCGTAGCCATGTTTTCCCAGCGCTGCCAACAGATGCTGTACGCCAGTTACATCGCCGATGAGTTCGGGGACTATGCAACCATCAAAATCCGACCCAAGTCCGACATGGTCTTCGCCCAGATGTGTGATCAGATAATCCATGTGCCGCAACAACAGGTCCCAGTCCAAATCGGCTGCCGCCGTGCCGTCTTCGCTCAGGTAGAATGTTGCGTAGTTGAAGCCAACCATTCCATCGGTTTCGCGAATCTGCGCCAATTGCCGGTCTGTTAAATTGCGCGGCGATTCACACAAGGCAAAGGCATTGGAGTGGGTTGCCACCAAGGGGGCGTTGCTGATTGAAGCGACATCGTTAAAGCCCGCTTCGTTCATGTGTGACAAATCAATCAGGATGCCGAGTTCATTGCAAAGGCGGATCAGGTCTTTACCCTTTTCAGTCAGACCCGGCCCAATGTCTGGCGCGCCAGGAAACTTCATCGGTACACCATGGCCGAATATGGTCGGGCGGCTCCAGACCGGGCCGAGGGAGCGCAATCCCATATCGTGAAACAGATAAAGCGCATCAAGGTCCGGGCCAATGGCCTCTGCGCCTTCCATATGCATGACACCGGCAATGACATCATTTGAAATTGCAGTCTGAACTTCCATTGCAGACCGACACACTTTGAAATCTTGCGGTGCTGTGCGTTCCATCCAGTGCAGCAGGCCTGCCATGGTCATGGCCATCGGCTGCGCCTGCGTATGCGTCATCTCAGGCGGCATCGGCAAATCATAGGGTGGGTTGGCCATCAGGGCTGCGAAATCGGGTGGTGGGCCACCGGAAATTGGCGGCACGAAAATGGCAAACAGACCACCGGCAAACCCGGCTTGCTTCATGCGCTGCAGATCAAGGTGACCTTTGCCTGTATTGCCGAGCCAGGTTTCCTCTCGTGCCTCCGGCGTGAACATCAATCGCAGGAGAAAGTCATTGTGTCCGTCGAAAAAGGAAATGGGTTCGCTCATTGCACGGCTCCTGTCAGGCTCGATTGATGTGTTTTGGCAAGGGCCTGCACGTCCCTCAGCAAGCTCGAACATTCTTCATCGACAATGCCAAGTGCCGAGAACTGGCTGACGATATTTTCCAAATATTCCAGGCTTGTGCCCAGGACACCTGTCCCAGTGTTGATAAACTCAACTTGCTTGCTGCGCGGCAAATCCGGATGAATGGTCTCCGCTTCGTAATCAGCAACAAAAGTCAGCGCAGGAACAATGCTATCGTCAACCATCGCGTTCACGACACTGGGCACATAGCCGGGCCCGATCATTTCTCGCCGCCAAAGATTTCTGGTTTCCGCCTCGATTTTATCACATGAGAGCCTGTAGATCAGACCTTCGCAGCCGTTGCCCTTGTCCAAAGCGGCCATCAGGCCGGGCATTTCAACTGTTCCGCGTCCGCCCCAAATGTCTTTCAGGATAAAACGGCGCGCGTGGTCTGAGACTCTGGCGCGGCGAACTTCGGAAAATTCAAAGGCGGGGTCCCACATCAGAGAGCCGTAAGCGAATATCCAAAGATCGCCATCATCATGTTTTTCAAGTGTTTCTCGTCGCGACGCTTCCCGATAGGGTTCGGAATGCAGCTTCTCTATTACCCAATGAAGCTCCGGCCATTTGTTCAAAACATCAATGGGGTCGAAATCCCGGAAGAATGATTGCAGCGGGTCTTTGATCTTGTCGCGTAATTCGGGGTGATGGATGAAGGGATCGTTGCCAGAATTCATTGTCTACATTTGCTTTCGTTCAAAGTTTTCGCATGGCCCTCGAATTTTCCCACCGAATGCCCAGCCCAATTGAGTTCAGACCCTAGTCTTGCTGTTTTTCCTTGCGACTTGCAACAGCGTTCCAGATGGCAATTTGATTCGATAAACCAACAGTTTCCGCCAGGTAATTACCGCTGTTATGGCTTGGATAATGCAATTGGGGATTGGGCTTTTGTGGTTCCTTTCGAACTAGATCCGACCCATTTGCTTTGGGTTTCATTTTTGAAGGTCCCCGACTGCGTCCAACTGCACACATTGCGTTGGACGCAGTTTAGATCCTCTCACCCAGAAACCGCGCTAAATTGTTACAAATTTGTGCGATTTGCGCACAGGCCGTCAGGTGATCTAGCGTAGGGTTTGGACGGTCGTCTCGTTGATCAATCCAGCTGCAGCCTGAAGGAATGTGTGCGCCCTTTTCCGATAGTCTGGACTTGTTGATAGCCAGAATCCTGCCAAACGGGCCTCGACCAATTTAGGTGCAATTTCCTCCAGTTGCTTGAACAGGGTCTGTGCTTTTTTGATTTGGCCGACGCCGACCCAGCAAATTGCACCGAGCAGCAGATCAATGAATGTTTACGGACGTTCTCCATCGCGTGATCAAAAGGGAAGTGCTTTTTTTTTGCGCGTCCCTATGATCGGGCAGCAACAGGGAGACACCGCAAAGATGGAACTCGACCCACAATGGGAATATGTGGCTGATGCTGTTATGGGTGGTGTGTCTGAAGGCGGCGTACAGCAGGAGATGTATCGCGGCCGTATGGCCACGGTTTTGCGCGGCGAGGTCTCGCTGAAAAACAATGGTGGTTTTATCCAGATCGCCTTTGACCTTCGCCCGGATGGAACGGGCTTCAATGCAGGTGATTGGGATGGCATTGAGTTGGTCAATTGCGGCAATGGCGAGCGCTATGACATCCGTCTACGGACAGACCAACTGAGCCGTCCATGGCAATCATTCCGTACAGAGTTCACAGCCGCAGCCGAATGGCGGACACAGCGGATCCCGTTCTCTACGTTTGTTTCACACAGAACCAATGCCGTCTTCGATCCCTCACAGCTCAGGCGGATTGGCGTTCTTGCCATAGGCCGAGAGTTTCAGGCAGAATTGGCAGTTGCAGGCATTTGCCTTTATCGCGATTAGCCTTCTTGCCTTGAAGACGTGTTCCGCTATCTCCAACGCTATGAGCAAAGCAAAAAACCTTCCTCCGGAACATCTCAGTGAGATTGTGCAAATGGCATTGTCGGATCATGTCAGCTTCGCTGATATTGAACGTGAATACGGGATTCGCGAGAAGGACGTAAAAGCCGTGATGCGCGATACACTCAAGACCGGTAGCTACAAAGCCTGGCGGAAGCGTGTGCGCGATTTTGGAAGTCGGCGCGCCCACTACAAATAGAGTTTTGTTTCAGCCCTATACCCGCTGAGAAACCGGCCCTTTGCAGCCGTTTACCTCAATTCCGTGATCGAGTCACCTGCCTTTTGCCAAGAAGCGATGCCAAATGCCAAGCCGTATGCATCTGTCTGTCTTGCCCGCAAGGAGTTGATCTGACGACGAAATGTGTATCGATTCAGGTGGCAAGTGTGCGGTCTTCGTCGGATAACTGATCAGGGAGATCATCGAAGCTGGCATAGTTGAGTTGATAGAGTTGCGCGTAGAGGCCACCGTGCTCGATGAGTGTATCGTGGTCGCCTTCCTCTATTAGCCGACCCTGCTGCAGCACAAGGATGCGGTCAGCATTCCGGATCGTGGCAAGACGATGTGCAATAACCAATCCGGTACGCCCTTCCAGCAGCCGCTGCAGCGCCTTCTGAATCTGCATTTCGGTGTAGCTATCGATGTTGGCGGTCGCTTCGTCCATTATCAGAATTTTCGCATCAGTCACCAGCGCACGGGCAAAACTCAGAAGCTGGCGTTGCCCAAGGCTCAAATTGCTGCCGCGCTCTGCCAGCATTGTGTCATAACCCTGTGGCAGGGCCTCGATAAAATCATGGGCGCCGACGGCTATTGCGGCTTCAACCACCGCCTCGTCGTCAGCCCAATCCGTGGCATAGCGGATATTGTCCCGCACTGTACCAGTGAACAAATAGGGCTCTTGCAGCACCATCGCGATATGACGTCCAAGGCTTTTCTGCGTGACGTCTCGCACGTCGCGCCCGCCAACCAAAACCGCGCCGTCTTGCACGTCGTAGAACCGGTGTATCAGCGCCATAGAGCTTGATTTTCCGGACCCGGTCGGGCCGACCAAAGCCACAGTCTCACCAGAATTCACGCGGAAACTGACGTCTTTGAGTACGGGGTGCTCTGGATTATAGCCGAAGGTCACATTGCGGAATTCGACCGAACCATCGTCGCCATCTCCAAGCGGCGTGGCATTCAGCGCGTCTTTGACATCAACATCGACGTCCAGAACCTCTGTCAGTCGGTGACCAGAGGCCATGGCGCGCTGCATAACCGAATATTGCATTGTCAGTGACCGGATTGGGTCAAAGAACCGCTGAATGTAGAACAGGAACGCTACCATGACGCCGACCTCGATCCGCCCAGACACCACCATCAGGCCTCCGGCGACAGCCACGACTGCCATGGCGCTGCCTGTCAGAGTGTCGACAATCGGGATCATGATCTGCGACAGCTTTGAGGCCCGTAATTGGGCCTTGTAAGTGTTGTCGACGAGCTCTTCATAGAGTTCGGCATTCAAGTTGGCGCGGTCCATAGCCTGAACGGCGCGCACGCCGTGAATCGCCTCCGCCAAGGCACCATTGGTAATTGAGTTCGCTTCATGGGCAGCCATGAAAGCGGCGCGGGCGCGGGTCAGCCACAAGATGCGTACCCCGAACAGTATCGGAATGACTGTCAGGACCATCAATGCCAGTTGCCAGTCGAGCCAAAGCATAACCGCTACGATCCCGAACAAGAGCAGCAGATCACCTATGGCGAGCACCGAGGTTTCAAGAAATTCCTGCATGGAGTTCACATCGCCCTGCAAGCGCGACATCAGCCGACCTACTTCGGTTTTGTCCATGAAAGAGAGGGATACGCGTTGCAAATGGCTGAACATGGCGCGCCGAATATCAAACAGAACGTCCTCAGCCATTCTGCCGGTCACGAGTTCCTGCACTCGTGAGGCAAAAAAATTGATGGCGATGATGATGGCGAATATTGCTACGATTCCGAGCAATATTGTTGGCGGCGCATCAGGTGCCATTCCATTGTCGATCGCATAGCGGATCAAGAGCGGGATTGTCAGCTGAGAGATCGTAAATGTTACCACAGCGGCAACGGAAATCACCACATTACGCTTGTAAGGGCGGACAAACTGCCAGACCCGTTGCGTGACCTTGCCATCGAACACCCGTCCAAAAATCTCTTCCTCGATGCGGTCCGATCCGACAACAGCGCGCATGCGCGGGCTTTCGATTTCATTGTCTTGCGGGTCGTGTGGGTCGTGCGGTTCACCGGGTTTTGTCTGGCTCATTGTGTATCCACCTTCTCGGCCAGGATCTCGGCATTGGGGCGCATCTGCAATTCGTGCAAATCGCTGTAGCGCCCTCCCAGTTCCAGCAATTCTTCATGACTGCCCTGTTCAATGATCCGGCCTTCTTCCAGAAACAGGATTCTATCGGCGTGCATCAGGCTGGCCAACCGATGGGCCACGATCAGAGTGACGCAATCCTTGGCATATTCCTTAAGTGCTGTGCGGATACGGTTTTCAGTCCCGGCATCAATGGCAGCCGTGGAATCGTCAAAGATCAGGACGGTCGGCTTCATCATAAGTGTGCGTGCGATCGATAGTCGTTGGCGCTGACCGCCGGACAAGGACACACCGCGTTCGCCGACGATCGTGCCGTATTTGCCGGGCAAACCAAGAATGTAATCATGTAGTTGTGCGGATTCTGCGACGCCGCGAATTTCGCGCGTTTCAGTGAAGGGATCCGCATAGGCGATGTTGTTCTCGATTGACGTCGTGAACAGGAAGCTATCCTGCTGGACAACAGCTACAGCCTTACGAACTGACGACAAGGTCGCATCGCGAATATCCTGCCCGTCGATGCTGATGGACCCATGTGTGGGATCGTAGAAACGCGGAATCAGGTGCATTAAAGTTGTTTTCCCGGAGCCAGGCGGGCCGACAATGCCAACAGTCTCGCCCTTATGTGCCTCGAAGCTGATGCCCGACACCGCCCGTCGGTCTGTGTTCCCGTCATATGCAAAGCTGACATTTTCAAGTTTTAATGTGCCGTTGGTGATCTTCAGATCCTGTGCGCCCGGCGCGTTCTCGATTTCGGCTTCGTGATCAATCAGGGCGAACAGACGCGCGCCACAGGTTGATGCGCGCGCATATCCATTCACCATCATGCCCAACTGGCGTACTGGCATCTGCAGGATGGTCATGAAGGTCAGGAAAGTGGCCAGAGTGCCCAGCGTGATTTCTCCTGATGCCACTTGGCGCCCTCCGAAATACAGAACCAGTCCCATAGAGACGAAGAAGGCCAGCGTCATCGCAGATGTGTTCTTGACCCGGGTCTCGATCCTTTCATGGCTGAGTTCCAGCGCTGATTTGGACGCGACCTCAAACTTTTCCATTTCGTACTCTGACGAGGCAAAGGCCCGAACCACACGAATACCGGCAAGGTTTTCCTCCATCACCTGACTGAGAACACCCAGCCGTTCCTGCAGGATAAGCCAGGTCCGGCGCAGAGCCAGCCGCATGACCGTGCTGCGCCATCCCGCGAATGGCACGAATGACAGTGCCAGCAGGCCGAGAGTCAGATTGGTTGACAGCAGCAGCGTCGCCCCAAGCCCGATCAACAGGCCCAGAAGAACGGTGCGCACCAGCGCGGTTGAAAAAAACATCCGCACGCCTTCCAGATCCAGCATGCCGACCGTGATCAGGTCGCCGGAATGGGCGCGGTCGTGAAACGAAAAGGGCAGGCTTTGGATTTTTCCATAAACGGCATTTCGGATGTCACGGGCCAGCGCATGTCCGACGGATTCCGCAGTGTAGTTCTGGATAAGCGTGAATATCCCGCGTGCAATGCTTGCTATGAACAAAAGCAACGCAATCGGGTAAAGCGTTTCGGGTTCGGCCATTGCCGCGGCCACTGCCTGGGTCTGATCCACCGCGCGCCCCAGGATGACAGGGATCGACAGCTGCATGAGAACAGCCGCCACGGTTGCAATTAATGCCAACCATGCGCGGACGGGGTAGCGAAACGCCATTCGCGTTATGCGCGTGATGGCACCAAGACCTGCCTGGGGATCAACAGTGGCTGTTCGGCGAAAAATCCGGTCGGAGCCAGCCTGGCGGCCAGATTGAGCATTTTTTGTCATTTTATTGTCGCCACGGAATCAACATCGTGGCCTCCATATGCGTCGACTTAATAGTCTATTGTCCGAGAGGCTGGCAATCTTTGATTGTGTTGAAATCCTTTTCCCTGAAAACTCGGGCCCTAATCTCAAGAGCGGTCATGTGGATGGCGCGGAAAAGACATTCAGACGAAGACATGCTGAAACTACTGGGCGAAATTGCGCTGAAGCTGAAGAGGGGCGGCGACGTTTGGTCGGCCTATCGTAGCGTCTGCATCAGTGACGCCAGGCATTATTCTCGTTTTTACCTCCTGTTGTATGCCCGCATTTGGGATAGACAGCCATTGGACTGGTACATGCAGCGAAAGTCCGCGTCACACTCCAAACAGCACTCCGGAACCAAGCGTATTCTTTGGAATTCGCGTTCTAGCCCGTTACTTTGGTCGCTTCAAAAGCGGGAACCAGAGCGTCAAAGCTGTTGAGCCACTTCACCAGAGCCGGGTGCGTCTCGCGCCACTTGCCTTCAAACCGCAGATCCAGATAGCTCAGCGCGCAGGCCAGTGAGACGTGACCGAGTTGGATGTCTTCCGCCGTTTTCAAAACCGGCGGTGCGGCTTCCAGGGTTTTCAGGCCGCGTGCAATCTTGTCTGCCTGATACGCCATGCGCTCTGCAGATTGTTGCTCTGCTGGTCTGAAGCGCGTTTCATAAACGTTCGTGACCGCCGCATCGGTGATGCCGTTGGCAAGTGCATGGAGGGTAAGGGCCGGAAACTTTGCGTCACCAATTGGGACCAGCTTTGCTCCACCTGCGACAAAATCCAGATATTCCATAATGACGCGGCTGTCGTAAATGGCCATGCCGTCTTCATTTATCAGGACGGGGATTTTCCCCAATGGGTTCTGTTGCCGCACAGTGTCATGAGGATCGTTAAGATCGACATCTTCAACGCGTATGCGATCAGACAATTGCAGAATGTCGGCTGCGACCTGAATCTGGCGGCCAAAAGGCGATGATGGGGAGGTGCGCAGAATCATCATGACTTAGTCTCCTTGTTTGGAGGGCACGATAGACAGGTCCACCGGTTTGTTTCCAATTCAATTTTTCAATGAATGGCACTGCGTCGTTTATGAAGCTCTGCTCACAGTTTTGTCATCCTGATTGGCGCGATTATGTCCTAAAGTCGCGCAATTGAGTTCAGACCCTGGACTTTCCGCTACAGGACATTTCCCCGCATGATGAGCCAGACCCATGTTTTGCTGAGTGCTGCTGCGTTCACCAAACCCGGTGCGCCGGTTCGCAATTGCGCGGCCCTGCTGGGTGCTGTTCTTCCAGATGCCTCGATCTATGTGATGCTTGGCATCATGCGGTTTCAAGGCGTGGAGCAGCGCCGTATCTGGGGTGAGATTTACTGGCAGGAACCCTGGCAGTTTTTCAGCGCTGTCTCCAATTCGGTTCCGCTCTTTCTGAGTGTTCTCGTGGTTGGCCTTGTGTTGCAACGATTTGCCAAAACTCCGGCATTGGAATTTACCAGCGTGTTTCTGGCGGGGCTTGGCCTGTCTGCCTTGCTGCATCTGGCGTTTGATTTTCCAGTTCATGCAGATGATGCACACCGTCATTTCTGGCCGATCACGGATTGGCGGTTTTTTTCACCGCTGTCTTACTGGGACAGCCGCCATTTTGGGGAATATGTTCGCCTGTTTGAAGGGCTGATCGGTATTGCCGTGTCAATCATCCTGCTGCGCCGGTTCAAGCAGCTTTGGGTGCGTATTGCGGTGGGACTTGCTTTATTATCCTATCTTCTGGTTCCAGCGTTTTTCATTTGGTCGATGTCGACTGGATCCTGACACATTGAAATCTCTGGGACGCGTCCCGATTGTCAGCGCAAAATTCATTTTCGGTAAGAGCCCTTTTCACACCAATATCTGACTACCACACTAGGTTGCCTTTGAAAGAGATCTGCAGCAATGCGGCAATTTTCTTGATTGTAATCGTTGCCATTCATGGAATCGAATGTTGCTATGTGAATGCGCAGGTCGTCTCCAATCAGAGACCCGCGATAGAGGGTATAGATCCCTTCTTGCTCCCATGGAGTGCATGAAGCTAAGAGAAGTGTGGCAGCAATAACAAAATTTATTTTCATTTTTATATTTCGAGTGAGCTGTTGCTCTCTTGATCATATCACGTGAGCATCATTTATATTATCGCTTTTGCATCCAACAAAATATGACAAGATTTTTTTGTTTTGATGAAAACAATGAACAGGTGGAGGGCCAAATGTTTCCCGTGACTTTTTTCAATCACATCTTCAGATACTTCTCAAGGAATCTGGCGTAGCTGTAACTCAATTCGGCAGGAAAAATCCATCCCAAAAGCCCATTCCATTGTTACAGAGGAATGAGATTAAGAGGTTTTGGCGGCAACAGGCATTACTGGTTCTTTGGCGGTATGCCCTGCGAGCCACTGCTTATCGATATCCTGCAATTGGGCAGCGTTGAGATGAGTTTTGTGGTTCCAATAGTCACCGGAAGGCACAAACTGTTTGTAGTCTGCTTCCAGGATTTTGGCGTTTGAAATGGCCAGAGCGTCGGAGTTGTGACCTATGTCTGACAGGGTGTCGCCATGGGTTTGAGCTTGCGCCAAGGCAAGATCATTGGCGCTCATGCGTGGGAAGGTGAGGCGGCTCTTTTCCAGCGTAGACATATTGACGCAGAGACAATTCTGCTCCGCCGCCAAAATCATCAACCGGTTTGATTTAGCTTCCAGCGATTGCAATGTCGGGTCCTGCCGCAAGGGGTCCGCAGTGCCTGCACCGTAAAAATGTGATTGGCCGTTCTTTTGATCGTAAATCATGTCGCAACCGCAAAAAGCCATTACGTCCGGCTGTAAAGCGTGGAGCGCCCAATAGGCTGTCGAGAAGGCCATGGTGCCCCCGGCATAGACGACGCCGCCAAAGGCATTGTTGGCAGGAACATAGGTTTCATGAGACAGGCTGACCTGATTTGGACCGGGTGTGGGCCTGCGTTCTTCGGGAAAATCACCGGGATAGACCAGATGCGTCCAGTCATCGCGAATGCGCCAGGCATTGTTGATAGCGACAATTGCATGGAAGGATGTGACGTCGAAAGCGCGTGCACGCACTGCATCCACGGCACTGCCTAAAATCAGAACGGTCTTTAACATATTGCAGATCTGCTTGTGTCGGCGGCATCGGACTATCGAGAGCAGGCAAGTATGTCGAAATTACCATACGTCAAGTCTAGCGTATCGGTGGCATCACCAATCGGCCACGTTTACAGCCTTTCAAATCGACGCTGGGGCAGTCACGAAATTCCAATGATGGGGTGAGGCAAAGACGCATTTCCAGAAATCTGTTGTTCTCACAGGAAACGCCCATTTCCTCCGGGTCGAGGCCGGGATTAAATTTGGAAAATGCCGCTTCCAGTGCCAACGGGTCTACTGCCACCTTGCGGTCCAGTTTGCGCAGGACCGGAGGAATGACGATTTTGTCCCGCGCCTGTCTTGCCAGTTCAAAGTAAGCTTGCTGGTTCAGGCCTGAACAAACACCATGTTTGCGCCATTGATGGCCGATGAGGCCGAAGCCTGGCATGATATCCAGCGCATCGCGGGCAAGAGCATCGGGAACACGTTGCGGCTCGTTGCTGCGGCAAAAAGCAGGCCAGTCGCCCCCTTTGAACTGAGGCCACAGGCCATGGACGATGAAGCCGAATGATTTGCCGGTGCCGCATTGCTGGCGATTATCAGAAGCCGTTTTTTGATCTTCACAAAAGCTGGGAGACCACGACAGCGATAGCACATAGAAGTCAAATTCGCCGGGACGGCCACCGCGAATTTCCCGCGCGAATGAAGCGGAAACAAAGGAACAGGCGAGTATGCTGATGCAGGCGGCTGAAAGCCATTTGGAAAAGGACATGGGACCCTGCTTTAGCGCAAGGAGCGGCAATTGGCCCCATAGACGCGCCAACGATCATAGCCCGCTACGCAGAACTGTACCTTCCAGGACAGGCTGGCAAAGCCCATGCGTTCCTGAATCATGTAATAGACTTTTGGGTGCTTGCCATTGGACAGTGTGACCGTGCCATTGCAGTGCCGGTGGGAGATCATGGATTTGGTCTGATCCAACCGATAGCGCTGCTTGATATGGCGAATATCCAGAATGCCAATCGTGTGGTTGCGATGCTCAAACTTTGACCAGGTATTGCGATCTGCCCATGAAAACTTGGATGTAATCCGGCGCAGGACGCGCGGATCGTCGCATTTGGGAATGGCCCCACGGCCAAAAATCTTGTCACGGGGGTCGCTGCCCATCCTCAGATGGGTGTCGTGAGCATAGGCTCCGCCTGTCTGAAGCGGGCCAAACCCGGAGATGAACGGTAACAGCAGCAGAAGCGTGAAAACCATGCGAATGCAAGAACGGCCATTGGTCATGGAATGCGAATCCTTAATCTCAACGAAGCAGGGACAGTTTGGGGTAGCAATTGGTCATAGGCAAGTGTTTTGAGCCGTGGCCAAAGTCCAGTCCCAGGCTTTACAGGGTCTCAACGCACGTTTTGAGAAAACGATCTGATTGTGGCGCTTGTTGCAAATGTCTTTGCAGCACCGGCAAAGCGTCCTCCAGCAATTTCTGTAGTGTGTAGGGGGGATTTATGATGAATAGGCCTGTTCCGTTCAACTGGTCTTCATTGTCCGGAGCCCTGACATAGAGTTCTGCACGCAGGATGGTTTCAACACCGAGTTCCGGCTTGCGCTTTGCCAGGGATTTGGCCCAGATTTCTGCTTGATACCGGGCCTTGATTGGATACCACAGCATATAAATGCCCATAGGGAAGCGCCGCACGCCCATGCTTATTGCATCCAGCGCGCGTTCCATTTCATGGGGCTTTTCAAAAGGTGGGTCCATGAGGATCAAGGCGCGCTTCAAATCAGGCGGCAGAAAGCCTTTCAGATTTTTCCAGCTATCGACGTTGCGCGTTAAGACCTGCGGGTCTCCGGCAAACAGTTTTTGTAGCTTTGCAAATTCGAAATCGCGCAGTTCGCACGCTGTCAGTCGATCATTGGCGCGCAGCAAATGTCGCACGAGCAAAGGCGATCCGGGATAGATTTCCAGCTCGGTGCCGGGGTTCAGTCGGCTGATCACATCCATATAGGGTTTTGCGAATTGCTCGACATCCGGACCCAGAGGGATCAGCTGCTTTGGGTCCCCGTTTTCAAGCAATCGTGCAATGCCAGAGGCGGCTTCGCCAGTGGCGCGCGCCTCCTTGCCCTTGAGCGTGTAACGTCCGGAGCCTGCATGCATGTCTATGACACGGATAGGGGCTTCCTTGCGCTGCAGGTAGCCAATAATGGCCACCATGGTGAGGTGTTTCACAACGTCGGCAAAGTTTCCGGCATGATAGGCATGGAGATAATTCATGACAGGTCTCTACTTGGTGAAATGCTGATGCGCAAGGCGGGCAAAGCAATGCGCACCTTGACAGGGGAGCAAAATCTGATGTCCATGCGCGCTGGACCGATTTGAGGAATTTATGAACGGCGCAGAAACACTGGTTAAGACCCTGCTGAAAAGTGGCGTGGATGTCTGTTTTGCAAACCCCGGCACATCCGAAATGCACTTTGTTGCAGCCTTGGACCAGCACCCTGAAATGCGGTGCATTCTGTGCCTGTTTGAAGGCGGTGCGACAGGGGCAGCAGACGGTTATTTCCGGATGAAGCAGGAGGTTGCTGCCACCTTGCTGCATTTGGGGCCGGGGCTGGGGAATGGTGTCGCCAATCTGCACAATGCTGGCAAAGCGCGCAGCGGTGTGGTGAATATCGTCGGCGATCATGCGAACTATCATCTGAAATATGACAGTCCCTTGAGAGGCGATCTGGATGGCATCGGCGGCGCTATCTCGCATTGGACCTGTCGTGCGGAGAACGCTGCGTCTGTGGCCGGTGATGGTGCGGCAGCCGTGCAGGCCGCGCGGTCTGGCGGTGGGCAGATTGCCACGCTTGTCCTGCCTGCCAATACGGCTTGGGATGAGGCAAATGGTCCTGTTGAACCGATTGCCTGCACGCAATTGGAACGGCCATCAAACGCGCAGATTGTCAGCGCGGCGAGGACGTTATGCGAGCCTGGCACGGCGCTGTTTGTCGGGCAGGGGGCACTTCACGGCAGCCTGTCGCAGCTGGCAGGCCAAATTGCTGCCAAATCCGGCTGTGAATTGATGACCGATTTTCTGGTGCCCAGGATTGAACGCGGTTCCGGTGCGGTTGATCTGACCCGGCTGAAATACCCCATTGGTGAAAACGTCGCTTTGATGCGGCATGTTCGGCATATGGTGTTGTGTGGCGCCAACCGACCGGTGGCTTTCTTTGCCTATCCGAACAAGCCCGGCACCCCCGAGCCGGATGATTGTCAGATTACAGACCTATGCCCTCCCGATATGGATTATGGCTGGACGTTGCAGGCCATTGCAGATGAGCTGGGTGTTGGCCCGGCAGACAGACCGGCACTTGTGTTGCTTGATTTGCCCGAGGTTCCCACTGGCAGTTTAACCCTTGAAAAAACAGGCGCTGCTTTGGCGGCGCTTCTGCCGGAAAATGCAATTATTGTCGATGAATCGGTTACCAGCAGTGAGCCATTGCTGGCTGCAACGGATACGGCCCGGCGGCAGAGCTGGTTGCATGTTACGGGCGGCGCCATCGGGTTTGGACTGCCATGCGCAACTGGCGCTGCGCTGGCTTGCCCGGATCAGAAAATCGTCTGCCTGACCGGTGACGGCTCGGCCATGTATACGCTTCAATCCCTCTGGACGATGGCACGCGAAAATCTGGATGTTGTGACCATCGTCTTTGCCAATCGTGGCTATCAGATTTTACATGATGAACTGGCCAATGTCGGGGTCAAACAAGCGGGGCGGAATGCAGCGCGCATGTTCGACGTGGAAGACCCGACGCTGGACTGGGTGGCCCTTGCCAAAGGGCATGGTGTTGCCGCGACGCGTGTGACTGATATGGATGAATTTGTTGCGGCCTTGCGCAAGGGATTGGCCACCACTGACCCATATCTCATCGAAGTGATCTGTTAGACGCATCCTCTACTTCTGAAGTTATCAAGATGTTTTCCAGACGGTTGACACCATTCGATTTTTATATAACTATATTGTTATGGAACAAATTGGTTATACGCAATCACCACCCAATCTCGATGCAATTTTTGCTGCGCTGTCAGACCCGACCCGGCGCGCCATTCTGTCCCGACTGGCAGATGGTCAGGCATCGGTGAATGAAATTGCCGAACCCTTCAACATCAGCCAACCGGCCGTTTCCCGGCATCTGAAAGTGCTTGAGCGCGCGGGATTGATTGAGCGCGATGTTGAGGAGCAAAGACGACCGGCAAGGCTCAAGGCTGAAACCATGACGGCTGCGGTTGATTGGCTGGCGGAATTCAAAGCCTTTTGGGGCAAGAGCTTCAATCAACTGGATGATTTACTGGTAGAGATGAAACAATCCGATGGAGGGAAAACTGATTATGAGTGAGATCGCGGAATATCGACTGGAACGGGTTTTTGACGCGCCACGCGCCATGGTGTGGCGCAGCTGGACTGATCCGGAGTTGCTTGCCCGGTGGTATGGACCCGGCGTTGAAACCATCATCCATGAGTTTGACCTTAAACCTGGCGGTCAATGGCGGAACGAGATGAAATGGGGTGAAAATTCCAATCTCAGCAAGATGGTGTTTCAGGATGTTGTGCCCCAGGAAAAACTTATTTGGCACCATTCTTCCACTGATTCAGATTGGAATGTTGCCTCCAATCCGATGATGCCGGACTGGCCAAGAACTTTGCTGACAACGGTGGTTTTTGAAGACCTTGGAGCGAAGACAAAAGTCACTTTGACACAGATACCCTTTGAATCGACAGAGGAAGAGATTGCCTGTTTCGCTCAGGCCATGTCCGGAATGGACAGTGGTTGGGGTAAAGGTTACGCGGTTCTGGACGATGTTCTGGCAGAACTTACAAGCGGCTGATTGCTGCCGATAACCAATTGACTATTGGGCGGCCTCAGTCTGGTTGATGTCGCCCAGAAAGCCACCGGACTGGCGTTGCCACAGGCTGGCATAGAGCCCGTCATTGGCAATCAGCGCTTCATGGGTGCCGGTCTCTGCAATATGGCCGCCGTCCATCACAACCAGACGATCCATGGTGGCAATGGTTGACAGGCGGTGAGCAATGGCAATCACGGTCTTGCCTTTCATCAAATTGAACAATTGCTCCTGGATGGCAGCCTCAACTTCTGAATCCAACGCTGACGTTGCCTCATCCAGAATGAGGATTGGTGCGTCCTTCAGCAAAACCCGTGCAATCGCTATGCGTTGGCGCTGACCGCCGGAGAGTTTGACCCCGCGCTCGCCCACATGGGCATCAAAACCGCTGCGGCCTTTTGGATCCACCAAGTCGGCAATGAACTCCATGGCTTCTGCCTGAGTGGCTGCCTGGATCATGTCCGCTTCACTGGCATCGGGCCGGCCATAGAGAATATTTTCCCGCACCGAGCGATGCAGCAGGGAGGTATCCTGCGTCACCATGGAAATTTGGCCGCGCAGGGAGTTTTGGGTGACGTCCGCGATGTTGTGGCCATCAATGGTGATGCGCCCGCTTTCCACATCATAGAGCCGCAGCAACAGGTTCACCAAGGTGGATTTACCCGCACCGGAACGCCCGACCAGACCGATTTTCTCACCCGGCGCAATATCCAGCGTAATGTCATGCAGCACACCCTTGGCAGGTTCAACGGTGGGGTCATCCAGTTTTCCGTAGTGAAAGCCAACGTGGTCAAAGGCAATGGCGCCATCAACCTTGGGCAGGGCCGGGGCAGATGGGGCATCCAGCAGAGCCGGGACCTGGGATACCGTTTCCATGGAATCCTGAATGGTTCCCAAATCTCGAAACAGGCCCGAAATCTGGAACATCATCCAGCCCGACATTGTGTTGAGCCGAAGCACTAGACCCAGGGCAATTGCGATGCCGCCAGCTGTAATGCCGTCAGCCTGCCACATGATAAGGCATATGTAACCGGTGGCAGCCATGAAGAAGCCGTTCAGCAAGGCAAGGCTGAAACGCACGCGGGTGATGGCGCGGGTCAATGTGCGGACGCTTGTCAGCATCCAAAGCAGACCCTCTTCAGCAAAGGCGTCTTCCTGGCCGCGCGTGTCGAACAGTTTAATCGTATAGATGTTCGAATAGGCATCAACGATACGGCCATTGAAAACGGAGCGCATATCGGTTGATTTTTTAGCCGCATGACGGATCGACGGCACCAAAAAGGTAGCCAGTCCAAAGTAGCAGGCAAACCAGACAACAACGACGCTGGCCAGCCGCCAGTCCAATCCGGAAAAGACTCCAATGGTGGAGATACCAATGATGATGAAAAACCAGATGCCCTGCATAATGTTGATAAGGAAATCACCAACGGCCTGACCTGATTGCAGCACTTTGGTGGCGATGCGGCCGGCAAAATCATTCTGGAAATAGGTCAAGGATTGGCGAATGACAGAGCGGTGGGCCTGCCAGCGCACCAGATTGAAAAAACTGGGCACAATAACCTGCTGCTCAAGCACAGCTGCCAGCATGAGAATAGCAAAGCGGCCGATCACCACCACTGCCGCCATCATCAGGAACGTTCCCATATAATCGGTGAGCAGAGTTTCGCGGCTGGCCTGCACAGCAGGATCGTTCAGCAGATCAATGATGTGGCCAATATACTGGAACAGCAACACCTCGACGCCCGCAACAAGAATTCCAGACAGCAAAAACAGAATGAAAGGCCATTTGGCCTGCCGTGCAAAGTACCATATGAAGCCGGTGACGCTGTCGTTAGGCAGGTCTTGGGTCGGAGAGGGTGCCAGCGGATCTATGATGCGTTCAAACGGGCGCAGAATTCGCTTTAACATGAGGCAGGTCTTTCTGACGCCGGAACATTTGGAAATTGGAATCGAAATTGAATCTGAATTTGGAGCATGGCATTTAAATGGCGCTCTCACTTGCACTTTACCAGCCTGACATACCACAAAATACAGCAACGCTGCTGCGCACAGGAGCCTGCCTGAATGTGCCGGTGCATATTATTCTGCCCGCAGGCTTTGTGCTGAGTGACCGGAATTTCCGCCGGGCCGGGATGGATTATCTGGAGAAGGCAGCTCTCATGCAACATGCTGACTGGGCCGCGTTTCAGGTCTTTTGCCGCGACGAGAAGCGCCGCATTGTGCTGCTCTCTACTAAAGCGGCAGAGGTCTATACAGATTTTCGGTTTCAGGAAAATGATGTGCTGATGCTGGGCCGGGAGTCTGCCGGTGTACCGGATGAGGTGCATGAGGCCGCGGATGCGCGCATTCTTATTCCCATGCATAGTGACGCCCGTTCGCTGAATGTGGCGATTTCCGGGGCCATGGTCCTGGGCGAAGCGTTGAGACAAGTGGCTCTTTAGGGGGCGGATCCATAAAGAGTCCGCACCCTTGGGTCTGGATTTGAAGCGTAAAGTCTGAAAGACAAGTGGCAGACAAAACAGCATATGATGGATAAGCCCGTGACCGATCAGAAAGATGCGCCGTCAAAGCCAATTCCCGGCCCCGTGCCCGAGGGAATTGAAGACAAGAAACAGATTGCGTCCAATTGGTTCCGTCAATTACGCGATGAGATTTGTGCTTCCTTCGAAGTGCTTGAAGATGATCTAGCCGGGCCTTTGTCCGACCGCGCTCCGGGACGGTTTGAACGGACAGAATGGCAGCGCACGGACCATAGTGGTGCCAAGGGTGGCGGTGGTGAAATGTCGCTTATGCGCGGGCGGGTCTTTGAAAAGGTGGGTGTTCACATCTCAGCGGTTCATGGCGAGTTCGCGCCGGAATTTCGTGGCCAGATACCGGGCGCGAACGAGGATCCGTCTTTTTGGGCCAGCGGAATTTCGCTGATTGCCCATCCGCAAAACCCCAATGTGCCTGCCGTTCACATGAACACAAGAATGGTTGTGACGACACGCCAGTGGTTTGGCGGTGGAGCGGATTTGACGCCAGTTCTGGATGCGCGGCGCACACAGGATGATGCGGATACGCAGGCCTTTCATGCGGCCATGCGTGCGCCCTGCGAAGCCCATGAAGTGGCTGACTATCCGCGTTACAAGGATTGGTGTGACACGTATTTCTATTTGCCGCACCGCAAGGAAACGCGCGGCGTTGGCGGCATTTTCTACGATTATCTGAATTCAGGTAACTGGGATGCAGATTTTGCCTTCACACAGGATGTGGGCCGCGCCTTTCGGGATATTTATCCACAATTGGTGCGCGCCAATATGGAGCAGGACTGGGATGCTGCTGCCCGTGAGGAGCAGTTGATCCGCCGTGGTCGCTATGTGGAATTCAATCTGCTTTATGACCGGGGTACGATCTTTGGCTTGAAGACTGGAGGCAATGTTGCCTCGATCCTGTCTTCCATGCCGCCAGAGGTGAAATGGCCCTAATAACCGCAATTCGTCTTGGGCGTTAAAATGCGGTTTTCAGATCCAGATTTATGAATTGCGTAAAGACGTATTGGATTACAAAGCAGAATAACAGTGCAGCGCCGCCAGCCTGCAGTAGGCTTTTGACATCGCGGTGATGTGTCATCAGCAGGAATGCGCAAAAACAAAAAGCGGCAGCGGACAGGAAAAACGGCATGATCGCCACGAGTTGCACACCAACAAATGCGATCATGGCAAGGCACATGAGCCAAAATCGAATGCTGAGTGGTGTTTCCCGGTTGTCGTTTGATCGTCTGGAAAAGACCGAAGACAGAACCAGCAAGACCAATAGCGATATCGCGACAGAGAGTGGCCAAAGGGACGGGCCCATGACGTCGTAGTTTTCCGGTGGTGTCTGGATGGCCTGATAGGTAAAGGCCGCTCCGATAAACAGCAGCAAAAAATCAAAAATGCGCAGGCTCATGGTGTGTCCTTCAGGAAAAGCGTCTGTTCAGCAAAAACATGATCGTACTGATGATGACAACCGCAATGGGCACCGGGGTGAGCAGGAGGGGCATGATAGCCCCATCCGTGAACATAGTCGCCGAGCGCAGGTTTTCCTCGGCGATTGGCGCCAGAATAAAGCCGATGACAAAGGGCGCCAGCGCATAGCCGCTGCGCTCCAGCCCAAAGCCCACAAAAGAAAACAACAGCATGACGAAGACGGTCGACCATGTGTTTGAAATGGCAAAGGTTCCCACGACACACATGATGACCAGGGGCGGCAGCAGATATTCTTTGGGGATCATGGCAATTTTGGCAATGTGCCGGGTCAAGACCAGCATGGCCAACAGCATGATGACATTGCCGATAAAGGCAGCATTGAAGATGGCATAGACCATACCGGGATCATTGCGGAACAGGAATGGTCCAGGCTGGACGCCGTGAATGACAAGGCCGCCAAGCAGAATAGCGTCGACCACGCTGCCGGGAATTCCAAGCGCTACAAGTGGCACCAAGGCCCCGCCAACCGTGGCGTTGTTGGCAGATTCCGATGCGACCAACCCTTCTTCGCTGCCTTTGCCAAAATCACCCGGCTTTCGCGAAAAGCTGCGCGCAACGGAATAGGCAAAAGCCGAGCCCACATTGGCACCGACGCCTGGTAACACGCCAATCCAGGTGCCCAGAACCGAGGAGCGCAGGATGTTGATCCAGTGCCGTATCAGCGCGCGCGGGTTCAGAGACATTTTTGCATTCATGTTTGGGCGTTCTTTAGCCTGTCTGGACAGGCCCTGTACCTCTTGAAGGATTTGATTCCCCGCGAACAGGCCAATCAAAACAGCCAGCAAAGGGAAACCGTTTTCCAGCCACTGAATTCCAAACGTAAATCGGAAGGAACCGCTGATCGGGTCTGAACCGGGCGTTGCGGCCAGAATGCCCAATGCCCCGGAAATCAGGCCGCGCAACATGTTGCCCTTGCTGAGAAATACAATCAGCAAAAGCGCCATGGCGACCAGCGCAAAATAGTCGAATTTTGAGAAGCGGACGGCCATACGGCTGAGCGGCTCGGACAGCAGAACCAGAAAAACCCAGGATATGAGACCGCCAAAAAAACTGGCCCAAATGGCAAGGGCCAAAGCTTTACCAGCTTCACCTCTTTGCGCCATTGGATAGCCGTCCAGCGTAGTGATGACCGAAGCCGGGGTTCCGGGCATGCGCAGGATGATGGCCGTAATCAGCGAGCCGGACACACCGCCCACATACATGCCAACCAGCATGGAGATGGCTGGAATTGGGTCCATGGAAAAGGTGAATGGCAGCGACAATGCGATGAGCATGGTTGCTGTCAGTCCCGGAATTGCACCGACGACAATACCCAGCAAGACGCCCAGCCCAATGAACAGGGTTGTGCCAAGGCTCAGCACTTCAAACATTGTGGTTTTTCCCGGTCACGATAAGGACTGGAAGGCCAGACCCTAGCTGGGTCTGGCCTTCCAGAAAGTGGGTGGCGAACCTAATTCTCGATCAGGTCTGCTGCGCTTTTCAACTGTGCCAGTGTGGCCGCCACACGGGCAGGAGCTGCATCAGGCCCATAATAGGTTGGTGTAATGCCGCGCTCATCAAGGATGGCCTGCAATTCCGCATCGCCAATGGCTTTTTCCAGTGCCGCAGAGAATGCAGCGATGGCGTCAGCCGGTGTGCCTTTGGGGAAGTACCAGCTGTGCTCGATGGAAAAGTCAACATCGGCACCCTGTTCGGCAGCCGTTGCTACATCAGCCAGATAGGGAATGCGGTCACCAGACAGGGCTGCAATGACTTTGACTTCGCCAGCTTCCAGCAAGGGTTTGGCTTCTGCACCACTCAACACGCCAACCGCGATTTGCTCGCCCAGCAGGGCGGCTATGGTCTTGGCACCACCACCGGTTTGCACATAGCGGAATTTGCCTGCGCCAAGTTCGGCTTCCAGCATCAGCATGGCAAAGTGATTGACCGCACCAATATTGACGCCCGCAATGACCGGATCGCCGCCCGACAATAGAGATTTCAATTCGTCCAGCGAATTGGCGGCAGAAGAGGCCGGAACCGCAACGACAAGAGGAATGGATGTGGTGGAAGCTGCAAGCTCAAATGAGGAGACATCAAAGTCTGCCTTGCCGATAGCCATATTGGTCAACAGCGTGGCGTGATTGACCAGAACTGAATAGCCATCCGGGTCTTTGCTGATGACACCGCGACTTCCGGTTACGGACCCGGCGCCCGGCACATTCAGCACCACAAGATCGGCCCCAAGCTGTTTTTCCACAAAGGGCTGTATAGTGCGCACAAAAGTGTCAGTGCCACCGCCAGCGCCAAAGGGCACGGTGATCTGTACAGCTTTTTCCGGATAGGCTTGCGCGTGCCCCGCCATAGGCAAGGCCAATGCAGCCGTCAGGCCTAGAGCGGCGATTGTAAGAGTCCTGCGTGTAAAGTTTTTCATTCTTTCCTCCTTCGTTTCGTTTGTAGAATTGAGCGGCTTCAGCCGTCTGACTGACTGCCGCTCAGTTTGTTGATTTCGGGTGAGAAATTCCAAATATGCGTGCTGGTTGGGTTGGTTTGCTGCGCCCATTTCAGCACGATGTCCTTTTCAACGCGGCGCTCCAGCATGCGTTTTGCAATGGCGGTCGGGTCCCAATCCTGCGTGAGGCGTGCCATCAGGCGGTGCTGGATTTGGCGATACTCCGGATCATCTGCCAGATTGTGGTGTTCAGATGGATCGGCGTTGAGATCAAAAAGCTGTGGTGCTTCATCATTGTAGACGATCAGTTTCCACTGATCGGAACGGATCATGCGCTGCTGCACCGCCCGTCCTCCGGTCCATGCCGGAACGGTATCCGTACAATATTCTGAAAAGGTTTCGTTGCTCCAGCTTGCTGCTGCATCCTGTGCCAGGGTCCAGAAACTGCGCCCATCGGCATGGGGTAATTGGTCTGTTCCCATCGCCTCAAGCATGGTTTGGCTGAGGTCGACAAGGTTGACCACCTGATCGCGTACCTCTCCTGCGGGCAGTACGCCGGGCAGGCGCATGATGAGGGGAACTTTTACCGATTCCTCATAGAATGTGTGTTTCCACCACAGCCCGCGCTCGCCCAGATGGTCGCCATGATCAGAGGCGTAGATGATCAGCGTGTTCTCCATCAGTCCGGCAGCTTCAAGCGCCTCAAGAACCTGGCCGATCATCTCATCCATGCGGTGAACCAGACCCCAATAAGCTGTTCTTGCCCGGTCTGCCTCTTCCGCTGTCAGGTCTGCAACACCGCGATTGTCACGCCACCAGCGGTGGAAAGCATGATCGGCTGCCTCTGGCCCCAATTCCGGTGGTGGAACCTTGCCTGCGTAAAGATCATAGGCCTCGTCATCCACCACATAGGGCGGATGTGGCAGCATCAGCCCCACGGTCAGGCAGAAGGGTTTTCCGTCCGCATTCAAGGCAGGGGCCTGATGGGTCAGCCAGTCAACGGCCGCCTCGGTAATATCGGCGTCCTTTTGCTGATAGGCGCTGTATCCGGGACCTGTTTTTTGCAGCGATGCCGGTGTTGGATCATTGGTTTCACTCAACACGCCCATAGATTGGCGCGGCGCGCCCTGCCAGTTGGGGCTGTGATCTCCGCCCTGTCGTTCCGCATAGCCATGCATCTGATCTGGCCCGATGGCATGGAGCCGACCGATCAGAACTGGCGCATAGCCGGCAGCGCCTGCCGCATGCAGCCAGCTTGGTAAATCTGATCGCAATATATCGTCATTCGTCCAGCATTCCTGCCGATGCGGCCAGCGCGCTGTGAGGCTGGCCATTCGGCTGGGAACGCAGATGGGGGAGGGGCAGTAGGCATTGTCAAACCGCACGCCATCCTGCGCCAATTTATCGATATTGGGGGTTTGCACCACGCTATCGCCATAGCAACCGGCGACCTTCTGATTGTGCTGGTCAGAAAACAGAAACAGGACATTGCGGATTGTCATTGCGGTTCACTGCTTTGTATCGAGCGCAGCTCCGGGGGCAACCCAAGCGACCGACGCCAGGACGTTGTCAGATGGGCGTTGAGACTGGCCATGGCAGCCTGCTCATCACCCGCCAGAAGCGCGTCGATAATATCAAGATGCTCATGCATGGCAGCGCGCAGGCGGTCTACGGTATATTTCCCGTTCAGTCGGATCAGCCGCACCTTGTCTTCCAGCTGCTGATAGGATTGGCGGATCAAACTGTTGGTGAACACCGATACCAGAAACTCATGTAGCTCCAGGTCAATTTGCAACCCGGCCTGCATCAGATCGTCTGATGGGGCATTTCTGGTCTGGTCGATGATTTGCTGTGTTCTGGACCGCAGATCGGTGAGCCGCTCAACATTTGGCGCCTCAGCACTGCGCCGCACGGCTTCTGTTTCAATCATGATCCTGAATTCAAAAGCATCATTGATAAAGGCAACATTCACATCGGCAATCTGCACGCCACGCTGGGCGATCAGACTGATAAGCCCATCCGCTTCCAGCCGCTTTAGCGCTTCCCGGATGGCCCCCATAGGCACATCCAGCAATTCACTCAGTTCGCGTTGCGAAACAAATTGGCCAGGCTTCAGCCGCCGGTCAAAAAGGCTCTCCCGGAAGCGTGCATAGGCCATGGTTCTTAAAGGTTCAGTCATGCTTGTCTCTCATTGAGGTGCAATTAAGTACATACTGAGTACCCAGTCAAGAAATTTGTAAATGAGTGTTGTTTTGTGCCGTTGGTGGATGGGGGAGGGCTGAGACATTGCAGCATGCACAACATCCTCGCTTGTATTGCGATCCATAGTTGGATGTTCACTGTGTCATAAAAATTGATGAATTATTACAACTAGTTAATATGAACGACAGAATGTTAACATATTAACTTTTTATCTTCTCAAGGCGTTGTTTTTGTCCACGCAAATTTCCCAACAGCCTGGAGTATGTGAATTGAAAGCCCGATATTGTATTTTACTTTGCGGGACCGTTGTCCTGCAATCATGCACCTCTGTTGGCCCCGTATATGATACGCCAAACGCCAGCCTCTCAAGCAAGTTCGTTGAAGGATCGACCCAATCAATTGCTGATGTGGCGTTAAGTTCGTGGTGGCAGGATTTGCATGACCGACAACTCAATCAACTTGTCGAACGGGGGCTGTCACAAAACATCGATATTCAAACCGCCGTTGAGCGCGTCGTGGCGGCTCGTGCGGTGCTCGGCACGACGGGCGGTGCTGCGCTCACCAGCGGTTATGTCGACGGCTCGGTCATCCGGCAGGGCGGCGATGACATCTCTACATACTCTGAGAAAACAGCGACTGCCACGGCAAGCCTCATCCTTGATATTTTTGGCAGGCAAAGACGTGCGCGCGAACAGGCAAAAGCGCAACTTCAGGCATCGCAATTCGACGTTGGCACGGCACGGCTGAACTTCTTTACCAGTCTGGTGGGCTACTACATTGATGCACGCTACAATCAGGAGGCTTTGGCGTTAACGCGGCAAACCATCAGTTCTTTGCAAAAAACTTTGGAAGTCGTTCAGGCGCAAAGGGAGGTTGGCGCTGCAGGGCGATTGGAAGTTGCCAATGCAGAGGCGCTGCTAGAAGAAGCGCAAGCTGGATTGCCGGCTTTGGAGACCAGTTTCTTTACCGCTGTTTACGGCATTGCTGCGCTACTTGATGAGCCTGCAGAGCCGCTCTATCTGTCTTTGCAAAAGGGTGCGCCACAGCCTGTCCCGAAACGAAATTCAGGTGATGGCATACCGGCCGATTTACTGCGCAACAGGCCAGACATCAATTCTGCAGAACGAGATTTGGCAGCGGCGACTGCGGCGATTGGCATGGCGGAGGCGGACCTTTATCCTTCTGTTACGCTCGATGGTTCAATTTCAGTTGCCTCAACATCAACCTGGAGCTTTGGACCAACGCTCGTACTGCCGGTTCTCAATCAGCGCGCGTTGAGGGCGACCCGGGATCAAAAAATCTCACTTGCCAGACAAGCAGAACTCAGCTGGCGTGAATCGGTGAATACGGCAGTGCAGGAAGTACAAACAGCCCAGACCAAGTACCGGCGCGGCCGCCAAACAGTGGAAGCCGGGCGTCGTGCGTCAGCAGCTTATGATCGTGTGTTGGAAATCTCGCGCGAAACCTATGAAGCCGGAGTAACCGATCTCACCGATTTGCTGGATGCAGAGCGCAACAGTGCATCATCACGTTTGACGCTGGCAGCAGCCACACAGACGCTGACCACAGCGTGGCTGACACTGCAAATTGCATCGGGGAAAGGGTGGGCGAGCGAGTAGCTGACAGAGTGCAGACCAGGGTCTGAAGTCCAATTTAATCCCCAATTGGGTTCAGACCCTAGGTGGTTGCAGGACCTGCCGAAAGCTCATCATTCAAAAGTTTTTCTTCAGCAGCTTTGGACGTGGAAAACCCAGCCAACAGCCGGTAGACAACCGGGGTTACAAATAATGTCGCCAGAGTTGCAAGGCCAAGCCCGCCAATTATGACCCATCCAAGCGCAATGCGCGCCTCGGATCCTGCGCCTGATGACAGGACCAATGGCAGGCCACCAAGAACTGTTGAAATCATGGTCATCATGACCGGGCGCAAACGCTGCAGTGCAGCTTGCTCTGCCGCATCCCGAACACTCATTCCGCCGTCGCGCAAATGGTTTGCAAACTCGACAATCAAGATGCCGTTCTTTGCAATAATGCCAACCAGCAGGACCAGACCAATCTGGCTGTAAACATTCAGACTTGTTCCACTGAACCAAAGAGCAAACACCGCGCAGGCAAGACCAAGCGGGACTGTCAGAACAATGATAAAACTGCTGACAAAACTTTCGAACTGAGCCGCCAGAACCAGAATAACAATTACAATGGCAAAGCCAAACACAAGCCCAAGCCCGCTTGATGTTTCGTTCAAAGTTGCAGCCTCTGCCAGCGGCACAAGGTATGTTCCGGAAGCCAATATGGGTTCGGCCAAGGCTTCCATCTTCTCCATCGCTTCGCGCAACGCAACATCGTCACCAAGCTCGGCTGTGATTGTGACGGCGCGAAGTTTTTCTTCCCGGTTCAGGCTTGGCGCAACGGCGCTTTCCTCCAGGCTTGCGATAGAAGACATCGGAACAATGCGTTCGTCCTCTGTCATAAGGAAGATGTTTTCCAGATCGGTAGGGTCGTTGACCGGATGTGTCGTTGACATCAGTTTGACGCCAATGGCTTCCCCATCAACAAAAACATCCACAACATCGTGGCCATCCAAAACCGCTTGCAGCGCGGACTCCAAACCCGAAATATCAACGCCGATCTGGTCTGCGTTCTCTCGATCTATGCTGATCAAGAGCTGCGGCTTTGTGCTTTCATAGGAAACCTCGGTGCGGCCAAATGTTGTATCACCCGCCATTTCAGACATGAGGTCTTTGGCTATCTCTGCCAATTCGGGGTAGTCGCCGCCCACAATAGCCATTTGCAAGCCTGAGCCACCGCCACGAATACCAAGGCTATTGGGCGAGATAACAAATGCGCGAACGCTGTTCACGCTGCTGATTGTCGCATTAATATCGTCAACAATTTCCTGTTGATTGCGGTCACGTTCATCCCAGAGTGCCAGGCGCATGACAAGCACCCCCCGATTAGTTTCGGTGCCATTGCCTGATATCAAAAACGTGTTTTCAATTTCACCACTGTCCTTGAACGGCGTCATCAACTGATCAATGCGTTGCAACTGACTTTCGGTATATTCAAGGCTTACACCCTGCGGTGCAGATACTCTCATAATCGCAACGGCACGATCTTCCGGTGGAGTAATTTCTTCTGGCAGCACGCCATATAACGTCCATGCTACGAGCGAAAATACAGTCGCAATGGCCAAGACAACAATTGGTGCATCAATGCAAAACCGTAACATCGCACCATAGAATTTGGTGCTTTTCCGCCCTGCGGCAGTAATTCCACCAATCACACGGCCGTGTTCTTTGTCCTTGCCCATGTCTTTCGTCAGAAGTTTTGAGGCCAGCATGGGGCACAGCGAAAGTGCTACGATGGATGAAATTGTCACGGCAATGGCTAGCGTGTAGCCAAACTCCCGAAAAAGACCGCCAGCATTACCGGGCAAAAACGATAGGGGGATAAACACCGCTGCCAGAGTAGCTGTTGTGGTTATGACAGCGAAAAATACTTCTTTCGTTCCAACCACGGCCGCAGCCCGGGGACCCATTCCTGCGCTGCGTTTTTTCACGATGTTTTCAAGAACCACAATCGCATCATCCACCACCATGCCGGTTGCAAGAACGAACGCCAAAAGCGTGATTATGTTGATCGAAAAGCCAGCGGCCCAAATACCGGCGACTGTCCCGACCAATGCCACGGGAAGCGTAATTGCTGGGATCAGAGTTGCGCGTATGTTCATCAAGAATAGATAGATGATGGCGATCACAATGAGCGTGGCAAGCCCGAGCGACTTCATTACTTCGGTAATGGCACCGTTGATGAAGATTGCATCATCGCTGTTAATCGCAATCGTAACATCCTTTGGCAAAAGGGGCTGCAGATCTTCAATAGCCTGCTTGATTCCATTTGAAATCTCCAGAGTATTGGATCCTGATTGGCGGATGATATTGAGTCCAATGCCAGTCTGACCGTCCGTTCGAATACTGGTTGATTGCGTGTCCGGCCCCAATGTCACCACGGCAACATCGCCCAACCTCGTATTGTCTTGCAAAATGACCTGCTCAAACTGCTCTGGTGTTTGAATTTGACCAATTGCACGTATGGTCAGGTTTTGTGAATTGCGGCTGAGATCACCAGCCGGAATGTCGAGCGCTGCATCTTGCAAGGCCGCACTGACATCGGCGACTGTGAGGGCTCTCATAGCAAGCTGAGCTTGATCAATATCGATCCGAAAAACTTTGTCGCGGTCGCCAAACAATTCTATGTCCGCGACACCGCTGACCGATCTCAGACGGTCACTGACATCCTTGTCGGCGAGCGTGCTTAAATCTTCGATCGACATGCTGTGAGATGTGACTGACAGCCGCATGATAGGCGCTTCATCATTGTCGGCTTTAATGATGTTTGGCTCATCAGCACCATCTGGTAAGTCATTTTCAACTTGATTGACTTCGTTGCGCAAGTCGGCCGCTGCAACATTCAGATCGATATCATCGGTAAATTCTACTTCAACGCGGCTACTGCCAATCGATGATGTTGATGAAATTGCCTTAACACCCGACACGCGACTGGCTGCGCTCTCCAGGACGTCTGTTACCTCCTGGTCCATTGTTTCGGCAGATGCACCAGAATATGTGGCGGTGATAGTGATCACCGGATTATCAACTTCGGGAAGTTCGCGAATGGGAATGCCCATAATGGCTGCCAAACCGGCCACCACAATCAACAAATTGACAACAATGGCCAAGACCGGGCGGCGTACAAAAAGCGCGGTAATTCCGCCCGAATTGTTGCCACCATTTGTTTCAGTCGGATTCATTGATTTACGCCTCAACTCTCGGTCTCTTCGATGTCAATTTGATCAACGGCATTATCGGAAGCTGTTTCCGGGGACTTGACGCTTTCAAGCTGATTGTCTGTGGAGGTGAAACTGGCATTGACGGCTTTAACTTCAGCGCCATCCGTTAGTCCCAATTGACCCTCGATTATCACTTCATTGCCATCGGCCAATGCGCCATCGACAAGAATGGAGTCCACATTTCGCTCCACAATGCGAATAGGGAGGCGGTTGGCCGTGCCATCGCTGACACGCCAAACATAGGAACCTTCTGAATCCCATTGCACCGCAAGCGGATCGACCGAAGGAAACTCATTGCCACCGAACTGCATGGAGACAGCAAACGACATACCCGGTCTCAGGCGATCTTCTGAATTGTCTATGCTTGCCTGCAATTGGAACGTGCGACTTGCAGCTTCAATTCGGCTGCCAATGGCGCTGATCTCACCAACAAAATTCTCGTTGCTATAGGCAAATGATGTAGCCTGAACACCTTGACCGACTTCAACCAAGCCAGCAAACCGTTCCGGTACCCAATAGTTGATCAGAATGCTGGATCGGTCATCGACCACGGCAATTTCGGTTTCGGTTGTCACATAGTCACCAACTTCAACGGAAACGATGCCAATGCCGCCATCTATGGGTGCGGTTATGGTGCGGTAGTCAAGGTTCACTTCCGCCTCCCTGACTGCCAGTTTTGCGGCATCAAAGGTCGTTTGGAATTCTTCCAATTCTTGCTGCGTTCCAAAATCAGAACCCCGCAGCTTGGCATAGCGCTCAAGTTTCAGCTCCGCGGCAACGAGATCAACTTTGGCAACTTCGAGCGCGACTTCTTCTGTTTGGGAATTAAGGCGCACGATTGTCTGGCCTGCACTCACCTTGCTGCCGGACTTAACAAGCACTTCTGCAAGAACGCCGCTTACTTGCGGCACAACAGCAACTGATTTTACGGCCTCACTGCTGCCGATCGACTCGAGACGGTCATTGATCCTAGCGGTTTGGGATGACGCAGTCGTAACAAGAGATGCTTGTCGCCCGCCGCCGGGGCCTGCTGGTGGACCGCTATCAGCTTCAGAACCTGATTCACCTTCAGTCGATGCACTGCCGAATAAATTTGGCACACCAAGTTGCGACATGATTGAGGAGCTTGCGGGAAAAAGGTTTGGCGCAAGTGCAACGCCGCCAATGAGAAGCACCAGGGCAAGCAAGACTTGTTTAAAAACACTCATTTCAAAACTCTGCCTTTGTGGAAGGATGGAAGCCAAACTGGCTAAAGCCGTGATTGGGTCTTGGACGTAAGTATCAACCAACAATTGCAGAGGGTGAGAAGTGACGGTGGTCAGAATATGACGTTTTTGCAGTGCAACATTAAAAGTTGATTACAAATTTGTAAGCCTGTGCACGGGCAGGATAGAAGAGGGCAAAATATGGCGGCAGGGCGTAGAAAGTGTCGCCAATTGTCTCATAATCAAACGAATTAACTAAGGTCTTAGACCAATACACTCTTCAAAAACGCTTGTGTGCGCTCGCTTTGTGGCACGGAAAAAATTGCGTCTGACGTGCCTTCTTCCAGGGTTACGCCGTCATCCATAAATCAAATCTGATCAGCAACATCGCGGGCAAAGCGCATTTCATGCGTTGCCAAAATCATGGTCATGCCTTCAGCTTGCAGGGCGCGCAGAACATCCAAAACTTCACCCACCAATTCAAGGTCCAGCGCAGAGGTAACTTCATCAAACAGCATGACTTCCGGTTTCATTGCCAAGGCTCGGATGATCGCCACCCGTTGCTGCTGGCCGCCGCAAAGCAAATCTGGTTATTTGTGCATATGTGCTGCCAATCCAAAGCGTTTGAACAGCGCTTCCGCATCGCCCATCAATTGTTCTTTGGTTTTGCCAAGCACACCTCGTGGGGCGAGCAGCACATTTTCCAGTGCGTTCATATGAGGAAAGAGATTGAAGCTTTGAAACACAATGCCGAAGCGTTGACGCACTGGACCCAGATCAAGGCCTGGTTCTGCAATGTCGAGACTATCCTGGAAAATTTCGCCAGAAAAGAAACTCTTCTTTACCTGCTTCCAACCGGGAGCCATAGGCACAAAAATAAGAATAATAGCGACGACAAGCAGCGTGCCTATTGACGCAATAATTTAGGCCCGTTTCTTTTGGCGAGCCTCATATGCTTCACGTCTGTTCAATGTAGCAATTGATACCGCTTTACTCCGGTTTTTATGCCAGAGGATTTGTGGATTACAAGCAACCCGCCTTGATCCGCAGGTGCCAGTCTGTATCGGCTAGTGTGTTTCAGCAGCGGTTGGTGGTGGCGATGCCTGACTCATCAGCGGTACAGGGACAGCCGATAGGGTGATACTGACCGGTCATTGCCGCTTCGGCCTGTGACACGAAGGACGTAATCACCTGCTTCCGGTATTTCAACGGTGAGTTGGTTGGGGTCGGGGTTCTTATCTCCCAGCCAGCTGCCATCGGGCGCCTTATATATGCCAATTGCCAGATCGAAGCCGGGCGTCTGAACAATGTTGACTGTGACCAATTGTTTTCCGGAGGCCCCAAAAATAAACTCGTCCTTGTCACCACGTGGCAAGATTGTGCCAAGTATTTGCCCGGAACCGGCGATGGACCTTGCGGTGTCGACGCTGTTGTTTGGCTCAGACACATCTGGGCTGCGCGCATATTTGATATCAAGCCGGTAGGGGGCAACCGAGCGGTGGTTACCGCTCGCAGCATTGGCTCTGAGTACATATTTCCCAGGTGAGGGAAGGTCCACCACGATCTGTCCATCACCACTTGGGGACATATCGGTCAGCCAACCACCATCAGGGTGCGGGTAGACCCCGAGCGACAAGTTTAGCCCTTCCGGTTGATCGGCAATTTTGATGGTCCATTCGCCGTGATGATCTGCTTCGAATATGAACTCATCCTTATCGCCACGTGGCAGGATCGTTCCTGTAATCTGCCGCGAACCTTCGATGGATTGTGCCTGCTCAATTGTACGGTTCGGCTCGAATAAATCTGGGCTTTTGATATACGAAAGACCCAATCGATAGGGTGCAACCGAGCGGTTGTTTCCGTTTCTGGAACTTGCTCTCATCACATATTTTCCTGGCGCTGGCAGATCCACCACGATCTTGCCATCGCCACTTGGGGACATGTCCGGAAGCCAACCACCATCAGGGTGCGGGTAGACGCCGAGCGACAGGTTTAGCCCTTCCGGCTGTTCATCGATATTGATGGTCCACTCGCCATGATGATCTGCTTCGAATATGAATTCATCTCTCTCGCCGCGTGGCAGGATCGTTCCAGTAATCTGCCGAGTTCCCTCGATGGACTGTGCCTGTTCAATTGTATGGTTCGGCTCGAACAGATCTGGGCTTTCAATATACGAAAGACCCAATCGGTAGGGGGTAACCGAGCGATTATTGCCGTTTCTGGAACTTGCCCTCAGTACATATTTCCCCGGCGCTGGCAGATCCACCACGATTTTGCCATCGCCACTTGGGGACATGTCCGGAAGCCAACCGCCATCGGGGTGGGGGTAGACGCCGAGCGACAGGTTTAGCCCTTCTGGCTGTTCATCGATATTGATGGTCCACTCGCCATGATGATCAGCCTCGAATATGAATTCATCTCTTTCGCCGCGTGGCAAAATCGTTCCTGTAATCTGCCGAGTTCCCACGATGGACTGTGCCTGCTCAATTGTATGGTTCGGCTCGAACAGATCTGGGCTTTCAATATACGAAAGACCCAATCGGTAGGGGGTAACCGAGCGATTATTGCCGTTTCTGGAACTTGCTCTCAGCACATATTTCCCCGGCGCTGGCAGATCCACCACGATTTTGCCATCGCCACTTGGGGACATGTCAGGAAGCCAACCGCCATCGGGGTGGGGGTAGACGCCAAGCGACAGGTTTAGCCCTTCTGGCTGTTCATCGATATTGATGGTCCACTCGCCATGATGATCAGCCTCGAATATGAATTCATCTCTATCGCCGCGTGGCAAAATCGTTCCTGTAATCTGCCGCGAACCCTGGATGGATTGTGCCTGTTCAATTGTATGGTTCGGCTCGAACATGTCCGGGCTTGGGTGGAAGATGGCGTTGATCATATAGACGGATTGGCTTTCCATCGAACCGTTGGGCGCATTGACCCTCAGAATATAGGCGGCAGGGGCAGGCAGATCGACCACCAACTTTCCATCGCCGCTGGGGGACATGTCTGGTAGCCAACCACCATCGGGCGCCGGATAAACACCGAGACGAAGATCAACATCGGCCGGAGAATTTGCTATCGAGAATTCCCATTCGCCGTGATGCGGCGCAGAAAAGATGTATTCGTCCTGATCGGATTTGGGAAACAGACGACCTGTAATTGTACCTGTTCCTACCATAGGCTGTGCGGTTGCGCCTTCCTCGTTTTCGGTCACCTCACTGCCTGTGGGGAAGGCGGCTGTGGCGGCATTTCCACCGCAGTAGGCGATCGACCCGCCTTTGATTTTGGCCGAGACGTATTGAGACAATGTGCAATGATTCAGCGAAGGCAGGTTTGGATGGCGCGCCCAAAGGTAGGCGTCAAACGGCATCGCGCCAACATCATCAGGTTTGGCATTAATTGTGATGACGCCTGTGGGGGTGGTTCCAACCAATTGCGCCCAATTTGTATAACGTAAATTGTAGCCGGGTTCGCCGTTTTGCGGTGGCTCAGCTACCGATATCCATTCCCGAACCAACGCGAAAATCGCTACTTCGTCATCGCCTTCTGCTTGTGCGTTCGTATCGGCACCGCCTTTACCCGGAAACGCGAAATTTGGCTCCAGGTCACCCAATCGCATGCCAACTGCACTGCCGGAGCCAGTTTCAGCGTCCGACTGAGCATCATCCTGAGCTGGATCATAGGCAATTGTCAGTGTTGCTGGACCTTCTTGCAATGGGCTGTCGGTGGACAATGTAACGAGATCGCCCTTTACGCTGCCGACTTTCCCGCTGGCGTTGCCGATGGCATCCCCCAACAGGCTGTTTTGTGCCACATTTACTTTGCTGCCGATGCCAGGTATTGGCGCGTTGACTATCAGTATTGTTGCGCTTGAGCCATTTGTTGAAATCACAACGCCTACTTCCGCAAGCGCTGAACTGCAGATGGCTACCAGTAGGCCCAAACCCAAAGCCAATTTTCGAAGGGCGGAGTTTATCGGCATGCCAACGCCCCCAATTCTGAGAGCGATGGGCCATCGCCTTTCTCATGTGCCCAAGTATTTTCCAGCGGTGGCGCATCGTCGACTGGTGCCGGGCCGTAAATGAACTCAACTTGTGGACCGCGTTGCCATATGACCGGCGTTTTTTTCAATCCCGGTATGGCCGGAACTTCTGCGTCACAAGGATTAGTGGTGTATTTCTCGCGCGCTTCATTGAGGATCTCGCTGAAGCGCGCCTCGGAAAACTCTCCTTCGATCCTGACAGCAACATCGTGATAGCCACTGGTTATATAGCTCCCTCCAGCATAATGAGGGACATACCCATTTCCAGTGACCCGGTAAATCAGTTGAAACGGGCCGGTTTCGGCCTCTGATTCCGGCTCATCAGCTGCGCAATTTGGCGCGGCCAGTTTTGTCGCTAAATCATTCAATAATTGATTGCGGGTGCCAGCGCCCGACAGGCTGCTGCAGGGCATTGCAGCCAGCAGATTGCGGGCATTGGCAATTGCATCGCGCCCACTAGTGGGACTGCAGGCGGCTACATGTTGACCGACTTTTGCGATTTGCGCATCCAGACTTTCAAGAGCTATGGACAACGAGAAAACATCGCGCACGATATCTTTTTCCTGTTGCGTATTCAGGCAGGCTTGCATGTCTGGAATGGAGCCGAAACTTTCGTCAACGGCGGCGTTGAAATTCGTCTGTAAAGCAACGGCCCCGCGAGCCGAGCAAGCCCTGCCAGTTGCCATGTCGAGCTCTGCCTGAGACAGAAATCGGCTCCATTTCAGGTAGGGGTTCTCGATTTCATTCTTAATGCCGTCAATAAACTGGTTTGCCATTGGTATGGAGCAGCCCGCGCCAAGCATGCGTGCTTTCAGGTCCAAAACTCGGGCATTCATTTCGGCAACAGTGCCTGATGACCCTCCGCTAACCGAGCGGCCGGTGACAAAAGTACCTGTGCATTTGCGCACATTGGCACGTGCAAGGCTCTGCAAGGCTGTAGCTTCTCTCAGAAGCGGCGTGATTTCCGCCCGACGCTTATCATATTTGTTTTGAAACGCGGCCTGATCTTTACGAAATTGCTCATAGTTGGCAACGGCGCGATCCATTGCATTCCAGTAGGTTTCCCACCGTTCGTAGTTGGTTGGTGTTGGCACGGTGCCCAACGGGCCATTGCCATAGATGAGTTGCTGTTTTCGAGCGACCGACATGTTGTCGAAATCCTGATTGCCCCTTGTTATCTGGCACCAGGTTTTCTTTCGATAGAATTCCATGGATGTGCGAGCATCGGCGATTTTCTGTTCCAAAGCTGCACGCCGTGCGGCCCATGCGATCTGCGCGTCGGGCAATTCGCAATGACGCAACATCTCGTCTGTTGCTTCAAGCGGGCGGTTTGGGTCCCACCAGTTCTGGAGTTCATCCATGGTTCGCGTCGGATTGAGCACCGCATCTGCGGCAGCAGCGGTTAGCCCGGTTTTCAATTTGTCTGTGGTCTGCGCGCGGGCATAGCCCACTGGGTCTTTGGCAATTTTATCGGCTTCGATCAGCCAGTCGCCGACACTGAGCGCTGTGTTGTCGCCGTCATTGCCTTTGGCATCGATGGCCAGAAAATCAGGAATGACACCTGGACCACCGGTGGCAAGATTAGCCGCCAGTTTGGAAAGTTTCTGATATTCATCATAGGTGGCCTTAACGCCATTGATGACACCCTTGGCCGTTTGTTCTTCCTGTGGTGAAAGACCGGCTGCTCCCACAACACTGACTGCCATACAAGCCACCGCATTTGGCAGAGCTTTGGTTGCACGGTCGAGAGGTTTTGAAAAGTCAAGCTGTGCTACCAGTGCGCTCATACAATCGGCTGCACCCGTCATGGCACCCGCGCCAAGATTGCCAGACGTGCTGATGTTGCACTTTTTCAACGTGTCTCTCACCGATGGAGACAGACAGTTTTCAACCAGGCCGGCGGGGAATTTCCAAACTGCATCGAGCATGGACGGACAAAACCCGCCAATGCGTGGTGCCGGGCCCAAATCCGAGGCATAGCGACCGGAGATCCTGGCGGCAGATTCCATACTGAAATCCAGGCCGTCTATTGTGAGAGATGCGATGGAGTTATTGGCAGTTTGCGCGGAAGAGGGACTTGAGAGCAGTGCACATATGAGTGTGAGCGCAACTCGTGCTGCATTGGCTTGCTTCATAATGCCACCTCCCCATTTGAGGTGAGATGTTAGATGCGATAGGGAATTGTGGCAACTGGGGTCCGAGCCTGCGAGCAACAGTTAGCTCGCCTCGTGATTTTGCAGGGGGCTGGTGACTCTGTGGAATCGCGCTGAGGCACAAATTTGACCGAATGCGCAAACATCGAACAATATAGCTCAGACCTATGCGTTAAGTTTGCCGATGCTAGAAGTATGCCTTTCAGCCGGGTTGTAAGTGTTTGGTTGGGCTAACCTTCTTACTGGCAGGGCGGAGCGGTGCAGTTAGCAAGATGCTGACGTTGAAGGGGGGAACTTTATGGACAGCAAGATTGAACGTTTGCGTACTGAAATAGCCGGGCTGCAGGAAGTTCTGCGTGGTTTGGAAGATGCCGAAGAGATACCGCACACACCAAAAGCGGATCTCGACAAGATGTTTTTTGACGATGAAACGTTGGAACAGCATAGGGCACAGCGCTCGCCAACCATTCCTTATATTTTAAATTTGCCGATTGGTGCCCATGTTTCGGCTCCATTTGTTTATGGGATGGCTTTTCCAATCGCTATTCTGGACATCTGCTTGTTTATTTATCAGGCCGTGTGTTTTCGGCTTTGGAAGGTAGATCGCGTCAGGCGGGAAGATTACGTGGTGATTGATCGTCATCACCTTGCGTATCTGAACGGAATTGAGAAACTGAATTGCATTTATTGTGGCTACGCCAATGGGATATTTGCTTATGCGCAAGAAATTGCGGCGCGTACCGAAAAGTTCTGGTGCCCGATTAAGCATGCATCAAAAATCGGGCAGCCCCATTCGCTTTATGGCGATTTTATCGAATTTGGTGATGCGGAGGCCTGGCAGGAACATCCTTCCAGAAAGAAACTGAAGGAATAATTGCTGTTTGCCTGCGTGAAGGAGATTGTTCAACTGGCGGGAGGCGATCTGCAGGGCTGCAAAGGAAACGCCGTACATGTCTTTTCAAGACCTTGTTATCCTATCGACCTTGCGCTCGAATTTTCATTCAAACTGCGGCCAATCCAACATTTGTGTTTAGCAGGTATTGAGAGAAAATAGGGCCGCTGGCGGCACCTATTGCGCGTGCATTACCGCCAATGCTGCCTGCTTCGATTTTGGGAGGGATCAATCCTCTGGTGTCCTGATTGATGAGGTAACGCTGTGTTCGTTCCACCAGTTCGTGGCGCACATTTTCCGGAAATGAGCCATCGATCATGATGGCTTCAAAATCGATGACCGAGCAAGTTGACAGGGCAGCTTTTGCAAGCTCCTGCGCGGTCTGGCCAACCCAATGTTCAACATAGCGCGAGATTTCGCTCCAATCCTGGGGTTGTTGCCACAGGATTTGTGGGTCGATTTCGACCTGCTGCAACCGGCGTTCCAACAGATTGATGGATGCGATATCGATGAGTTGGCGACTTTCTCCGTTGGGTCCAATGCTTCGCAGTGAGCCCAGCGCGCCTGCATTGCCCTGGTGGCCTTCAAAGACGGAATGGTTGAGAACCACACCGCCGCCGACAAAGGCTGAAATGAAGAAGTAGGCGTAGTCGCGAAATTCCTTACCTCTGCCATATACATGCTCTGCCTTGCATGCGGCAGTGGCATCATTGACCACCCGAGCCGGTAGCGTACTGAACCGGGCAACGCGTTCCTGAAAGTTGACGTCCTTCCAGGATATGAATTCTTCAGCTGGCGCGCCGGCCAGATCATACCAGTTCCACAATTCAAACGGCGCTGCAAATCCAATACCGCAGATCCGGCTTTGTTCGTTCGATGTAAGTTTCGCCGAAATCGTCTCAATGCCATCTTCCAGGAAAGAAAAAATGTTGTCAGGCATCGGGTAGTCATATGTGGTGTTGATCTGATGTCTGATGCCACCGGTGAAGCCGATCAGCACAAGGTCAGCGCTGCGCCGCCCGATTTTCACGCCATAGGACAGGACACCGCCGGGTGCCAGACCCATGGGGACAGATGGCTTGCCGACGCGTCCACGCTGTGGCTCGCCACGTTCCAAAAGCCCATCCTGCTGAAGTTTGCGCAGGATGACGGAGACGGTTTGTGGCGACAAGCCAGCATGACGCGCCAGGTCACTGCCTGGCATCGGGCCGCTTCTGAGAAGCATGGAGAGAAGGAGGCGTTCATTGTAGTCCCGAAGACCGCTTTGATTCACCCCTCCGCTCAACGATCTGATCTTAGGAACACTCATCGCGCTACCTTTACCCTCAAAAATGATCGATAGAAAGATGCACTGGTTAATTAATAAATCAAGTTTATTTATTTATTGACAAAACAACCCAGATGATATTTTTCTAGGCCAACGTCGCTGGAGGTGACGTTTAATTTTTTTGGCAGACCTGACTGCCATTCGGAGGGAAATATGAAGAAAACTTTGATCGTAGCGTGCGCCGCTGCACTTGTATCCACAACTGCAATGGTGGCTCCAGCAATGGCAGCCAGCCACAGCATTACTGCCTGCCTGATTACTAAAACGGACACCAACCCGTTTTTCGTAAAGATGAAAGAGGGCGCGGCCGCCAAGGCGGAAGAGCTTGGCATTGATTTGAAGACATTCGCAGGTAAAGTCGACGGTGATCATGAAACTCAGGTTGCCGCAATCGAGACTTGCATCGCCGATGGCGCCAAAGGCATCTTGCTGACTGCGTCCGATACATCTTCCATCGTATCATCTGTTCAGCAGGCACGTGACGCCGGTCTTGTCGTGATTGCCCTGGATACACCGCTGGAGCCGATTGATTCTGCTGATGCGACCTTTGCAACAGACAATTTCCTTGCTGGTGAACTGATCGGCAAATGGGCGGCTGCCAAATTGGGTGATGAAGCTGCAAATGCAAAGATTGCCATGCTTGACCTTGCTGTCAGCCAGCCTTCTGTTGGCGTATTGCGCGATCAGGGTTTCCTGCAGGGTTTTGGCATTGAGCTTGGCGATCCCACTAAATGGGGTGACGAGACAGATCCACGCATCGTTGGCAACGACATAACTGCAGGTAACGAGGAAGGCGGCCGCAAGGCTATGGAAAACCTTCTGGTCAAAGACTCTGAAGTGAATGTGGTTTACACCATCAATGAGCCTGCTGCAGCCGGTGCTTATGAAGCGCTGAAGGCAATTGGCCGTGAACGTGATGTGCTGATCGTATCTGTCGATGGCGGTTGTCCGGGTGTTCAGAACATTGCCGATGGCGTTATCGGTGCAACGTCTCAGCAGTATCCGCTGCTAATGGCATCGCTGGGTATTGAAGCCATTGCGGCCTGGGCCAAAGATGGCACGAAGCCTGCGCCTACTCCTGGTAAGGAATTCTTTGATACCGGTGTTGCTTTGGTAACTGACACCCCGGTTGATGGCGTTGAGTCCATCAGTGTTGAAGAAGGCAAGGCCCTTTGCTGGGGTTAATTCTCGACTGAAATCTTTGAACTATGATAGGGCGGCGATGGAAACCGCCCTATTTTTCTAAGTGATCTATGTCGGGCGAGGGAGATACTGAAATGTCAAACCAGAACACGCAGGATTTTGAAGAAGCTGCGGCAAGCAGCCCTCAAAGTGTGGCCGAGTTTTCTGAAGAAAGGCACGGTTTATTCGAAAGAATACAACATGTGCTCCATCAGACACCGGCTTTAGTGCCCCTTGTGGTTCTGATGATTTCGCTGGCGGTATTCGGTATTCTGCTTGGCTCGAAGTTTTTTTCTCCATTTGCCCTGACCCTGATCCTTCAGCAGGTGGCCATCGTTGGTATTGTTGGTGCGGCCCAGTCTCTGGTTATTCTGACCGCTGGAATTGATTTGTCGGTTGGTGCCATCATGGTGCTTTCATCTGTGGTGATGGGACAATTCACGTTCCGATATGGCCTGCCGGTTGAGGTCGCAATTGGATGTGGTCTGCTTGTTGGTACATTTTGCGGCTTTATCAATGGCTGGCTCATCGCCGTTATGAAGCTGCCACCGTTCATCGTCACCCTGGGCATGTGGCAGATCGTGCTGGCCACCAATTTTCTTTACTCCGCGAATGAGACAATCCGCAGCCAGGAAATCGCTACTGAAGCCCCGTTGCTGCAATTGTTCGGCTGGACATTCAAGGTCGGTGCGGACGAGGCGGGGCGCGGCGGTGCCAATTTTACTATTGGCGTGATCTTTATGGTCGTGCTGATTTGCGTGCTGGCCTATGTGTTGAAGCAAACTGCATGGGGCCGCCATGTTTATGCCGTTGGCGATGATCCTGAGGCGGCTGAACTGTCCGGTGTGCAGGTCAAACGCACACTCATTTCAGTTTACATGCTGTCAGGCCTTATCTGTGCGTTCGCCGGTTGGGCGTTGATTGGCCGTATCGGCTCGGTTTCCCCAACGTCCGGACAATTGGCAAACATCGAGAGTATTACGGCCGTTGTGATCGGTGGAATTTCGCTGTTTGGCGGCCGCGGCTCGATTGCGGGTATGTTGTTCGGCGCTTTGATTGTGGGGGTCTTCACATTGGGCCTTCGCTTGCTGGGAGCCGATGCGCAATGGACGTATTTGCTGATTGGCGCCCTCATCATCGGTGCTGTTGCAGTTGATCAGTGGATCAGAAAGGTTGCGTCATGAGTTCTCCCATCTTGCAGGCAAAGGGCCTGGTGAAGCGATATGGACGTGTTACGGCGCTGGACCATTGCGATTTTGAACTTTACCCCGGAGAAATTCTGGCTGTCATCGGCGACAATGGCGCGGGGAAATCAACCCTGATCAAAGCCTTGTCAGGGGCCGTGCGTCCTGATGAGGGAAGCATTTTAATGGACGGCAAATCGATTAATTTCAGCTCACCACAGCAGGCGCGGGAAGCTGGTATCGAGACGGTCTACCAAAATCTGGCTTTGTCTCCGGCGTTGTCAATTGCTGACAATATGTTCCTGGGCCGGGAAATCAGAAAGCCCGGTTTGCTGGGTTCGGTTTTCCGAAAACTTGACCGCGCCAAGATGGAGCAACTTGCGCGCGATAAGTTAACCGAGCTTGGCCTGATGACCATTCAGAATATCGGGCAGGCTGTGGAAACACTGTCCGGCGGGCAACGCCAGGGTGTCGCGGTGGCTCGTGCTGCCGCCTTTGGCAGTCGCGTGATTATAATGGATGAGCCAACGGCGGCGCTTGGCGTAAAGGAGAGCCGCCGTGTACTGGAACTCATTCAGGATGTCCGTTCCAAGGGACTGCCAATCATTTTGATCAGTCACAACATGCCACATGTTTTTGAGCTTGCAGATCGCATCCATATTCACCGACTTGGCCAACGCCTATGCGTCATTGACCCCAAGGACTACACGATGTCCGATGCTGTGGCCTTTATGACCGGTGCTAAAGAGGCGCCCACCCAAATGGCTGCCTGACATATGGCCTGATACCTAATAGCCCGGAGATTTGCTCCGGGCTTTTTCGTTTTACGGTGTCGTAAATTTCTGAAGAATCTCGGTGAATGGTGGTAGAGCGCTTCTGTACAAAGTGTGATGCTTGCTCTTAGAGTTGCTAAACGCACACCTTGAAAGGGGAAGAGGATGCTCCGCAAACTCATGTTCTTGCTGCTTATTCTGGTTTTACCGGGTTGCATCGCATCACAGGAACAGCTGTTCAGTGACGGTCTTGATTTTGGCGATGAGTTCGGATTTTTCACGCTGAGTCCTGATGAACCCGGAGAGGGATTCCTGCTCGTCAAAAGTGATCAGGATAATTCTTACGAGATGTTTGGCGTCGATGACGGCTATTCCTCGGTTTTCATCAATCAGCTCTCGTCGCAGTTTTTGGTGCTGTCAGGCTATGCGGCTGATAGCGAAGAATTTCATCATCTCGTTCTGCGTCAGCAGGGGGATCAGTACTTTCTGTTTAACGATGGTGAGGATGAACTGGATGCGCGTCTCGAAGACGAAAAGAAGCTGCTAAGGCAGGAAAATGACTACAGGAACTATGCCTATAGGGTCCGGGACCGGGCGCATCTGGAGGATTTGGTGCAGTCATTTGCGAGTGCTGTCAAAACGGGTTTTTTCCGGGAATCTGAGGTCGAACTTGTTCGTGCAGGCTCTGAAGGGGCGGCTGACAGGTTGAAAGCGCTGAGACAAAAAATTGAAGACCAGCAATAGAATTGAACCAGCTTCCAGACCGTGAACTCTATTGCGTTCTTGCACCCGTTCTGGCCCATTCTGGCCTTGAACCAATCCCTGTGAAAAAGCCCGGCAAGTGGCCGGGCTTTCTATTCGGCAGCGATGAGGCGTTCTTACGAGAAGAACTGCCCACCATTGGCCGAGATTGTTGAACCGGTAATAAATCCGGCATCGTCGCTAGCCAGGAAAACCACACATCTTGCGATTTCTTCCGGCTCGCCGAGACGGCCAACGGGGATTTGCGGGATGATGCGTTTATCAAGCACTTCCTGCGGAATGGCACGGACCATTTCTGTTCCGATATAGCCGGGGCAGATGGCGTTGACCGTGATGCCCTTGGCAGCACCTTCCTGAGCCAGAGCGCGGGTGAAACCGATATCGCCTGCTTTGGCAGAAGAATAGTTGGTCTGGCCCATCTGGCCCTTTTGGCCGTTGATGGAGGAGATGTTGATAACACGGCCAAAACCACGTGTGCGCATGCCTTCCCAGATTGGGCGGGTCATGTTGAAGAGGCCATTGAGATTGGTGTTGATGACGGCCTGCCACTGCTCAAGGGTCATTTTGTGGAACATGCTGTCGCGGGTGATGCCGGCATTGTTGACCAGGATGTCGATTGGCCCAATATCCGCCTCAACTTTGGCGATGCCTTCGACACAGGAATCATAGTCCGATACATCCCATTTGTGGACCGGTATGCCGGTTTCATCCTTGAACTTCCCAGCAGCTTCATCATTACCTGCGTAGCTTGCGGCAACTGTGTAACCTGCCTCGTTCAGGGCTATGGAAATTGCGGCGCCGATGCCTCGGCTTCCTCCGGTGACCAATGCTGTTTTACCCATGCTTTCTTCCCTTATCTGAATTGGTTTGCCTGCACTTCTTGCGCAGTTTCTTTTGATTTTGGAGCCGGGAAAACACCCCGGCTCCAGCTAAGTGTTATTAACGCTCGACTGTGAGTGCAACGCCCATGCCGCCACCGATGCACAGGGTGGCAAGACCCTTTTTGGCATCGCGCTTCTGCATTTCATGAAGCAGTGTTACCAGCACACGGCAGCCGGATGCACCAATCGGGTGGCCGATGGCGATTGCGCCGCCATTCACATTTACAATCTCAGGAGCCCAGCCCATTTCCTTGTTGACGGCGCAGGCCTGTGCGGCAAACGCTTCATTGGCTTCTACAAGGTCCAGGTCTCCGACTGACCAGCCAGCCCGGTCCAGTGCTTTGCGAGAGGCGGGGATTGGGCCGCTGCCCATGATTGCAGGGTCAACACCGGCAGTGGCGGAGCTTGCAATGCGAGCCAAGGGTGTCAGGCCGCGTTTTTCAGCTTCGGCAGCACTCATCAGCATAACGGCAGCAGCGCCATCGTTCAGGCCGGAAGCATTGGCTGCGGTGACGGTGCCATCTTTTGCGAAGGCAGGACGCACTTTGGTGACACTTTCCAGAGTTGCGCCGTGGCGGATGTATTCATCATCTTCAACCACGGTCTCTCCCTTACGGGTTTTGACAGTGAAGGGGATGATCTCGTCCTTGAATTTGCCAGCCTTCTGCGCAGCTTCCGCTTTGTTCTGGGAAGCAACTGCAAAATTGTCCTGTTGATCGCGGCTGATCTGCCATTTCTCAGCAACATTTTCAGCTGTTGTGCCCATGTGGTAGCCATTGAATGCGTCCCACAGGCCGTCCTTGATCATGGTGTCGATCATTTTGTAGTCGCCCATCTTAACGCCGCTGCGCAGAAGCTGCGCGTGTGGCGAGAGGGACATGTTTTCCTGACCACCGGCAATTACGACACTTGCGTCGCCGGATTTGATCTGTTGTGCGCCAAGCGAGACAGCGCGTAGGCCGGAACCACAAACCTGATTGAGACCCCAGGCTGTTGTTTCAATTGGAAGGCCGGCATTAATAGCGGCCTGGCGTGCGGGGTTCTGGCCTTGTGCGGCGGTCAGAACCTGCCCAAGAATAACTTCGCTAACGTCTGAGGCTTCAAGACCGGCACGGGACAACAGGCCCTGTATCACTGCCGCGCCAAGATCATGGGCCGGCGTGTTAACGAATGAACCGGTAAACGATCCGACCGGTGTGCGGCCAGCGGCAACAATGACGATATCTTCTGAATTGGACATGGAGGCTCCCTTTTTAACTTCAAATCTTCGGTGTCATTTGCACAATAGCGCTTTTCTGCAAAGTTATCTTATTCAAATTTTGCATTGCAGAACTGCAGATATCACGCAGCTGATGACTTTGGTCGGGCAAATAAATTGCATGATTTTACGCAGTTGCACATGGTCCTTTGTGATGCAAATACAAGAATTCCTGCAAAGAATGGCCGTGATTGCCCTAATGCCATCAGTTCGTACGCAATGCGGTGTTGCGCGGCAGTGCAAAAAAGATGGATGTGCGCTGCAAAATTCCATAGTGTGATAGAATAAAGTACCAAAAGGCTGGACGTTGCACAGCAGCGGACCAGTTGGGACGGAAAACAGGACAGGTCTGCCATGGCTAAAACTGACGAGCCGATAATCATCAAGAAATACGCAAATCGACGCCTCTATAACACAGGCACGTCGACCTACGTCACGCTGGAAGATCTGTCGGTGATGGTGAAGAAGGAAGACGATTTTGTGGTGGTGGATGCCAAATCCGGCCAAGATATCACCCGCTCTGTTCTGACACAGATAATTTTTGATGAGGAAAACAAGGGCATCAATTTGTTGCCTATTTCTTTCCTGCGCCAGTTGATCCGGTTTTATGGCGACCAGATGCAGGCCGTTGTTCCCAGCTTTCTGGATGCATCGATCTCCTCCCTGACGCGCGATCAGGATAAATTCCGCGATCAGATATCGTCGATCGGTGTACCCGGATTTGACGTGGTGGAAGAACATACCCGCCGCAACATGGAAATGTTCGAGCAGGCCATGAAGATGTTCAATCCGTTCGGCGTGCCGACGAAAGCACCGACAGATGGATCAGATTCCGCTGATTCCTCAGTTGCGCAAACTGCTGCTGCGCCAGGCGCGGATGATCTGTCTGCTCTGAAGGACCAGATTGCCGATATGCAGCGCAAAGTGGAAGCCCTTTCTACGAAGAAGGACTGAGCTTACAGGTGGCTTACATGGGCGCGGTTGCTCCAGGTCGGTCATGAGTCGCGGGTCAGCGGTTCAAGCAGGTATTTTTTTCTTGCAAACCTCTGGTCAAACCGATGGCTTGACTGTATAAGGCCGCTCTAATTCCCGAATTTGCTGACATCAGCGGCTCGGTTGGGTTTTCCCGGCGATCCGATCATGGTGTTTGTAAACAGAGATCCAAATGATCAGTCGCGCATCAGCCGGCTGGCGCGTTGACTGAATAATGGAAGGTTTGGCCCATGGCTGTTCCAAAAAGTAAGATATCCCGCATGAAACGCGGCTTTCGCCGTTCTACGGATGCTTTGAAAGCAAATGCATATGTGGAAGACAAGGATTCTGGCGAATTGCGCCGTCCTCACCATATTGATCTGAAGACCGGCATGTATCGTGGTCGTCAGATTCTGGAAGCAAAAGACAACGCTTAAACAGACGCATTTCGCGTTTGTTGAAGGTGAATGAATGAAGGCCGGTTTTGACCGGCCTTTTTTATATTCCCGAACCGTATTATAAGGCTGGCCCGACTGTTTGCTTCGGGACCATGGCTGGCCCTCGTTTTCTACGAGTTTTGTAGCCAAAATATAATGGGTTTGAGGAGAACTGGTGTGTTGAATTTTCCGCTGATGTTGGTGCCGTTGGTGGTGTACAACCTATTCGCGTTTGATCTTCTGACAACTTACATGACGGCCAGATGGGATGCTGTACTGTTCAGCGTAACCATGATTTCTGGCGCGATTTTCAACTTCTCCCTGTCCGATCTATTTGTTTTTTCAGCGCTTGTTCTGCTGTGTATCGAAGTCCTGAAAGCCACACGAATCGGCAATCTGACCATCGTTGATCATATGTTGTCGATGGTTGTGTTTATCGTTTTTCTGGTGGAGTTTTTGCTGGTGCGCGAGGCCGCGACTACTTTGTTCTTCATCCTGATGGTGATTGCTTTGATCGATGTTGTGGCAGGGTTTGCCATCTCCATCCGGTCAGCGACGCGGGATGTGGCCGTTGGCGGTTATTGAAAGTCGGCTTGTTTGAAGGCAGCGCTGGGTTTTGGGTATTTCACCTATCGTACGCAGCACCGCCAGTTTTCTTGATCAGTTTTCCTGAAATGTAAGATTTAGCCGGGATCGGCTACAAAACCGACGGTTTCAATACCAGCAATCGCGCATGCTTCATCATTATCTGATGTATCGCCGGAGATACCGACAGCGCCAATGATATCGCCGTCACCATCACGCACAAGAACGCCACCGGGTACAGGAACTATGCGTCCGCCTGCGACGCCATTCAGGCCTTCCAGGAAATGTGGTCGCTCTGCCGCCTGTGCGTTGAGCCATCTTGATCCGGCTCCGACTGCAAGCGCGCCATAGGCTTTGCCGGCAGAAATCTGAGGGCGCAGCATCGACGTACCATCCTGTGCCAGATAAGCCCGCAAGTGGCCGCCTGCATCCAGAACAGATACACCGAGAGGCTTCAGGCCAAGTTCTGCGCCTTTGGCAAAGGCGGCATCGATGATTGTGCTGGCCTGTTGCATTGTGATCTTCGTCATAAGGTCTCCTGTAGGATTTTCCGGGTCATCCGGCTGAACTCATGTTTCGGGACTTGTGCCAAAGGGCCGGTTCTGTCAACACAGGTGCATCAAATTTGCCACTCAATTCTTCTGAAGGTTTCTCACTTATGCGCAACTTCAGTCAGCCGGGGCGTTCCCCGGTCTATGCGGAAAACGGCATGGTTGCCACATCCCATCCATTGGCCAGTGCTGCCGCTCTGGATATGTTGAAATCCGGCGGAAATGCTGTTGATGCAGCAGTCTGTGCCTCTGCCGTGCTTGCGGTGGTCGAACCGCATATGACCGGAATTGGCGGCGATTGTTTTGCGATTGTCAGCGAGCCGGATGGAACGCTGCACGGCTTCAACGGCTCTGGACGCAGTGCCGCAGGGGCCGAATTTGATCGATACCAGGGGCAGGGGTGGACCGAGATCCCGGAAACCTCTCCCCATGCCATTACAGTTCCAGGGGCCATTGATGCCTGGGAGCAGCTTTTGTCTCGTTCTGGGCGCAAGGGACTGGATGCGGCCTTGTTTCAGGCGATTCACTATGCCCGAAGCGGATTTTTCGTCGCTCCGCGTGTTGCTCACGACATAGCTGCACTGACCGGTAAACTGCAGCAAAATGATGCAGCAGCGGCCGTCTACCTGAAGTCTGGTGCCTCTTATACTGTGGGTGATCGCATTCTGTCTCCAGCTTTGGCAGAGACGCTCGAAGCTATCGCTGCCAAAGGCGCGCGGGCCTTTTATGAAGGCGAAATTGCAGCTGATATCTCGGCATCAATTCAAGCGCTGGGTGGCGTCCTTGGCGAGGCTGATCTGGCGGCTCATCGTGGCTTTTTCACGGATCCGGTTTCAACCTTCTATCAGGGACATGACATTTTTGAGCTGCCGCCGAACGGGCAGGGCATTGCTGCTTTGGTGATTTTGAATATTCTCACAGCGCAACGGCGTATTGCCGATCCCATGTCGGCCGAACGGCTGCACAAGCAGATTGAGGCTGCCAAGCTTGGCTATGGTGTGCGTGATGCCTTTATTTCCGATCCGGCGGCGATGACTGTTTCCATGTCTGATCTGATTGATCCCGCCTATGGACAGAAATTGTCTGAGCGAATCAATACGACCAGCGTTTTGGACAAGCCAACGCCACATGTGCCCAATGCAGACACGGTGTATCTGAGTGTTGTGGACAGGGACGGGATGGCCTGTTCCTTTATCAATTCCCTGTTTGATGGCTTTGGAACCGGCATTCTGACTGAGAAAACAGGCATTATGTTGCAAAGTCGTGGGCGAAGCTTCTCGTTGGAAGAAGGGCACCCCAATGCTGTTGGTCCATCAAAAATGCCGCTTCACACGATTATTCCGGGCATGGTTCTGAAAGACGGCAAACCGTCTATCAGTTTCGGCGTCATGGGCGGTCAGTATCAGGCGTGCGGCCACGCCCACGTGTTGCAGAATATGCTGGTCTATGGCCTCGACCCGCAAGCGGCGCTCGATTTTCCGCGCGCTTTCTGGGATAATGCAGGAAATTTGGAACTGGAAGATGGTTGGTCTCCGCAGATTGATGAGCTCCTGCTTCAGAAGGGCCACAAGGTGGTGCGGTCTGGCAAGGCGATTGGCGGCGGACAAATTATTGCCATTGACCAGGAACGCGGGTTGCTCATCGGCGGATCAGATCCGCGAAAAGATGGTCTGGCAATTGGCTATTAATATTCTTTCAAAACCGAATTGTCGCTTTTGATCTCTGAAAATATGCTGCTTTGTGGTCCGCAGGTGGCATCATGAACGAGTTTTGGTGGGTTAATCGTCGCAATTAGTCGAATCTCCTAGTCTCGGGCGTTGACGTTTTGGTGCGGCTGCGAGATATAACCAGTCAATAAGTGCTCTTGCGTGCTGTTGTTTCAAACGAAATGCAAATCGCTTATAAAGATGTGAATCGACGCTCCACTGCTGATGCCAAGGCAAACGCAATGGGGCGGCTTTGCTGCAAAAGGATACAGCCTTGTCGGATACGGCTCTTGAAAATGAAACTTCGGCTTCCGGGGAAAATGGAACCCGCCGGGACTTTCTTTATGTAACAACGGGAGCATTCGCTGTTGTCGGCGTTGCTGGCGTAGTTTGGCCGCTTGTTGACCAGATGAATCCGGATGCATCTGCATTGGCGCTGGCCTCCACGGAAGTGGACATCAGCGCAGTTGAATCTGGTCAAAGCATCACGATCAAGTGGCGCGGAAAACCCGTCTTCATTCGCAACCGCACAGATGCAGAGGTCGAGGCTGCCAAATCCGTTCCCATGGATGAGCTGATCGACCCTCAAGAGGATGTGGAACGCGCTGTCGAAGGCCGTGAGAATCTTCTTATTATGGTTGGTATCTGCACGCATCTGGGCTGTGTTCCGCTTGGTGATGCCGGTGATTTTGGTGGTTGGTTCTGCCCTTGTCATGGCTCGCACTACGACACGTCTGGCCGCATTCGCAGAGGTCCGGCACCGCTGAACCTTGTTATCCCGCCTTATGAATTCATGTCCGAAACGACGCTCCGCATTGGCTAAGCGCTTTCATCGGCTTTTGAGAAACTCGGAGACCTCGCAATGAGTGGACATTCCTCCTCCTACGATCCCCAGAACGGTGCGATGAAGTGGCTCGACAAACGTCTGCCGCTTCCGCGTCTGATGCACGATTCCTTCGTGTCCTATCCGGTGCCACGTAATCTGAACTACGCCTATACATTCGGCGGAATGCTGTCGATCATGCTGGTTATTCAGATTATCACCGGTGTTGTTCTGGCCATGCATTATGTTGCCAGCGCTGATGTTGCGTTCAACTCGGTTGAGCACATCATGCGTGATGTGAATTATGGCTGGCTGCTGCGTTACGTTCACACAAATGGCGCCTCGATGTTCTTTATTGCGGTGTATGTGCACATTTTCCGGGGCCTTTACTATGGCTCCTACAAGGAGCCACGTGAGGTCCTGTGGATTCTCGGCGTTGTGATCTTCCTGTTGATGATGGCAACTGCTTTTATGGGCTATGTGCTGCCATGGGGACAAATGTCCTTCTGGGGTGCGACTGTTATCACCAATCTGTTCTCTGCCATTCCATTGTTCGGTGAGAGCATTGTAACCTGGCTGTGGGGCGGCTTTTCAGTCGACCAGCCTACATTGAACCGCTTCTTTTCACTGCATTACCTGCTTCCCTTCATGATTGCCGGCGTTGTCATTCTCCACGTATGGGCACTCCATGTGACGGGCCAGACCAACCCGACAGGCGTTGAAGTTAAACAGAAGAGCGACACACTGCCTTTCACACCTTATGCGACGATCAAAGATGCGTTTGCGCTGGTTGTGTTCTTTGTTGTCTACGCCTGGTTCGTGTTTTATATGCCGAACTATCTGGGCCATGCCGACAATTACATTCCTGCCAATCCGCTGGTTACGCCGTCGCACATTGTGCCTGAATGGTATTTCCTGCCCTTCTACGCCATCCTGCGTGCTGTGCCTGACAAGCTGGGCGGCGTTGTGCTGATGTTTGGTTCCATTGCGGTGCTGTTCGTGCTGCCATGGCTGGACACATCAAAAGTGCGGTCGGCTTCGTTCCGTCCAACCTACCGGGTGTTCTTCTGGGTCTTCGTGGTGGTTGCCATTGTCCTTGGCTGGCTTGGATCTAAGCCTGCTGAAGGTGGCTATGTGATTGCATCGCGTATTTTCACTGCATACTACTTTGCACATTTCCTCATTCTGCTACCGCTCTTGGGCATCTTTGAGAAAACGAAACCGCTGCCAAACTCCATCACAGAGTCTGTGTTGGGTGACAGTGACAGCAAAGGTGGTTCTGCCATGCCGTCAGGCGCTGCTGCATCTCCCGAGACCAAGGGTTGATTGGGGTCAGGTAATGAGGTTCAAGGACAACACAATGACGACTTTCCTTACTAAAACCGTCGCCACTGCCACACTCATCTTCGGGATGGCATTTTCGGGCGCGGCAATAGCTGCCGGTGAACTGCATGTTGAGGAACAGGACTGGAGCTTTTCCGGCCCCTTTGGCAAGTTCGATCAGGCACAATTGCAGCGTGGATTTCAGATTTACACCGAAAACTGTGCAGCTTGTCACAGCCTGAGCCTGGTCTCGTTTCGCAATCTGATGGAGCCGGGTGGGCCAAGTTTCTCTGAAGCTGAAGTTCGCGCCATTGCAGCGGAAGTCTCCGTCCTGGATGGTCCGGATGGGGATGGTGAAATGTTCGACCGTCCTGGCAGACTGGCGGATCGCTTTCCATCGCCATGGGCGAATGAAGAACAGGCGCGTGCCTCCAATAATGGTGCCTATCCACCAGATTTCTCGTTGCTGGCAAAGGCGCGGGCAGCAACACGTGGATTTCCGACTTTCGTATTCGATATTTTCACGCAGTATCAGGAATCCGGGCCAGATTATATCTATGGTCTTCTGACCGGCTACAGTGAAGATGTGCCTGATGATGTCCAGATGCTGGACGGGCTACATTACAATACGCACTTCATGTCAGGTGTTCAGATTGCAATGGCGGCACCGTTGAGTGAGGATCTGCATGAGTATTCTGACGGGTCGCCACAGACTGTGGACCAGTATTCGCGTGATATTTCGGCTTTCATGATGTGGGCTGCAGAGCCGCATTTGATGGATCGCAAGGCGATGGGTTTCCGGGTTCTGATTTTCTTGCTGATTTTTGCCGGATTGCTTTATCTGACCAAGCGCAAAGTTTTTGCCAGCGTCAAGCATTAGGCTCTGACCACAAGACGCAATACAAAAGAGTCCCTTCCGGGGCTCTTTTCATTTCCGGTTCCTGTTTTACCGGTGCTTTGGGGAGCAAGTTACCATGACTGATACTGCAACAGGTCATCCTGAATTGCTGGCGGCTATCCGGACCATTCCCGACTATCCGAAACCGGGGATTCTTTTTCGCGACATCACAACATTGTTGTCAAATGCACGCGCATTCCGGAAAGCCATTGATGAATTGGTACAGCCTTTTGCCGGGGAAAAAATAGAGCAAGTGGCAGGAATTGAGGCGCGTGGGTTCATTCTGGGCGGCGCAGTTGCGCATCAATTGTCGTCAGGCTTCGTGCCCATCCGCAAAAAAGGCAAGCTTCCTCACGCCACGGCCAGCATTGCCTATTCGCTGGAATATGGCATCGATGAAATGGAAATTCACAAGGATGCCGTAAAGGCTGGTGAGAAGGTCGTCCTTGTTGACGATCTGATTGCCACGGGCGGCACTGCGGAAGGAGCTATCAAGCTGCTGCAGGGACTGGGCGCCAATGTGGTTTCGGCCTGTTTCATCGTTGATTTGCCGGACCTTGGCGGTGCTGATAAAATTCGGGATCTTGGTGTTCCCGTTCAGGTTCTGGTGTCCTATCCTGGGCACTGAGCGCTTCAGGAATTCATCACCAAATTCTCTCGCAATGTGTCGAGAATAATAGCCAGTTTTCTGTCTACATCGTGCAGATAGCGTGTCCAGTCATCATAGTGATGCAGATCTTCGCGGCCGTCAGAAATGCCACGCAGGCCGAGCAGGGGAATGTCGAACATCTGGCAAGCTCGCAGCACGGCAAACGTTTCCATATCCACCATATCTGCATCAATGGGGTCATAGGCAGCACCGGAGATGACACTTCCACCGGTTGAAAGCCGTGCCTCGGGCACACCCTGAATCCGGGGGTGCAAGGCTATGTCGACTTCATGATCCACGAATGGGGTGACACCCTTTTTGAACCCAAGTGGGGACGCATCCATGTCCCGGTAAGAGACGGAACTGACCTGATAGATTTCAGTTTGCTCCAAACTGGCCGAGCCAGCGGAGCCAAGTGAGACGACAAGGTCTGGCAGCGCATTGTCAGCCTTCAGACCTGCCAGGGTGCGTGCGGTGGTGATAGCGGCTTCCACAGGACCAACACCGATAAAAACCGGATCAATACGGGCCTTCAGGGCCTCGCCATATTCAGCAGGCGCTGCCATCAGAAACAGAATTTCTTTGCCAAACTCTGCTTCTGTCGACCGATGCCCAGCCATTTTTGTTGCCTCAGGTATTGAATTTGAAGAGCATTACATCGCCATCATGGGCAACATATTCCTTGCCTTCATCTCTTGCTTTACCAGCTTCCTTCGCAGGGCTTTCCCCACCAAGTCCAACATAATCATCATAGGCAATCGTTTGTGCCCGAATGAACCCACGCTCAAAATCCGTATGGATGACGCCAGCAGCCTGTGGCGCCTTGGTGCCTCTGGTGATGGTCCATGCACGCGTTTCTTTCGGACCGACCGTGAAGAAGGTAATAAGGTCGAGTAGTTGATAGCCAGCACGGATGAGACGATCAAGACCGGGCTCTTCAAGGCCCATGCTTTCCAGATATTCCGCAGCTTCTTCTGCATCCAACTGAGCAATCTCAGCCTCGATATTGGCTGATATAACGACCGATTGAGCTCCCTCGCGCTGAGCCATTTCAGCGACAGCGTCTGAGTAGGCGTTGCCCTTGTCTGCATCGTCTTCCATCACGTTACAGACATAGAGAACCGGTTTTGATGTGAGAAGCTGCAAGCCTTTGAACGCTTTTTCATCGTCCGGGTCGACATCCAGAATTCTTGCAGGCTTGCCATCGGTCAGCAGAGCAATGGTTGCTTCCACAAGAGGCAATAATTGTTTGGCTTCCTTGTCATTGCCGGTCGCGCGTTTGCGCAGATTGACAACGCGTTTTTCCAGACTTTCCAGATCAGCCAGCATCAACTCGGTTTCAACTGTTTCTGCATCTGCGACCGGGTCGATGCGTCCATCAACATGGGTGATGTCTTCGTCGTCAAAGCATCGCACAACATGGGCGATTGCATCCACTTCGCGAATGTTTGCCAGAAACTGGTTGCCCAGGCCTTCACCCTTGGATGCGCCGCGTACCAGACCGGCAATATCCACAAAGGTCAGACGCGTTGCGATGATGTTGGCAGACTTTCCAGCAGCCGCCAGCTTGGCGAGCCTTGGATCGGGAACAGCTACGTCGCCGGTGTTCGGTTCAATGGTGCAAAATGGATAATTGGCAGCCTGTGCTGCCGCTGTTTTGGTCAGCGCATTGAACAGTGTGGATTTGCCAACATTGGGCAAGCCAACGATGCCGCATTTAAAACCCATCGGGTCAGTCCTTTTTGGTTTTGGGCAGGAGCGCTTTTAAAGCAGCCGCCATCGGCCCAATTGATTTTTCTTGTGGTGTTGTTGAACCAGCCTTGTCCTGTTTGGGGGCCGGTTTTTCGGAGTTCGCGTGATCTCGTGCGTTGCCAGCGCTGTTTCGCAACAGCGCAAATTTGTTCATGAAACTGGCAGCGCCTTCGTTCAACAGAGTTGGGACCGCTTTGGCCATGTCGCTTAACATTGGTTCCAGCCACTCGCCGTCGGCCTTGGCGAAATCAGACAATACGTAACGGCTCACAAGATCTTTATGGCCAGGATGGCCGATGCCGATGCGAACCCGTTGATAGTCTTTTCCCACATGGGCATCCATAGAGCGAATACCATTGTGACCGCCAGAACCGCCGCCTGTCTTGACGCGGATTTTACCCGGTACAAGATCGAGTTCATCATAAAAGACAATGATGTCTTCCACGGGAATCTTGAAATAGCGAACGGCTTCTCCGACAGATTGGCCGGATAGGTTCATAAAGGTTTGGGGTTTGAGCAGGGTGACTTTTTCGCCGTCGATTGTGCCAGTTGCCATCGATCCCTGAAAACGATCCCGCCACGGTGTGAAACCGTGGCGGGTGTGTATTTCGTCCACTGTATGAAAGCCAATATTGTGGCGGTTTCCGGAGTATTGTGCTCCAGGATTTCCCAGTCCAACGAGAAGTTTCATGGGTTCGCCGCTCGGCTTTGTTCAGTTTACTCTTCGGTGCTGTCGCCGTCTTCTGCGCCAGCTTCTGCATCTTCATCAGTTGCAGCTTCCGTATCCCCATCGTCCTCACTCTTGAGAGCGGCAGGTGCGGCAATTGTTGCAATGGTGAAGTCACGATCCGAAATGGTCGGAACGACGCCTTCCGGCAGCTTAACAGCAGAAATATGTATGCCATCGCCGATATCAAGGCCGGTCAAATCCGCTTCAAGGAATTCCGGTACAGCACTGCCAGGCACGTCGCATTCGACTTCATGGCGGACAATGTTGAGAACGCCGCCACGTGTAAGGCCAGGCGCAGCTTCTTCATTGATAAAGTTGACAGGAACATTGACCGTCAATGTGCTGCCTTTGCCAACACGCAGAAAATCTACGTGAATCACAAAGTCTTTGACGGGATCGCGTTGCACATCTTTGGCAATAACCGAATGGGTTTTACCATCAACGTCAAGGTCGATCACGCGAGCCATAAAGCTACTGTCGTTTGCAGCAATAGCTGTTTCTTTGGCAGGCAGGGCAATTGAAAGGGGTGGTTTTTTGTCGCCATAAATGACGCCAGGTACAAGACCTTCACGACGCGTAGCTCGAGCAGCCCCCTTGCCAACTCGTTCCCGCGCCACCGCTTTGAGTTCATCACTCATAGGAAGCACTCCGATTTGTTTGGTGAGGACAGCAAACCTGATTTCTCGTCAATCTACTGCCCAGATTATGCGGTCCCTCCAAGGGTGTGACCGCGTGGAGAGGCTTTTAGGCGAGAGGCTTTAGAAAGGCAAGGGTTTTATAGGCGTTTGACGTGGTTGCCTATTGCAGGATTAGCTCAGTCAAACAGGCTGGATACGGATTTTTCCAGGCTGGTCCTGGAGATTGCTTCGCCAATCAGCGTTGAAATAGGGATTGCCCGAATGTTGGAGGCCGATTCCACAGCGCCGGTCGGCTGTATGGAGTCCGTGATCACGAGTTCTTTGAGCTTGGAAGCCGTTACTCTGGCAACTGCCCCGCCGGACAAGACGCCATGGGTAATGTAGGCGCGAACCGATGTGGCACCCTGTTCCTGCAGAGCATCAGCGGCATTGCAGAGCGTGCCGCCGGAATCCACGATGTCATCGACCAGAATGCAGTCATAGCCTTCTACATCACCGATGATGTTCATGACTTCTGATTCACCGGGACTGTCACGACGTTTGTCGACGATGGACAGGGGGGCATCAATGCGTTTGGCCACAGCCCGGGCGCGAACCACGCCACCCACATCGGGGGAAACCACCATGACTTTGCCGCCAGGCATGCGGGACTTGATGTCGCGTGCAAACAGTGGGGCTGAAAACAGATTGTCTGTCGGAATATCAAAGAAGCCCTGAATCTGACCTGCATGCAAATCCAATGTCAGCACCCGGTCAGCGCCTGCCTCGGTAATGAGATTGGACACCAGCTTCGCTGAAATCGGCGTGCGAGCGGCATGTTTTCTGTCCTGACGAGCATAGCCAAAATAGGGGACGACCGCGGTGATGCGCTTGGCTGAGGATCGGCGTGCCGCGTCCATCAGGATCAGCAGTTCCATCAGATGATCATTGGCCGGATAACTGGTGGATTGCAGAACGAAGACGTCCTCGCCCCGTATGTTTTCCTGAATCTCTACGAATATTTCCTGATCGGCGAAGCGTCGGACGGAGCAGTGCGCTAGAGGAATGTCCAGATACTCCGCCACCGACTTTGCGAGGGCGGGATTGGAATTGCCGGCGATAAGTTTCATTGGGAACAGTCCTGAGGCATGGCCAAGATCGCGTATGGTGCTGCTTCTAACAAGCTGCGGCGCTCGGTGT
>Ga0163216_100368_pt1 | contig 81814 bp, 79 predicted proteins | sample SynspAceP_FD_167610 | JGI IMG/M metagenome (GOLD analysis project Ga0163216, IMG submission 167610) | Saline lake microbial communities from Ace Lake in Antarctica - Synechococcus sp. Ace-P (Illumina Assembly) | ecosystem: Environmental > Aquatic > Non-marine Saline and Alkaline > Saline ... | reverse complement strand
GCTTCCTTCAGACCCCACCGTTGGCCAGTGACGCCCTTGCCATTCAGATTGTCTTCCCCTCGGTCGGGGTGACTCCACCTTCTTTCAGGTGGACGGGTTTGCCGGCTTCGCCGGGCAAACAAAAAACGCGGCCGGGGCCGCGTTCTCTTGGACTGATGCAATTGCGCTTAGTTCTTGGACTTGTCCACGATCTTGTTCGCGGAGATCCAGGGCATCATGCCACGCAGCTTTTCACCTACCTGCTCAATCGGGTGCGCGGCGTTCAGACGACGGGCAGCGGTCATGGAGGGATAGTTGTGCGCGCCTTCAGCGATGAACATCTTCGCGTATTCGCCAGACTGGATGCGCTTGAGTGCGTTGCGCATGGCTTCACGCGACTCGGCGTTGATCACTTCCGGGCCGGTGACGTACTCGCCATACTCGGCATTGTTGGAGATCGAGTAGTTCATGTTGGCGATACCGCCTTCGTACATGAGATCGACGATCAGCTTCAGCTCGTGCAGACACTCGAAGTAGGCCATCTCTGGCTCGTAACCAGCTTCAACCAGAGTTTCGAAACCGGCTTTGACCAGTTCGACAGCACCACCACAAAGAACCGCCTGCTCACCGAACAGGTCAGTTTCAGTCTCGTCCTTGAAGGTAGTCTCGATGATACCGGTACGACCGCCGCCCACGCCCGAAGCGTAAGACAGTGCAAGGTTCTTGGCATTGCCGGACGCATCCTGGAACACGGCGATCAGATCAGGAATACCGCCACCCTTGGTGAATTCGGTACGCACTGTGTGGCCTGGGGCCTTGGGTGCGATCATGATCACATCCAGATCCTTGCGCGGCACGATCTGGTTGTAGTGAATCGCGAAACCGTGGGCAAACGCCAGGGTGGCGCCCTGCTTCAGGTTCGGCTCGATCTCGTCGCGATACAGCTGGGACTGGAACTCGTCCGGGGTCAGGATCATGACCACGTCGGCAGCGGCGACGGCAGAAGCCACGTCAGTCACCTTGAGACCATGAGCCTCAGCCTTGGCGACAGTGGAAGAGCCGCTGCGCAGACCTACAGTGACATCAACGCCGGAATCCTTGAGGTTGCAGGCGTGTGCATGACCTTGCGAACCGTAACCGATGATGGCCACTTTCTTGCCTTGGATGATGCTCAGATCACAATCTTTATCGTAATAAACGTGCATGGAATTCCCCTGTTTACATTCAGGCCCCGCAGGGCCTGCTGACTAAATTAGATGCTCAACACTTTTTCGCCGCGGGCGATGCCCGACACGCCGGTGCGCACCACTTCGATGACCGTCGTCGGGCCAATTGCTTCGATGAAGCTGTCCAGCTTGTCGGACGTACCGGCTAGCTGCACGGTGTAAACACTGCTGGTCACATCAACAATCTGCCCACGGAAGATGTCGGTAGTCCGCTTGACCTCGGCGCGCTGGGCACCGGTCGCCTTGATTTTCACCAGCATCAGCTCGCGCTCGATGTGCGAGCCTTCGGACAGATTCACCAGCTTGACCACCTCGATCAACTTGTTGAGGTTCTTGGTGATCTGCTCGATAACCTCATCGTGCCCTACCGTGGTCAACGTCAGACGCGACAAGGTCGGATCTTCGGTCGGCGCTACGGTCAGCGTCTCGATGTTGTAGTTGCGCTGCGAAAACAACCCGACCACACGGGACAAGGCGCCAGGCTCGTTTTCCAGCAATACGGAAATTATATGTCTCATCACGTGCGCTCCGTCTTGCTCAGCCACATGTCGCGCATGGATCCATCCTTGATGTGCATCGGATAAACATGCTCGGAGTTATCAACGCGGATATCCATGAACACCAGTTGCTTGGTGTTGGCAAACGCCTGCTCCATGGCTGGCTTGAGATCTTCCAGCTTGTCTACACGCATGCCGACATGCCCGTAGGACTCAGCCAGCTTGACGAAATCAGGCAGCGACTCCATGTAGGAATGCGAGTGGCGGCTGCCGTACTGCATGTCCTGCCACTGGCGAACCATGCCCAGTGCCTGGTTGTTCAGCGTGATGATCTTGACCGGCAAATCGTACTGCAGGCAGGTCGAGAGCTCCTGAATATTCATCTGAATGCTGCCTTCACCGGTCACGCAGGCTACCTGCGCATCCGGATAGTGCAGTTTGACACCCATGGCCGCCGGCAAACCGAAGCCCATGGTGCCGAGACCGCCGGAATTGATCCAGCGATTAGGCTTGTCAAACGGATAGTACTGGGCAGCAAACATCTGGTGCTGGCCGACATCGGAGGTGACATAGGCATCGCCTTTGGTCACTTCCCACAGAGTTTCGATAACCGTCTGCGGCTTGATGATCGAGCCATCCCCTTCGTTATAGGGGAACATGCGACCTTCGCCACGCCATTCGCCGATCTGCTTCCACCAACTGGTCAAAGCTTCCTTGGCCGGGCGCAGGTTGTGCTCCTTGACCATCGCGACCATTTCGGTCAGAACGCTATCAACCGGCCCAACAATAGGCACGTCGGCACGGATGGTTTTAGAGATGGACGCAGGGTCGATATCGACGTGAATGACCTTGGCGTTCGGGCAGAACTTGCTTGCGCCATTGATTACGCGATCATCAAAGCGGGCACCAACGCACAGAATCACATCGCTGTGATGCATGCTGACGTTGGCCGTGTAACTGCCATGCATACCCAGCCAGCCGATAAACTGCGGATCAGTGCCCGGGTAGGCACCCAGACCCATCAGCGTATTGGTCACCGGCACACCCAGCTCACGCGCCAGCTCGGTCAGTTGCGCTGCAGCACCGCCAAGAATGACGCCACCGCCGGAGTAGATAATCGGCCGCTTGGCCTCAACCAGCAGGTCCAGCGCTTTGCGGATCTGGCCGGAGTGGCCGCGAACGGCGGGATTGTAGGAGCGCAGCTTGACCTTCTTCGGGTAGCTGTACTCGAACTTCTCGGCCGGGTTGGTCATGTCCTTGGGTATATCCACGACGACAGGACCAGGGCGGCCGCTCTGGGCGATATAGAAAGCCTTCTTGATCACTTCCGGAATTTCCCGCGGGTCTTTGATCATGAAACTGTGCTTCACGATGGGACGGGAGATACCGACCATGTCAGTCTCCTGGAAGGCATCGGTGCCGACCATATTGCTGGCCACCTGACCAGACAGGATAACCATGGGGATGGAATCCATGAACGCGGTGGCGATACCGGTAATGGTATTGGTCGCGCCCGGGCCGGAAGTCACCAGCACCACGCCGGCCTTGCCGGACGCGCGCGCATAACCGTCAGCCATATGGGCTGCGGCCTGTTCGTGACGCACCAGAATATGCTCGACATCGTCCTGACGGAAGATCGCGTCATAGACGTGCAACAGGGCACCACCCGGGTACCCGTATATATATTTAACACCCTCGTCACGCAATGAGCGGACGACCATCTCAGCGCCGGATAAAAGCTCCACTTTAGAATCACCTCTAGCTTGCCACTCGCCATCTGGGCGGTAGCAGGGTACCTGTTTACTGCTCGGCAGAGCATTGACAACGGTGGTCGTCATGCATCAGCTTGACTACGTGCAATGGAGGCAGGCTCTATAGTGATGCCAGAACCGCCTCACCCAGCGCGAGGTAGCGCGTGCGGGTGCCAGGCCAGGGGTCGGCGGGTTTCGCCACCTGGATTGAGCAACAAAGCCAGCTGACCCGGAGACCGTGTGGGTTCCGTTAACAGCCTGCTTATGTGAACCACGAATTGTTTACACTCAGGCGCTACAAGTCAAGCCAAGTTAGACAAAAGCCGCACATCCAGGGCCTGTCAATACACAGCTTGTGTCCATTTCGGCAGGATTGGCTATAGTAGCGATTCTCGACACTTATCAAGCAGGGATGAAAACCGCATGCACAAGACGCTTATTGCCCTGACCCTCGGCCTGCTCAGCAGCCTGGCCGTCGCTGAACAGATGTATCGCTGGGTGGATGACCAAGGGGTGGCCCAGTTCGGGCAGCAGCCTCCTGAAGGCAGGCAATATCAGCGCATGGACATCATCTCTGCACCACCCCCAGGCGGCGCCCTGCGCGAACCCGCTCCCCTTCCGGCACCGCCGACGGCAGCGAGTGATCAGGAACAGCGCCAGGAAGCCAATGACCAGGCGATGGAAGCTCGACGTCTGGAGCAGTGCGGGAAGTTGCAGACCAATTTGCGCACCCTGGAAAGCAACCCACGGCTGAGCCGAACCAATGACGCAGGTGAAGTCGAGCGAATTGGAGAGGATGAGCGTCAGGAGCTGATCGCCCAAGCCAAGTCCGACCTGGAAAGCTACTGCAAGAATTGAAAGCTACTGCAAGAATTAGTGCTAGACCAACTTCAGAGAGAGCCGATCGATATTTGCCAGCAGCACAAGCAGCGCGTGCTGGCGACGGCCGAGGTGAGCAAAACGCTGCTCACCCATCGGCATGATGCCGGCAGCAGCAGGCAGTCGCTCGCGCCGGAGAATCAACCCCCGCATGCGGGGAATGAAGACCCATTGCAACCAGCTTTCAAATTCCAGCGTATCCGCACAGAAGGGCACCGTGCTGCATAACCGCTGCGCGGCCGGCGGCTGCGCTGCCCAGAGACCCAGCTCACGCAGCCCCTGCTCAAGGTCGAGCAAGGCCTGCGTCATCTGATCCCAGTGTTCGCTCACAGATTAACGCGAGCCCGCTGCCGTGCTTCCGCTGCGCCGGAGGCGTTACCCATCTGCTCGCGCGCCTGGGCAATCAACTCCCACAGACCCGCTTCCAGAGGTGGCCGGCCGGTAGCGAACGAGAGACCCCGCTGGGCCATCTGTTCGGCTTGCGCGGCATTGCCTTGAGCCAGGCGTACTTGGGCCAGACGATAGAATACCTGCGGCTCACGCGGTGCAATGCGCATCGCCCGCTCCAGACTCGATGACGCACCACCCAGATCACCCCGGGACTCCTGATCACGCGAGACGGTCAACAATGACAGGACTGGGCCGTCAAGCTGCTCGTCCTGTTGCAGACCGCCGCCACTGCTCTGCGGCGCCGAAGGCGCAGAGGAACCACTGGATTGCGGCGCTGGCTGCGAATCTACCGGGAACGACTCGATCGGCCGTGAACCCATACCACCCTGATCGGGAATCATGACCACCACGCCACCGCCGTCATCAATCACCTGAGGCTGTTGCTGTGCGGGCGGCATGCCCGCGCCGGACTGCATATCCTCGTTGGATACATCGCGGCCCGAGTCCACCACCGGGATATTGCCACCACCCGAGGCACAGCCCGCCAACAGCAGTACCAACCCCGCCAGCAGGCCCATCTTGTTCATCGACATCATTACCTCTCCTTGCCTCATTGCAGCCAGCCCCGAATGGTATCCAGCACCTTGTTGGTGCCTTCCTTGAGACCTTCTGTATTAAAAATTTCGCAGCCAGGGCCGGGCAACGGCTCATAGCCGGACCGGAATGGCGCCTGAATGGCCCCCGGGCAACTTTGATCACTGCCCAATCCAGTCGTCTCGTCTATCCAGGCCATGGTGATTCCAGCAGGCGGCGCAGTCGACAGGCTACGCGGGTAGGCCTGCCCCATAAAGGCACTCCACACCTGCAACGCACCTGAAGCACCGGTCAAACGAGTCGGTCCGTTATCATCCCTGCCCAGCCAACTGACCGCAACCAGGTCATCGGAAAAACCGGCAAACCAGCTGTCACGCAGATCGTTGGTAGTGCCCGTCTTGCCTGCCAGGCGAATACTTGACGGCACCTGATTATAGGCCGAGCGCCCCGTCCCTTGAGCCAAAACGCGCGACATGCCTTCCTGCAGCAGATACATGGTAGCCGGATCAAACCGCTGCTGCGCCTCGAACGGATAAGGCCTCAACGGCTCACCCTGAGAGTCAAGCACATTTCGAATGGCGCGTAATGGTGTGCTGTAACCGCCCGTTGCCATGGTTTGGTACATGTCAGTGACCTGCATCGGCGTCATCGCACCCGAGCCGAGCAGCATCGCCGGCAGGGGTCGCCAGTCGTGCTTGACGCCCAGACGTTCAACCGTCCTCAGCACTTCCGGCACACCGACATCCATACCGATACGTACTGCCGCCTGGTTGTAGGAGCTGGACAGCGCTTTGTGCAACGGTACCCACCCGTGACTGGTCCGGTCATAGTTCTGCGGTGTCCAGGTTTTGCCTGGCTCTGCCTGCAGCGTCATCGGCGCGTCTTCGACCAGCGTCGTCAGCGCGTATTGCTGAGGCTTCTCCAGCGCCGTGAGATAAATCGCCGGCTTGATCAAGGAGCCGATCGGACGAGACGCATCCAGCGCACGATTGAAACCGGAGTAGCGCGGGTCTCTACCTCCGACCAGCGCCAGCACTTCACCGGCCTGGGCACTGGTGACCACCATTGCTGCTTCAATGGGAATGTCGCCCTCGGCTGGCCCCAGGCGTTTGACCGTATCCTGTACGGCCTTCTCGGCCTTGTTCTGCAACAGAGGATCAAAGCTGGTGAAAATCCGCAGACCTTCACTGGTCAGATCTTCATCGCGGTAGTCTTCCTTGAGCTGACGCTTGACCAGATCCATAAAGGCCGGATAGCTGGTGTCCGCCATGCTGCCGCGTACAGATACGTCAAGATCGCGTTGCTGCGCCTCTTCCGCTTGCTCCTGGCTGATCATGCCCTGCTCGGCCAGCATGCCGATGACCAGGTCACGTCGCGCCTTGGCGCGTTCGGTATGGCGGCGCGGATTATAGTAGGAAGGCCCTTTGACCATCGCTACCAGCAAGGCTACTTGGTGCAACTGCAACTCACGCAAAGGCTGGGCAAAATAGTATTGACTGGCAAGACCAAAGCCATGCACCGCACGGCGGCCGTCCTGGCCAAGGAACACTTCGTTCAGGTAGGCCTCGAGAATTTCTTCCTTGGGATAATGAATCTCCAGCAACACGGCCATGATCGCTTCAGTGCCCTTGCGCACCAGACTGCGCTCGCTGGTCAGATAGAAATTCTTCACCAACTGCTGGGTCAGGGTGCTGCCACCTTGAACGACGCCGCCGGCCACGGCATTGACATACATGGCGCGGATGATGCCTTTGGGCGATACGCCGAAATGCTGGAAATAGTCGCGGTCTTCGGTCGCAATCAAGGCTTCGACCAGGTAGGGCGGAGTCTGATCCAGGCGCACGAGAATCCGGTCTTCGTTATGCGCAGGATAGATGCCGCCAATCATCAACGGCTCCATGCGCGCCATGACCGGATCATTACTGCCCGACAACGCAGCAATTTCACGGCCGCTGAAGCGTACGCTCAGGCGCTGCGAGGGTTCGGCCCCCTCAAAAAACTGGAAGCCCCGGGTGTGCACGTCAACCTGGCTGGCAGACGCAGCCATCTGCCCGGGTTGATTAACCGCAGGCGCCGTCCGGTAGCCGAGTGCAGACAGCTCGGTAATGAAGTCATCACGGCTCAACTGCTGGCCGACGTACAGCTCCAATGGCCGCGCAAACACTTGCGCAGGCACCGCCCAGCGCTTGCCGGAGAATTTCTCCTGCACTACTGCGTCCAGGTAAATGGTCAACCCTGCCAGCAACACCAGGCCAACCAGACCCACTTTGAACATCAGGCCCGACCAGCGACGCCAGAAACCCTGCTTTTTGCTTGCCTTGCGTTTTCTAGCCATATTCCCCTGCACCGTTACCTGAACTTTAAATCCTGGCAGAACCCGGAATTAACCACCGGCCCTGAGGAGTGAATTGCCACCCATCAAGGTTGGCCTCTGCCTCACCAACCCGCATAATGCCTCCTTTGCCTGTCAAAGCAAGGATATACCGTGAGCCAGACTCTGCTGAAAGCGCTGCAAAATCCCGACCTGTATGATCATCCCGTCAGCGGTTTCACCCTGATAGAGACACATATCTCCTGGGTATTGCTGACCGGCGAATTTGTCTACAAGGTCAAGAAACCAGTCAACTTCGGCTTTCTGGACTTCTCAAGCCTTGAGCAACGCAAGCATTTCTGCTCTGAAGAGGTTCGCCTCAATCGTCGCCTGGCACCTGACCTCTATCTGGGCGTCGTCAGCGTGCACGGCACTGAGACCGCGCCAAGCCTGAATAGTGACGGACCGGCCATCGAATATATGGTCAAAACACGTCAGTTCGAGCAGAACGACCTGCTGGGCAACCTGCAGCGTGCTGGCGCGCTGACCGCTGAGCATATCGACAGTCTTGCGGCCAAACTGGCGCAGTTCCATCTGCACATCGACCACGCACCGGCCGACAGCCCCTGGGGCGAGCCCGATAACGTACATGCTCCGGTAGCCGACAATTTTAACAGCATTCGCCCGTTATTAAGCGATGCCGATGACCAGGCGCAACTCGATCAGCTCGAACAGTGGGCGCATACTACCTTCCAACGTCTGATTCCCCAACTGGCGCAACGCAAAGCCGACGGCTTTGTGCGTGAATGCCACGGTGATACCTATCTGGACAATGTCACGCTGATCAAGGGTGAAGTGACCCTGTTCGATGGTATCGAGTTCAATGACGCCTTCCGCTGGACTGATGTCATGGCCGATGTTGCCTTTATGGTCATGGACCTGGAAGACCGCGGGCTGATCGAGCTGGCACAGCGCTTTCTCAACGCCTATATGGAACACACCGGGGACTACGCCGGCCTCGCGCTCCTTGACTATTACAAGGCGTATCGGGCGATGGTCCGTGCCAAGGTCGCGCTGCTGCGCCTTACCCAGGACGGTGTCAGTGACAAGGAGCGGCAGGAGGTCCTCGGCCGCTATCAAAGCTATACCCGACTGGCCGAGCGCTACACCCATGTGCCCCTGCGCTTCGGGCTGTTGACGCACGGCGTATCCGGCTCTGGCAAGAGCACAGTGGCGCTGCACCTGGTTGAGCAACTGGGTGCCATCCGCATCCGTTCGGACGTTGAGCGCAAACGGCTGTTCGGTAATCAAGGTGCTGGCGAAATGAACTCTGGCCTGTATTCAACTGAGCGCAGCACCCAGACATACGAGCGGCTGGCCAGTCTGGCCGGGCAGATCCTGGCCGCAGGCTACCCTGTGGTTGTGGACGCAACTCATTTGAAGCAAGCGCAACGCGACACCCTGCGCCAAGCCATCGAGGACCAGGGCGCTCCCTGCCTGATCCTGCAGTGCAGTGCGCCGCTTGACACTATCGAAAGCTGGATGGAAGTACGCCGCCAACAGGGTCGCGACCCGTCCGACGGTGACATCAGCGTCGCCCGCGAGCAGTTGCTAGCGCGTGAGGAGCTGACTGGTGAAGAGCAGGCCAGCGCCCTGCAGGTCGAGACTGACAGCACCGACAGCATCGCCTTGCTGGTCAGCCAGTTACGCCAGCGCTTCTAACTGCCAGCTATCCTCAACGCTTCAAGGTGCTCGCCCGGCTGTACGTAACGGCCGGGGCGCACTACACTCGATCCAGGGAACAAAATAAAAACAAGCCCGGATCATTTTATGTTGATAAAACACCAGACCTGTGTCGGCACCGACTCCTGCATTTACCTCACTCCCTGCCAGCTCAATCCCGCCGGCCTCACCTCTTTGCAGCCAGGGGGTCCCGATGATCAATGACGAGCTGCTCACCCTGCGCAATCTAGGCAAGACGTCCGCCCAGTGGCTACACGCCACCGGCATTCACAGTCGCGACGACCTGCGTCAGCGCGGCCCGGTGGAAGCCTACTGCGCGGTCAGGGCAAGGGGCTTCAGAGCATCGAAGTCGTTGATGTTTGCCATTGCCGGCGCCTTGGAGGACGTGCACTGGAATGAACTGCCCGCTGATTACAAAGAGCAACTACGCGAGCAACTCAAGGAACATCAAATGTCAGCGCACAGCCGGCGGGATTAAAAGCGACGCAGCTCACATTGCGATAGCTTGTCCGCCTACTCCAAGCAATTTGTGTTGGCAGCATCCACTGGCTCTACAGTATCTTATCGCATAGCCATTCGGTCTGCGGAGCGTGCCGCGCGCGCCCCCCCGGCACGTTGGGATAACACAAAAGGAATTCGTCTATGTACCTTATCGGTGACCAGCCTGCCTACGCTGAAAAACTCATTAATTCACTGCAGCGCATTCCCGCCCAGTTGCTTGATGGTCTTGCGCCTTGCGGCGAGCCCATCGAGCTCGATGCTGTAGATGACCTGTACGAGCATATAGGCAACAACCGCATCTATTTACTCAAGAGCGGTTTGCTGCATGCAGAGATAGAACAGAAGCCGATTTTCTATGTTCAGGAAGGTGATCTGATCGGCCTGCGCCAGGGCCTGAATACCGCGCCCTGTACCTACAAGAGCGAGGAGCCGCTGGTTCTGGTGCCTTTTGATCGGGAGGCGCTATTCAAACACATTCACAGCAGCAGTAAGCGCCAGGAGCAGTTTACCCAGTACATTCTGGGCCAGGCGGCACTGATGTCCGACGCGCTGGCGCACAGCCGCCCGCCGGAAGTGCGGCCGGTGACCGGCTTCCAGCACTTTCCTGCCGGGGCTGAATTGATTCGCCAAGGTGACGATGCCGACCATGTCTTCATCATTACCGAAGGCCATGCCGAAGCTTTTGTCGAAGGTATCAAGGTCGGCGATGTGCAAAAAGACGAGATATTCGGCGCCATGGCGCTGTTTACTCGCGAGAAACGTTCAGCCACGGTAAAAGCCAGCGCCCCTACCACGGTGATGATGATTCCCAAGGAACAGTTCCTGGCACTGATGCAAAGCAACCCGCGCATTGCACATAGCCTGATCGAAAGCATGGCGCGCCGCATCGACCTGATGAACAAGGAACTGACCCATTACAAGCAGGCGATAAAATAATTCGCATTAGCCCTTGACATGAGAATGAGAATCTATATCATTAGCAACAAGTCGTCGCGAGGCGACTGTTGATAGCAGCTTGTTTCTAGCGTTTCAAGCGGTTATCTCCTCATCAGGCTAATCACGGATTAGGCCCGCTCGCTGAGCGGGCCATTTTTTTGCCTGACAGGCGCTTCAGCGCAGTTCTGCACAGTAATCCTGCTCTGCAGTGGCTGCCGTCACCCAGAAGTAGTCGGCCTGATCGTCGGCCGGCATCTCAGCACTGGCTTCGACCAGCATCACCACCACGGGCGCGCTGTCAGCGGCCCAATGCAGCGGCACCCCCAGATCCTTGCGCACATGAAAACCGCCAGCCAGCAGCATTACCGGAGTAGGCGCAGCTGCCAGCACCTCAGTCATGCGCTGGTCACGCCCTTGCTGGATGGCGATCATGGCTGGCACCTGCGCCTCGGGCAGTTGGTTGCAATGTGAATCGCGCATGATCTGCGCTAACTGATCCCGTGCCTGGGCGTCATACACCGCAGCCAGAGGGGCGGGCTCAGCATAGAGGGCGCGCATCTCGTCAGTGTCCAGATTGGCCGCCAGCATACGCTGCGGCTTTGTAAGCCCCCAACGCACCAGAGGCCCATACAAATCCCAGTCCCAACCGGGGCTCCACTGCAGCCGCTGCTGCAATGCCGCATCCTCGGCCAAGGGCTGGCCCTGCAGCTCATCCACTGACGCTTGCTGACTGGCATCGAGCATTTCCATGGCTAATGCTGCCTGCGGGCGCCGCGCGTGCAACTGCTCCAGCAACCAATACTGCAAGCGATGATGATCCGGGTTGTCATGCTTCTCGCCGACCAGCACATAAGGCTCGCTGACCAGGCGTTCAAGCAGGTCTGCAGCGGACAACCACTCGCCCGTCTGCGTCTCCAGCACTTGGCCGAGTCGCGGGTGATCAAGCTCACGCGGGCCGACCCATTCGGGCAAGGGCGCTGCTGCCAGCAGTGGCGGCAGCAGCATGACCAGGGTCGCTAACAATGCCTTCATCATCACCTCAGAGAATCACCTCAAATAATCACTAACGGGCAGTCCTGCTGCGGATGCGGCTCGACCCGGACGCTGACCCCGAAGACCGTTTTGATGCGCTCCGCCTGCAGCACTTCCCAGGGGCTACCCAGAGCCGCCATACCGCCACGATCAAGCAACAGAATACGATCAGCATAGCGCGCCGCCAGATTCAGATCGTGCAGAATTACCAGCACCGCCCCGCCCCGCTCGGCAACCAACCGGGCCTGGGCCAAGGTCAATTGCTGGTGGGCAAGATCCAGCGAGGCGGTCGGCTCATCCAGCAGCAAACAGGCGCCCTCCACCTCCCAAACCTGACTCAACACCCTGGCCAAGTGCACGCGCTGCCGCTCGCCGCCAGACAGGGCCAGGTAATTTCGCCCACGCAGATGCGCGACATCCGCCGCCTGCATGGCCAATTCGATTATCTGCAGATCGCGCTCGTGACCACTCTCGTGCGGCAGTCGGCCCATCGCGACCACTTCTTCACAGGCAAACGGAAAGGCCAGCGTCGAGGACTGCAGCAATACCGCCAGCCGGCGCGCGCGCGCATTAGCCGGCCAGTCAGCCAGTGCCCGGCCCAACAGTTGAACACCACCGGCATCGGCCGGCAGCTCCCCCGTCAGGGTACTCATCAGCGTACTTTTACCCGCCCCGTTGGTGCCCAGCACAGCGAGCACCTCGCCAGCGGCCAGGGTAAAGTCGATGCCCTGCAATATCCGGCATCCGCCCCGTGCGCAGGCCAGTTGATCTGCCCGCAGCATCACAGACCTCCCCGGCGCTGGGCGCGCAGCAGCAATATCAGAAAGAACGGCGCGCCAAGCAGCGCGGTCAGAATGCCGATGGGCAGTTCAGCCGGCGCGACGACCAAGCGGGCCACCACATCGGCCAGCAGCAGCAGCCCACCACCCAGCAGCATCGACGCAGGAATTACCCGGCGATGATCAGCCCCCAGCACCAGCCGTACCAGATGCGGTACGACCAGCCCGACAAAACCGATCAGCCCGGCGGCGGCGACGCAGGCGCCGACGCCCAGCGCGGTCAGCAGCACCAGCTCGCGCTTGACCCGCTCGACATCTATTCCCAGATGACGCGCCTCGGACTCACCCAGTAACAGCGCGTTGAGCGCCTTGGCCTGGCGTGGCAGACGCCACCAGACCAGGGCGCAACAGAGCGCCAGCACAGCCACTTTTTCGGCGCTGGCACCGCCCAGACTGCCCATATTCCAGAAGGTCAGTGTGCGCAGCATGGTGTCGTCGGCGATGTAGCTGAGCAAACCGATAAAGGCCCCGCTGATGGCAGCAATGGCAATACCGGCCAGCAGCATACTGGCCACCGAGGTGCCCTGAGCGGTCTGCCCAAGCCGGTAAACGAGCAGCGTGGTCAGCACGCCACCGCCAAATGCGCCGAGCACCGTGGCATAGGGCATCCAGCCGGATGGCAACCCGGAAAGCAGCCAGCTACCCAGCACGATCATCAGCGCGGCCCCGAGTGCCGCGCCGCTGGACACCCCGATCAAGCCAGGGTCGGCCAAAGGATTGCGAAACAGGCCCTGCATCACCGCACCGGTCAGTGCCAGCGTGGCGCCGACCATAAGGCCCATCAGGCTGCGCGGCAGGCGAATATGCTCGATGATCAGCCGCGTCTCGGGAGCCACCTCGGCCAGGCCGACCAGACTGCCAAGCGCCTTTAACGTATCCAGCGGGTGTATGGCCACGGCGCCAAGCGCCAGCGACAATAGAAACGCCAGCAGCAGCAATGCCACCAGCAACACCATGATGACCGGACGCAGCCGGTGGGCAAAATGCATTGAATGTCCTTGATCTCTCTGGCCACGATGGACCCGGCGCCATGGCGATACGGTAGCAGCAATCAGGCGCGTGAAACTACCTGGCAGGATTATCCAATACTGGCCAACCACCGGCGAGGCGGCGATAATCGGCGCATGACTGATAAGCCTGATGTTCCGCCCCTGCCGCTCTGTTCACTGGATAGCCTGCCCGACCCTGGCAGCAAAGGGTTTGTGCACCAAGGCCAGGCGCTGTTTGCGGTACGCCAGGGACAACAGGTATTTGTCTACGAAAACCGCTGCCCGCACCGTGGCATTCCACTGGAATGGGTACCCGACCAGTTTCTCGACAGCTCCGAGCGGCTTATCCAGTGCGCAACGCACGGCGCCCTTTTTCTACCCGAAAGTGGCGAGTGCGTGGCTGGCCCCTGCGCCGGTGCCTTTCTGCAGGCACGCGCCAGTCATATCAGCGACGGTCAGCTGTGGCTGGACTGAGATCAACCGGCAACTGACCCGCTACGTATAACCCGTCAGGGGTCGGCAGCACCGACCAGGCGATAATCTCCACGCCCGCGGCGGCAGCTTGGCGCAGATACTGCCCGTACAGCGGGTCAATCTCGTCCGCTGGTCTGACCCGGCTGATCCCCGAATGCATCACGCAGAACAACAGGCAGGCACGGCGCCCGCTGGCGACCACCTCGATCAACTCCAATAGATGCTTCTGACCGCGCAGACTCACGGCGTCCGGAAAGGCGCCCACACCCTCACCCAGTGCCAGGGTCACACTCTTTACCTCGACCACACAGCCGCCCGTAGCCGGCAGTGGCGTATCACTGAGCAGAAAGTCAAAACGGCTAGTGCCGCCGGGCAAGCGAACTTCGGGCCGCAGCACGGCAAAACCCGCCAAAGGCGCTATCAGATCGGCCTTGAGCGCCGCGGCCACCACTCGGTTGGCCCGCGCACTGTGAATGCAGGCTATCTGCCCAGGCGCTACCTCGACCAACTCCCAGGTGCCCGGCAGCTTGCGCCCGGGCTTGTGTTGAATATCCACCCAGACCCGGCTACCCGGCTCGGCGCAGTTTTTCATTGATCCGGTATTGGGGCAGTGCAGCACCAGTTCACGCCCATCTTCCAGCACAATATCCGCCAGAAAGCGTTTATAACGGCGAAGCAGCACGCCTGGCAATAAGGCCGGATCGAATGGAATCAGCATGCCGGCCACTGTTTCAGGCCAAGCGCCAGCCTTTCGAGTGCCTGCCCCAGACGATCAATTGACGCCGTATAGGCAAAGCGCACATGTTGGTTGGAACGGTAATGGCCGAAATCCAGACCGGGGGTCACGGCAAGGTATTGGCTTTCGATCAGGTGCTGGCACAAGGCATCACTCTGCCCGCCCAGTTGCTGCATATCCGCGTAAAGGTAAAACGCACCCTCAGGCGTTATAGGTATCTGGAAGCCCAGGTCACGCAGCCCCGGCAGCAGAAAATCGCGTCGGGCCTGGAAAGCGTCACGCCGGGCTTCACAGATCTCCCGCGTTTGCTCGGTAAACGCCGCCAGCGCCGCCTGCTGGGCCATGTGCGGCGCACAGATGTACAGGTTCTGCGCCAGCTTCTCCAGCTCCGGAATCGCCGCCTCGGGCGCTACCAGCCAGCCAAGACGCCAGCCGGTCATGCCGAAATACTTGGAGAAGCTGTTCAGTACAAAGGCATCCGGCGCGACCTCCAGTACTGAACTGGCCTCACAGCCATAGGTCAGACCGTGATAGATCTCGTCGACCACCAGATGCCCGCCCAGACGCGCCGTGGTCTCGGCCATGGCCTTTAGCTGCGCCGCGCTCAGCATGGTACCCGTTGGATTGGCTGGCGAGGCAGCGAGTACCGCCGCACAGCGGCTATCCCAATGCTGCTCTATTAATGCGGGCGTCAGTTGATACGCCGACTCGGGCCCCGTCGGCACCAGCCGCGCCCGGGCCTCGACCAGCCGCAGGAAATGCCGGTTGCAGGGGTAGGAAGGATCGGCCATCAGCACTTCCTGGCCAGCCTCCACCAGCAAAGCACTGATCAGCAGCAAGGCCGCAGAGCCGCCCGGCGTGATCACCACCCGGCGCGGGTCCAGATCCACCCCGTAGCGCGATGCATAGAGACCGGCAATGGCTTCACGCAGTGCGGGCAACCCCAGCGCCGGCGTGTAACCGGTACATCCGGCACCCAGTGCGTGCTGGCCCGCCCGGATAATAGGCTCGGGAGTGGCAAAGTCCGGCTCGCCGATTTCCATATGAATGACATCGCGGCCGGCTGCCTCCAGCGCCTTGGCACGCGCCAGCACGGCCATCACGTGAAAGGGCTGAATCTCCTGACTTCGGCGTGCCCACTCTGGTTGACGCATGCTGCTCTCCACAAAAGTGTTGAATCATACGCGCTTGAGCCCATGACAACAGCCCGTCCAGCCCCTGTAGCATGGGCGATGTTCACCTTCTGGCGGCAAACAGTAGCGCGCTTGGCTATGTTCTGGTAGTTTTGCCCGCTTGCACGCCAGTGGCTGCACCCTCAGGTCATCTAGACGTAGGCCTGACACAGGACGATCGAGCTAATAGTGAGGGGTTCTCATGCCCAGCAATGCCAAAGAAAAAGGTTCTATGTTGATTCGCGGGTTTGCGCCCTACAAGGAAAAGAAAGGCGAAGATTATATGAGCGAGCAACAGCTTGCGCATTTCGCCTCGATCCTCAACGGCTGGAAAAAAGAGCTGATGGAGGAAGTCGACCGCACCGTACATCATATGCAGGATGAAGCAGCCAACTTCCCCGATCCGGCCGACCGCGCCAGCCAGGAAGAGGAATTCAGCCTGGAACTGCGCGCCCGCGATCGCGAGCGCAAGCTGATCAAGAAGATCGACCAGACGCTGCAGCGCATCGAAGATGATGACTATGGTTTCTGTGATTCATGTGGCGTGGAAATTGGTATTCGCCGCCTGGAAGCTCGCCCGACTGCCACCCTGTGCATCGACTGCAAAACGCTTGCAGAGATCAAGGAAAAGCAGACCGGTAGCTGATTTGCCCGTTCGCTCGGCCCACCTTACTCCGCAACGGCTGACAGGTGCGGCCGAAAGCGAACAGATCTGGCGTTTTTCCAACGCCATTTTTATTCAAGCCAAGGCTGCATAGCCATGTCGGCAACTTCCCCCTACATTGGTCGCTTCGCCCCTACTCCCAGCGGTCATCTGCATTTCGGCTCGTTATTGGCCGCCTTGGCCAGCTACCTGGATGCCCGTGCGCATCAGGGCACCTGGCTGATTCGCATGGAAGACCTTGATCAACCGCGCAACAAACCCGGCGCCGCCGAGCAGATTCTCGCCACCCTGCACGCCTTTGGCCTGGAGCATGACGGCGAGCTGTGGATACAAAGCGAACGTCAGGCGATATACGCAGCGCAAATCGACGCCTGGCTGGAACAGGGTCTAGCTTATTATTGCGACTGTTCCAGACGTGATCTGGAATCCCATCAGGGCGTATACCCCGGCACCTGCCGCGACCGTGGCCTGCCACCCGCGCCGGATCATGCTGTGCGAGTGATCGCCGGCCCTCACGCCTACGACTTTATCGACCGTCTACAGCCGGCTACTCGCAAACCCCAGCACCTGGAGAGCGAGGTCGGAGACTTTGTTATTCGCCGGCGTGACGGCATCGTCGCCTACCAACTGGCCGTGGTCATGGACGATGTCGCTCAGGGTGTGACCGACATCGTGCGCGGCGCCGATCTGCTGGACTCGACACCCAGGCAATTGCGGCTGTATGACCTGCTCGGCGCGCCACCGCCGCGTTATCTGCATATTCCCCTGGTGGTGCGCCAGCAGGGGGAAAAACTCAGCAAGCGCCTGGGTTCAGCTGCGCTGGACGTCGCACACGCAAGCGATACGCTCTTCACCGCCCTGGTAGCCCTGCATCAACAACCACCGCAGACGTTGCGCGGCGCGAGCATCCGCGCGCAACTGGACTGGGCGATAGAGCATTGGAATCCGCTGCGCCTGCCTGCGGTACAGGAGATTCGCCAGGACCAATTACCCCAATACTGAGCAGCGGATCCACCCTGGCGCTTGGCAAGCACTGTCAGGCTGATTAACCTAGTGCATTATTGATCAACGCAGGGCAACATGACCGCCCTGTGCCGGCCCCGCAACATACCCGACCGCCACCTCTACAGTGCTGGCTCGACACGATGGAAGCCCATGTATATCTACCGCCTGGTCCTGCTGCTGGTCATCGGCATTTATCTGTTTTCCCCGGCCATCATGGACTGGTGGATTGAACCTCAGGGTGCCTGGTACCGGCCCTATGTCCTCTGGCTGATCTTGATCATCGCCGGCATACTTCTGCAGAGTCCGAAAGATGCCGACGAGCTTTGAACTGAGTCACCTGCTGCTGATCAGCATTCTGTATCTGCTGACCTTGTTCGGCGTTGCCTGGGTGACCGAAAAAGGCCTGCTCCCGCGTGCGCTCCTGCACCACCCTGCGGTCTATACCCTGTCGCTGGGCGTTTACGCCAGCGCCTGGGCCTTCTATGGCACGGTTGGCCTCGCTTACCAGTATGGCTATGGCTTTCTGACTTATTATCTGGGCATCTGCGGCGCCTTCCTGCTCGCACCTGTGCTGCTCAGCCCGATTCTCAGAATTACTCGCACCTACCAGTTATCCTCCCTGGCCGACCTGTTCGCATTTCGTTTTCGCAGCACGCTGGCGGGCACGCTGACCACGCTGTTCATGCTGATCGGCGTACTGCCGTTGCTGGCGCTGCAGATTCAAGCCGTTGCCGACTCGGTGCAGATCCTCACCCAGGAATCCGGGCAGGACTCGGTGGCACTGGGCTTTTGTGTGCTGATAACGCTGTTTGCCATTCTGTTTGGCGCACGGCATATCTCCACCCGGGAAAAGCACGAGGGGCTGGTGATTGCCATTGCCTTCGAGTCACTGGTCAAGCTGATTGCCATCGGCATGGTCGGGCTGTATGCGTTGTACGTGGTATTCGACGGGCCACAGGGGCTGGAATCCTGGTTGACCAACAATCAGCAGGCGCTCACCACACTGCATACCCCGCTGCAGGAAGGCCCTTGGCGTACACTGCTGTTGGTGTTCTTTGCCGCGGCTATCGTCATGCCGCACATGTATCACATGGCTTTTACCGAGAATATCAACCCACGCTCGATGGCCGTCGCCAGTTGGGGCCTACCCCTGTTCCTGCTGCTGATCAGTCTTGCCGTTCCGCCGATCCTCTGGGCCGGTTTGCACCTGAACGTGCCGACCAATCCGGAATATTTCACCCTCGGCCTGGGCATGGCGTCGGGGGCCAACTGGTTGACGCTGGTGGCCTTTGTCGGCGGTCTTTCGGCGGCCAGCGGCCTGATTATCGTCGTTACCCTGGCGCTGTCAGGCATGGTGCTCAACCATCTGGTGCTGCCGGTCTATCAGCCCAGCGCCGACAACAACATCTACCGCTGGCTATTGTGGACGCGGCGCACACTGATCGCGGCGATCATCATGGCCAGTTACGGCTTCTATCGCCTGCTGGGTGCCGAACAGGACTTGGCCAATCTGGGCATTGCTTCCTTCGTTGCCACCGTGCAGTTTCTGCCCGGCGCACTATCAGTGCTCTACTGGCCCCAGGCCAACCGGCGCGGGTTTATCGGCGGCCTGATTGCCGGTATGGCAGTCTGGGCTATCACCCTGCTGTTGCCGTTGATCACTGAACTGACGGGCCTGCAACTCTTTGGTCAGGCACTGAGGTTCAATGCCGACACCTGGCATCTGGCGGCGATAGCGTCGCTGGCGGCGAACATCTTCGTCTTCACCTCGGTTTCGCTCTTCACCCAGCGCTCGGTGGAAGAGCGAAGCGCCGCTGAAGCCTGCTCGGTCGATAACGTCAGCCGCCCACAAAGAATGGAGCTACTCGCCAACTCGCCGCAGGAGTTCGCCCAGCAACTGGCCAAGCCGCTGGGCAACAAGACCGCGCAGCAGGAGGTCGAGCAGGCACTGCGCGATCTGCAGCTGCCCTTCGACGAGCGCCGGCCTTATGCGCTGCGGCGTCTGCGCGACCGACTGGAGGCCAATCTGTCCGGCCTGATGGGCCCGGCGGTCGCCCAAGACATTATCGAAACCTTCCTGCCGTTCAAACTGGCGCGCGAAGGCTATGTCACCGAAGACATTCACTTTATCGAGAACCGGCTGGAGGATTATCACTCGCGGCTGACCGGCCTGGCCGCCGAGCTCGACGCGCTGCGCCGCTATCACAGGCAAACCCTGCAGGATTTGCCGATGGGTGTTTGTTCGCTGGCCAAGGATAATGAAATCCTCATGTGGAACCGCGCCATGCAGGCCCTCACCGGTATCAGCGCAGATGCAGTGATCGGCTCGCGGCTAGGCAATCTGCCCGACCCCTGGAACGAACTGCTTGAACGCTTTGTTGCCGATCAGGCCGCCCACCTGCACAAGCAACAGTTGGTCAGCAACGGCCATACCCAGTGGCTCAACCTGCACAAGGCGGCGATTGACGAGCCCGGCAACAACGCCTCCAGCGGTCTGGTGCTGTTGATCGAAGATCAGACCGAAACACGCATGCTCGAAGACGAGCTGATGCACTCCGAGCGGCTCGCGTCGATTGGCCGGCTGGCCGCCGGCGTAGCCCACGAAATCGGCAACCCGGTAACCGGCATTGCCTGTCTGGCGCAGAACCTGCGCGAAGAGTCCGACCAGCCCGAGGCTCGCGAAATGGCCGAACAGGTGATCGAACAGACCCATCGTATCTCGCGTATTGTGCAGTCGCTGGTCAACTTCGCCCATGTCGGCAGCCGCCATAACAACGCCAATGATGAAGTGGATCTGGCCGCCTGCACCAATGAAGCGATACATTTGTTGTCACTGAACCGACAGGGGCCAGAAGTAATTTATGTTAACCTGTGCCATCCGGACCACGTCGCCGCAGGGGATAGCCAACGGCTGGTTCAGGTGCTGATCAACCTGCTGGGCAACGCCCGGGATGCCAGCAGCAACGGTGACCGCATCAGTGTATCCACCCAGCAAAACGAGCATCAGGTCCTGCTCATGGTCGAGGATCAGGGCAGCGGTATCGACAAGGCGATCATGGACCGGCTGTTCGAGCCCTTCTTCACGACCAAGCAACCAGGGACAGGAACGGGGCTCGGTTTGGCACTGGTCTACTCGATTATCGAAGAGCACTATGGGCAGATCACCGTGGACAGTCCGGTGGATCTCACTCTCAAGCGTGGCACCCGCTTCACCGTTACATTGCCGCGCTACAGCGTTTTGAGCACCGGTGCGAGCGCCTGACCTGAACAAGGTCGCTGCTCCCACCGCACGAGGTAACTATGTCGCACATTCTGGTTGTTGAAGACGAGACGATCATCCGCTCGGCCCTGCGCCGTTTGCTGGAGCGTCATCAGTATCAGGTCAGCGAAGCCGGTTCAGTTGGCGAAGCTGTCGACAACTTTGACCTGAGCAGCTTTGACCTGATCGTCAGCGATCTGCGCCTGCCAGGTGAGCCCGGTACGGAAATGATCCGCAAGGCGCCCGACACCCCGGTGCTGATCATGACCAGCTATGCCAGCCTGCGCTCCGCAGTCGATTCCATGAAGCTTGGCGCCGTCGATTACATCGCCAAACCCTTTGACCATGAGGAAATGCTCCAGGCTGTCGCGCGCATCATCAGCGACAGCCAGGCACGACGCACCCAGGCACCGAGTATTGGTAACGCATCGCCACCAGACATCGGCGCGCCGGCAGAAACGCCGCAGGTCGCAACCGGTAACGGTCATTCCATGGGCATCATTGGCAACTGCGCGCCCATGCAGACATTGTTCAAGCGTATCAACAAGGTCGCTCCAACCGACTCTACCGTCCTGATTCAAGGCGAGTCCGGTACCGGCAAGGAACTGGTCGCCCGCGCCCTGCATGAGAATTCCAGACGCGCCAAGGCACCGATGATTTCGGTCAACTGCGCGGCCATCCCCGAAACCCTGATCGAGTCCGAGCTGTTTGGCCACGAAAAAGGGGCCTTTACTGGCGCCACCGCCGGCAGAACCGGCCTGGTCGAGGCGGCCGACGGCGGTACGCTGTTTCTGGATGAGATTGGTGAGCTGCCGCTCGAGGCGCAGGCACGCCTGTTACGCGTATTGCAGGAAGGTGAGATTCGCCGGGTTGGCTCGGTGCAATCGCACAAGGTCAATGTGCGCCTGGTGGCAGCCACGCACAGGGATCTGAAAACCCTGGCCCGCCAGGGCCTGTTTCGCGAAGATCTGTTTTATCGCCTTAACGTGATCGAACTGCGATTGCCCGCTCTACGCGAGCGTGGCGAAGACGTCATGTTGATCGCCCAGGCACTGCTGGCCCGCGCGGGCAGCAAGATGAACCAGCAGGGCATGCACTTTACCCAGGACGCGATGGATGCCATCCGCCTGCATACCTGGCCAGGCAACGTGCGGGAGCTGGAAAACGCCGTAGAGCGAGCGGCCATTCTTTGTGACGAAGATGCTATTACGCCAGATCTGCTGGGTATTGAACTGGATCTTGAGCATGAACGCGCCTCCCAGGCAGCCAATGCGCTGGAAACCATGCAGCACTCTGACAGCATGAGCAATGAGCCTACCGAAGATCTGTCGCTGGAAGATTACTTCCAGCATTTCGTTCTTGAGCATCAGGAACACATGACCGAAACCGAACTGGCCAACAAGCTGGGAATCAGCCGCAAATGCCTGTGGGAACGGCGCCAGCGCCTGGGGATCCCGCGCAAGAAGACGGCCAATTCCTGATCTGCCCGGCAGCATCAAATCCGCGCAGTAGACGCGGCGCTGCCGAAATAAGACAAAGTGTTACCTGTTACCCCCACGCTCATCGCAACAACTGTTACCCCGAATGTCCGACCCGTAACACTTCATCGGGTTGATAGGTAACGAATCGGTCAGGGCAATCCCGACCGTCAAAACCCGAAAAACACCAACCCATTGTTTTTAAACAACTTTTAAAAGTTGGCATGGCAAGTGCTTTATATCTCGTACAAGAACAATAAAAACCAAGCAAACATAATAAAAATAAGATCTGACTACACACACAATAAAAATAAAACGTGCGAGTCGTAGCAAACTGATTTTTTTGGAGAATGTGCCTCCACTCTGCGAACAGGATGTTCGATTGGACAGAGAACAATAAAAGTTGCCTAAGCAACCCGACAGTCCAATGCCAATGATGGGCCTGAGCAGGAAATAAGCTTCCAAAGCAATCCGTTTGTTTTTGGATAACCCGGGATGGGTTGGTCATAGGGCGACACTGTCGCCTCTGCCAAACAACAAAATGCTCTTGATAATAAAAATAAAAAAACTATTAGGGGGAGTGATCTACTCCCCTTGAGCCTTACCCCCCCTCTGCAAGCCCCCTCTAAAACGTTGATATCCGCTTATAATTCAATTTCTGCGTCAATCAGGCTAGAATGCCCTTCATTCAAGTCAGGCAATCGGCTGCCATAAGCAAAGGCGCTGCACCCAGCGATCTGCTCTTCAGTGATTTTTCCCTGACATTAATGCTACTTTCAGCGTATCTACACTGCGACTGGAAAAGCCGGTGGAAAGCCTGACCCTATGATTCGCAAGCTGTTCAAAAAACTTCCTACTCCCTTTGGCCGTGCGGCCCACAGGCGGACTACGCCTTCGGTTATCCCTGCCAGCCAGCATAATCTGCGCCGTGAGCGCATGAGCAAGAACGCGGTCAACGTGGTCGAGCGCCTGCAGCAAGCCGGCTACCAGGCCTTCGTCGTGGGCGGATGCGTGCGCGACTCGCTGCTGGACATGACGCCCAAAGATTTTGATGTTGCCACCAGCGCGACGCCGGAGCAGGTACGCGCGACCTTCCGCAACGCAAGGCTAATTGGCCGGCGCTTCAAACTGGTCCATGTGCATTTCGGCCGTGAAATCATTGAAGTTGCGACCTTCCGCGCCAGCCATGCTGACGACGCCACCACCGGTGAAGCACAAGGTGATGAGAAATCTCGTCAGAGCGAGTCCGGTCGGCTGCTGCGTGATAACGTCTACGGCAGCTTTGAAGACGATGCCCAGCGTCGCGACTTCACTATCAATGCGCTCTATTACGATGTCAGCAGCGGGCATATTCATGATTATGCCAACGGTATGCATGATATCCGCGAGCGCCAGATACGGCTGATCGGCGACCCGCAGCAACGCTATCAGGAAGACCCGGTGCGCATGCTCCGAGCGGTACGCTTTGCCGCCAAGCTGGATTTCGAGATTGAACAGCACTCCGCCGCGCCGATACCCGACATGGCCGAACTGCTGTTCGACATTCCGCCAGCGCGGCTGTTTGACGAGTCGCTGAAATTGCTCATGAGCGGCCAGGGCGTGAAAACCTTCGACCTGCTGCACTACTACTACCTGTTCGAACCGCTGTTTCCGGATACCGAAGAAGCCATCGAACAGAACCCCGACTACAGCCTGGCGCTGATTCGCCAGGCTTTGGCCAATACCGATGATCGGATCCGTGAAGGCCGTCCGGTAACACCCGCATTTCTGTTCGCCGCGCTCTTGTGGCCGGCACTTGGGCCACGCATCAAGGCCTTGGAAGATCAAGGCATACCGACCATTCCAGCGCAGCAGCAGGCGGCCCAGGATCTGATCACCGAGCAATGTCAGCACATTGCCATTCCCAAGCGCTTCAGCGTGCCGCTGCGCGAGATCTGGGACATGCAGCCGCGGCTGGAAAGACGCAGCGGCCGGCGCGCCGATCTGCTGCTTGAGCATCCGCGCTTTCGCGCCGCCTATGATTTCCTGCTACTGCGTGAAAGCGCCGGCGAAGAAACCGATGGGCTGGGTCGCTGGTGGACGCGTTATCAGGAAGTGGGCGACGATCAGCGGCGCAAGATGATTGCCGAACTGGGCGACAAGGCCTCCGGCCCCAAGCGGTCGCGCAACAAGCGCAAGCGCAAACCCAGGACTACCGCAGACTCATGAGCGTGCGCTGCTACATCGGCCTGGGTAGCAATCAAGCTGATCCGGCCGAGCAGCTCCGCCGCGCCTGCCGCGCGATCGCCGAGCTACCGGAGACCCAACTGACGGCCTGCTCGCAACTCTACAGCAGCGCCCCCATGGGCCCGCAGGATCAGCCTTCCTACGTCAACGCGGTGGCCATGCTCAGTACGAATCTGGATGCGCTGAGCCTGCTGGATGCACTGCAAGCGATCGAGCAACAGCAGGGCCGGCAGCGCAAAGCCGAACGCTGGGGGCCGCGCACGCTGGATCTGGATATCCTGCTTTACGGTGACCAACAGATCCAGCATCCACGCTTGCAAGTGCCGCATTATCATATGCATGCACGGGCCTTCGTGCTTTATCCTCTGGCGGAGTTGACCCCGGACCTGATCCTGCCCGACGGGACGGCGCTGCAGTCCTGGTTGAAAAAATGCCCGCCAGAGGGCCTGACACCCCTTGCCGACCAGCTCGCACAAGGGTAAAAGATGACTCGCAATCGTACACTCAGGCTTCAGGGCTATACTGACTTCCAAGTGGATGGATCCCTGAGCCATAAAGGTTCGCGCTGTGACACGCTCCAGCCGATACCCCAATACACGACGCCTCTCCGAGGCCGCACCTGTGGAATCTGCCATGCCTGATGTAACCCTGACAACGCTGAACAAGCTCAAGCAGAGCGGCGAAAAGATCACTTGCCTGACGTCCTATGACGCGACCTTTGCCAAGCTGGTAAATGAAGCCGGCGTGGAGGTCATTCTGGTTGGTGATTCGCTGGGTATGGTGCTCCAGGGTCACGACAGCACCCTGCCGGTTACTGTCGATGACATGGCCTACCATACCCGCGCGGTAAAACGCGGTAACAGCAGCGCTTTCCTCATGGCCGACCTGCCCTTCATGTCCTATGCCACGGTGGAGCAGGCACTGCGCAGCAGCGCTGTGTTGATGCAGGCCGGCGCTCATATGGTCAAATTGGAAGGCGCAGGCTGGCTGGCGGACACTATCCGCGCGCTGGCCAATAATGGCGTACCCGTATGCGCGCACATGGGCCTCACCCCGCAGGCGGTCAATCTGCTTGGCGGCTACAAGGTTCAGGGCCGCCTGGATGCCCAGGCCCAGGCAATGATCGAAGACGCCAAGGCTCTGGAAGCGGCCGGCGCCAGCATGCTGTTACTGGAGTGCGTACCCAGCACCCTGGCTAATGCCATCACCCAAGCCGTGGCGGTGCCGGTCATCGGCATTGGCGCCGGCAGTGGTACCGACGGCCAGGTACTGGTAGTGCATGACATGCTGGGCCTGACCCGCGGCCATCGCCAGCCCCGTTTTGTAAAAAACTTCATGCTGGATCAGCAGGACGTACCGGCAGCTCTGCGTGCCTACGTCGATGCGGTCAAGCGCGTCGAGTTCCCTGCCGCCGAGAACGAGTTCTGAGCACATGAACACCCTGCATAGCATTGCGCAATTACGCGCCGCATTGAGTCGTGCCCGCCTGGACGGCAAGCGTATCGGCCTGGTGCCCACCATGGGCAACCTGCACGCTGGCCACATTACGCTGGTGGAAAAAGCCCGGCAGCGCACTGATTTCGTGGTTGTCAGTATTTTCGTCAATCCGCTGCAGTTCGCCGCAGGGGAAGACCTGGATAGCTACCCGCGTACTCTGGAAGCCGATCAGCGCAAGGTGCTGGAAGCTGGCGCACACCTGGTGTTTGCGCCGAACGTCAATGAAATGTATCCGCACGGCATGGACGGGCACACCCGGATCAGCGTGCCGGTCGTGTCCGAGGGGCTTTGCGGTGCCAGCCGCCCCGGCCACTTCGAAGGCGTGGCGACCGTCGTCAGCAAATTGCTGAATATCGTTCAGCCGGATCTGGCGGTATTTGGCCAGAAGGACTTTCAGCAGTTGGCGGTGATTCGCAAGATGGCCCAGGACCTGTGCCTGCCGGTGCAAATCATGGGCGAGCCGACCGTACGTGCCGCGGATGGGCTAGCCCTTTCCTCGCGTAATGGCTACCTCAGCGAAGCCGAGCGGCAGACGGCGCCGGTGCTGTATAGGACGCTGCAAGCCATCGCCCACGACATCCAGTCTGGACAGCGCGATTTTGCCAATATTATCGAGCGCGCCCGCCAGCAACTGGAAGCCGCCGGGTTGCGCGCCGACTATCTGGACCTGCGCGATGCTGTCAGCCTCAAGCCAGTAACCGAGCACACCACCGACATGGTCGTCCTGGCCGCCGCCTATCTGGGTAAAACCCGCCTCATCGATAACCTGCATTTCGCCGTCAACTAGGCGAACCCGGCGACTTCTTCGCCACTCCAGCCGTATTTACCTACAGCGGACATCCTCAGGATGTCCGGCTGATGGGGCCTGCACGGCTATCAGACCAAAGAAGGGTTGAATTGCCTGGCGTATTCATCGACGCTTGAGACAGAGATATTCAGGCCATGCCAGACAAAAACAAGAGGACCCTTAGCCATGTACAAGATTGAGAACCACAAGGTATCGGATGTTGCGCGCATCGACTCGCACCTGGATGAGGCCGGTTACCACCGACTTTACAAGCAGTCTCTGGAAGAGCCGGATACCTTCTGGGCCGAGCAGGCCACGCGTTTTCTGACCTGGGACAAACCCTGGAGCAAGGTACACGAAAGCGACATGAGCAAGGGTGAGGCTGCCTGGTTTATCGACGGCAAGCTGAACGTCAGTGTCAATTGCATCGACCGCCACCTGGAAAAGCGCGGCGACCAGACCGCCATTATCTGGGAAGGTGATGAGCCTAGCGATTCAAAGAATATCAGCTACCGTGAGCTGCATGAACACGTCTGCCGTCTGGCCAACGTGCTGCGCGCCCGTGGCGTGAAGAAAGGCGACCGGGTCTGCCTGTATATGCCGATGATCCCGGAAGCCGCTTACGCCATGCTCGCCTGTTCGCGCATCGGTGCGGTGCATTCGGTCGTTTTCGGCGGCTTTTCGTCCGACGCGCTGCGTGACCGCATCAACGACTCCGATTGCCAGGCCGTCATCACCGCCGACGAAGGCGTGCGCGGCGGCAAGCGCGTACCGCTGAAGCAGAGCGTCGAAAAAGCCCTGAAAGAATGCCCCAACGTACACACGGTGGTTACCGTCAAACGTACCGGCGCGGATGTGGAATGGCACGAGCATCGGGACGTGTGGTACCACGAGGCCTGCGCCGCGGTCAGCACCGATTGCCCACCGGAAGCCATGGACAGTGAAGACCCGCTGTTCATCCTCTACACCTCCGGCTCCACCGGCAAGCCCAAGGGTGTGCTGCACACCACCGGTGGTTATTTGCTCAGCTCGGCAATGACCCACCACTATGTCTTCGACTATCACGAGGGCGAGGTGTACTGGTGCACCGCCGACGTCGGCTGGATCACCGGCCACTCCTATATCGTCTACGGCCCGCTGTGCAATGGCGCCACCACGCTGATGTTTGAAGGCGTGCCAACCTACCCCGATGCTTCGCGCTGCTGGGATATCGTCGACAAGCACAAGGTCAACATTTTCTACACCGCGCCTACCGCCATCCGCGCGCTGATGGCCCAGGGCGACGAGCTGGTCACCAAGACCTCGCGCGCCAGCCTGCGGCTGCTCGGTAGCGTAGGCGAGCCGATCAACCCGGAGGCCTGGGAGTGGTACTACCACGTAGTTGGCGAAATGCGCTGCCCGATCGTGGACACCTGGTGGCAGACTGAAACCGGCTCCATCCTGATCACGCCGCTGCCCGGCGCCACTGACCTCAAACCCGGTTCGGCCACCCGCCCGTTCTTTGGCGTTGAACCGGCGCTGGTAGATCCGGAAGGCAACGAGCTGGAGGGCGTGGCCAGTGGCAACCTGATCATAAAGCGCTCCTGGCCTAGCCAGATCCGTACGGTCTACGGCGACCACCAGCGCCTGATCGACACCTACTTCAGCACCTACAAGGACGTGTATTTCACCGGCGACGGCGCACGCCGCGATGAGGATGGCTACTACTGGATCACCGGCCGGGTTGACGACGTGCTGAACGTCTCCGGGCACCGCATCGGCACCGCCGAAGTGGAAAGCGCGCTGGTTCTGCATGATTCCGTAGCCGAGGCCGCTGTAGTCGGTTGCCCGCATGACATCAAGGGCCAGTGCATCTATGCCTACGTGATGCCCATGCGCGGCATTACCCCCAGTGACGAACTGATCAAGGAGCTCAAGGCCTACGTGGCAGAACAGGTTGGCTCCTTTGCCAAACCGGATTTCGTGCAATGGACCCCCGGCCTGCCGAAGACCCGTTCGGGCAAGATCATGCGCCGCATTCTGCGCAAGATCGCCTGCGATGAACTGGATACCATCGGCGATACCTCCACGCTGGCCGATCCAGCCGTGGTAGACGAGCTGGTAGCGAACCGGTTGAATCGCGCCTGAGACAACTTGTCCTGATCTGACCAGCCCTCTATGCTGTTGCCTTTGGCAAACCGCATAGAGGGCTTTTTCATGCAAGACGTAGTGATCGTTGCTGCCACCCGTACCGCCATTGGCAGCTTTGCCGGGCAGTTCGCCACTATTCCCGCGCACGAACTGGGCGCCACGGTGATCCGCGCCTTGCTGGAAAAAACCGGCATTGACCCCGCCAGTGTTGATGAAGTGATTCTCGGCCAGGTACTCACCGCAGGCTGCGGCCAGAATCCCGCCCGTCAGGCGGCTATCCACGGTGGCCTGCCCTTCTCGGTGCCGGCCCTGAATCTGAACAAGGTCTGTGGCTCCGGGCTCAAGGCGCTGCACCTGGGTGCTCAGGCGATCCGCTGCGGCGACGCCGAGATCATTATAGCTGGCGGCCAGGAATCCATGAGTCTGTCACCCCACCTGCTACCCACCTCGCGCACCGGCCAACGCATGGGCCACGGCAAGGTGATCGACAGCATGATCCACGATGGCCTGTGGGATGCGTTCAACGACTACCACATGGGCATCACCGCCGAGAATCTGGTCGACAAGTATCAGATCAGCCGCGAAGAGCAGGATGCCTTCTCCGCCGCATCCCAGCAAAAAGCCGTAGCTGCCCAGGAGGCAGGCTATTTTGATGCGGAAATCACCCCGGTCAATGTCGCCCAGCGCAAGGGTGATGCGCTGCAGATCAGCAAGGACGAACAACCGCGCGCAGGCACCACCGCCGAATCACTCGGCCGGTTGCGTGGCGCATTCAAGAAAGACGGTAGCGTGACCGCGGGCAATGCCTCCAGCCTGAACGATGGCGCCGCAGCCGTAATGCTGATGAGCGCAGACAAGGCCAAGGCCCTGGGCCTGCCGGTGCTGGCAAAAATCGCCGCCTATGCCAATGCGGGCGTAGACCCGGCCATCATGGGTATCGCACCGGTCTCGGCAACCCAGCGCTGCCTGAGCAAGGCCGGCTGGCAGATCAGCGATCTGGATCTGATCGAGGCCAATGAGGCCTTTGCAGCCCAGGCCTTGGCGGTTGGCAAGGAGCTCAAGTGGGATGCCAGCAAGGTCAACGTCAACGGTGGCGCCATTGCCCTGGGACACCCGATTGGCGCATCCGGCTGCCGAGTCCTGGTCACCCTGCTGCATGAAATGCTTCGCCGCGATGCGAAGAAAGGCCTGGCCACGCTGTGCATCGGCGGCGGCCAAGGGGTCGCACTGGCGCTGGAGCGCAGCTAACCGCCTTAGCTCTACTCGTTACTCCCCTACTGCGGCGGCGTCCGCCGCAGCTGGGTCCGGCAACAGCTCACCGCCATCCATCGTGGTCAGATACACCTGCCAGATCTGCCGAGTGCGCTGGCGTGTCTCATCCAGCAGACACTGGTTATGCATGGCCCCGCGGATGCTGCCATCGGCCCACAGGCTATACACAGCCGCACAGTGGGCATTGCGAAAACGCTCCCAACTATCCTGGGCCTGATCCATGGCCGCGACAGCCTCCGGCGACTCGGCATGCTGCTCACGTGCGGCGTTGAGGTAGCGCTGTAACTGTTCCTCGGCTGTCTGACTCTGAGCATGCAGACAGCGGTTGATTTCGATGGTCGTCATCGCCTCGGCGCACTGATCAGCCGCGCCGGCTGGCTGTTCTGCCTGGCCCGCGCAGGCGCTGAGCGGCAGACAAATCAGCCATAACCAGCGAGCGGCTGTACGGCGCAGACGTGCCGCCACTGGTGCTGAATGGGGTCGCGAGGGCGCAGCGGTTAATCCTGTTCTCATGTTCTGTCTCCTTTTATTAACGGGACTCCCAGCCTCAAGCCGAACGCCGCCAGCGCGGCGGGTAGACCCACCAACTGGCCAGCACCAGCATCGCGAAAAGACTGTAGGCGGCAATGAACACCCAGTCGGGGGCGTCGTAATACAGCAGTTGCTGGAACCAGTATTCGATAAAACCACCCGCATAGGTGGCATTGCCGGCCTGGGCGCGCAGCCACATCTCCAGCGTAGTCAGTGGGCAGACAATACCCAGCCAGGCCTCGGCCACCACCACCAGAATGGTGGCCAGGTGGCCGAGCCGGAACCAGGGATTATTCACCCAGCGCCAGCCGCGCAGGTTGCCGATCACCACCAGCAATAGCCCGGCGACAACAAACATCACCAGCATCAGATGCAGTGTCAGCACCAGATTGGCCAGCCCTTGATAAACGAATGCGCTGGACATCTCAGAGCCCCGGCAGTTGCCCGGTGCGCGCTTGCGCATCCAGCAATTGCTTTTCGAAGGCCTCGCGCAGCAGCAGCGCAATTGGCGAGGCCAGACACAGGCCAAGGAAATCGGCGTTATAACCCTTGCTGTGCCAGTAGCGGAAAATATCATCCACGATCGGGAATGGCTGATGCGTGGGAATCACCTGCATAGCATCACCCTCCTCCAAAAACCCTGGCTGCAGTACCCGAGCATAGGCGCCACCCCGACAGGCCTTGACGAATTCCTTGACGAACCCCGGATAGCCTACCCGCGCGGCCAGTACCGCACAGGGCACGCGCGGCGCGGTAATTTCCAGCAGTAAATCGCCCACCTGCAGCCGATCCCCCACGCGCACCTCCGGCCACCAATGGCTGATGGTCAGGTTCTCACCAAAAAAACCCGGCTCGATGTCGCGCTGCAATTGCGCTGCCCACCAGTCCATATCCACCTGGCTATACAGATACAGCGCCTGATCCGGCCCGCCGTGATAGCGCCGATTGATGATCTCATCACCCGGCACACCCTGCGCATCAATCAATACCGGCCCGCCTAAAGGCTCCTTGAACAGTCCGGTCTGCTGCTGCCTGGCGCCCACCTGGAGGGTGCGCCGCCGCGCCGCATTGATGGAAAGAACGCGCGGGGATGGGCTGCAAGGAGCTTCACTGGGCATAAAAGAACCTGATTCAACGTTGGGTCTACATCCACGCCAAACCTCATTAACGTGGAGGGAATAGCTCCATGCTGAGCGTGACTCAGTGCTCAAGGCAAGCACTTTTCAGCCTTGCTTCGGCTCGTCCTTGGCCTGGCTGCTGCCTTGCCAGGGCCAACTGCCGGTCAGCTCGACCTCCAGCGTAAAGCTGAGGAAAGTGCGTACCAGTACAATCAGCGCCAGCACGCCGACAGATTCGAACGTCAGGTCAATAGCCACGGTCAGAATGATGTCAGCGGCGATCAGAAATTCTAGCCCGAGCAATATCCCCCGGCCCAGCCGCTGGCGCACCTCGCGGAATACGCGCTCCGCGTTGTAGCCTTGAATGGCATGCACCCCCGCTACTGCAATGGAATACAGCGCGGTCAGCGCAATGATCCCCAACCCGAGCAATTCGGTGATGGCTACCGTCCACTCTGCCACCTGAATGACCCAATCTCCCACACTGCCTCCTGAGCCGAGTCACATCGGCGTTCGCTATACCTGCCATAATGTCTGCAACGTCATCGTGACCGACAGCGTCGCTGAAAGTTGCATCCGCACCAGTCTAGCTTACTGCCTCAGGGAACTTGCGGACGCCCTCGCAGCCTGAGATAGATGAGAAATGGACCGTACAGAAGGATATAAGTCATGACCGCTGAGCTTCAGCCGTCTGCCTCAGGGCAGCCCGTCTTTGTCATAGACGGCGCACGAACGCCCTTTCTGAAGGCCGGGTCGCGTCGCGGACCCTTTACGCCAGTGGACCTGGCTGTGCAGTGCGGTCGCCCGCTGCTGCTGCGCCAGCCTTTTGCGCCGCAGGATTTCGATCAGGTCATCCTCGGTTGCGTGAATGTGATAGCCGAAGAGATGAATCCCGCGCGCGTCGCCGCATTACGCCTGGGCATGGGTGAGGCCATGCCGGCCTACACCGTGCAGATCAACTGCGGCTCGGGTATGCAGTCGATTGATACCGCCGCCCAGTACATCCGCAATGGCAGCTCCGATCTAATTCTGGCCGGCGGCACCGAAGCGCTGAGCCATTCGCCGCTGCTCTTTTCCGAACCCGCCGCCAAATGGTTTGCGCAGCTGCAGGGCGCGCGCAACCTGCCGGCCAAACTGGCCGCGATGCTGCGCTTCAACCCCAGCTTCATGAAACCGGAGGTGGGATTGGTCAAGGGTCTGACCGACCCGATTGTTGACCTGAGCATGGGCCAGACTGCCGAACTCCTTGCCCATCTATTCAATATCAGCCGCGAGCGGGCTGACGAGTATGCCCTCAGTAGCCACCAGCGGCTCGCCCACGCGCAGGAACAGGGCTGGCTGGATAACGAGGTGGTGGCGGCAATAACGCCTCAGGGCGACATCCTCAAGGCCGACAATGGCGTCAGACCCGATAACAGCCTGGAAGCCCTGGCCAAACTAAAGCCGGTGTTCGAGCGCCCCTACGGTAAAGTGACTGCCGGCAACAGCTCGCAGGTGACCGATGGTGCTTCCTGGGTGATTCTGGCCTCCGCCCAGGCGGTCACCCAGTACAACCTCAAGCCACGCGCGGTGATTGTCGACAGTCATTGGGCCGCGCTGGACCCGCAGATCATGGGCCTGGGCCCGGTGCTCGCGGGTACCGCTTTACTCAAACGCCATCATTACAGCATGCAGGACATCGACCTCTGGGAGCTTAATGAAGCCTTCGCCGCCCAGGTGCTGGCCTGCCAGGCCGCCTGGGACGATGCCGATTTCAGCCGCCGCGTACTTGGTCTGGAACGGCCGCTGGGACGCATTGACCACAGACGCCTGAATATCGACGGCGGCGGCATCAGCCTCGGCCATCCGGTGGCCGCCAGCGGCAATCGCATTGTGCTGCATCTGATCAACGCGCTGCACCGCAATGGCCTCAAGCGCGGTATCGCCACCGAATGCATCGGCGGCGGCCAGGCTGGCGCCATGCTGATCGAAACTGCCTAGGAGCCCGACCATGACAGGACCCGTCTACAGCGCACTGAAAGACCGTCGTATGGAACTTGGCCCCTTCGTCAATACCACACAGTTGCTGCACCGCTCGGCGATTCACAAGCGCTGGAACCACTGGCACCTGGCGCGCGACGCCGGCGATGTGGCCTGGCTGCTGCTGGACAAGGCCGGCGCCAGCGCCAATGTGTTGTCCGAAGAAGTGCTGCGCGAACTCGGCGAGGTGATCGAGAGTCTGCAGGACGAAATGCCCCGCGCTCTGGTGATCCGTTCGGCCAAACCGAGCAGCTTTTGCGTCGGTGCGGATATCAGCGAATTCCGCCAGTTGCACAACGAGCGCGATGTGATCAACAAGCTCAGCGACGCGCATATTCTGATTCAGCAACTGGCCGACCTGCCCTGCCCAACCATTGCCGTTATCCATGGTGCAGCACTGGGCGGCGGCCTGGAGCTGGCACTGTGTTGCGATTACCGCCTGGCGATACCCGGCGCCAGTTTCGGCTTGCCGGAAATCCTGCTCGGCCTGCATCCCGGCCTCGGCGGCACCGCGCGGCTACCGGCGCTGATCCCGCCGCTGGATGCCATGCAGATGATGCTGACCGGCAAGAATACCTATGACCGCAAGGCGCTGAGCCTCGGCTTGATCGATCGCCTGGTGGAAGAGCGCCATTTGCAGGGCGCACTGGATGATGCGATCAACGGCAAGCTGCCGCAGAGGCGCAGTGACTGGCGAGCGCAGCCCTTCCTGTACGGCTGGGTCCGGCGGCTGGTCGGTCGGCGCATGCGCGCTGAAGCAGCCAAGCAGGCACCACCACAGCATTACCCTGCCCCTGAAGCGCTCATCAGCCTGTGGGAAAAGCACGCAGGCAATCCCGGCAACATGCTGCACGCGGAGCTGTTGTCCTTTTCCAAACTGCTGAACACCCAGGCATCGCGCAATCTGGTGCGGGTGTTCTTCATGCGCGAGAAACTCAAGGAACAGGGCAAATCAAAAAGCCTGTCCAGCGATGCGATCAAGCATCTGCATGTGATCGGCGCGGGTTCGATGGGGGGCGATATTGCCGGCTGGGCCGCGCTGCAAGGTCTGCGCGTCAGCCTGCATGACACCCAGCCCGGCTCCATTGCCAAGGCCATCGGCAACGCGGCCAAACTCTGCCAGGCCAAGCACCTGTCCAGCAGCGAGACGCGCGACGTATTGGACCGGCTGATCCCCGACCCGGACAACAGCGGCGTCGAACAGGCCGATCTGGTATTGGAGGCGGTGCCTGAAGACCTTGAACTGAAACTGAAGATCCACAGCGCTGTTGAGCCACGCCTCAAGGCCGGCGCCATACTGGCGACCAACACCTCGAGCATCATGCTTGAAGACCTGCGCGGTGAGCTGTCGGACCCAACGCGTCTGGTGGGCATTCACTTCTTCAACCCGGTGGCGAAAATGCAACTGGTCGAAGTGGTTCATCACTCGGTGATCAATGCGACCATCTTTCGCCGCGCCCGGCAGTTTGTCGATCAGATTGGCAAGCTTCCGGTGCCCGTCGCCAGCGCTCCAGGCTTTCTGGTCAACCGCGCACTCACACCTTATCTGGTCGAAGCCATCTGCCTGCTGGATGAAGGTGTGCCCGCCGAAGCCATCGACCAGGTCGCGATCAACTTTGGCATGCCCATGGGCCCAATCGAACTGGCCGATCAGGTCGGGCTGGATGTGTGCCTGGGCGTGGCTGATATGCTTCGCGAGCGGGTCAATCCGCATCAACCGGAAGCACCGCAGTGGCTGCGCACCAAAGTGGAAAAGGGCCATCTGGGCCGCAAGAGCGGCAAAGGCCTGTATACCTGGAAGGACGGCAAACCGAAAAAGCGTAGCCCACGCAAACCGGCACCGACAGATACCCTTGATCGGCTGATCCTGCCCATGCTCAACGCCTGCATGGCCTGCTTGCGAGAAGAAGTGGTGGCTGATGCCGACCTGCTCGACGGCGCGATGATCTTTGCCACCGGCTTTGCGCCCTTCACCGGCGGGCCTATGCATTACGCTGCGCAGCGCGGGGTAGGCGAGGTTGTCAAACGCCTGCGCGATCTGGAAGAGGACCACGGCGAACGCTTCAGCCCCGATCCTGGCTGGAGCCAGGGCTTGCTGGACCCGCCTGCGGCTGAGTAATGGTACAGGCCACGGCCTGATCTGGGCCTGCCCGGCAACACCCGGCGAGCAGGCCGACCTATTGCAGATAAATGAGGTCCCATGTCCACCAGCCCCACCCTGATGAGCGACTGCGAGCAACTGGTCGACATCCTGATCGAACGACTTGAGCGACGCATTGTGGTAGGGCTGCCGCTAGGCCTGGGCAAGGCCAATCACCTGGTCAATAGCCTGTACCGCAGGGCAAAAGCCGATTCTTCCATCTCCCTGACGATTTTCACCGCCCTGACGCTGGAGGCGCCTGCGGCGGACAGCGAACTGGAAGCGCGGTTTCTGCAGCCCCTGGCAGAGCGCCTGTTCGATGCCTATCCGGCGCTGGAATACGCGCAGGATATACGCAGTGGCGCCTTGCCGGAGAATATCCGCGTTGTGGACTTTTTCCTGCAGCCGGGCCAATGGCTGACGGCGCCGCTGGCGCAGCAGAACTATACCTCGCTGAATTACACCCATGCGCTGGATACGCTGATCCGTGAAGAGGTCAATCTGATTCTGCAACTGGTCAGCCCACTTGAGCAGGAGGCCGGACCGGCGCAGCGCTACAGCCTCAGCTGCAATCCGGATATCAGCGCCGACCTGCTTGACCGGCGGCGCAGCGGCACCATGCAGATCATCAGCGTTGGCCAGGTCAACCGGGCGCTGCCGTTCATGCGCGGCGATGCCGACCGGCCAGCCAGTGATTTCGACTTTATCCTAGCGGGGGACGCCTTCGAGTTTCCGCTGTTTTCGCCGCCCAACAAACCGGCAAGTCTGAACGACTACGCTATCGGGCTGCAGGTCGCACGGCTGATTCCCGACGCGGGCAGCTTGCAGATCGGCATTGGCTCGATCGGCGATGCCATCACCCATAGCCTGCTGCTGCGCCAGCAGCAAAATCCTCTTTTTCAACAACTGAGCGCGGCGTTGGACGGGGCTCGGCCGACGCCAGAAGATACACACATCGCGCCCTTCGAAGAGGGTGTGTACGGCGTAACCGAAATGCTTGTGGAAGGTTTTCTGGAGTTGATCCGGAGCGGCATCATGAAGCGCGAGGTTGATGGCGCGGTGGTGCATGCTGGGTTCTTTATCGGCAGCCCGGTGTTTCACCAGCGCTTGGCCGAGATGCCCGCCGCGCAACGCGACAAGATCGCCATGATGCCGGTGTCCTTCACCAATCAGCTATACGGTGACGAAGCGCAGAAACGCCAGGCGCGCTGCGGGGCTCGTTTCGTCAATAGCGCGATCATGGTCACCTTGGGCGGCGCGGTGGTGTCCGATGGTCTGGCGGACAACAAAGTGATCAGCGGCGTTGGCGGACAATACAACTTTGTCGCCCAGGCCTTTGCGCTGGAAGGCGCAAGGTCGATTATCACCCTGGAGGCCACCCGCACTCGCAAGGGCAAAACCCTGTCGAATATCTGCTGGGAGTACCCGCACACCACCATACCCCGGCATTTGCGCGATATTGTCATTACCGAATACGGCATGGCGGATCTGCGTGACAAGAGCGATGCCCAGGTGATAGCAGCGCTGCTGAATATCTGCGACTCGGCTTTTCAACCCGCGCTCCTGGAGCAGGCAAAAAAAGCCGGCAAGCTGCCAGCCGACTATCAGATCGCCGAGCCCTATCGCGATAACACTCCAGAGCGCATCGCCCAAACACTGCAGCCGGCGTTTAATGCCGGCCATTTGCCGAGCTTTCCGCTGGGTAGCGGTATGACAGCCGAAGAGGAGCATCTAGCCGGTGCGCTATCGATCCTCTCCCCCATCGCGGGAGACCTGAAGGCGATGCTCAGCGTGGCATTGAAGAGTATTGGCTACCGTCCCAACCCGGCGGATCTGGGTGCCCTGGAACGTATGCGACTGGCAGCCCCGAGCAGTTTCAAAGAGCGGATTTATCGCGCTCTGTTGCTCGGCGCAATGGCCAGCCGCTCGCCTGCCGAGCAATAAACGCTTTGACCCGGACGGGTGATGGGTAGGTCCAACGCGCTGTGGTTTACTCGGCAGACAAGACCTATTCACTGCCGACTGCGTGCGCCCCATGTCTGCCCAGGAACAAGAAATACCCGTACAGGAACAGCTCGCTCATGTCATCGACTGTCGATGGCTGCTGGCGCTCTATGCCGTCATCCCCGTCTCGTTGCTGATTGTCTTCACTGACGCCTGGCTATTTCAGGGCCGGGCGCTGCACCAGTACATCCCCGATCAACCCGAGCGCTGGCCCTTCTGGACGGTGATATTCGGCCTGCCGCATATCATCGCCAGCCTGATCACCATGGCCGATCGCGAATATCTGCATCACTATCGCCGTACCTTGCTCTGGCCCACGCTGATATTTGCCGGGATCGCCAGCGCCGGCATGCTCGGCCCCCAGCCAATGAGCTATAACCTGCTGTTCATTTTCCTGGCGTTCTACACCATCTACCACGTACTGGCTCAGCAGTTGGGTTTGACACTGATGATGATGGCCACCGCGCCCAGCCGCACGTTCAAGACCTGGAAATGGCTATCGGTGCTGGCCGGCTTCGCGATTTACATCAATGTGTATGGCGCCCAGTACATCGGCAATATCAGCATCGTCGGTCTGAGTCTTTATGATCTGCTGACCTATATCGCCGCCGCCATCGGCGCCGCATTGGTCGTGCTGGCGATCCGCCTGACGCCAACCTCGCGTCACCGGATCGGCACCTGGTATCTGTGGGGCAATGTGGCGCTGATCATGTCCGCGCTGTTGATCAATGAAATAGGCTATACGCTGTTCGTCATTCTGATCCCGCGGGTCATTCATGATGTGACCGCCTACATCGTCTACATCACCCATGACCGCAATCGCAACCGGCATGATCAGGTCAACAGCATCTACCGCCTGACTCGCTTCACGCGCCTGTCACCGGTGGTGTTGCTGCCGTTGCTGTCAGTCGCGATAGCCTTCGTGCTGACACGCCATCACCAGTATCCGATCGTGACCATCACGATGCTGACGGTCACCTTCCTGCATTACTACTTCGAAGGTTTTATCTGGCGAGGTGCCAACCCGCACCGTCGGTACGTCAACTTTCAGCGCTGACCTGCTGGGCCTGCAGCGGAAGATAAACTACCTGATCGCGACCGGACGCCTTGGCCAGATAGAGCGCTTCATCGGCCTTCCTCAGCAGGGTAGTCGGGCTGTCTGCAGGTGAGCCTTCTGCTGAGCAGGTCACCCCCAGGCTGACACTCAGAAACGCGACGCCCTTTTCCGGAACATGGGGTATTCGCAGCGCCCCCACGGCTTGCCGGAGTGTTTCAGCAACCTGGTGCGCGCCCTGGGCATCGGTATCGGGCAATACCACGGCAAACTCTTCACCACCATAGCGCGCGACCAGATCACCGGGGCGCACCAGCGCAGCCTGCATGGCCGTGGCGACCTGCTGCAGACAGACGTCACCGGCCTGATGGCCAAGGTTATCGTTATAGATCTTGAAGTGATCCACATCACACATGACAAACGACAGCGGCAGTCCACTGCGGCGCATGCGATCCCACTCGCGGTTAAGGGTTTCATCCAGCTTGCGCCGGTTAGCTAGTCCGGTCAGGGTATCAGTGGTACTCAGCGTGGTGAGTTCTCGGTTATTCAGTGCCATGTCAAATTCAGCCTGATCAATCGCCGCTCGGTACAGATAGGCTATCACTGCAGACAGCGCCAGCACCCCCAGTACACTGCCGCCAAACATGAAGTCCACATACGGAGAAGGTACCGGTGTCAGGGCTCTGGCAGGCGTGAAAAGAAACTGGCTGATGATGAAGAGCACGCCAATGCCCAATGACTGCAACCAGAATCGCCTGGCGTTCATCCGGCTGTAGGCCAATGCCAGAAAAGCCCCCACTGAGAAGTAGAACAGCTGCACTCCTGCCGCCGAACCGATAAGCCCAGTCACAACAAAAACCTGACCGCATGCTGTTAGCAGCGCCAGATCGCGGGCTAGCGAATGCCGGCCGATAAGATTGCATAACACCACAGACAGATAAGCAGTTATGAACAGAATATTGGCACTGAAAACCAGCCAGTAAGACCCTATATCATGAAGTAGATAGAATATCTGGTAGGGCAAGGTGGCCACGGCGCCAAGGAGTCCGACCTGATTACTCAGCCCGATCTGCCGTCGCAATGAAGCCGCTTTCCCTTCCGCGCCTATCGACCATATTTCATTCAGGAATGTGATCACCGATCCACCAACACCATTTTTCATGCCCTGATGGTAGCTCATTGCTCCGGACGCGTATCGGGAATACTCAAGTACGCGGCGCCCGCGCTGGCGGCGCCATCGGAGCTATGCACTTGCTTGGCACGGAACAGTCTTACCTGTTGACGCAGATGGCTCATCAGGTCGGCGCTGGCCTGCTCAAAGCCGCTGAGGCTGTCCTGACGCAACTGCTCGGCCAGGCTTAACGGCCCCAACTGATATTGGATCAGGCTGGACCCTGGCGCACGGAACAGCATCTGCCGCTCGCCGATGTCATACACCGCTGCGTCCAGCAGGGTATAAGTCGCGTTCTTGTCGCCACTGATCAACTGCGCACCTTCAAGCGTCCAGTAAGTGACAGTGCCTGGCCCGGTGCCGTCAAATTGCGTTCTGTCGTAGGACAGCAGAACGATCATATCCACACCGTACATGCGCCGCAGTTGATCAAGATTGCCGAAACTGCCGCCGGGAATCAGGTAGGCCGAGGGCACCAGCGTCACTTGGCTGACAAACGACTGCTGCTCAAAGTGGGCTGCTACACGGGTTTTCAAACTCAGCTTGTCACGTTCGGTCAATGCACGATGGCTCAGGCCCTGCTCCGGTACAAAAGCCACCGCCACCTTTACCGGCAGCGACATGCCTGTCTGCATCGGAGTCACCAACGGCTGCTTCTGACTGGGGTAGAGATAAGACACCACATTGCTGCTGAGGAGTTGGGAACCGGCCGTGGCGCAAGCGCCCAGAGCCAGACAAAACAGGACCATCAGCAGGCGCTGACAGCCGACCTTCCATGAGCATGACATCGTTGCGTCCTTACAAATATCCTCAGCGATAGTAAAACACTCTGAGGCGAATCAGAAGTCGTAATCTTCAGACGGCATGCCGTTATACATGCCGGTATAATCGGGCCCATGAGACTAGACCGCCTGATCGGCAATCACAGCCAGTACAGCCAACGTAGCGCACGCCTGCTGATTGCCCAGGGGCGCGTGCAGGTCAATGCTCAGGTAGTGCGCGATGCGCGCCTGGATGTGGACCGCTTCATGATGGTCAGCCTGGACGGCGAGCCGCTAAAAATGCCTACGGCGGCCCATTATCTGATGATGAACAAGCCAACGGGTTATTTGAGCGCGACCAGCGATGCACAACACACGACGGTGATGACCTTGCTGCCGGAAGAGTTGCGTGAGGTATTGCACATTGGCGGGAGGCTGGATCGTAACAGCTCCGGGCTGTTGATCCTGACCAACGACGGACTCTGGTCGCGGCGCCTGACCGCGCCGCAGGTGAAAATCCCCAAGGTGTACCGGATTACCACCGCCGAACCGATTTCCAGCGACACGGCCAGCCGCTTTGCCGAAGGCATCTATTTCGCGTTCGAGGATCTGACCACCTCACCTGCGCAACTTGAATGCCTGGGCCCGAGCGAAGCGCGGCTGAGCATCTATGAAGGCCGCTACCATCAGGTCAAGCGCATGTTTCACGCGGTGGGCAACCGGGTACTGACCCTGCACCGCGAAAGCATGGGTGCCATTGCGCTGGACCCGATCCTGGCACCCGGAGAGTACCGGCCGCTGACGCAGGTGGAGATTGATTCCATCCAGTAATACCTCAGCAGCGCCGGTCAGTGGACTGAGATCAGGTAATCGGGTTACTGACACTCTCGATGCGCCGTTTGACCGCCATAGGGTCATCAACGCCTTTGAAAATGACATCGCTGAGGCCACGGCCGGTTACTTCAATAGTGCCAAAACCAAACATCCGGCCCATCACACCCTGACGAATCTCTACGGTTTCAATCGAGTTGAGTTTCATCTCTTCGGTATGTCGGCTGATAAAACCGGTCTTCAGAATCACCCGCTTGTTGGTGACGCCCTGCTCTATCGAGCGCAGCTTGAGATACTCGTACAGCGCCAGCAACAGAGTGATCCCCAGCGTCGGAATGGCCAGAATAATCCAGATGATCATGGGTACACGGGCAAACCAATGCAGTTGGAACAGGGCTTCAACCCTTTCTCCATCGGACAGCGAGTCTTCAATATAAGACATGGTTTTCAAGCTCCAGAGCGGCAAGTCGGTTAGTAAAACGCGACTTTACCGCATATCCACGTCTCAGATCATGCGCGCTGCAAGCGAAAGCGCAATGATTTGGCCACCACCGGCCATTCGCTATCCAGAATCGAGAACACCACGGTATCTCGGTGGGCCCCATCCGCCTCAATGCGATGATTTCGCAGCACTCCGTCCTGCTTGGCACCCAGCCGCGCAATCGCCTGGCGCGAACGCTGATTGTGCCAATGGGTGCGAAACTCCACTGCGACCGCGCCCAGCGTATCGAATGCATACTCCAGCAACAGCAACTTGCAGCGGGTGTTGAGCGCCGTGCGCTGGTACCTTGCGGCATACCAGGTATAGCCAATTTCCAGCCGCAGATGTGACGGCTCAGCGTTGCAAAAGCGTGTGCTGCCGATCACCGCGCCGCTTTCGCGATCAATCACCGCGAAAGGCAGTGCACGGCCTGCTTGCTGTTCTGCCAGCGCCTCATTCACGTAATCTGCCACGCTGCTGGCCGAGGGTACCTGGGTGTACCACAATTCCCACAAACGCCCATCCGTTGCAGCGGCTACCAGAGCATCTGCATCCGAAACCCGCAGGGGCCGTAACAGCACATCATCGTGAATCAACTCTGTAGCCTGTAACCAATGCGGGTGATTCATTTCTGCTCCTGATCAGGCCTGGGGTTAAATTGGAAAATCCCTTGTTACGTTTTAATTGCGACTTTTTGTAGCATACCGAGTCCAGATTCTAGTAGGGCATTTTGATTGTGCTATTGCTATCAGGGGTCAGGAGGACAAGATGAATACTATTATTGCCGGACGATTCGAACTACAGGACCAGGGCGAAGAAGTGCTGCGCGCATTAAGCGGGGCCGGGTTCCCGCGCGATGCCATGACGCTTTTTTATGTCAACCCAGACGGCCAGCATGACATCTACCCGATCGGCGGCGATGATGATGATTCGCCCGGCGCCCGCGATGCGGACAAGGGTGCCTTGGCTGGAGGTGGTCTTGGTGCCGCTGCAGGCCTGGCTGCGGGCGCCGCAGCTGCCGCAGTGGCGGGACCTGTCGGCATTGCCGCTGCGGTGGGTGTAGGTGCGTATACGGGTTCACTGGCGGGCGCCGTCAACAGCACCAATGAGGAATCCGAAGTGGATGAAGCCGCCGAAGAGGGCGAAAATACTCGTAAATTGACCGAGCGACATGCAGGCATTCACGTAGCGGTGCGCGTTGATGGCGAGGGTGCTCCAGACGATGGCCAGGCTATCGCAGTAAGCACTCTGCAGAGCCACGGGGCGATGGATATCGAGCAGGCAGAGGGGCTGCTGGAAGAAGGCAACTGGAAAGACTTTGATCCGCGCGAAGTTGTTCACCTGGTTTAAAACTCGCGGCCCTCAGTGCGGACGGCTCTATGGGAGCTGTTGTGCACTGTTCAGCTGTTCGCGGCGCACCCTCGCCGGGGTAGCGCCCGTCCAGCGGCGGTAGGCTCTATTGAACGCGCTTTGTTCCGAGAAGCCGAGGAGCAAGGCGATATCACCCAAGGTCAGTGTCTGGTCCAGCAAATACTGGCCCGCGAGTTGCTCGCGGGTCCGATCCAGCAGCGCCTGCCAGCTTGATTTTCGTGCCTCGAGGCGCCTTTGCAATGTGCGTACTGACACATGCAATTCACCCGCAACACGTGGCAGACCCATGACCCCTTCCGGCATCAACCTGACCATGGCTTGTTGCAGTGCTCGGTCGAAGTGATCGCCGTCAGGCATGGCCAACATCATGGCCTGCGCCTGCTGGTCCAGTAGCCTGAGCATGCTCGGATCACTGTGCGGCAATACCTGTTGCAGATCGCTTAATGCCAGCTCAACGGCCGTCACCGGTGCGGCGAAATGCACTGGGCAACCGAAAAATGCCTGGTAGGCTTGGCAGGTCTCTGAGTCCGGCTGCGGAAAAGCAAAATACACCGCCGCAGGCCGCGGCGGTGTATCGGCCAGGCGACGCAGGAAGGTAAGCATCGCGGCGATCGCGACGGTATCGGCCAAAGCGCCGGTTGATGCCTCTGCCGGCCATTGCACCTGAAACCCGGCGCCAGCGCTTCTTACCCGCATCACGTTGAGCCCATAGAACAGCCGCTCATAACGCTGATAGGCCTGCATCGCCTGGCCCAGCGTGGTACAGGCCAGAATCAGATAGCCAAGCACACCCACGTGCCGGGGTTGAATCATCGCGCCAATGGCCAGGCCGGGGGCGGTCAAAGTGGGCCGCAAGTGCGCCGCCTGTTCCAGCATGTTCTGCCATACCGGCAGGGGTACTATGTCCGCTGGCCCGCGGCTATCCAGCAACTGCCGCAACTCGGGCGCAGGCAACCCTTCCTGATCCAGCCAGTCGGTGAGTAGCTGCACCCAGGATCCGGTCACGCGCAAAGGCATTGCCATGATCACACTCCCACTGCAAGGCACGAAGCCATGTGGCATGAATAGTCAAAAAATCGGCATAAAATGTCAATTATTTTCCCGGCCCTGCATGCAGCATGGACGCTGACACACTCATTTGTCTGCAGGATAAGTGTTATGAAACTGACTGACATGTTCCACGGCATCTGGCTCGAGAGTGGGCTGCCCCAGCTATTGGATCTCATGCCCGGCTGGCTGGCTCTGGATGAACGGCAACTGGTATTCATGCTGGCCACGCCGGTGTTCATTGGCGTGTTCGCCTGGGAATATCTGAAGATCCGCCACGACCCGCAATTGGTCGAGGGCAAAGAGTCGCTGCGCAATTTCATGCTTGGCGCAGGCTACCAGACGACCGAATTGCTGTTTGCCGGCTTGATCGCCTTCCCGGTCTACGCGCTGGCCTATCACCATCGCCTGCTGGATATACCTCTCAACCTCTGGACCGGCGCGCTGCTCTGGGTGCTGACGGATCTGAGCTTCTACTGCATGCACCGAAGCTCGCATCGGGTGCGCTGGTTATGGGCCGCGCACGTCACCCATCACTCCTCACCGCGGATGAATTTCTCCACGGCAATGCGTCAGAATGCGACCAACATTTTCAACGGCGGCTGGTTGTTCTACGTGCCGTTGGCGCTGATCGGTTTCAATCCTGTGTGGATCGGCTTGTGCTATGCGCTGTCCCTGGTTTATCAGTTCTTTATTCACACCACATTGGTCGGCAAGCTGCACCCGGCCATCGAGTACCTGTTCAATACCCCGAACCATCACCGTGTACATCATGCCCGCAACCCCGGCTATATCGATACCAACTACGGCGGCGTGTTTATCATCTTCGACCGGCTGTTCGGGACCTTTGCCGCAGAGCGCACGGACCAGCCAATTGAATATGGCATTACCAGGCCCATGGATGGCGACGGTCTGCTGACCAGTTGGCTGCACGAATACCGGGATATGTTCCTTGATGTCGCGCGCCGGGGCCCGATAGGCCAGCGCCTGCGGCATCTGTGGATGCCCCCGGAATGGGAGCGGGAGCCACCCGGCGCTGACCGGGCAAATGAAAAACCCAGCCTGCGTAAGTCCTGAGTTTGCTGTCAGCGCTGAGCTTGTGAAGAGCCACGCGCTGTTCTAGTCTGGCCAGACCACTTCAAGGATTACCGACCATGATCAAAGTCACTGTCATGTACCCGAACACCCCCGGCGCGCGTTTCGACCATGATTACTACAGCAACACCCATATGCCGCTGGTCAAGAACTTCATGGGTGATGCCTGCCATCACTACACGGTAGACAAGGGCCTTGCCGGTGGCACACCCGGCAGCGAGGCTCCCTACCTCGCCATGTGCCATATCTACTGCGAATCAGTTGAAGCTTTCCAGTCGGGCTTTGGCCCGCACAGCGCCGCCATTATTGCTGATGTGCCCAACTACACGGATCTGACTCCCGTGTTTCAGATCAGTGAAGTAGTGGTCGGATAAGTTTCATTCAGCCTAACCGCTGCGGGGGGATCGCGTAGGTCCCCACCGCATGCGCCACAGGTTCGTCACTGCCCTCGGAATACAAGGTTACCTCGCCAATCGCCAGCGTCTTGCCGACCTTGAGCAAGCTGCACACCCCGATGATGTCGCGACCCGCCACCGGCTTGCGCAGAAAGTTGATATTCAGGTTGGTCGTGACCGCCAGTGCAATCAGACCGATCTCGCCCAGAATGGCCGCGTAGAGTGCGACATCTGCGGTGGTCATCATGACCGGTCCCGAGACTGTGCCGCCTGGGCGCAACTCCCCATCGCCGACCTCATGCCGCACCTTGGCTGAACAATGGCCCAGTTCATCAACACGGACTCTGGCTTGGGGGAATTCCCGCACAAAGAAAGCATTCAATTCTTCAACAGTGGGTTTGGCAGACATGCGCGGCTCCGACACAGGGGGATGCCACAGTATGCACAGAGTCGTAGCCAACCGCCACTTCAGTTGCAGGGGTGTGGCACAACTGCCCGCCAACCTGCCCGGAAAGGCCTGAGCCGCAGCGTTATTCCTGGCGGCCAACTTGTTCGTGGCCATCCAGCAATTGCTGCCAGTCGCGCAATTTTACCGCCATGGGGATAGACGCATTTGCTGGGCTGGTCGAGGGCAGACGAATCAATTGCACACGGCCCCGCAAGTCCTGCGGCAAACCAGGCAACACATGGCGGCGGAAGCTCGACTCCGCTTTGGCGCCATTGAAAAATACGCGTTTGATGTGCCGGTGCTGCCGCAGAAAGCCGTCCAGATCGTTGGCAACGATAGACGACTCGATGATATCCGCATCCAGGCTGCCGCTGCGGGTACATGCCTTGAGTACGTCCCAAACTGCCACCTGTCGCTGCAGCAATGCATCGCAGCGCTCTGCGTAGGGCAGACCCGGGGTAATCTCCAGGATCAGTTCAAGGAAAGGCCAGAAGTAATTTCGCGGATGGGCATAGTACTGCTGCGCGGCTAAGGAGGCCTTGCCAGGCATCGAGCCCAAGATCAGACAGGTGGCATCGGGCGACGCCAACGGCGCAAAACTGTGAACAAGGGTCATGTCACCTCAGGCAATGTCGCAATAAAGGTCCTTCCCTGCGCTATCAGGCGGCGAGCTAGCCAGTCTGCCGACTTATGATCGCCACCACTGCATTGGCCGAGCGCACAGCCGACTCCAGCAGCGGGACGCCTTCGTGCGCCCAGGAACCACAAAAAAACACGCGCCGGCCGGGTGCTGCGTGCCAGCGCTGCAAATGATCATGCACCCGCGCGGTACCCTGATGGACCACCGCACGCTCAAAGGGAATACGCGCAAGAACCGTACGCGGTTCAGGTTCAAACAGGGGATTCCAGGTTTGCATGACCGGTGCGCGGCCCGCAAGATCCGGTTCCACCTGATTGACCAGCACGGTAAACATGGCCTTGTGCAGTTGCCTGTCCATCTGGAAGTTCAGTGCTGTCCAGTCTGCCTGACTGGCCGGCAGAAAACGCAGATCCTGATGCACCCATAGTTCACCCGAATCGAAGCGAATGTCGCGCAGTACGGCGCACTCCTCGGCGAAGGCCGCAGGGTCGAGGAAGTCCAGGTGATTGGCCTGAGTGGCGATAATCACCCGATCAAACAGACCGCCTTGCCCATTAGCATTGCGTACCAGCACTCCTTCGTTCTGCGGCAGCAACTGAGTAACCGGGCTGCCCGAAAAGAGTTCGAGACCCTGCGCCAGCCCCTCAACCAGAGCAGAAGTGCCGCCGCGAAGCCTGACCAGCGCCGAGTCATGCACAATGCCGTTGAGTTGCTTGAGTATCTGAAGCGCTGGCCAAGCCAGCAAATGCTGTTCATCACAGGTGCAGATGGTCGTGAGTATCGGCAGCACCAATCCGCGCCAGAAGACCGGGTCCATTGGCTGCGCCGCCAGCACCTCTCCCAGCGTCTGCCGAGAATGGGTGGCCTCCAAGGTGCGCGTGAGTTTGCTCAATTTGCGCAGGCCGAGCGCAATACGTAGCGCGCGGCCATTCAGATAGCGCCAGGATCCGACAAAAGGCCAGCCATTGCCAGGCAAACGCCCGCTACGAAACCAGGTACGCTGATCGCGCCAACTGCAGGATGTATAAGTATTGACCTCGTAGGTATCGACCCCCACTTCGTTGGCTAGCTCCAATACGCTGGGCCAGGACTCACGGCTCATGACCCGCAGCGGCACATCCACCAAACCGCCTTCAATGGCCAAGGCGTGCGCGTCCATACCATGGTGCGCCTGCGCCTCGAAAACCGTGACTTTGTGCCCCTTTCTACGCAGACCGTAGGCCGCAGCCAAACCAGCCATGCCACTGCCAACGACTGCGATATCAAGGCTCATCGAAAATGAGGGTCCACTGTGGGTTTGGGCTTGACGCCATGCTCATACAACCACGCTCATAAAACCCTGTTCTCCAACCAAGCCTCCCGACCAGATCACCCGATCCATCAACCCAGCTCGTCTGACACCAGCATGCCGTGCAATACGTAACAAACCTGTTGGCCACGCCGCAGGGTCAAGGGGTTGCGACTCGCAATCAACCAACGATCAGCAAGAAGACCATCAATATGCAGCCGTAACGCATCCAGATGACGCTGCTGTCGATCAGGCAGCTCCACCACGTCAATCACGGCAGGGATGGCGACGGGGGTAGGAATAGAACGCGAAACGGATTTGGCCGAGCGCGCCATAGATGAAAGCTGTTCTCGCATAACGCGGTCCCTCTGGAGAGTTGGACAGTGTCAGCATCCAGGCTGTGGCAATTGGCTTGAACCTTGTGCCGTGTTCTCCCGCATCAGGAGATATTGCTTAATAGACACCTAGCGCCAATTTCTTTAGCAAAGGTTATACATCCCCAGGCGCTTATACAAAAGAGATGTGTAAAGTTTGGAAACTCATCACCAGGCTAAGTTCACAGCGGTGGGTACTATCCGACCAACGGCCAGAAGGACACTGAAGGGCATTCAAGGCCCGGCGCCCGGCCCTTGCCGGCATATTGCCACCGGTACAACGGCGCACAGCGCTCGTAAGTGCCCTTACAGAACTGAACTATCACCACAGAAAGACTCCAATGCACAGGTGCAGGAAAGCTGTGACGTGCCGTGACATTCCACCTCATTTCCTGCACCTGTCAGAACCCAGCAACACGCTGCAAATACGTGATGTATTCAAGGCCACGATAAGCGCCGGCATCGCGGATTCTCATAACGACAATGGAGCCCTGATGATGGCGGACAACGAACAGAAATTTACCACCAACGATGCTGGCATTCCGGTCGCCAGTGATGAGCATTCCCTGACGATTGGCCCGGATGGCCCAATCCTGCTGCACGATCATTATCTGATTGAGCAGATGGCGCAGTTCAACCGTGAGCGTATTCCGGAGCGGCAACCCCATGCCAAGGGCGGCGGTGGCTTTGGTCATTTTGAAGTGACGCACGACGTCAGCGCCTACACCAAAGCCGCTGTCTTTCAGCCTGGCACCAAAACCGATGTGCTGATGCGCTTTTCGACTGTGGCGGGCGAGCGCGGCAGCCCCGACACCTGGCGTGACCCTCGTGGTTTCTCGATCAAGTTCTATACCAGCCAGGGCAACTACGATCTGGTAGGCAACAATACGCCGGTCTTTTTCGTCCGCGACCCGATGAAATTCCAACACTTCATCCGCTCACAGAAACGCCGCGCGGATACCAACCTGCGCGACCACGATATGCAATGGGATTTCTGGTCCCTGTCTCCGGAATCAGCTCACCAGGTCACTTGGCTGATGGGTGACCGTGGTATTCCGAAAACCTGGCGTCACATGAACGGCTACAGCAGCCACACCTTTATGTGGGTCAATGCTCAAGGCGAAAAGTTCTGGGTCAAGTATCACTTCAAGACCGATCAGGGCATCGACTTCCTGACCCAGGAAGAAGCCGACAAGCTGGCTGGCCAGGACGCCGACTACCATACCCGTGATCTGTATGAAGCGCTGAAAAATGGCGACCATCCCAGCTGGACGCTGCATATGCAGATCATGCCGTTCAAGGATGCCGAGACCTACCGTTTCAACCCCTTTGATCTGACCAAGGTCTGGCCGCACGGCGACTATCCGCTGATCCCAGTGGGCAAGCTGACGCTGAACCGCAACCCCACCGATTACCATACCGAGATCGAACAGGCCGCCTTCGAGCCCAACAGTCTGGTACCCGGTATCGGAGTGAGCCCGGACAAGATGCTGCTGGGTCGGATTTTCTCCTACGCCGATGCCCACCGGGCGCGACTTGGGGTCAATTACAAGCAGATCCCGGTCAACCGCCCACAGTCGCCCGTCCATAGCTACAGCAAAGACGGTGCGATGCGGATGGATAACGTCACTGACCCGGTTTACGCGCCCAACTCCAAGGGCGGCCCACACGCCGATCCGTCCCTGAATCCTCCGGTGGATACCTGGACGACCAGCGGCGACATGGTACGCAGTGCTTACACCTTGCGCCGCGAGGATGACGATTTCGGTCAGGCCGGCACCATGGTTCGGGAGGTATTGGACGATGCTGCACGCGACAGGCTGGTCTCGAATGTGGTCGGTCATCTGAAAGATGGTGTCACTGAGCCAGTACTGCAGCGCTCACTGGAATACTGGCGTAATATCGACAAGGACATCGGCGACCGTATTGCCAAAGGAGTCAGCGGGAACTGATTTGTATCAGCTTGCGTCAAACCAAGGGCCGATACTGATCGGCCCTTTTCAATTATCCGTCGCAAAACGGGAGCCACCCATCATTGAATGAATCTGAACCGAGCGCCTTTATGCACGCCCGCGGGCTCCTATGAAGCGCTCTCCACTGACGGCGATTGTGGTACTGGCATTTATTGGCGTGGCTATCTGTGCTTTGCTGAGCCGCAGCCTGTATAACCAGGAAACCAAAGCTATCGCCGGGCAGTTTCAGAGCGATATTCAACAGGCCGCCGCCGTATTTGAGCGGGAAGTGCTTCTCAACCTGGAAGTGCTCTACGCCTTGAAAGCCGCAATGGACATCATGCCCGGCATGCACTCTGATCGCTTCCGGACACTCAGCGAAGGCATTCTGGACCGCTCGCCAGCGATTATGGCGTTTGCCTGGGCTCCGGTAATTCAGAAGGATCAGTTGACGCGTTTTGAAAGCGTGCAAGGCCGGCTGGTCAAGGGCTTGCGGGTCACCGAACGGGACGCCCAGGAGCAACTGGTACCTGTCGCCGAGAGGCCCTGGTATGTGCCCGTGCAATTTATCGAGCCTCTGGGCAAGAACCGCGCTGCCCTGGGGTTTGATCTGGCCAGTGAGCAACGGCGCCTGGCGGCGTTGGAAGCTGCACGTGATACGGGCCAACTGGTAGCCACCGCGGGTATCAAGCTGGTGCAAGAGCCTGATAATCAGCAGGGATTTCTCGTATTTGCGCCCTTGTATCAGGGGCACCCCAAGGATATCGAGCAGCGCCACGCCACGCATTATGGCTATATAAACGGCGTGTTCCGGGTAGGCGAGCTGGCTAACCAGGCAATTGGCCTGGGGGAAACTTCCAGCCTGCTGTTCCAGGTGGTTGATGTAACCGACGCGCAATCCAATCTGCTGTACAGTAATGCCGATCAAAATGATCCACGCTGGGTGAAGAATCTGGCCTACCACACCCCGCTGGCCGACGTGGCCGGCCGACACTGGCGCATCGAAGCCATGCCATCGCAGAGCTACATAGACCAGCGCCGTGGCTACCTGCCAGCACTGGTGATGGTGTCGGGCGTACTCTTTATTGCCCTTCTGGTCATTTACGCGCTGATCAACCTGAACCGCAACCGTGCACTGAATGCGGCCAAGGAAAAGCTGGAAAAAATGTCGCTGACCGATGGGCTTACCGATCTGGCTAACCGCCGCCACTTCGACCAGTTTATCGAGCACGAGTGGGCTCGCGCCAAGCGCCTCTCCAAGCCCCTATCACTGATCATACTGGATATCGACTACTTCAAGCCTTATAACGATCACTATGGGCACCCCGCCGGCGATGAATGCCTGCGTCAGGTTTCACGCGTCTTGAAGGGCGTGATTCGGCGCCCTACTGACCTGCTGGCCCGTTACGGCGGTGAAGAGTTTGCAATCGTATTGCCGGATACCGACAACGCCATGCAGGTGGCCGAAGCCTGTCGTTCCGCCATCGAAGCGGCAGCAATCGAGCATAATCTGTCCGAGGTCAGCAGTGTGGTTACCGTCAGTGTGGGTGTCTGCTCGCGTACACCCAGCCCGAATGTCGACTTGAATGACTTGAAGATAGAAGCCGATGCCGCGCTATACCGGGCCAAGGATGCTGGACGTAACAAGGTCAAAAGCTGTGATCGCGAACGGTGATGAGGCGCTACATGCCCGGCCAACCGGTGGGCATGACGAAGATACGCTGCGCCTCACACCAGAGCCCGCTCATCGGATCCTGGCGAAGCCGGGCAAATAATCTGGGCGTTGCCGCATCACGGATTTCTGCCAGCGCAGCCTGCCGCAGGAGCGCATCAGGTGCACCTGGTTGCACCCAAGGCCCTAGCCAATGTGGCTTTCTTAGCGGCACCCAATCACTCAGGTCCATCAATAAGGCGTCGTCCAGATACGCCCATGAGCCGCGTGCATGATCCACCGGCACGCCGGCCTCGGCCTGAATCTGTGCATTCAGCGGGTAGAACAGGTAACCCGGTAAGAAAATACGTGTTACCTGCGGCTGCTCAATGCCCCTTTGGCGCAGCGCCTGGATGGTTGCCGGCAAGGCACTGCGCTGGCTCTGCTGCTGCAGCAAGCGCTTGGTTTTCAGGTCCAGACGGTCGCGGGCGTTGGGGCCGTACCAGCGAACGGCATCCCCCGCTGCGTCAAGGTCTGGCTGCGGATAACCCAGGTAGAATTTCACCGCAATTTCATGGTGCTCCACCACGCCGGTGTGGCCATTACGCAACACAAAGTCCAGCTCGCCCAGGGTAATTCCCGCTGAGCGGATGGGCATATTTCTGACCAACAGCTCCCAGCCGAGAATATCCGTCAGCAGGCACGCATAGAGGCTTTCGAAGTACAGGCCCAAACGCGGGTTTGCCACCTCGGTCAATACCGCTGGCCCGGCCGCAGGATCGGCGTCCCATGTCCGCAAACGCTCAAGCAAATCCCCTGGCAAGTATGGGCGCAGATCAAGCGCCTGCGGTCCACCGAGCAGTTGCGCGGTGTGGCACATCCAGGCCAGATGGCGCACCGCCGGCACGCGAAAGCGCATGAGATCAGGACTTTGCAATGCATCACTTTCGGAAGAGAATGTCATGCTCGCAGGTTAACCCCCTTTTGCCACCCGGAGAACCGCCCATGGCCCAATGGCTGATGAAAACCGAGCCGGACGAATGCGGTATAGATGATTTTGCCAAGGCTGCGGATACGCCCATCACCTGGGACGGCGTGCGCAACTACCAGGCGCGCAATTTCATCCGCGAGATGGCCGAAGGTGATCAGGTTTTTATCTACCACTCCAGTTGCAAACACATAGGCATTGCTGGCGTGGTGACTGTGGTCAAAACCGCCTTTCCGGACCCTGCCCAGTTCAAACCGGAGTCGCCTTATTTTGATGCCAAAAGCACGCCAGAAAAGCCGCGATGGCAGTCAGTCGATCTGCGCTTTGTACGCAAGTTACCGAGGTTGATTCCGCTGGATGAACTGAAAGCCTTGCCGGGCCTGGAAGATCTTGCGCTGGTCAAACGGGGTAGCCGGTTGTCAGTCATGCCGGTCAGCCAGGAGCAGTGGAATATAATCCTCGCCCAGGTCAGCCAAGCCCCCGATGAGTAAGTACAGCTACTTTTTCTTGCGCGGATGATTGCGGCTGCCCGTACCCTTGCTCGGCACCGGCGGCAGGTTCTTCTGCTCCTTGCGGTCGGCGCGGTCGGAATTGCGTGACCCGTCCTTGAAGCGCTTCTTGCGCTCGGCATTCTCTGCCTCTTTTCTGGCTTTGGCCTCGGCAATGGCGATCTTTTCCTGCTCGACCATGGCCGGCGTTTCCAGGCTGATAAGGCCCAGCTTGCCCGAGCGCAGCTCATTGATCAGCACTTCACAGATCTTGTGCAGGTTGACCTTGCCGCCCGCGCGCAAGGCACCACGCCGCGCCCCGGCCATCTCGAGAAATTCCAGCTCGGTGCTGGGCAAATATTCCAACTGGAAGTGCGCCTGGATCAGTTCGGGGTAAGCCTTGATCAGATATTCGGCGACGAAGAAACTCACATCGTCATATTCCATCGCCGTGTTCTTGATCGCCCCGGTCGCGGCCAGACGATAACTGCTGTTGGGGTTTTCGATCTTCGGCCAAAGAATGCCGGGCGTATCGAGTAGCACCACGCCACTGCCCAGATTGATGCGCTGCTGGTCCTTGGTCACCGCCGGCTCATTACCGGTCTTGGCCACCACCCGCCCAGCCAGGGTATTGATGATGGTCGATTTACCCACGTTGGGAATACCGACGATCATCGCGTTGATGTTCTTCGCCCCGGCTTCCTTCTCCGGCAGCATCTTGCGGCACAGATCAACCAGCAGCTTGATGCGCCCGGGCTGTTCCGTTGTGGTCGCGAAGGTTTTGACCCCCCGCTCCTGCTCCAGATACTCCTGCCACAGGGCGGTCACTGCCGGGTCGGCCAGATCGGTCTTGCTCAGCACCTTGATGCACGGCTTCTCGCCACGCAGTTCGGCAATCGCGGGGTTTTCACTGGAATAGGGAATGCGCGCGTCGAGCACTTCGATCAGCAGGTCGACCTGGGGCAGAACTTCCCTGATCGCCTTCTGGGCCTTGTGCATGTGTCCGGGGTACCACTGAATCGCCATTGCGCCGCGCCTTGAATCTGCATGAAGCGGCTATTGTACGTTAAGTGGCACCAGACCGTGGCGGCAGATCAACCGTGCTTGAGTTCAAAACTCATCAACCGGCTTCGCTGATCCACCCGTGCGGACTGCAGAAACAGTGGCCGCTTACCCGCTACCGCAGGTATACGCCCATGCTGAGCGTCGGACCGGCGTGGCATTTTCAGCAACTCTGGCAGCACTTTATGCTGATAAAGCACAAACAGCCTTTCCAGTTCCTGCATGGGGTGGTCGTGGTCATCAATCCGAATATCGCACAGCGGATATTCTTCTTCGCCGAACACCATGACATTCACCGAACGCTCGCCATGACGGTCACCGCCCATCACCGCGCCTGCCTGAAGGCTCCGCACCAGCCGTTCTGCCAGGGTCAGGTATTCCAGATCATGCATCACCTGCAGCATGCGCTCTATTACCCAGGGCCCGACCAGTCGATTGCCCTGGATCATGCACTGTTTGCCTTCGATATGGCCCGCCCAAGGAATATTTTCGTCGCCCGTCCAGGCCGCTACCCGGCCCTGGTTATCGACGATACCAACCTGGCGGCTCTGCGGCTGGCTTTCCAATGCCAGTACCCGCTGCAATGCAGCCTCAGCCTCAATGCCCTGATCCATCAGACGCAGGGCGTCATAAGCCAGGTAAGGATTGACCAACGCCTGCGAGGCGACAGCCCCGGTATGGGGAACGGCATGGCACGCCAGTTTACCGACCGCCTGTACCGCAGTACTGGCAGCCACACCTATCTGACCGGTACGCGGGCAACGGGCAACAATGGAAAAGGTCACGACGCAACTCCTTGTGAATGACAACCCTATAAAGGCATTGACACTGCACTTGGTGCACAGTTCAGGTGCATAAACGATTTATGACAATGTAAGCCGCAGCTAGGCAGCCAATATTCAAGGCAGAAGAACAGGGAGGCAGGCAGAGCAGTCACGGGAAGAAACAGGGAGGTGTTCAAACTAACGATACAGGGCTACTGGGCGAATTCGTCACCCTATTATCTGGTCAGATACTCTGACCAGATAATAGGGTGTAACCAAAAGCTTAGTTCTGCGCTTCGCGCTCAACTGCTTCGCCTGCATCCTGCATATCACGACCTGCGCCTTCCATGGTGTTACAACCGGCAATGAACAGAACAGCCATGCTGAGCAGCAATGATTTGATTGTCAGACTCATAATCAACTCCAATTTGATATTGACCACATAAGTGAAGCACCTAAGGCTGAATGGTGCGCAGCCATAACTAGGACCGCGAGCAGGGATAACAGTTCTATCAGCGCCGCATTACAGCAACAATTCCATCGCTGTTTGCATATCGGCAGAGCTCAACTGCATATCGCGCATGGCCTTGGTGAGGCTGCCGTAAGCGCTACTCAGTGCACCGTTGAGCGTAGCCAGCTCACTCTTCAATGCCTGCATACGCAACTGCTGCTCATCAGAGGTCATGCCCTTGTCACCGCTAACGGCTTGAAGCTCGAGCATTTTCTGATCGATCTGCAGCTTCAGATCGCGGATCAGTTTGAGCATCTGCTTGATAAGGTCAGGCAGGTTGCTGTCGTCAATATCCTGATTCTTCTGACTCGCTGCCGACTTGCTCTTGCCCAGTTCGGACAAGGTCACGCGTATGCCTTCAAGATCAAAAGCGCTTTCGTTTCCGCCTTTGCTTGAGTCCGGCGCAGAGTGCGCAGGTTGCGACGCAGCATCAGCCGCCATTGCCGCTGAGGGCAAGGTGGCAGCCGTCGAAATGATAGGCGCGGAGCTGGAGACCATCATGCCCGGTACATCCTCGAAGGTTCATGGGGCTTTATACAGAGGCTATCGGCTTCGCAAGCCTGGACTTGAGCCAGTAGCTTCCAATTCGTTCTCAAGCCTCTAAACTATCGCCAACACAACCTGGCCATTGTCAGGGCTCAACCCACCAGGCCGCATTTCTTGAAACTCAGCAAACGCCTTGAGCAAATCGAATCCATGGTGACCCCAGGTTATGCGCATATCTGGGACTGCTGCTGTGACCACGGCCTGCTCGGCGCAGCGCTGCTGGCGAGGCAGGCCGCACCACAGATCCACTTCGTAGACATTGTTCCCGAGCTGATCGACAAACTGAGCAAAAGGCTTCAGCGCTTTTATCCCGATGCGGCCGGCCACTGGCAAACACACTGTCTGAATGTCGCTGAGCTGCCGATTGATCGCTATTCAGGCCGGCAGTTGGTGATCATTGCCGGCATCGGCGGGGATATGATGACGCGTTTTATTCAAGCCATTCATCAGCAGCATCCCAATGCCGATGTGGATTTTCTGTTGTGCCCGGTGCACCAGGAGTACCCACTGCGTCAGTACCTTATCAATCTGGATTGGCGGCTTGAGCAAGAAGTGCTGGTGACGGACAACAAGCGTTTTTACGAAATACTGCGCTTACACAAGAGCAACCCTGCCCTGCCCGCTGTCAGCCCGGCAGGTTGCTACCTGTGGCGTGCCAGCTCAGCCGCGCGGGAAAAAACAGCCCGAGATTATCTGAATAAAACACTGCAGCATTACCGCAACGTGCAGCGTGGCGGCCGCGAGAACGTGCAGCATGCCATCGCGGCCTATCAGGCTGTACTGATTACCCGCTCAAGCTGTTCAGATTAGCCGCTCAGGCTGATCACCCGTTCAGTGTATTGAATCAATACGGGCAAAGGGCTACCTTGAAGAAAAAGAAAGAGCTTCAAGCCATGAAGACACCGCCCTCACCTGGCCACCCGCATTCCAGGTCTGCCAATGCGTGACCCCAATGAAGGCTTTATTGCCTTGTTCAAGCGCTTGCCTATAGCCTGCATGCTGACACGCGCCAGCGATCACGAAGTGATGGCGATCAACCCGGCCTTTGAGCGCCTGTTCGGCTGGCGGGCGTCCGAGATCATACACGCACCCTCCACCCAGGCGCCGATCTGGAAAGATGCCCAGCAACGCGAGCAGTTACTCAGCACCTTCGCCCGTGATGGGCGGATCCAGCAACATGAAGCAGAACTGCAATGCCGCGATGGGCAACTCAAGCCCTGCCTTGTATATGCCGAACTGCTGGACGTAGACGGCCAGGCCTGCCGCCTGTTCATGGCGCACGACATCAGTGATCGCATTGCCTCGGAACTGGCGCTCAAACGCAGCGAAGCCAAGTTCACCGCGCTGTTCCAGGACTCACCCGAGCCCTACATCCTGTTCGAAAAGCACAGCGCCCAGATAGCCGAGATCAACCGCAGCTTCACCGAGCTGTTTGGCTATCAGGCGGCCGATGTCGTCGGTAAGACCGCATTGGACATTGGCCTGTGGCGCTACCCGGAGAAGCGGCCGGCGATCATTGCCAAATTGCTGCGCGAGAACCGGCTGCGTAACGAATTGATCGAGTTTGTTACCCGCGATGGGCGGGTGCTGCACTGCGAGGCCTCCAGCAACTTTGTTCTGGTGGGCAACGAGCGACGCACACTGACAAGCCTCAAGGATGTGACCGAACAAAAAAATATCGAAGCGCGCATCAAACACCAGGCCTTCCACGACGCCCTCACCGACCTGCCCAATCGGTTGCTGCTCAATGATCGCCTGCGCCAACACCTGGCAATTGGCGAGCGCCATGGCCTGAGTTGCGCGGTGCTGTTTTTCGACCTGGACCATTTCAAACGGATCAACGATTCGCTCGGGCACAGTTGCGGCGATGCCGTGCTGCGGGAGGTCAGCCAGCGGCTGCTCGCACAGGTGCGCAAAGCCGACACTGTGGCGCGGCTCGGTGGAGACGAATTCGTGGTGCTGCTCAGCGGCTTGGTAGGCAGCCAGCAACAGGTTGCAGAGCAGGTCCGAGTCACAGCCACGCAGCTACTGAAGGTCGTTTCCGTACCGATGCAGATGAACGGCCACAGCCTGCAACTGAGCTGCAGTGTGGGCATCGCCCTTGGTAACGAAGACGGCGACACCCCTGAAGATCTCCTCAAGCATGCGGACACCGCGCTCTATGGCGTCAAGGCTACTGGCCGCAACAATATTGCCTTTTTTGAGCCGCAGATGCAGGTAGTGGTCAGCCAACGCCTGCAGTTGGAGACTGAACTGCGTCGGGCGCTAACAGAACAGCAACTGCGGCTGCACTATCAACCGCAGATCGACGCGCGCGGGCCGTCCATCATCGGGGCCGAAGCGCTCCTGCGCTGGCAGCATCCTGCCAGGGGGTTGATTGGGCCGGGTACCTTCATGCATGTGCTGGAAGAGAGCGGCATGATTCTCGAGGTTGGTCACTGGGTTATGCAGCAAGCCTGCAGGCTCATTGCGCGTCTGCTGGACGTTGGCGCTGTGGCGCCAGAGAGCTTCAGCCTGAGCATCAATATCAGCCCCCGACAGTTTCGCCAGGCCGATTTTGTCAATCAGGTAGCCACGGCAGTGCATGAGCAAGGCATTCCCGCACACTGCCTGAAACTGGAAATCACCGAAAGCATGGTGATTCAGAACATTAACGATACGGTGAACAAGATGCATGAACTGCGCACCTTGGGCATCTGTTTTGCAATAGACGATTTTGGTACTGGATACTCATCACTCAGCTACCTCAAACGGCTACCGGTAGACCTGTTGAAAATCGACCAGTCCTTTATCCATGACTGTACCCGTGACGGCAATGACGCCGAAATCGTCCGCGCTATTATCGCCATGGCTCGCAGCCTGAAACTCGAACTGATTGCCGAAGGCGTGGAAACCCTCGAGCAACTTGCATTTCTACAGCAGCAGGATTGCCACGCTTACCAGGGCTACCTGTTCAGCCCCGCCGTAACAGAGAGCGCATTCCTTCAGATACTCATGAGCAACCAGGCAACACGGGCCTCCTGACGCGCCACGCCGAGCTGATTACCCCGTCAATCGGCGGCATCTGACCGCTCAATAGCGCTTGGAGCTTCATCCGTTTTGGAGCTACTCCAGCGCTTGACGCTGAACTCCTATGGCCATTTGCAATCCAAATAATTGTGGATCTGCCCTTGGGTTTCGTCTCGGCAATACTTTTTTATGCCCGAGAGACTGCCCCGGCAGACTGAAAAACCTTTCTGATAAAGGAACAAAATGGCTCATACGCGCCCAATCGTCTCAACTGGTAATGCTGGCTTCGACTCCATCCTCAAGGGCGGCCTGCCTCGCAACAGGCTGTACCTGCTTGAGGGCACTCCGGGGTCTGGAAAAACAACTCTTGGCCTACAGTTTTTGCTTGATGGTGTCGCCGCTGGTGAATCCGTCCTGTACATCACGTTGTCGGAAACCAGTGAAGAACTTGAGAGCGTAGCTCAGTCGCACGGCTGGACTCTGGACGGGATCGAACTCTTTGAACTGTCCTCGACTGAAGGCGTGTTTGGCGAGGCCTATGAGCAGTCTATCCTGCACCCCTGGGAAGCTGAGTTGGGCGACACCATCAAACTGATCCAGCAGCGGGTCGACGAGTTGAAGCCTACCCGGCTGGTGTTCGACAGCCTGTCAGAAATGCGCCTGCTGGCGCAGGATTCACTGCGCTATCGCCGCCAGGTGCTGGCGCTGAAGCAGTACTTTGCCGGGCGTGAGATCACTGTGATGATGGTAGATGACCTGACTACCGCCCACGGTGAGCGCGATAATCACCTGCACAGTTTGTGTCATGGCGTGGTCACGCTTGAACGTCTGACCCTCGACTTTGGTGCGGCACGCAGACGCCTGCAGGTACAGAAGTTGCGCGGTCTGGATTTTGTCGCCGGTTATCATGACTTCACCATCCGCAAAGGCGGTGTCGAGGTATATCCACGGCTGGTAGCCTCTCAGCATCACGTGGAATTTACCGCAGAGAATGTGAACAGCGGTATTCCGGAGCTGGACAAATTGCTTGTCGGCGGGCCCATGCGCGGGACCAGCACGCTGGTGACAGGCCCCCCTGGTTCGGGCAAAACCACCTTGGCGCTGGTCTACCTGGCCGCAGCCTGCCGCCGCGGTGAAAACTGCACTATTTATGAGTTCGATGAGCGCGTCGCTACGCTGATCAATCGGGCTGACAGTATGGGCCTGGAGCTCAGCCGCTATATCGCCAACGGGCAACTTTTGATTGAACAGATTGACCCGGCTGAAATCTCGCCCGGCGAGTTTGCCTGGCGTGTTCGCAACCAGGTGGAAACGCGCAACTGCCGCATGCTCGTTGTCGACAGCCTTAATGGCTATATGGCTGCGATGCCGCAGGAACAGCAACTGATATTGCAGATGCACGAGTTGATTTCCTACCTCAGCCAGCAAGGCGTGGTGACCTTTCTGATCACCCCGCAAAGTGGGCTGGTCGGCTCCATGCATAGCAAGCTGAACGTTTCCTACATAGCGGACTCGGTGATACTGATCCGTTTTTTTGAAGCGCAGGGGCGTTTGCGCAAGGCGATTTCCATTCTGAAACACCGAACCGGCGCTCACGAGGATGCCATCCGCGAGATTCGCATCGATTCACAGGGCGTGCGCGTCGGCGAGCCCCTGGTCAATTTCCGTGGTGTTCTGACCGGAACGCCCGAATTATTCGGCGCTGATCCGGCCTTGATGGAAGAACGAACGCGTGAGTAGTAAGCACCATACCGAAAACAGAACGCTGCTGATCGCCGCCCCCTTTAAAGGGGATGCCCTCAGCCTGGAAAAAGTCTTTGCCGGCCAATACACCACCAAGGCCATGCAGAGCCTTGCCTCGCTATCCCAGGCCATTGGCGAGCAGACCGGGCTGATCGTGATAACCGAGGAGGCCCTGGTTACCGACGTGACCTGCTTCGGTCAGGCACTGGATCAACAGCCAGCCTGGTCGGAAATCCCAATCATCCTGCTGGCCTCAAGCCAGGGCCGTTCGGGCCGCGATACCGACCTCGCCAGGCGCCGTCTTCCTCAGTCTGCCGGCCACGTGGTAGTACTCGAGCGACCATTGAGTTCCGCCTCTCTACTCAGTACCGTAGCCGCCGCCTGGCGCTCGAGGGAAAGGCAGTTCGACATGCGTGATCGCCTGGCAGAGCTGGCCGCAGAGCGCGGGCGCATGCATATTCTGCTGGAGAATGTGCCCGTGGGTATTGGTTTTATGGACAAGCAGGGCCGTTCGCTGATCAGCAATCCGCTGTATCGCCAGTACCTGCCACGCGGGGTATTGCCATCAAAGGATCCGACACAGGAGCACGCCTGGGTAGGCCAGGACGCACAAGGTAATACGCTGGAGCCGGCCATGTATCCTGGCGCCCGGGCTCTGCGCGGCGAGACGGCTACCGGTGTAGAGTTTCGGCACCACTCAGACACCGAGGGTGATTCCTGGCGACGCGTCAGTGCCGTGCCGCTGTTCGATCAGACCGGCGGGATCATCGGTGCGGCGGCGGTCATCGTGGATATCAATGAAGAAAAGCATGCTGAGCTGTCATTGCGGCGCTTCAATGAAGAACTTGAGATCCAGGTGCAGGCGCGCACCCGTGAATTGAAGGCCGTTATCGAGCAATTGAAGAAAGAGAGCGACGAACGGCTGCGCGCTGAAGAGCGCCTGCGCCAATCCTTCAAGATGGAAGCGGTGGGCCAACTGACCGGTGGCATTGCCCATGACTTCAACAACATGCTGACCGGCGTGATCGGCTCACTGGATTTGATCAAAATGCGCCTGGCCAAGGGTAGGCCCGAAGGCATAGAGCGCTTTATGGAAGCCGCCACCACCTCGGCCCAGCGTGCAGCGTCCCTGACCCAGAGATTACTGGCCTTTTCCCGCCGCCAATCCTTGAACGCCCAACCTGTCTCAGTCAATCAACTGGTGCTGGCCCTGCAGGATCTGCTCCAGGGTTCGGTGCCAGAGCACCTGACGCTGAAGTTCGACCTCAGCCCGGAGGATCCGTGGATTTCCGTTGATGCCAATCAGTTGGAAAATGCCATTCTCAATCTGGTGATCAATGCGCGGGATGCCACGCCCAGCGGCGGCACGCTGACCGTCAGCACCCGGCTGGAAAGGTCAGACACGCCCGATGAGCCAGGTAACGTGCACATTCAGATTGCCGACACCGGTTGCGGCATTCCATCCAGCGTGCTGGACAAGGTCACCGAGCCCTTTTTCACCACCAAACCTATTGGCCAGGGTACTGGCCTGGGTCTGTCCATGGTGTATGGCTTCGTCAAGCAGAGCCATGGTCGTCTGGATATCGACAGCACGCCAGACTTGGGTACCACCGTCTCTATCTTTCTCCCGGAGCATGCCAGAGAGAAGCCCGCCGAACTGCTGCCCAAAGCCGTTACCCTGTCTGGCCAGGGCCAATCCATTCTGCTGGTGGAAGATGACGACTCAGTGCGCCTGATCAATCAGGAGGTGCTAAGCGAGCTTGGTTACGCCGTCACCGTTGCGAGGGATGCCGAAGAGGCCATCAGGTGTTTCCACAGCCTGGGCAAGGTAGATCTGTTACTGACCGACGTGGGTTTGCCCGGCATGAATGGCAGACAGTTGGCGGAGGTTATCCAGCAGAAAGCACCCCGGCTGCCGGTGCTCTTTCTGACCGGCTATGCCAAGGGTGCGATGGACCGCGCGGACTTTCTGGGGCCGAACATGCAGCTCCTGACCAAGCCCTTTTCGCTCGACGTACTCGCCGGGCGAGTCGCCGATATGCTGGGTAGGCGGGCCGAGGCAGGAGCTCCCTAAGCGCGGCTGTTACTGCGCAGGTGAGCGGACCCAGGGCGCAACACCCACCAGGCTATCAAGACTTCTAAGCGTTTCAGTCAACTGCCGGCCCGCTTCCGAATGGCAGCCGGTATCGTGTTCCAGGACTGCCTGCTCAAAGGCGGCGTTGGTCCAGATCACTGTGTAATTCTGCTGGTCAGTGGCCCGCGGCTCGCAATCGGTTGTCGACTGGGTGGTTCCCGTCTCCGGCTTCCAGGGCGCCAGGCGGGACAAGGTGGCCTGGAAGGTGGCCGCGTTGTTGCTGATCTGTTGCGTGCCTTCTACGCGGGTATGCCGCTCACCATTGAAAAAGGTCGCGCCGTTGGCTTCAATCGCGACCTGATACACCGGGCAGGTGCCATAGCAAGGCCCCACTGAATAGCTGATGCGTATCGGATCTCCCCCGGTCGCAGCTACCTGAGATTGCTGAGCACAGCCCAGCAGGAATAACGGCACAGCACAGACAAACAGACGAACAATCGCGAATCGACTCACAGAACATTCCTTTCATGGGATAGATGTTATGGCACAGGTGTCCTGTATGGACCGCATGGCAGCGAGTTTTACTCACTTGGCCTGAGATGTATAGACAGAGCGACTGGCGCAGCGAAGCCACACGACTTCTGCAACACAGCGCCAATCGCTTTTTCCTTTAATACGAACTTAATCGCAGCCCCACCTTCTAAACACATGAAGGTGCTCAAAGGGACCCCTGTTAACCGGCAGTTAGCTGGCACTCAGCTCAATCGCCGGCGCGTGGAGTGTCCCGTTTAACTCACATAAGGAAAGCCCCGTGACTGCCCCAGTCGACAGACCCTATCAGACCTACCCGCTAACGCTGCATCCGATCCACGCTGTATTTCTTGCCGGTACCATTCCCTTGTTTCTCGGCGCGCTGCTTAATGACATAGCCTATTTCCAGAGTTACCAGATCCAGTGGAGCAACTTTTCGTCCTGGTTGATCGCGGGCGGCCTGGTATTTGCCGGCTTGGCGCTGCTCTGCGGCATCATCGGTCTGTTTCGCGCTGAAGGGCGCGGCAGCCGCGGGATGATGTATCTAGTGTTGTTGCTGGCAACCTGGATCATGGGCTTTATCAACGCGCTGGTGCACGCCAAGGATGCCTGGGCAATCATGCCCATGGGTCTGATTCTGTCGGTTATCGTATTCCTGCTGGCCTGCGCGGCGACTGCCGTGCGCTTTTCCAGCCGCCCTGTCGCAGCCCACCGTGTTGGAGGTGTAGCATGATCCGCCCAAGTGTTGGCGTACTCTCCGTTCTGAGCCTGGCGATCCTACTCAGCGCTTGTGGTGGCAACGATGAAGAGGCGGTTTTTTACGGCGCCGATCCTACCCTGCCCGACCCCGAGCGTGGCCTGCTGCCGAGCATGACCATCGCCCAGCCGGCTGAGTGGGGTGATCGGCTGCCCACCGTGCCAGACAATTACACTATTACCGCGATCGCCACTGATCTGTTGATTCCTCGGCAAACCATCGTGCTGCCCAATGGCGACATTCTGGTCGCTGAAGGCCGCGGCGGTAACGCTGCCAAACTCAAACCCAAGGATGTGATCGCCGGCTATATCAAGGCCCAGGGTAATACCCAGGTCGAGAGCGGTAATCGCTTGACTCTGCTGCGCGATACCAATGGCGACGGCACTTATGAAAAAAGCATCTTCGCTGACAATCTGAATGCGCCCTACGGGCTAGCGCTGGTCGACAATACGCTCTACGTCGCCAACCAGGATGCACTGGTGCGGTTTGATTACGCGGAAGGCCAGACCCAGGCCAGCGGCCCACCGGAGACCGTCACCCACCTGCCTTCAGAGATCAACCATCACTGGACCAAGGCCCTGACTGCCAGTGAAGACGGCCGCTATCTGTATGTGGGTATCGGCTCCAACAGCAACATCACCGAGCGCGGCATGGAAGCGGAAGTAGACCGCGCCCTGGTCTGGCAGATTGAGGCTGAAACCGGCGCCTACAAGCCCTACGCCACCGGCCTGCGCAACCCCACAGCGCTGACCATGCAACCCGGCACCGATGTGCTCTGGGCCGTGGTCAACGAGCGCGATGAGCTGGGCGAGGATCTGGTGCCCGACTACCTTACCTCCGTGCAGGAAGGCGGCTTCTACGGCTGGCCCTACGCCTACTGGGGTCAGAATGAAGATCCCCGCGTGCGCCCGCAGGATCCGGACAAGGTCGCCGCGTCCATTACACCCGATTACGCCTTGGGTGCGCATGTTGCGGCCCTGGGGGTGGATTTCTCCACCGACACCATGGGCGCCGAATTTGCTGATGGGGTGTTTGTTGGCGAGCACGGCAGTTGGAACCGCAAGAACCCGGTCGGCTACAAGGTCAGCTTTGTACCCTTCAGCAACGGCAGCCCGTCTGGTCCGCCGGTGGATTTCGTCTCCGGTTTCCTCGGTGAAGACGGCAAAACCCGTGGCCGGCCAGTGGGTGTGACGGTTGATCCACGCGGCGCGCTGATTGTCGCTGACGATCTGTCCAACACCATCTGGCGCATTACGCCTAATCAGTAATCAAGTGGCAAGCCAGCCTGGTTTTTACCCAGAGTAAAAACCAGGCTTCCCCCCGATACAACCCCCTTCCCCCGTTGTACCCTACCCTCAATAACTGCTCCGCCCCGGCCACCAACAGGCCTCTGTGCCGAGCACCATGATCTCTTACCCAAGACCAACGGCAGCCCCATGCAAAGATGGAATATTGCGATAACCGGTTTCGGCTCGATCGGCAAAGCCGTGGCCGGCATCATTCGTGAGCGCGAGCAGCATTACAAAACCCGCTACGGTGCTGACGTACGTATCGTTGGGGTGTGCGGCTCGCAGGCCGGCTTGATAGACCCTGCCGGGCTGCCCTGGGCGCGAGGAACTGAGTTGAGCTTGCAGCCTGGCGTGACCGGCCCGGGTTTTTTCGAGCGCGCGCAAGCCGACGTACTGATCGAAGCAGGCCCGACCGACTTCAAAACGGGCGGTTCAGGCTACCTCTACATACGAGAAGCACTATCGCGGGGCACGCATGCCATCAGTATTTCCAAAGGCGCCCTGGTATTCGACTATGCCGGCCTGGCCGAACTGGCTCGGCTCAATGGCGTAAAACTGAAGATCAGCGGCGCCACTTCAGCCGCGTTGCCAACCATTGACCTGCTGCAATACAACCTTGCCGGTTGCCAGATTCTCGAAGTGGAAGGCATCCTCACCGGCACAACCAACTTCGTGCTCAGCAAGATGATGGACGGTATGAGCTTTACCGCAGCCGTTGCAGAAGCACAGCGGCTAGGTATCGCCGAACCTGATCCACGCTTTGATGTAGAGGGCTGGGACACCGCCTGCAAGGTCAATATCCTCGCCAATGCGGCCTTTAGCGCCGATCTGAAATTGCAGGACATCCCCCGTGATGGCATTGAACACATCACGCAAGCAGACATTGATCGATGGCATGCCGCCGGCCTGACACCCAAGCTGGTCGGGCGTATTCATAATGACGCGGATAATGTACGCGCCAGCGTGGAGCTGAAGACTTACCCTATGGATCACCCGTTTGCCCAGGTAACGGCCAAGATGAAAGCCATCCGCGTTACCACCGACATGATGGGTGAAATCACGGCGATCGGCGTCACCAGCCCAACGGCGACCGCCGCTGCTGCGATGAAGGATTTCGAGCATTTGCTCATGGCATAAATACTGCTTCGGTAAATGGCCAAATAACCGGGCAAACGGTTCGATAACCAGATCGCAGCACAGCATGACGGAGCGCAACAACCATGCAGAAAGTGGGCAGGATTCAGTCAATCTGGCGCTACCCGGTCAAGGGCATGGCCGGGGAAAGCCTGGAGCAATGCGAGTTGAGCGCACATGGGCTGCTAGGCGACCGAACCTGGGCCGTGCAAGACCTCAAGCGTGAGGAAATCCAGAGCTGCAAGTTTCGCCCGGATCTCCTGCGTTGCCGTGCTCGGCAGCGACTGAATAAGCAAGGCGACCTGACCGGCCATGTCGACATCACCTTTCCCGGCGACACCTCGCTGGGTAGTGATGACCCCACTATCCACCAACAGATTTCCGACAGCATTGGCCACGCCAGTGTCTTGCAGCCGTTAAAGCCATTGGCAGGAAACGAAGGTTTTTACCGCAGGCACAAGGCCGATGCACATACCTGGCTGCGAGAGCTGAAAGCGACCTTTGACCGTGAGCCTGGCGAACCCCTGCCCGACCTGGATAACCTGCCAGCCGCGATGCAGGACTTTGTTTCCCTGCCCGGCACCTTCTTTCTGGTATCGCCCTTTCATCTGCTCACCAGCGCCAGCCTGCAGCATATGCGCGAGCTCAATAGCAGCGCAGACTGGCACATCGAGCGCTTCCGCCCCAATCTGGTGATCGAAACCCTGCCCGGCCTGCAAGGGTTGGTCGAGCAGGCCTGGCTTGGCAAACAGCTACGTTTGGGCGACCTGACCATCAACTGCGCCTCGCCTGCACCGCGCTGTGGCGCCGTGACCCGCGCGCAGAGCGACTTGAGAGACGACAAAAGCATTCTGCGCAGCATTGTGTGCGAGGCAGACCAGAACCTGGGTATTTACGGCTCAATCGAAGGATCTGGACTGCTGCGTGTGGGTGATGACGTTTGGTTGCAAGACGCTATCGAGTAGCCAGAAGCTTAATCAAAGCCCACAAAGGTAGCCACTTCGTTGACCGGGCGGCGCTTGGATACCACCGCGTTGGCAGCAAAATCCTCATCCGGATAACCCATCGCAACGCAGATCATGATCACCTGATCCTCAGGGATGCCCGCGTGCTCGCGTACCACCGGGGAATGCATGATGCCCTGGCTGTTGACCACGCAACCCAGACCATGCGCCCAGGCGGCATTGACCAGCCCATTGACCAGCGCGCCGCAATCGAACTGGGCGATATCGCCTTCCTGCAATACGCGATCATAGGTCACCACGATGGAAACGGGCGCATCAAACTGCCGGAAGCCGCGCAGTATCCAGTCCTGACGCTTGTCCTTGTCGTCCCGGGCAATGCCCATTGCCTGGAATAACTGCACGGCAATCTCGACCTGACGCTGCCGATGATCGCCTTCGTAGGTGCCAATGCCACGGCTCTCCTTGGAAGGCGGTACGCCGCCCAGCATACGCTCGGTGTTATCGGCACGAATCCGGTCCAGCGGCTCCCCTGCCAACACATGCAGATGCCAGGGTTGGGTATTCATCGACGAAGGCGCGCGGGTTGCCAGTGCTATTACGTCCTCGATTACATTTCGCGGGACCGGTTTTTGCTGAAATGCCCTGATGCTGCGGCGCCCTAGTACAACCTCTTGATAATCCACGCTTGAATCCTCTCGCCTGTAGTGGTCTGCGGCGCGCAATGGCCGCGCCAGCGTATCCACGGACATTAGCATAATCAGGTGACTGCTCAGAATCACACATTGCCCCTTTTAACCTGTCTTTCTGCAGCGCTGCACCGAACATATAAGCAGGACCAGTCTTTTCGATAACGATGATGAGAATACTTATCGTTCTTATACTCATTTGGTAATATAATTCTGCCACACAAAAGAAGAGCTTCGCCGCAGCACCATTTGAAGGCGAGTAGCTGAACCTCTCGATCACCAAGGACACAGAAAATGACTGAATCTAACAGTGGGCTAAACAGAATGCGCACGCCCTGGCAACGAACGACCACCGCGTTACTTTGCTGCGCGCCTTTTGTCGCCACGCCCATGATCGCGAGCGCCCAGCAAACTGACAGCAGTGATAAAGCGGCTTACCGGCTTGCCCCCGTTATCGTCAACGCGCAAGCCACGGCGGACGACGACAGCCATTCGGTGGTTGCCAAAGAACTCTGGGTTGGCGGCAAGGTTGCCACCAGCCTGCTCGACACGCCCGCCTCGGTTTCCGTAGTAACCGAGAAGGAAATCGAACAGCGCAGCGCCAGTACCACCGAAGAAGTGCTGCAATATACCCCCGGTGTTATCACCGACTTTTACGGCACCGATGACCGCAATGACTACCTCAAGATTCGCGGATTCCAGGCCACCACTTATCGGGATGGGCTAACGCTGGGCTCCATGCGCGGCGTACGTGAAGAACCCTTCGCCTACGAGCGCGTTGAAGTATTGCGCGGTGCCAACTCCACGCTGTTCGGCCCGGCCGACCCGGGCGGCTCGGTCAACTTCGTCAGCAAGCAACCGCGCTTTGAGCGGTTCGGCCAGGGCTTTGTGAGCTACGGCTCCTTTGACCACGTTGAAGCCGGCATTGACGTGGGTGATGCGTTGAACGAAAAGGAAACCCTGGCTTACCGTTTTACCGGCAAGATTCAGAGCAGTGAGCGCGAGTATGACTACTCCAAGGACGACAACGGCTTCGTGATGGGCGGCCTGACCTGGGAACCCACGGCCTTTACCTCAGCCACCGTGATTCTTGATCACCTCAAACGTGACAGCACGCCGAACAGTGGCGGCTACCCGCTTGATGACGAGTACAGCCGCAGCGCCTTTTATGGTGAGCCCGGCTTCAACTACCATGATGTCGAGCGCACCAGCGTGACCGGCAACGTCACCCATGATTTCGATAACGGTTTCGTGCTGCGCAGCAACCTGCGCTACAGCGAACTGACTGATGATTTCGGCTACATCTATCTCACTGACTCCACTGCGCGAGTAGGCACTACGATAGATCGGGATTATTTCGGCACCGACAGCGAAGCTCAGGAGCTGATTGGCAACGTGATGCTGCAATACGATGCCCGCTTCGAACACCTCGACAGCAGCACGCTAGTGGGTGTCGAGTATCGTGACGCGTCAACCGAAGACAGTTCATTCTATGGCGATGCAACCGCAATCGATATTTCCAACCCGGTTTACAGCGGCGCTCCCGGTAGCCTCAACATCTACAGCAGCAATGACCAGGACTACAAAACCAAGTCGCTGTTCGTGCAGCAGAACCTGTCCTTCAGCCGCTTTATCATCACCGCCGGTTTGCGCAATGATCGCCTGGACCTTTCCAGCACCGACATTACCGGCGTCAATGCTTCAGATGATTTTTCGGAAACCTCAGTCCGCGGTGCCTTGACCTATAAGCTCAGCGACGAGATTTCCACCTATGTCAGCATGGTGGAATCCGTAGCGCCTCCGTCGATTGGGGTAACCCCGGAGCGCGGCAAGCAGTACGAGGTTGGCGTCAAATACGCACCGACTGGCACCAACGCCCTCTACTCGGCGGCCATTTATGACCTGAATCAGGAAGACGTCACCATCGCCGTAGTGCAGCCCAATGGCACCATCGAGCGGGAAACCATCGGCGAATCACAAGTACGTGGCCTTGATCTTGAAGCAAAGGCAGAGCTCACCACCAACCTGAGCCTCATCGGTGGTTATTCCTATATGGAGTCGGAAGTCATCCGCGATACCAACCTGTCGCGGGAGGGTAATGAATTCGCTGCCGCACCCGAACATTCGGCATCGCTGTGGAGCTATTACACCTTGCCCGGCACGCAGATGAGTTTCGGCGTAGGCGCGCGTTACCTCGGCGCCTATTATTTCGACGCCGCCAACACCGCAAAAAGTGACGCGACTACGCTCTTCGATGCCGCCTTCAACTATCAGATCGTCGAAAATACCGAGCTGGCAGTCAACATCAGCAACCTGCTGGACGAGCAGCATGTGGTGGGCTCCGGCACGGCGGATTACTACAATCCGGGCCGCGAGATCACCGCCAAGTTGAGCTACAACTGGTAACTCCTCCCCGCCATCTGCACGATACAGTACCGTGCAGATGGCTCACGACCAGCAGCATCCCGACCCCGCCTGAGTTATCAATTGTTGCTTATATGCACGTTATCGGGCGGCCTGCACCACCCTGGACCCCTTTCTGTCTGCATCCATCACATTCCCTGCATCTTGTTCGAAACAACTGAATACAACTCTGCTATATTTTGTACACAATATTTGGCCATTTCTGTATGCAAAGCCGCATGCAGCGGCAGTTGTGCGCTGTCGGCTCCTGATTATTAGCGGGCGGCGCGGTAAAGGCGGAACAACTTTTGCTAGCGCTACCTGCGAGGCCAGGGGCGCTAGCCCTGGGAAACAATCACAACAACCCGCAAGGACCAGCCCCATGACTGATGAAAATTTCAAGATTCATGATATTGACCCCTCGCTGCACAACGCCGATCTGGCGCCCCTACCGCCGAACAAGCGCACCTGGGGTGCGTTCGAGATTTTCAATGTGTGGTCCAACGATATTCAGAGTCTGTTCGGCTACACCCTGGCCGCAACACTGTTCATTTCATATGGGCTGAGCGGTTGGGCCGTGCTGGCCGGCATCGTATTGGCAGGCTTTATCGTCATGGGGCTGGTACAACTAACCGGCAAGCCGAGCGTAAAGTACGGCATACCCTTTCCTGTCATGGCGCGCTCCAGCATGGGTGTGCGCGGCGCAAATTTTCCGGCCGTGGTACGCGGCATAGTGGCGATTTTCTGGTATGGCGTGCAAACCTACTTTGCCTCCACGGCGGTCGCATTGCTGCTCAACTCAGTGCTGGAGACGCCCGCCGATGCGGCGACATTCCTGGGCATTACCGCCATTGGCTGGGTGTCTTACTGCCTGGTATGCGTATTTCAGGTATTGCTCTTCGTGCGCGGCATGGTCTGGATTACCAAATTCCTCAACTGGGCTGGCCCGCTGGTGTATGTGGTGATGATCGCGCTGATGCTGATCATCTGGTACCAAGCCGGCCCCACGCTCTGGAGCGAATTGGGCAGCATCTTCAGCGGTAGCGGCGTCTATGAATCCGGCCCGGTGGCCGCTTTTTTTGCAGTGGTTGGCACCATGGTCGCGTACTTTGCGGCGGTGGTAATCAATTACGGTGATTTCGCCCGGTTTGTCAAAAGCGAACAGCAGATGACCATAGGCAACTTTCTTGGCCTGCCGGTTAGCCTGGCGATCTTTTCACTGATTGCCCTGGTGATCACTGCAGGCACCGTGGTGGTATTTGGCGAAACGCTGACCAACCCCACCGATATTGTTGCCCGGGTTGATAATCTGACTTTAACCATCATCGCCGCGCTGACCTTCTTTGCTGCCACGGTAGGCATCAACCTGGTGGCTAACTTTATTCCACCTGCCTACGACATCGCCAATCTGGCCCCTGCTTATATCAGCGCGCGCACCGGTGGCTTTATCACCGCCGCCATTGCCTTTTTTATTGGCGCTCTCTGGGTAGCCTTTATCAGCCAGGTGGGCATCGCTGCCTTTGTTGATACCCTCGGCGCCATTCTCGCACCGCTGTACGGCATCATCGTCGCGGACTATTACCTGGTGCGTAAGCAGCAACTGAACCTTCAAGACCTGTTCAGCGCCAAGGCAGCTTCCACCTACTACTTTGACGGCGGCTGGAACCGCAAGGCAATGATCTCCTTTGCCATTGCTTCGGTATTCTCGGTGTCATCGGTCTGGGTACCGGCGGTCAGTGACCTGCATGGCTACGCCTGGTTACTGGGTGCGCTGCTGGGTGCCGTGCTGCATTACCTGCTGATGCGCAACGCTGCTGCGCTGCATGCCGCCAAAGCAGCTACCAGCCAGAGCTGAGGAATACGTTACAGGTTGGTCTACAGGCCTGCGACATGGAGGGGCAGCTTGACTGCCCCTTTTTTCACCACGCGTTTATCCCTTCCACTGCGTTACCCAGCCTGGGTAATCATGTCAGGTTCATGAAAGCTTCATTCCTTACTCTCCCTGCCCGACTTTTACACAATTAAAAAAGCAGAGGAGATTCGGCATGCTGACCCTGATCGGCCTGTTGACCATCGGCAGTCTTGTATTGCTGCTACTTATCGGACGTATGTCACCCATCCTGCCGTTGATTCTGGTACCGCTACTCGGCGCTCTGGCAGCAGGCTTCGGGCCGGAGGCCATTTCCGGCTTTTATACGGAGGGCCTGGGGCGGGTAATATCCATCGCTACCATGTTCGTATTTGCCATCACCTTTTTCGGCGTGCTGCAGGATACCGGGCTGTTTCGCCCGATCATCAGCGCGATGGTCAAGGTAACGCGTGGCAACGTCATCGCCGTGACGGTAGCCACCGCCGTGATCGGCATGCTTGCCCACCTCGATGGGGCGGGGGCCACCACCTTTCTGCTTACCGTGCCGGCGCTGCTGCCGCTTTACAAAGAGCTGCGCATGAGCCCTTACCTGATGCTGCTGTTACTGGCGCTGGGCGCCGGTATTCTGAACATGGTGCCCTGGGCAGGCCCGCTGGGGCGCGCCTCTGCGGTAACCGGCATCGACGTGACCGAACTCTGGCAAGGGCTGATTCCAGTACAGATATTCGGCGCGGTCTTGCTGGTGGCCATGGCCGCCCTGCTCGGCTGGCGCGAGAAACGCCGGATCGCCAGGGCGGCAGGCGAAGCCGATAGCAGTGAAGAGGTCAGCACCTTCGGTGGGCTGCATGAACCTTCCACTGAAGAGCTGGCTTTGCAACGCCCAGGGCGCATCTGGATCAACGCGATTCTGTTGCTGCTGGTCATAGTCGCACTGTTCACTGCGATCCTCCCAGCCGGCTACATATTCATGATCGGCCTCTGTGCAGCGCTGTTGATCAACTACCCCGGTGGCAAACTGCAGATGGATCGTATGGCCGCCCATGCGCCCTCGGCTCTGAGCATGGGCATGATCATTCTGGCGGCAGGCTCGATGCTCGGCATATTTACCGGCACCGGCATGCTTTCCTCCATCGCTCAGGACCTGGTGCAAGTATTGCCCGAATCCATGGTGCCTATGCTGCACATCGTGCTGGGCGTTTTTGGCCTGCCGATGGAGCTGGTGTTGAGCACTGACGCCTACTACTTCGGCCTGCTGCCCGTGACACTGGAAGTGGTCGCGACCCATGGCGTCGCCCCCTCTGAAGTGGTTTATGCACTGACCATCGGCAATATCATCGGCACCTTTATCAGCCCATTCTCGCCAGCCCTGTGGTTGGCGCTGGGTCTGGCGGGCCTCGACCTGGGCCGGCACATTCGCTACTCGCTGTGGTGGATGTGGGGCTTTTCGCTGATCCTGTTTATGGTCGCGTGGGCCATGGGCTTGTTCTAGCGCTGCCGATTGGCACGAAAAAGGGGCAGCTAACACTGCCCCTTTTTTTCAGCTACGGCTCACTGACAAGACGCCAGTGACACGGCGACAGCCGTCACTTGGCCTTGTCGTGATCTTGCCCATCCTCGACCTTTATAGTCGCTCGTTCGTCAGTAACAATCTCCACCGGCGCCTCTTCCTTCTCAGCTTCCTCATTGCCATTTTCCTTGCCCTCACGGCCCTGAATAAGCACCGGCGCAGGTGGCGCACCGCCTTCCTTGTCCTGCCCGAAATACATCGTAAGATGTGGGTAAGGAATCTCGATACCGGCCGCATCCAGGTGGTATTTCACCAGCCGGTTATAAGCTCGGCCGATGGCCCACTGCGCCCCTGGCAGGGTCTTGATGCGCACGCGGATATTCACCGAGCTATCCGCCAGTGCCGTCACACCGTGCACTTCCAGATCGTCAATCACTTTGGCTTTCTGCTCGGGATCCGAAATCAGCTCCGCAAAGGCCTCACGCAGCCGCACGATGACCTCGTCAATATCTTCACGATAAGCCACGCCGTACTCACCTACATGGTAACCAAAGCCACGCATGTAGTTGGACACCGTATCCACCGAAGAAAACGGAATCAGGGTGGTAAGTGCCCGACAGATCACGGATACCCAGCGAACGGATAGTCAGTGTCTCCGCCGTCCCGGTAATACCGCCGGCGGTGACCACTTCACCGGTGTTGATCGCATTCTCAAGCTGGATAAAGACACCGGTAATAATGTCCTGTACCAGCTTTTGCGCGCCAAAACCGATAGCCAGCCCCAGCACACCCGCGCCGGCAATCAGTGGCCCGATGTTGATGCCGATCTCTGCCAGCACAATCATAAGGGTCATGACGATCAGCGTGATCGCCAGCGCATTGCGGAAAATGGTCAGCAAGGTTTTTTCCCGGGCGCTGGGCCCACCTACCCCCGTGTTCGGGTTGAGACGCTGCTCAATCCAACTGGCCGCGCCAATCCAGAAAATCATCGCCAGGGTCACGATAATAGCCACCGAGACCATCGCGCCGACCACCCTGGTTCCCGCTTCCGAGCCAATCCAGGAACAGGGATTCGCGCGCATCAAGTTCGCCAGGCGCACCGATGACAAAAATCGCCAGCAGGTAACCACCCAGATACGCCAGCAGAATAACCGCAAAATCCACCAGTGCTGATCCCACAACCGCCACAGAGCGCCTGAGCAAAGGGCTGTGGCCGTTATCGCGCAGAGCCCAGTTATTAGCCTTGGCAAACAGCGGCCGCACCAGCCCACGCAGTATGAAAAACAATACCAGTGTTGCCAGTATGACCAGCCCCAGATTGATCGCTGCGGCCGTCAGTACAGCCATATCCAGCGCATCCTCGCCACTGCCGACGGTTCGTAGCGCCTGCATGCCGGCGGACAACTCACCAACAAAGTTCAGCGCAATATCCTGCGTGGTATGCGCGATCTGACGCGCCAGGGAAACCTGCTCCGGCGGCTCGACACCCGGCAACAAGGGGTCCTCTTCTATCGTTACTGGCTCCTGCGAAGACATCCGCGCAACTCGCGAATCAGTCGATCCCGCGCCTCATCATTCTCCAGAATATCTGCCAGAGACGCATAGCCAGCGGCGTTGCGCTCACCGCCAGCCTGCGGCGCAGGCTCCTGGGCAAAAACAGAAGTGGAGGACAATAGGGTCATTACAAGCAACAGCAGCAGAGCGGGGAAGGCCCGAAGGGTTTTCAAATTGGTCACTATCTGGCTCCGTGCTTCGCCATGATGGGTTTTCGCCCAGCGGGTATCACAGCTATTGATTAACAACGGCCCAAAAAAGGTGAATCACTCGGAAAAACCAGTCTGGGTCTAAGCCAGAGCAAGCCTCTCGTTACAGATCAACAACGCATCTTCAATAGCCGGGTTCATGGCCAGAAAATGGCCAAATAGTATTGCTACTAAGACGTTATGAGGGTCAGGTTAAGAGAGAGTTCCATTCAAACGCAAAACCCCGCCAGGAACCTTGAGTCAGCGTACACAAGCGGCCAATCCTCTGCCGGTCATCAGAATGTGACACGCTCCGCCGATCATCGCCCCCTGCGCTGCTATATTCAAAGGGTGTAACCAAAACAGGAATGACACGAGATGACGCGCACTTGTTTTTGCATCATTGCCGCCGCATGGACGGCTCTTTCCATCAGCCCGGCTTTTGCCCAATATGCACCCGTAGACCCGATTCCGCTGGGGCAAACCGCAACAGGGGTAATGGCTAACAAGCTATCGGGCGATATTGCCAGCGGCGAAAGTCAGTCCAACTCCGTTTCCAGCCGTTGTTTTGCCGACTCTGGCCCAGGCCCCGAGCGCCGTGCCATGGAATCAGAATATCAGCAACGACTGAACACCGAAGGCCAGGCCAGTGCAGATGCCTGGCGCGCTCAGCATGGGCGAGAATACCGGGCCGCTTTGGTCAAGGCAGGCAAGTGCTGAAAGGCGGCATCAGACCAATCCGATTTACGACTTTCCAACAGCGGTGATACGAACCATGATGAAAACAGCCCTCACCCTGAGCGCGCTTTTTCTAGTTGGCGGATGTACTGACGACAGCCACACCCCAGAAACCGACGTGCCTGCTGTTACCAAGCAAAGCCAACCTGATTATCAGGCCACTGATCAATGGGTCGGGAAATGGACTGGCGTCGAAGGGTTGGTTCTGGTCATCAGCAAGAACCAGCCCGCAGGCCCTGGCCATTATCTGCTGGAGATGCAGTACGGCCTGGATGCTGATCAAAGCGGCACATTCGAAGGCCAGGCAGCAGCAGAAGGGATCAGCTTCAACCGCGAGGGCAGCACACAGCTGCTCCGTGCGGGTGACGGCGAAGCCACTGGGCTGAAATGGCTGGCGGAAAAGCAAGACTGCCTGGTAGTGCAATCAGGTGAGGGATATTGCCGCCACTGATCTGCGCGGGCGGGCTGCCTGGTTGTTTGAAGACCAATCAGTGGGGCTCTTCACATCAAAAAGGGGCTGATTCAATCAGCCCCCTTCCGGAAAAACGATCTTACCTTTGTGGCGCTCAACCAATGCTGTCGACAATCCCGCCTTCTACTCGCAAGGCCGCACCGGTAGTCGCCGAAGCTTGGAGCGAGCACGCATAGACCACCATATTGGCGACCTCTTCGGTGCTGGCAATTCGCTGGATGATCGAAGAAGGCCGCTTGGCTTTTACGAACTTGTCGCCCGCCTCCTGCATTGAAATGCCTTTTTCTTCCGCCATCGGCTTGAGCATCTCGGCCACGCCTTCGGACATGGTCGGGCCGGGCAGCACGGCATTGACCGTTACACCGGTACCAGCCAAGCGTTTGGCCAGACCCCGAGCGATGGACAGGTTGGCGGACTTGGTAAATCCGTAATGAATCATGTCCGATGGAATATTCAGCCCCGACTCGGAAGAGATAAACACCACCCTGCCCCAGCCCTGATCCACCATCGCCGGTACATAGGCGCGCGACACCCGCACGCCCGACAGCACGTTTACATCGAAGAACTCCTGCCACAGCTCATCAGACGTCTCGAAAAAATCCTTCTGGCCATAGATACCCAGATTATTGACCAGAATATCTGCCTTCGGCTCCGTTGCCTGCAACTGCGCCAAGCCTTCAGCGGTGCTCAGGTCTGCCGCTACACCGCGTATCTGTGCTTTTGGCAGAGCTTCTTTGAGCTGTTTCAGGGCAGCATCCACGCTCGCTTGCTTGCGACCGTTGATGACTACTGTGGCGCCTGATGCTGCCAGGCCCTGGGCAATGGCGAAGCCGATGCCGGCGGTAGAGCCGGTGACGATGGCGGTTTTACCGGTTAGATCGATTAGCATGTTGTGTCCTTGGTGGTGGCTTGGTGGGTAAAGCATAGTGGACCACTATGGAATGTATGCCCCATCAACTACAACTGGGTTTCCGGAATATCCTAGAACAACGCATCCTGCACCGGCTGCTCGGCCAGCTCACATTCGCCCGGCCACGCAGGCATCGGCTCAAGCCCAGGCACCCGCTCGGCCAGTTGCTGCAGGAATAGACGCGCCAGTTCGGGCGCCAGCCGGTTATCCGGAGTATGCATAAACAACATCGGCTCACGCCCCTCCGCCAGCCACTGCACACACTTTTCCAGCCAGGGCTGGAGGAAACCGAGATTGGCCTGATTATCCATCCCGCCGATAAAACGTACGGCTGGCTTTTGCCCCAACGCCAGCGCGTGAACCGGCAATCGCGGTTTGCGCGCCTTGGCCTCAAGCGTCGCCGGATCATCCGAATCACTGGCAAACACCGCCCGGCTATCAAAGATCAGACGCTCGATACCGCGCTCATGCAACTGGCGGTTGAGGTGGCGCTCCGCCTCATCCTTGCGGAAAAAACCGGCATGACGCACCTCGACGGCGTACCGCCAGGCTGTCGGCAAGGCATCAAGAAACCCCAGCAACTCACCGAGCGCGCCCGGACCGAACCGGGCCGGCAATTGCAGCCAGATCGGCCCAAGACGTTGCTCCAAAGGCGCCATGCGCTGGAAAAAGCGCTGCAGATCCGGACTCTGCGAATCCAGTCGCTCGGCATGACTGACCTCGCGGGGCAGCTTGGCGCAGGAGTGAAAAATATCTGGCAGCAACTCGGCCCAGCGCGCCACCGTCACCGCGCTCGGCAGCGCATAGAACGTGGTATTGCCCTCCACCGCACCAAACACCTGAGCGTATTGCTGCAGACGCTGGTCGGCATCGGCATCGCTGCGGTACAAAGCACCCCGCCACGCCAGCTCGGCCCAGAGCGGGCAGCCTAGAACGATACGAGGGGGATTGGGCGTAGTCACGGAAATGTGTAGAAGCAGTCCGGGTCAGATAGATACATAAAGTAGAGGCAAGGGTAGCGGTTCGACGTGGGGATGGGAAGGCGTAACTACACACCATGGAACCGCAACGTCTGGCAGGATACGAAAGAAGCGTGACATGAGTAACAGTATCGCCACCTCACGTTTGACCCACTTGTCGCCGCAGGTATGATTGGCCTGCCCACTCATCCTGAAATTATTTTTGCGAGCTTTTACGAGCTCAGATATCGACAGGCAGTGGTTATCAGCTTTCGCGGAAATGGAAGCAGTTCAGTCGTTATACATGGAGTGTACGCAGACAATGTTTAGCATCGGGATAGGATCAAAAACGTCAACTGGCGGTGTCGTCATCGAAGGCAATGACGACTTGCTTTTTGACGGTCTGGTCGCCAGCTCTGTCGGCCATAAGGCAACCTGTCCAGCGTGCAAGAAAGGGATAGGCGAGATTGTTGCTGTGGGAGATAGGTCGGTCTATCTGCCAGCAGGACCGGCGGCAAGAGCTGGCGACTACATAGCCTGCGGTTGCCCACCAGGGTCCAACACGCTCGTCCCACGGGGCACTATCAGCATCGGTAGCAAACATGCGGGTGCTGGGATGCCCGTCTACAAACTTCCCAATAACAAAACCGCAAACCCTCTTCTCCGGGCATCCAGTCTCCATGGGGGTCCTCGGATGCGTGTGGAGACAGTAAGCTATCTTCCCAACAGTCAAAATGACATCAATTGGTACGATGCCGAAAGGGAAGCATCCTGCGCTAGCGCCAAAAATGATGTGGGGCATAGTTCTAATGTGGTAAGAAATGAACGAATAGTATTGAAATCCGAGGACTCTCTTTCGGGCTTTGAGATTGATCAGGAAGGAGCTCATGAAATATATAATAAACTTGGTTTAAACAATATCCCGCATGTATCGATAATTGATTCTACAGGGTTACATCTAGCTGATGAGATGCTTGCATCGGCCTTGCCTGCCGACAAATTGATTGGGCTTTTAGAGCCAAGCCCCATACAGCGCCTGAAAGCATTGCCCGTTATAAAACGATTGGTCACCAATACCGGAACACAAACGATTGAAACATACTGGCACGACAAGATTGATGAGATAAGCATCGGCATGGGGGCTAGATCCGGAATCAAATACAATCACGAACTTATGAACAGGTACAGGGATTTGCCACGATGAAGAGGGCAGCTATTGCATTTATTATTTTGCTCGCATACCAAACCGCAGCCACACTCTTGCTTTACACTTCAAGCTATTTCAATATCATATCTTATTACACCAATCCTCCGACGAAAGGAAATATAGAACTCCAGCGTATGCCACTCCTCTTTGGAGACTCAATAGCGCTTTATATATTAGGTATAAAACAGCAGGAAGCAAAAATTTTGGTTCAGGAAGGTAATATTGGTCTAGCTGCCGTGCTAGCAAGCTATGAACACAATCAGGCCCTTCCCCTAGAAGTAGCTAAACGCAGGGCTTTCAAAATAGCTGACTTCTTTATCGCTGCCGGATATGACACAACAAGATGCGAGGACTCGGGAAGAAGTACAGCTCAGGTTCTAAAAGACTGGGAGATTCTCGACGAGGATATGCAGAAATACCTTCGTCAGCATAATTCCAGCGACGATATTTTCGACTGCAAAGTGCCAGATACGCCTTCATTTATCGGCAACAATTCTTGACCTCCAAGATGCGCATCGAAAAGACATAAGAGCCCAAGCATCATCTTTTGCCAGCACGGGGGTACAGTAGTGGCAAAATACTAAATCTTGAGCATATCGAGTAGGGTGAGGCGTTGCCGCCCCATCCCTCTCACAGAACCGTACGTACGGGCCTCGTATACGGCTCATGTAAACATTTATCCCTAAATTACAGGGACACAGAGTCCTACTCTCTGAGTGCT
>Ga0163216_100365_pt1 | contig 82792 bp, 63 predicted proteins | sample SynspAceP_FD_167610 | JGI IMG/M metagenome (GOLD analysis project Ga0163216, IMG submission 167610) | Saline lake microbial communities from Ace Lake in Antarctica - Synechococcus sp. Ace-P (Illumina Assembly) | ecosystem: Environmental > Aquatic > Non-marine Saline and Alkaline > Saline ... | reverse complement strand
ATGTGTTAGGCCTGCCGCTAGCGTTCATCCTGAGCCAGGATCAAACTCTTCATCGTTGATTCTTATATAACTTCGATCAACCATCCAAGACATGTTTCCTAGCCCGTTCTTTCGATTTCTTTTCTGCACCATCCCCCCGTTTCCAGGAAAATGGCGCGCTGTCTTTACAATATATCAATGAACTTCTTACTCTTTTTCTACTATCGCTCTTTCTCTAAGCGGGTGCAAATGTAGAATACTTTTTCGGCTTACACAACACCTTTTTCGAATTATTTTTAAAAGAATTTTCAAACTCCCTATAACATCCTGATTTACAGCTGAAATATTTAAATATTTTTTTTGCTTTTATTGACATCTGAAGACTACAAAACAGCGTACCTGCAAAAAGTACTAATTAAACTAGGAGAAGAAATTCCAAACCAACCCAAATCGTATCACAAAATCCCTGTACGGATAATTTGGGGCCGAATAAAAATTGTTATCACTAAAGGAAGAATTAAAGTGTTCCGCCTTAAAGAATATCCTTGTCTGTTGTACTCTGGCATTTATAAAGATGTCCAACATGGGAAAGCCCCCCAATTCTTCCTGGCCTTGGGAATAGAACTCCCCTAATACCGGATTATAGGCATCCGCACTATAAGACGTAAAATACTTTAAGGTAACCCCTGTTTGCAAGTACATGGCTTTTTTAAATACAAAACTGGAAAAATACAAGGTATTTCTAGTCACTATCTCTGGCACATTAAGCACCTCATTAGGCTGGGAAACATTCTGATACATTACTGTATTGTTAAGTGCAAATCCCTTCCACTTAAACTCCTTGCCATATTTTACTTTTATAATATTAATAGCACCACTCTCCTGGAACGGCTTAATAAATGCCTGCTCCCCACCTTCAATCACCGTTTCTAAAGGATCGGAAGCGAAATAGGTGTAATTGTCCAAAGAAGTATATTTAGCCATTAGATTCCCAAATAGATTTGACTCCAAATCAAATTGAAAACCATTATTATTTAGTTTTTTAAAATCCTCCGTATGCTGCCAGTTGTAATTAGCGTAGTCACTTTGGTATAAAAGAAAATTAAAATTAGGCATGCGTGATGAAGAGTGTATGGAAAATTTAAGTTTGTTATTCTTATTAATATCATAACTGGCAAAGGCATCCAATAAATTCCCTGACAAGTCTCCTGATATATTGGCCTGCGCAGAACCATTCAACTGAAAACCTCCTATTTTCTTTACATATTTAGCCCCAGCAGAGATTTCATCGCCCTTTAACTGACTCTGTATTAGCTGTGTAGGAGTCTGTAAAACGGAATTGAAAAAATAATTGTACTGATAATGATTAATATGCCCTGTTAAGGCTCCCAAGGTTTTATTGGAGAATTGGGCATAGACCTTATTATAAGTCGTTTTTAAGCTAGCCTTATCGCCAATGCTAGTGCCATAACCATCCCCAAAATAATCGTTCTGAGCGGATTGTTTATATTGATAGAATTTGGTCTCATAACTAAATTCATGTCCAAGTGCCAATGAAGTTGTCCTGGTCTTTGCCGAATCCCTTTTTTTACCAAATAAAGTATATTGATGATCCAAATAATACCTCTTCCCCAATAGCCGATTAGTAGCATCGGAAAAAAGGACATCCAATCTGGACCGGTCCTTAAATTCAGAATCTCCAGATTCAAATTGCAATTCCTTATTGGAAAGTCCGCCATTTTCCTCTGTAGCAGAATTTTGGGCAGCCATATGTGTTCTTAAATTATAGCGCCCATCATTAGATTCATAGTTGGCCGTCATTTTAAAATTTCCTGATTCGGCTTCACTATATTGATATTTACCCATGGATCTAAAACCTTTATATGCTATTGAAAAATTTAGCCTTGGCGAGGTATTAAAAGCCAACAAAGCATCCAAAAGTTGCCCTCTCTCAAAAGTGGTCTTAAACATTAGATCGCTCATTGGGGTAGCTACGTTGTAGTAATCAACATCCCTCTTCTCCATATAGTTAAAATGCTTCGCAGTGGCACCCATACTTGGATAGGTGTCCTTTAAATCAAAATTAACTCCCAATTTATTATAGGGCTGCCCCACATTGGCAAAAGGCATCAATTCAAAATCGTCCCTTCTTAGAAAATTGTTCCTAAACTCCTTCTGAATGGAAATAGTGGTATCCAAAAATGTGGTATCCCTCTCATAGCTAATAATCTTGTAATCCTTTATGGTAATTTCCTGCCCCTGTCCTCCCCCATTTTTTTTTGGTGGAAGATTTCCAATTTTACGATCCATAGCAGGATTACCCTCCTCTTTGGACGATGGGACTGAATCTTCTTGAGCCCTAACGGCCTGACTAAAAAACACTATTAAAAGTGCCAACAAATATCTCATTCTATAAACTTACGTCAACAAAGTTAATTTTTTTGTCCTTAATGAAATGTGAAAGTTTAAAAAACAGAAAAAACACCTTATCAACAGCCTTAAAAATCAACAATATACTATCTTAAATATACAGGAATAGCCAAGTACTTTTTATCCTAGCCGACCATAGCTCATTCCCATAAACAAAAAACCTGCAGGGGATACCTGCAGGTTCATAAAAATTTAAATCATATTCATTCTAGTTCAAATCCCAGAACAATTGGGTTTCTGCCGCATCACCACCAATGGCCGTGGAACCAGAACCATAATTGGCCCCGTTCAATGACTGTTCTATAATTGGATAGGTATATCTATTTGGAAAACCGGATACAGCATCAGTAGGAGTAGCCATAAGCGGATAATCCAACAATCTAATGGAGGTCCAAGCTTCCAATCCCCTATTGTAAAGGGCAATCCACTTTTGGGTCCCAATAACCTCTTTCCAAGGCGTGGTAGCCGTACTTGCCAAAATAGCCAAGTCATAATCTACTGAAGGTTCAGCCAAATATGAAGTTGCTTCTCCTGCAGTACCTCCCCATGCAAGAATGGAGGCCGTAATAGCGGCATCATAATGGTCCTTTGCCGTCCCACCAACTTCAAACAACCTTGCCCTAGCTTCTGCCAATAAAAATTCTACCTCGGCATAATCTAGAATTATACCTGGAAAAGTAGCTTCCTCTATTTGGGAAGATACATGGGAATGGGAAGAATAATTAGCAGTGTTACCAATTTCCCCTCCTAAATATACCACCTGTTCCACTGAAGGATCTGCATCTACGTTGGAATCAAAATAATACTTCATCCTAGGATCAGTTCTGGTGACAGATCCAGGTACCACGGTACGATCATCATCTTCATCAATCGTCCCGTCCTCATTGGAATCTTCCAAGTACTCATAACTTCTTGGCTGCATAATATCAATAATGGTTATTGCTGCAACAAAATCCTTTCTTCCACTTAACACCAAATTATCATAAATAGGATTTGTATTAGGATCAGAACCCAAATAAGTGTAAGATGCATTATCCTCATTGCTTGTAAACACCCCTGTAGCAACTGCACTTTCAACAGTGCTTTTTGCAAAGGCCGCATCTTTATCGGATAAAAGAATGCCCATTCTTAATTTTAGCGAAGCCGCGAATTTTTTCCATTGTACCACGTCGCCACCATACATTCTATCTGCACTGCCAAAACTTTCATTGCTCTCGTCCAAGGCACTTATAGCGGCTGTCAAGCGACCGATCAAATCTTTATAGACCGTTTCGCCATCATCATATTTAGGCAGAAGATTGTCAATATCCAAAGCTTCTGCATAAGGTACATCTCCAAAGGTTTCCACCAAGATACTGTAAGCATAAACATTAAGAATCTCGATAATGGTCAGTTTATTCGGCTTCAAAACCTCCTGCTCCGAAGTAGAATAAGTTGTGGCTTCAATAACCTTCTTTGCCTCATCCAAATCCTTTAAAACATCCTTGTACAATACACTCCAATGCTTTTCAGGAATAGTCCTGGTAACCTGATCATAGTTACTTTCGTCCGTATAGGTGGTTTCCTGTAAATACTGGGCCCAAAGTTTAGTGTTGTTATTGTTTACATTCAAATCCACCACTTGGTCCACCAAGCTTTTCTGCGCGCCGGTAAACAAACTTTCACCTGGCACCGCCAATGGATCCTTGATGTTCTCGTTCAGACTTTCCAAATCACTGGAACAAGAAGCAAAAATCACGGCCGTAATTAATATTGCTAGTTTTTTCATTTTTATTTTTTTTTAGAATTGTAATTTAAGATTGAAACCAAAGTCCCTTGTAGTCGGCAATGAACCAACAGAATACCCTTGTAGGTTACCAGCAGACAAACCACCTTCAGGATCTTCATGTGGTATATTTTTGTCTATTATCCATAGGTTAGATCCAATAACGCTTAAACTAGCATTGGTCAAGAAAGTACCATCCAATAATTTGCTAGGCAAATTATATGTAAGTGCCACTTCACGCAATTTCACATAACTAGCATCATAGACAAATGCTTTGTCCGGCAAACCTCTTCTGTATCCAAAAGCACCAAACCTGTTGGCATTTATCCTAGCAGTGTTTGTTGCACCATCAGGATTTACACCTTCATTGATAAAACCACCACCGTCGGCCAAGGAATTCCTAACAGGATTACCCAAATCATTAATAAATACCGTCTCAGCATACAAACCGGTTGCACGACCATAATATTGATCTAAGGAAAAAATACTACCTCCTTGTTGTATGTCGATCAAAAAGCTGAAAGAAAGATTTTTGTAGTTGAATTTATTGGATATCCCCATTAACCAATCTGGGTTGGTGTCTCCGATAGTTTGATCTGAGGTAGATGTTTTTATAAATTGCCCGTCGGCTGGATCAACTACTCTCTGTCCATTAAGATACGTATAGTCCGTACCATATAATACCCCGTAGGGTTTTCCCACTTCGGCATTGAGGGTTACCCCACCTTGGAAATCTCCCAATTGCAAAGTCTCTATTCCATCTTCCAGAGACACTACCTCATTTTTATTCTTCGTCCAGTTCACCATGGCGGTCCAATTGAAGTTATCCGTTCTAACCGGATTCCCAGAAATGGAAAGCTCCACCCCCTTGTTTTCAATTTCACCTGCATTAAGTATCTTTTCTTCAAAACCAGTAGCTCTGGAAACAGGGACCCCAAAAATCTGATCAATGGAATTTGTTTTGTAGTACGCCAAATCAAAACTTAACCTATTGCGCAAAAATTTCATTTCCAATCCAACCTCAAAACTCTCGGTTTTCTCAGGTTTTAAATTAGGATTCTTTTTTTGATTGTCTACAGAAGTACTAGGTGCTCCTGGTGGAATGTTCACATTATAAGTATCGTATAGAAAATCGAAAGGGGCACTATTACCTACTTCCGCATAATTGGCTCTTAGTTTACCAAAGGTGAGGAAATCTGCGTTCAAAAGATTGGTAAAAACAAAACTCGTGGCTATGGAAGGATAATAAAAACTACTATTGTCCTCTGGCAATGTAGAAGAGTGATCCCTTCTTATGGTTGCATCCACAAAAAGTATGCTTTTATACCCCAAAGAAGCACTTGCATAAATACCATCTACACCTATTTTTTCGGCTCTTTCAACAGGAAGAGCAAGTGGACCGGTACTGTTTTGCAAAGAGTATAGTCTAGGTACACTCAACCCACCGCTTGTAGCAGAATAAATGGATTGAAAATCGCTTCTTCGAATGTTGGTGCCAATAATTCCCTTTAAATTCAGGTCCTCTGAAAGATCTGTTTGAAAATTAAACATGAAATCGTAATTGGTCTCCGTAACATCCAGATTTCTTCTACCGTATCCAGAATCCACATTTCCTCTGTTTCCTGCACTATCAGGAATACCAAAGCTAGTTGGTACACTCCCATTGGCCCTTCTCTCCTCTTGTATCTCGGTGTAGGTGTCGGTTGCCGCCCTTGCGGTAAAGTTTAACCAGTCCGTGAATTTGTAATCCAATGATACATTACCTATAAAACGATTCCTTCCATCGTTTTGGTAATTCTCATAACGGGACCAATATGGATTATCCCAAAAAATTGGTGCCGAACCAGCATCGCTGGTCGCTGGGTTCCAAGTAACATTTCTTTTGGTATCAAAATAAATATCCTTTTGTTGTTTAAGATCTACGTTGGTCTGCCACCATTGCTTAAAATTACTTATTTGGTTATCGTTATAACCTGTAGAATTACGGCCATGTGCTCTAGTATTGATATAATTTGCATATCCGGTAACGGTCAATCGTTCCGTCAATTTAAAAACACCGCTCATAGAAAAATTATGCTTTTTTATGGAACTATTCGGCATTATACCGCTCTGATCAAATTGGGTATAGTTTAACCTAAATGAACCATCATCTTCATAAGCTCTTGAAAATGAAACCGAATTGGTTGTTGTAACAGGCGTTTCAAAAAATGTTATTGGCCCATTTTTGGCATTTACCCAAGGGGTAGCCGTTCTGTAATTTGGAGAATCAGGATCAAAAGAATCCCACTGATATACTAATAAGTTTGGATCGAAAGGTGCTCCATAAGAACCATCTTCGGTATACACCGCTACTTGATCGTCATTTCCATCGCCGGTAATATCTTCTTCGTACCAGTATCCGCCTGGACCGTCATAATAAGCCCCGTAACCAGCACCGTATTGGTCTTGGTACTTAGCAAAAGTGCTTTTATCTATGGAACCTATAGTGATTCCCGAATTAACGGTAACCCCAATTCCCGGGGTATCCTTTCCTTTTTTAGTGGTGATCATAATGACCCCGTTGGCAGCCCTTGAACCATATAGTGCAGAAGCTGCAGCTCCTTTTAAAACGTTAACCGACTCAATATCATCAGGGTTTATATCGGAAGCGGTATTACCATAATCATAGTAGTTACCACTGGCCTCGCCTTGATACTTGGAATTGGTGTTTGTATTGTTTACAGGAACACCATCTATTACGAACAGCGCCTGATTACTTCCTGTCAAGGAGGCATTTCCTCTAATTACCACATTGGTAGAACCTCCTAGGTTGTTGTTCTTCTTAATCTGTATACCAGAAGCTTTTCCTGAAAGGGCATTAACAAAGTTGCCGCTCTTAACGGTATTCAAATCCTCTCCCTGAACTTCCTGCGTAGAATATCCCAAAGATTTTTTATCTCTTGAAATACCCAGAGCAGTTACTACTACTTCCTCCAGTGCTTGTGCATCCTCTTCCATAACAACATCGATCGTGGCCGATGCGCCAATTATCTTTGAAACACTCATTTGTCCAATATAACTGAACAATAAAGTTTGCCCTTCACTACCTTGAATGGTGTAATTACCATCAAAATCGGTCTGTGTTCCATTGGTGGTCCCTTCGACCACAATGTTCACTCCAGGTAATACTAGACCCATTTGATCGGTCACTGTACCGGAGATAGTTTTTTCCTGTGCGTAGGAAAAACTCATAAATAACCCCATGATAGGAGCTAAAATCCAAGTTAGTTTTGATTTCATTTACTTTTTTTTAAGAATTAGTCAACCACAAACTTGTAAAAAAAATGTTAATAAACCTAAATATTTTAACAATAGAGCCTTCATTTGTTAAAATAAGTGCATATAATTATCATTATGTTAAAAATTTTACAATTTATCGGAGATTAAATTGTCGTAATTGTGTTTTTTTGTTACAATTCTCATTGAATTATTCCTGTCTACGGTACAATATGTCATTTTTGACATGTTTTTAACATCAATTCTATACGTCTTAACGATATTTAACTTTTAAAAAATTCTAATTTTAATTTTTTTCCAGAGAAATAGTACCAGATTCCCATTTTATCCCCATTTTCAAATACCCTATATTTTATAAATGAGGTCTTTAGGTAAATTTGGTTGAATTGGATGCTATTCCCCTTATATAATTTTTATATTTGACATCGATGGAGTTAGGCAAAAATAATTGCAGCTAAGATTCGTGCTTATAGGGTTTAACCTTCAATTTTCCTTACCATTTCATAGAAAGAGAAAATCCATAGATGTTAAAATCCAATTACAAATATCTGTTAGAAGCTGGAACCGATGAAGCGGGTCGGGGTTGTTTGGCAGGACCAGTTACGGCCGCAGCCGTAATCTTGCCAAAAGGTTTTGTAAACGACACCCTTAATGATTCAAAAGTTTTAACTCCTTTGAAACGTGATCTCCTTAGACCACTAATAGAAACCAACGCCATGACCTTTGGTGTTGCCCATGTTTTTCCTGATGAAATTGACAAAATAAACATTTTGAATGCTTCCTTTTTGGCCATGCATAAAGCCCTAGACCAATTGACTACAACTCCAAAGTTTATTATTGTGGACGGCAATAGGTTTAATCCGTACCAAAACATTCCCCACTGTTGCATTGTTAAAGGAGATGGCAAATACCTCAGCATCGCAGCAGCTTCAATTCTTGCCAAAACTTACAGGGATGCCTATATGGAAAAAATCCATGTGGAATACCCTATGTACAATTGGAAAAAAAATAAAGGTTACCCTACCAAGGAACATAGGGAAGCTATCAGAAAATACGGTATAACAAAATACCACCGAAAAACTTTTAGGCAATTACCAGATCCATTAAAAGTGGATGTTTAAAAAACTTAAATTTGTTCAAAGCTTTATTTATGAAATTCAAATTAATTGCTGTACTTTTTTTACTCACTATCGGATGTACAGACCAAAGCACAAAAACATCATCACTACTCCACTACGTTCCTCAGAATAGTGCAATTATCATAAAAATAAACGACAAACCATCCTTTTCCAGTGAGCTGGAAAATAGCGACCTCCTAAAGTCATTATCCGCTACAACCATCTACAGCTCCGCAGTAGATAAACTAAAGTCGCTCAAATACCTTCAACCGAATGGAGAAAGTATATTGGCCTTCGTGGAATTGGGCAAGGAAAGCTATGAGTTGCTATTCATAACACAAAAAATAGAAGATATTTTTCAAATTAAAGATGTAAAAAATAAAGTTGTTGAAAATATTAGCTACGAAGGGAAAAACTATGAGAAGTACGTTGTGGAAGGCACCGTTTTCTTTTCTACCGTAATGAATGACAAAATAATAGTGAGTTCTGCACAAATGTTGATTGAAAACATACTTCGCAACGAAAAGGACCTTGCCATAGACGAATCATTAAATAAACTATATCAGATCGCCAATAACCAGAGTAGTGCCAATATTTTCATCAATACCAATAAAAGTAACCCCTTACTAGCCCACATCTTGGCAGATGGACACAGGGCGGACCTTGCCAAATTCACGGATTGGATATCACTTGATTTTAACACCAATAAGGACCACATAAAATTGAATGGCATTAGCATGGCCAATGATTCCATTATAAATTATAGTAATCTATTTAAGGATAGTCATGCCCTAATTCCAAGGACACCCAATCTTGCCCCTATAACTGCCGATGCCATAATGGCCTTTACCTTTGACAATTACGAAAAATTTGCCCTGAATCAAAAAAAATATTTGGACCGTTCTATAGTTATTGACACCACCTTTAAAGCAGTGGAAGAAATTGGGTTTGTATACCTGAACAAAGAAAAAGCGGCTATACTCCACACCTACGGTTCTGAGACTATCCTGAACTATCTAGATCAATTGGAAAAGGCATCTGAAGAATATCAGGGCAATGAAATTGTTGAACTTTCCAAAACCGACTTCTTAAATCATTATTTCAACCCCTTGATAAAGGATTTCAAGGCAAAATATTACACCATCATAGAAAACGCGTTTGTATTCTCTTCCACATCGGAGCAATTAAAGACCATCATTGGCAATTATAAAAATGCCTCTACATTCGAAAAATCTTCGGTTTATAAAACGGCAAAAGAACAATTGGCAGACGAATCTTCCATGCTTTTTGTATCCAATGCTGATGGCATTGAATATTTTCTGGATAACTATATTACCAAAGAAATTACTAAAAACATCGAAATAAAAGAGCTTTCCGAATATTCCTTTGCAGCCCAAATGGTCTCTGATGATAATTTTCATCATACCAATATACTTTTTCAAAAAATAGCCCACGAAACCAATTTAAACAAGACTATTCCCTATTTCACCCTACAACTGGACACTGAAATAGTTACGCCTCCTCAATTTGTAAAAAACCATAGAACCAATAAAGAGGAAATTATAGTTCAGGACCAGGACAACAACTTATATTTAATTTCTACCGATGGTAAGGTAATTTGGAAAAAACAATTAAAAGGGAAGATTCAGGGCCGGGTAGAACAGGTAGATCTCTACAAAAACGGAAGATTACAATTGGCATTTACTACTGATAATGAGTTTTTGATCGTTGATAGGAATGGAAAGGACGTACCTCCCTTTACCTTCACCTATGAAGGAGGAAATCTGAACCCTTTAGCTGTATTCGATTATGACCGTAAAAAGGATTACCGCTTTCTAGTAACCCAAGGAACAAAAGTGTTCATGTATAACAGTTTGGGACAAATCGTGAAGGGCTTTAAATATACCAAGGCAGAGAACCCAATTTTAGGTACACCTAAACATTTTAGGGTAGGCAAAAAGGATTATTTGGTGATGAAACTGGAAGGCGGAACATTAAAAATTTTATCCAGGACAGGTGATTCCCGTATTAATGTAAAAGACAAAATAAATTTTTCCGATAACGAGATACTTCTACATAAGAACAAATTTACGGCAACCAACACTAAAGGAAATCTTTTCCAAATTGACGAAAAAGGTAAAACTACTTCAGCCAATCTTAATTTGCTTCCGGACCATGGCATGGATGCCACTAGCAATACCTTAGCCATAATGAACGACAATATCCTTACAATACGCAGCAAAAAAGTGGAATTGGACCTTGGGGTCTATTCAAAACCAAGGATATTTTATTTAAATGACAAAATTTATATCAGCGTCACAGATATACAGAATCAAAAAATTTATCTTTTTGACAGTCAGGCCGAACCTATTTCCAACTTTCCCGTTCCTGGAAATTCCATTATCGATTTAATCGATATGGACAATGACCATAAATTAGAATTAGTTGCGAAAGACCAGGACAATTCGATCATCGTTTATAAGATAAACTGAGAAAATATAAGAGCTTAAAATTTCAATAACTAAAGTTTAGTTACATATTTTTCTTAATATTTATCAAGAAAAATAGCACCTTTATACAAGACTAATCCTAGGTTGTTAGACAATCTCATGCCTAGTTGCCACCCTTCCGTTACCATCTAAATTACTTCAAATGTTAACCATAGGTCTTATAGCACTATTAATACATAAAAACGAGCAAAATATACACCTATCTGGCCAACAGCCTAAAATTTTATTAATTTTAGTTAATTTATTGACCTATAACTACTTATAGCCAATACATAGAGAGAACACTAAAATTAAGGAATATGAGCACTCACAAAATTTTCCTACGAATAATTTTATCATTTACAATGCTTTTCTTTCTTTCTAGTGGGCTTCATGGGCAAATTTTGAAAAAGCTCGGTAAAAGAGCCCAGAGGGCAGCTGAGCGAACCGTTGAAAATAGGGTAGATAGGGAAACCACTAAGAAAACAGACGCGGCTTTGGACAGTATCTTGGAACCTGGTTCCAAGAAATCACCTTCCGACCCACATATAGAAAATCCGTTACCTCCTGCGGGTAATGACAATCCAGGAAATTCAAACGAAAACAGCGGCAGTGCCAACACTGATGCCCTGGGTAGTACAAAAACAATTGAGGTCTATAGCAAATTTGATTTTGTTCCAGGCGATAAGCTCATATTTTATGATGATTTCTCCAACGATTTCATGGGCGACTTCCCCTCCAAATGGAACACCAATGGTGGTGGAGAAGTTGTATCCGTGAATGGATCGGATGAAAAGTGGCTGGAATTAATATCCGGTTACAACATATATTTTATTCCCGATACACCTAATCTACCTGAGGACTACACCATTGAATTTGATGTAATGGCCCTAGGATTGGACAATAAGACGTCTTCAACCGCATTTCTTAGAGTAGCTTTAAGTGATGACGACAAATTTAAAGACGGTGCCAATTTTGTACATGCCCATATCCCCTTTTGCCAATACTCCCCTATAGGCATCACCATGGCCAATCACATTAATAACAAAAGAGAAATATACAGTGTTGTCAAGGCAGATCTGAGGGAAGAGATTTTAGATACACCCCATATTTCCATTGCAGTGAACAAACAGCGTTTTCGATTATGGGTCAACGAAGAAAAACATATCGATATCCCCAGGATGGTACCCCAAGGAGCCGTATTGAAAACTTTAAAATTTCATATGAACAATTTTAAGGATGGAAAGGAACGTGTGTTCATCAGCAACCTTAAAGTAGCCGAAGGTGGTTTGGACTTACGACGTAAGCTGATTTCTGAAGGGGAAGTCTCTACTAATGGAATCCTATTCGATTCCGGTTTGGCCAACATCCAACCTCAATCCATGGGAATCATACGGCAAATTTCCCAAGTTTTACAGGAGGAAAACGGAATGAACCTAATAATAACTGGACATACCGACGCCGATGGATCGGGTGATGCCAATTTAAGTTTGTCCCAAAAACGAGCTGCTGCGGTGAAACATGCCCTGGTAAATGTTTATGGTATTTCAGACAGCCGTTTGCAAACCCAAGGCAAGGGTGAAAGCGAACCCATAGGCGACAATAATACTCCAGACGGCAAAGCCCAGAACAGGCGTGTCGTTTTCAAAAAAATATAACATTAAAATTTATCCATCTAAAATAAAAAAACATGAGAACACTTACCTTAATTTATAGCTTTTTCCTTGTAACCTCAGCAACTTTCTCACAGGATTGTAGTAAATACTTTCCTATGGACGAGGGTACTAAATTCCAAATTACCAATTATGACAAGAAGGATAAAGTATCTGGAGTAATGGATTATGTAGTAAAGGAGTTTAGTGGCAATACTGCTACCTTGTTCTACGAAATGCACGACGATAAAGGCAAAATGATTTTGAGTTCGGAATATGGAGTCACTTGCACGAATGACGGTATTAAAGTGGATTTCAGCTCCATGATGTCGCCCGAGTTATTGGGACAATACGAAGATATGGAGGTAGAAATGAGCGGTACGGATCTTTTATACCCCAATAATCTAAGTACCGGACAATCATTACCCGATGCAGATGTATTAATGACAGTAAAAATGCCACCATTGAACATGAAAATGAACATGAATTTTTTTAATAGAAAAGTGGAAGGTAAGGAATCTGTGACCACTCCGGCCGGCACTTTCGATTGCTATGTCATCAGCTATGACAGTGAAGCTAAAATGGGCGTTAAAATGACCACCAGTTCTAAATTATGGCTTTCGGAAGGATTTGGCATGATCCAACAGGAAACTTATAATAAAAAAGGCAATCTCATGGGGAAAAGCTTACTTACCTCATTTGAAAAATGATGGAATGACCCAAGAATCAAAAAGAACATAATAAAAGAGTCTTCAATTATTCTTTTGTTTTAGAGGTATTAATGCTTTGCCCGCACAGGCCTATTGGGAAAGGTATATAACTATAACCCAACGGTCCGTATTATTGAGAATGCGATTAGCATACTATTAAATTATTCGGGAGCAAGTTGCTCCCTCAACCTCAAAGAATATGGGCTATTTCACATATGGTTCTAATGACAATAGAACCATAGAGAATTACTTGAAAGAGAAACTGGACAGTGTCCTAAAAAGGAATAGTCCCCCAACCAATATTAGGAGTATGGGCCATTTTGACTTTACATGATTCCCTGAATAAATAGAATAATGCTTAGAACCTTAAAAGAATAAGTCAATTACCTCAGGGCAAGCTCATGAGGCATCGAAAGAAAACTATTTATAATATTTCGACGCCCGCCTGCCCGTTCCGTTCAGGCGGGCAACCGTCGGAGCATTCAAATCTCACTTGGGGAGTAAGCGTTTATCCTTTTTAGACTAAGATCATTAATGGACAACTATAAATAAAAATTTAAAAAACAACAGCAATGAAAGCGCTAAAAACATTTGTCTTAATTGCCTGCATAGGCATCTTTACTTTCACTCAGGCACAAACCGACCCCAAACCAACATCTGAAGTCTCCAATAATTTTCTAGATCTACAGGCCAGTACCTTTGGCAACATCCTTGGCGATTCGCTAACAGGTAGCAACGGCAAGGTCACCGATTATCTTGATTTTGTAAATAAGAGCGATATACCAGAGGCCGATAAACAGAATTTACGGGACACCTACCACCGTTATTCCCAAGCTTTGGATGCCAAGGGCAAGGATTCCTTGAAAGCTGCCATGACACAACAGCTTCTATCAAAAAAGTATAATGACAGTATTAAATAGTATAAAATATAGGGAATATTAAATAATACCCATCCAGAAATTTAAACAGAAAGTGCAAGGTGAGGCGGAAGAAAAATCCGTAGTTGAAGATAATACCAATAAAAATAGAGCCAAAAAAAAAGAAAATTAGAAATTTTGGTTAATCATAATAGGAGATTACACTAACTTCCATAAGGTGTTTCCAAATTCGTAGAGTAAATCTGACCTATGCCTGGATTCTTTCTTTTACGATTTCTGCCTCAAAAAGCGTTTCAAAATGCTTCAATAGTCTCGGCTTCACCTCGGCCATGTCCACTTCCTTTTTGCCGAGTTCCACATTTAAAGATGTAACAGCTTTGCCTTTGATACCACAGGGAATCATCAGATCAAAATAACCCAGATCGGCATTCACGTTCAGGGCAAAACCGTGCATGGTTACCCATCTGCTGGCACGTACTCCCATGGCACATATTTTTCGGGCAAACGGTGTGCCTACATCCAGCCAAACTCCGGTTTCCCCTTTGGATCGCTCTGCCTTAAGACCATAGTCCGCCAAGGTCAGAATAACCATCTCTTCCAAAAACCTCAGGTATTTATGAATATCGGTAAAAAAATTATCGAGATCTAAAATAGGATAACCAACGATCTGTCCCGGACCATGATAGGTAATATCTCCACCGCGATTTATCTTATAGAATTTTGCGCCTTTTTCGGTAAGTACATTTTCATCTACCAACAAATTATCCATATCACCACTTTTACCCAAAGTGTACACATGGGGATGCTCTACAAATAAAAAATGATTGGGCGTTTCCAAATGGGAACCTCCCCTCCTGTTCTTTATTTTTAGGTCAATAATAGATTTGAACAATTGCTCTTGGTAATCCCAAGTTTCCTTGTAATCTTTAAGTCCCAAATCTTCTAAGAGAATACGTTTGTTCATGTTGCAAAGATACAAACTCCGTCCATAAACCAAACCTCGAAACCTTAGTTTGGATTGTTAAGTATAATCAATGCGGCGATTACACCGGGTACCCATCCACAAAGAGTAAGCAAGAATACAATAATAAAAGAACCGCACCCCTTTCCAATAACGGCCAAGGGTGGGAAAATAATGGCCAATACGACCCTTAAACAACCCATTTTTTCGATTTTTGATTGATACTGCCCTATGACGGGACAGGTATATTTAATTGATGTACTAATAAGATTCAGAAACAGCCATTTTGTTACAGGAAAATGGAAATAATTAGTGCACCCTCTTTTGAAAACTATCAATTCTAATTTTTGGATTGATAGATTAACGCAGAGTGCCTATATTTGCAGCCTCAATTTATAAGAATATGCAGCTTTCGGAACAAGAAGTAATTAGAAGGGAAAAACTTGGCAAGTTACGGGAAATGGGCATCGACCCTTACCCTGCGGCTCTTTACCCAGTTGATAGCACATCCAAGACCACTAAGGAAAATTATGAAGAAGGAAAAAAAGTGATCCTATCCGGAAGACTTATGTCCAGAAGGATCCAAGGCAAGGCTTCCTTTGCTGAACTGCAAGATAGTGAAGGCCGCATACAGGTTTATTTTAATAGAGACGAAATTTGTACAGGGGAAGATAAAACCTTGTACAACGATGTTTATAAGAAATTGCTGGATATTGGGGATATCATTGGAATAGAAGGGGAGCTTTTTACCACTCAGGTAGGTGAGAAAACCGTAATGGTAAGGAATTTTACCTTGCTGAGTAAATCCTTGCGACCATTGCCGCTGCCAAAGGTTGATTCCGAAGGTAAGGTTTTCGATGAATTTAACGACCCGGAGATGCGTTATCGTCAGCGCTACGTAGATTTGGTAGTAAATCCAAGTGTCAAGAAAAATTTTATAAAGCGAACAAAGATTACCAATAGTATGCGTCAGTTTTTTAATGATGCTGGCTATTTGGAGGTTGAGACCCCTATTTTACAACCTATTCCTGGTGGTGCCGCCGCACGTCCGTTTATGACGCACCACAACGCACTTAACATTCCTTTGTACTTAAGAGTAGCCAATGAGCTATATTTAAAGAGATTGATTGTAGGTGGCTTTGATGCCGTTTACGAATTTGCAAAAGATTTTAGGAACGAAGGCATGGATCGTACCCATAATCCAGAGTTTACAGTGATGGAACTTTATGTAGCCTACAAGGATTACAATTGGATGATGGACATGACCGAAAAACTTTTGGAAAAGGTGGCCGTAGATTCCAATGGCACTTCAAAAGTTACAGTGGGCAAAAATGAAATAGAATTTAAAGCACCTTACCCCAGAGTCCCCATTTTGGAAGCAATAAAAATCCATACCGGTTTTGATGTTGCCGGAATGAATGAAGTGGAACTTAGGGAAGTTGCAAAAAAACTACATATTGAGGCCGACGATAGCATGGGGGTTGGGAAACTTATCGATGAAATATTCGGTGAAAAATGCGAACATCATTACGTACAACCCACCTTTATAATAGATTACCCTAAGGAAATGAGTCCGCTTACCAAAGAACATCGAAGCAATCCTGCATTAACGGAACGTTTTGAGCTAATGGTAAACGGGAAGGAATTGGCCAATGCCTATTCCGAGTTGAACGATCCCATTGATCAGCGCGAAAGGTTCGAGGACCAACTTCAACTTTCAGAAAAAGGGGATGACGAGGCCATGTTTATTGACCAGGATTTCCTAAGGGCTTTGGAATACGGAATGCCTCCAACCAGTGGTATTGGCATCGGTATTGATCGTTTGGTAATGCTTATGACCAACAATGCTTCTATACAGGAGGTACTTTTCTTCCCTCAAATGAGGCCCGAAAAGAAACAAGTAGAATTAAACGATGAAGAGAAGGCATTATATAAATTTCTGACTCAATATGGAGACTATAGAGACTTCTATCTTAGTGAAGCCAAAGAACACTCTAAACTAACCAATAAAAAATGGGATTCCGTCACTAAATCATTGAAATCTAAAGGAATACTAAATATTAGAAAATCAAACGATGATTTACTGATAAATGCTTTAAAGAATTAAACAGAAGCTATAATAGAAATTTAAAAAAAAGGGAACTTAAATTGAGTTCCCTTTTTTTTTCAAAATATAGCAACTCACAATTCCACATTTAAAGGACTAACATCCTTTTAAGATACAAATTCGAATCTATATCATTTAATATGACAATATTCGAATAACCAGCATTCTTTGACAATATTGACATCATCAATATAAATAAATGCGATAGAAAAACTATTCGGACTATTAAACTTGAACTTCGAAAAACGGACAATCGCATTGACTACAACAATTATAAAGCACACGAACTGGATGCATATCGAAGGGAACTCGACCGAAGCAATTGGAAAGATAAATCCATTTTATTATTAAATTCATTATCTTCAAATCATGTCTTAGATTGGCTAAATGGAATACGTTTTACCCTAGGTGCTGGTTTAATATTTTACATTGTATATTTTATAAGCGAAAATTATACAAAAGAATTTTCCCTGACTTTGGATTCAATAAACTATTTCATTACTAACTACCTTAAGTTTTTAGTTCCAACATATTTGTCTCCCTTCGAAAATGGAATGAGCAAATGGTTTCAAATCACAATATTTCTTTTTGGAAAAAATTTTATTTTATATGGTATTTTCCAAAGTATCCAATCTTTTAGGAAATTTTAACTTTAAAAATAAGTTGCCCATTTCTATTCCACTTAAGATCGCTCCTTCTATTAAGTAAATTTTGGGTTGACAATACCTTAGCAATTTCATACTTTTATAGGGATATTGATCTAATATAAATTAAATTTAAGCTGAATATTATGTACTATTGACAGAAAATATCCTAAAATGACTGGTATTTGAACGCGAATGGGGTTTATTTCCCATATAATTGCTGAAAATATCACCGTATTGTTATACTAAAATGTTGCATTTTGGATGTCCCAGATATAAGTATCGTAAAACGAATTGATTATTGGGGAACTAATGCTAACATTCACAAGCCTGTAAGGTGAAAAAGTATTGACAATTGGGTTAAAGTTGGTTGCTCATAATTTTATTAGGCGGTATTATTATTCTTTTTGAATCAATTAAATTAACTGCTTTATATTGCTTTACCCTGGGTTAGCACTAATGCCAAGAATTCAAAACAATTATTATTGAACAAACACTTAAAAATAATAGCGTGAAAAAGAAAGTATCATATGGCCTTTTATTTATCGGTATCATTATACTTATAATTTCCGTTTGGAACATTCTTAAACCTTCGGATGAGGTAGATTATAGTGAGGATATAAAACCGATCCTGAACAAAAACTGTATTACTTGTCACGGAGGGGTTAAAAAAAGTGGTGGTTTTAGTCTTTTGTTCCAGGAAGAAGCCTATGCCAATACTGAATCTGGAGTTCCTGCCATAATTCCAGGTAACGCGGCCAAAAGCCCTTTTATTCAGAGGTTAAAGGAAGATGACCCGGAATTGCGCATGCCCTATAAAAAATCAAAACTTTCAAAAGAGGATATAGAACTATTGACCAAATGGGTAGATCAAGGCGCCAAATGGGGCAAGCATTGGGCCTATACCTTACCGGAAAAAGTAGAAATTCCGGAAGCAACGCAATCTGCTGGTATCTCTTCCAGTGATTCGGAAGGGTTTATTAAAAACGAAATTGACCACTTTATTTTAAGAACCCTTGAAAATAATGATTTGGAACCGAGTCCAGCTGCGGAACCTAACGTCATAGCGAGAAGGCTTGCCATGGATATTGGCGGACTTCCTCCAGACGAAGCCTTATTTACTGATTTTACCTCTGGAAAAATCACCTATGAAAATATGGTGGATGAACTGTTGTCAGGAGATGCATATGGTGAGAAGTGGGCCAGCTGGTGGTTGGATCAAGCCCGCTATGCTGACACCAAGGGGTACGAAAAAGATATGGGAAGGTCTATGTGGCAATATCGTGATTGGGTAATTAGGGCTCTAAACAACGATATGCCCTATGACCAATTTACTATTGAGCAATTGGCAGGCGACCTGTTACCCAACCCTTCTACAGATCAACTTATCGCGACTGCCTTCCATAGAAACACCATGAACAACGATGAAGGCGGAACAGATGATGAGGAATTTAGGGTTGCTTCCCTAATTGATAGGGTGAACACTACCTTTGAGGTATGGCAAAGCACCACAATCGGCTGCGTTCAATGCCATAGCCATACCTATGATCCCTTTAAAAACAGGGAATACTACAATTTAATGGCGTTTTTTAACAATACCAGGGACGAGGACACTTCAGAAGATGAGCCAAATTTAAAATTTTACAACGAGGAGCAACAAAAGAAAGTCGCTGGGATTTATGAATGGATCGCTAAACATGAGAACAAGGAAGTTGCAGAAGTTTATAACAATTTTCTACAATATTCAGAACCTATTTACCATGCCCACTCGGCCAAGAATTACACCAATGGCAATTTAGCGGATACCAAATGGCTTGCGTTACGGGACAATGGCTCCTGTTACCTCGATGAGGTATATACCCAAGGTGCAGCCTTTATATATCTAAAATATTCCTCTGGAATAGATGGAACCAAAGTAACCATAAGACGCGATAATGTGGAAGGGGAAATTTTGGCCCAATTCACAACCAACAAAACAAACGGAAGGGTTATCCAAAAGTTCCCATTCAAAAAAAGTAATGAAAAATTAAACCTATACATAGAGGCCAATAACGACAAGGTCTCCTCCAAAAGTCCTACCAGTTACATTTCGTGGTTTGCTTTTCTTCCTGAAATAAAATCTGAAAATAACACTGGCTATTCCGAAATGGATGTGGAGTTTATGGAGTTGCTGAACACAGCTACCACTACATTACCTATTATTGTGGAAAATCCAGATTATCGAAAAAGAACCACTCAGGTTTTTGAAAGAGGCAATTGGCTTATGAAAACGGATAGCGTTGAACCCGCAACTCCCCAAAGCCTCAATGCATGGAACGATGCATGGCCAAAAAATAGGTTAGGGTTCTCCAAATGGATGGTAAGCAAAGAGAATCCACTAACGGCACGCACCTTGGTCAATAGGGTTTGGCAGCAAATTTATGGGCGGGGCATAGTAGCTTCACTGGAGGATATGGGTTCCCAATCCGATCCACCATCGCACCCGGAATTATTGGACTGGCTAGCATTAAGATTAATGAACGAACATAATTGGAGCATTAAAGCTTTGGTCAAAGACATTGTGATGTCCGGTACTTACAGGCAAAGTTCCAAGAACAATGCCAAATTATACAATTTAGATCCAGAAAATAGACTATATGCCCGCGGCCCAAGAGTACGCTTAGGTGCGGAACAAATACGCGATCAGGCCCTGGCCGTTTCGGGGCTATTGAGCACCAAAATGTACGGACCAAGTGTAATGCCCCCACAACCAGATGGTATTTGGCAAACGGTTTATAACGGTGGCAATTGGGTGGAAAGTCAAGGAGAGGACAAATACCGAAAAGCCCTTTACACCTATCTAAAAAGAACCAGTCCATATCCCTCTTTCCTGACTTTTGATGCAGGAAGCAGGGAAGTATCAACGGTACGCCGGACGATAACCAATACTCCATTACAAGCTTTGGTTACCCTTAACGACCCCGTATATCTGGAAACTGCCTATCATTTGGCCAAAATTATGGACCAGGGCAGCAATGTGGACACAAGCATACGACAGGGCTACAAGAAGGCGGTATTGGTAGACATTAGTGACGAGAAACTAAGCGCTTTAAAAGAATTATACAACATTTCCCTATCCGATTTCAAGGATACACCGAAAAGCATAAAGGAATTCATTCCATATGAACCCGATGCCAACGCCAATTTAGCGGCATTGACCGTAGTGGCCAATGCTATTATGAACTTGGATGAGTTTTTAACAAAATCATAGTTATGAACAGTTTAGACCGATTATTAAAAGAAAAGTTACAGCGGGAAATTCAAGCAAAGACCCGTCGGCATTTCATTAAAGATTGCGTTGCCGGTATGGGTGGTTTGGCCCTTGGCTCCTTCTTTATGTCCTGTAATTCCTTTCTTGGTAACAATGAAAAAGGAAAAATTGCCCTAACCGAAAGGGATATAAACCCTTTGGCTTCGATGGCACCCCCTTTCCCTGCCAAGGTAAAATCGGTTATTTACCTGCACATGGCCGGGGCACCATCACAACTCGAAATGTTCGATTATAAACCTACCCTTCAAAAACTGGACGGACAGGTCACCCCACAATCGATGTTAGAAGGAAAAAAATTCGCATTTATTAGGGGAACACCTAAGCTTTTGGGGCCTCAGGCGGAATTTAAGCAACATGGGGAATCGGGCAATTGGGTCTCTAACTTTTTGCCCCACTTTTCTAAGGTAGTAGATGAAGTTGCCTTTCTTAAGGCTGTAAACACCGACCAATTTAACCACGGCCCTGCCCAATTGTTCATGCATACTGGGAGCCCTAGATTGGGCAGACCAAGTATAGGGTCCTGGGTCACTTACGGCCTAGGTTCCGAAAATCAGAATTTACCAGGCTTTGTAGTACTCACCTCAGGCGGCAAAACACCGGATGCAGGAAAGAGTGTTTGGGGAAGTGGTTTTTTACCCTCAGTATACCAAGGGGTACAGTGCAGGTCCAAAGGAGATCCGGTGCTTTATATAGACGATCCCAAAGGCATTACCCGTAATCTTAAGAAAAGTACCATTGATGCCATAAACAGCATCAACAAGGAAGAATTTAATCAATATTCGGATCCCGAAATTTTAGCAAGGATCAACCAGTATGAAATGGCCTATCGCATGCAGACCGCGGTACCCGAGGTTATGAACATCAATAATGAACCTGAACATATCAAAGAAATGTACGGGGTGCAACCAGGAAAGGAATCTTTTGCCAACAACTGTCTTTTGGCTAGAAAACTCGTCGAGGATGGGGTACGTTTTGTACAATTGTTCGATTGGGGATGGGATAGCCATGGTACAGGTCATGATACAGCCGTAGACCTAGGGCTAAGAAATAAATGTTCAGAGATAGACAGACCCATGTCCGCGCTACTCTTGGATCTTAAACAAAGGGGGTTACTGGATGAGACCTTGGTGGTATGGGGAGGCGAGTTCGGCCGGACTCCAATGCAGGAAAACAGGGAAGGACAGGAAATGGCATATAAAGGTAGAGATCACCACGGCGACGCCTTTACTATGTGGATGGCCGGTGGCGGCATAAAAAAAGGTGCCAGTTGGGGGGTGACTGATGAGATAGGCTTTTCTGCCTTGGAAGGCCAAGTCTCCGTTCATGATGTACATGCCACCATGATGCACTTACTGGGATTTAATCACGAAAAATTTACTTATAATTTTCAAGGAAGACCCTTCCGCCTTACAGATGTTGAAGGACATGTAATAAACGAAATACTTGCCTAAAAACCAACCAGCCAAACCAATACAATGCAATGCAATTATTTATCATTCTTTCGGATTTTCATTATTCTCTTATGGACAACAAAAGGTCACGTTTTTTCAAACCGATTGGGGAAATAAATTGTCTTGGCATGCCCTCTTTAAGAAGGCCAAGACTTCTGGCCATGACGAACTCCTTAAAACAACGTCTAAATTTGAATAAATAGTTAATTAATGGAAGTTATTCAACAATTAATTGGGCGTTTACACCCCCTAGTAGTGCATTTACCTATTGGGTTTATTATCACTGGCCTATTACTGCAATGGTATGACAGAAAAAACCATGCATGGACCAAAATAATTGGTATAATATTTCAATGGGCATTTATTTCCGCAACCATAGCGTGCATTAGTGGCTATCTGCTATATTCAGGCGAGGGATACTCCTTTGATACGGTAAAATTTCATTTATGGTTGGGCATAACCACCGCCATATTTTCTTTGTTGATGTATTTGCGACTGGCTGCTCCTTTAAAATTGGAGTTCCTTATGCGGTTACCAGTAGTAATGTTCTCTTTCTCATTACTTTTTTTAATATCGTTTACCGGGCATCTTGGGGGGAATATCACCCATGGATCCGACTACCTTATTGAACCGCTGCCAAACAGCATTAAAACGCTATTGGGAGTTGGCCCAAAAGTATATGAAATGCCTACTATTGAGGAAGAAAATTGGGAAGAAGCCATACTCTATACAGACCTGGTACAGCCCATATTGAACAATAGGTGCGTAAGCTGCCATAATGCCAAAAAAGAAAAGGGCGAATTACAATTGGAGGAGGAGAATGGCATTCTTAAGGGAGGAGAGGACGGAGAGGTAATAGCACCAAGCGATCCGGAAAACAGTGCTCTCTATGCTAGATTAATATTGCCATTGGAGCATGAAGATCATATGCCACCTAAGGATAAGACCCAGCTCTCCAAGGAGGAGATAGAAATTATAAAAACCTGGATAGTCCACAAAAATTCATTCGACAAGAGTATAGTTGAACTGGGATTAAAAAAAGAAATGTTCCTAGCCTTTTTTCCAAAGGCAAAGGACGACACCTATCCTGATGTAGAGGTGGCCGAAGTTCCTGCAGATACTATTTCAGCTATAAAGAAAAAAGGCTTTCATATAGAACGGGTTAGTGAGGAAAAAAATTTCATAAGAGTGTCCTGCATTAACAAACCATCTTTTTCTGATAAGGATATGGACCTACTCTCCCCTGTTAAAAATCAGATTGTTTATCTAGATCTTGGGGAAACACAGATTACAGATGCCATTTTTGAAAAATTAAGCAGCCTGCCCAACCTTACCGTACTAAAGATGGACAATACTGGCATAACAGGTAAAAACATTGAAAGCTTGGAAAAACTTGAATACCTAAGAAATCTAAACCTTATGGGTACCAATTTTAAGGAGGTCCATCTAGCCCATTTAAAAAGGTTCCAAAAATTACAGACTGTATACCTGTTTAACACCCCTATTAAAAAACCGGATCAAACGGACAAGCCAAAAGAAGGGGAATTATTTATGGATTATGGAGGTTATGAATTGCCCAAAATAGCTACTGATTCCATTGTTTATTGATTTGGCAACCAACTTGTTGTTTTGACCGTTTAAACCCCTAATTACAACGAAATATTGAAACAACAGTAACGGCAGGACGTTAATACTATTAGGATTACAAATCATAATAGTGTGAAAAACATTTACTCGTTTATTTTAATTTCAATCATTGTAATTTCCTGTACCAAGGATGCTAAGACCGATGTCATCAATCCCGAGCTTGAAACAATTTTAACAGCTTGCTTTACCGTAAGCAAGGATACTTTAACCGTTGGCGAATCCTTACAGTTGACCAATTGCTCCAAAGATGCTGTGATTTATTCCTATGATTTTGGCAATAATGAAATCAGTAATCAGGAAAGCCCCTCTATAACCTTTGAGGAAGGAGGAAATTTCACCATAACCCTTGTAACCTATGACGACCAAAGACATAGTGAAACCTTTAGCCATACCGTTTTTGTAGAGACCCCTGTGGAATCCTATTACCACTTCCCTGATATTTCTCTGGGATTGAATGGTCTACCTATAGGGATAGGCATAAATCCTCAGAACGGCAATATTTACTATTTGGAAAAATCTGAGGACCTGGTTGGCCTCACTATACCCAAATTCTATTATAAAGAACTGGATAACACTCTAATACCTTCTTCCGTTTACATTGCAGACAAGCAATTTAACACTGGACATGGTTTTGTGAATTTTCAGGGCAATGGCAATAAGAACATCCATTTTTCCCGAACACTACCAGAATTATACGGATCTCAAGAAATAACCCTAAATAACACGTGGCTATTAATGTCTACCGTAAATTCTGCCACCAAATACCTTTACGGATACTTGAAAGAAGATGTGAATTCAATATTCTACGGAACACAAAAGGATAACGGGATTTATAAAGCCGTAATTGAAAAAAGAAATGCCAATGGCGATGCCTTTGATGTTCATTTTAAAACTATAGGATATAATAATGCAATGCTGGCGGATATGATAAAGACCGGGGATGGCTATGTGGCCTTTGGAGGAACGTTCGACAAGAATATTACAGCGCCAAATATTACAAATTATAGTCCATCACTTATATTCTTTGACCATGATTTAGCCGTAACCAAAACAGTGGTATATGCCCATACTGTGTTGGGCACACATATCACTGAAGCTAACCATTTAAATGGGGCCTATCACATAATACAATTGTCCAATGGAAATTTAGCTACTTATGGCAATGGGGAACTTACCGTTTCCATGCCGGATGGAAGGCTCATAGCCTCCCATTATTTTAATATCGATAATGACATCCAGGCCATGATTTCTTTGGGGGATTCCTTTGTAATTTCAACAGAGGATGGCTATTTGCGGAAATATGACCCCAACGGAACAGAGATTGGAAAGCTGAAGTACAATGGAAATTTTATGCCGGATTTATTGGAAATAAACAATCAACTGTTCTTTGTTGCCGGATACCGAACCACGGATACGATCGTCAATTTAGGAGAACTATCCGTTGTGAAAATTTTATATGGCGCAGTGGATAAAGACTTAAATTTGATATCCTTGGAGTCCATTTTTAATTAATTGGAATCATAGCGGCAAAACCATTAACGACCCTTTAATTTTGATTTTTATAAGTGAGGGAAATAGCCTAGTTTAGAAGACCATAAACCTCCCGAATGGAATTAAGCAAAAAATTGGGACTAATATTAGGTCCTCTATTATTTTTTATTCTTTTAAACTTACCCACTATCCTAGTATCCGAAAAAGGTGATGCCGTAATAGCCGTGGCGGTTTGGATGGTGGTATGGTGGATTACGGAGGCCGTTTCCATCTCAGTGGCTGCACTATTGCCTCTAATTCTATTCCCCTTACTTAAGATTATGCCGATCAACGAGGTGGGTGCCAATTATGGAAGTCCAATCATCTTTCTGTTTTTTGGTGGCTTTGTCATGGCTCTTGCTTTGGAAAAAGTGAATTTACATAAACGTATTGCCCTCAACATCATAAAAATTACAGGAACAACGCCGAACAAAGTGATTTTGGGATTTATGATTGCCACGGCGGCCTTGAGCATGTGGATCAGCAATACGGCTAGCACGGTTGTTATGCTCCCGATTGCCATGTCCGTTATTGGATTATTGGTCAATGATGCCGATGGTTTTACCAAAGATGATCGCAATTTTGCACTAAACGTTATGTTAGGGATTGCTTTCTCTGCCAATGCTGGCGGGATAGCTACTGTTATAGGTACCCCACCCAATTCTATCTTAATTGGTTTGCTGGAAAACGAATATAATATTGAAATCTCATTTCTTAAATGGATGGTTATTGGATTACCATTTTCAATTGTCATGGTAACCATTAGCTATCTAGTCCTTGTAAAATGGTTATTTCCCAATAAACAATTGAAATTTACAGGCTCCAAACAGATTATTCAGGAAGAATTAAAAAAATTGGGCCCTACCAGCGGGAAAGAGAAAATGGTACTCGTAATCTTCGGTATTACTGTTTTTCTATGGATTTTCAGAACCCTAATCAACGGGATATTTCCAAGTTTAGGGTTATCGGATACCATCATTAGTATGGTAGCTGCGATTGCCCTGTTCGCGATTCCCTTTAACCTTAAAAAAGGTGACTTTATAATTGGCTGGAACGATACCGAAAAATTGGCCTGGGGAATCCTAATATTATTTGGCGGCGGACTGGCCTTGGCAGAAGGTATGTCTACCAGCGGCATAGTAGATGTGGTGGCAAATATCATTTCCACTAGTAATATCAGTATATTTTTTACTGTAGCCCTGCTAATTACATTAATGCTATTCATGACAGAATTGATGAGCAATGTGGCCTTGGTTGCTGTTCTTGCTCCAGTGGTGGCGGGTATCGCTATAGGGCTTGATGTTCCTATACTTTACTTATTGATTCCGGTTACCATTGCCAGTAGCTGCGCCTTTATGTTACCTATGGCCACACCACCTAATGCCATCGTATTTGCAAGTGGCTATATAAAGGTGTATCAAATGGCCAGGGTAGGAATAATTCTCAACCTCATCTCCGTAGTACTGTTAATTCTGCTGTTCCAATTCGTAATCCCCCTACTCTTCTAATTCTAAAAGTTCAATATTTCAAAACCATTCAGGAAAGACCTAACAAAAGTAAAGCCTTTGCTCTCACAAAGGCTTTACACTTGCCTGATTCAAATAATCTATAAAAAGGTATTCTCTATTAATTAGACTTCTTAAAAGTAAAAGTGTTACAGATAATTTTAAAAAATTTATCCTAAGGTCCTAAAAAATCAAAAATCAACCCCTTAAGACTAACAAATACAGAAGATTTCGTTAATTATATTACAATTGGGCAATTATCCCAATCCACTTCCAATAGTTAAATATTTTTTAGTTCTTTGAAAAAAATCCAGAATTCATCAATATTGTGAGGTATATGTTTAAAAATTTATTCGCGAAAGCGTTATTTGTATTTTTACTAATAGGCTGCTTCCACACTACCGAGGCCCAAATCTTTAAGAAGAAAGACAAAAAATCCGAAGAGGCAGATTCTAAAGAAAAATCCAAAAAGGAAAAAATTGAATCCTATGAAAAAGTAATCACCAAAGACGCAATAACGGACAAGGGCCTTTTTGATGTCCATGTGGTAGATGAGAATCATTATTACGAAATACCAGACTCTTTGTTCAATAAGGAAATGCTAATGGTGAGCCGAATTTCCAAAACTGCTACCGGTATTGGATTTGGAGGAGGAAAAATAAACACCAAGGTCTTAAGGTGGGAAAAGTTATCCAAAAAAGTTTTGTTAAGGGTGGTTAGCTACGACATTGTTGCTGCAGATTCACTACCCGTAAGTGAAGCCGTGGTTAATTCAAATTTTGAACCCGTCTTATATACATTTGACATCAAGGCCTTTAAAAAGGATAGCCTGAAACCCGCCACGGTTATACAAGTCAACGATCTTTTTGAAAAGGATGTAAATGCCTTAGGGATGCCGGAATATTATCGCAAGGAATATAAGGTTTCCCGTCTGGATGAATCCAGGAGTTACATAAACACCCTCAAAAGTTACCCATTAAATATTGAGGCAAGACATGTAAAGACCTATGTAGCTAGCAACGCCCCATCCAATGAAAGTTTGGGGTCTATTTCAATTGAAATAAACAATTCCATGATATTGCTCCCAGAAGAACCTATGCAACGCCGATACTATGACAAGCGTGTGGGTTGGTTTGCCCGTGGGCAGGTAGATTATGGCTTGGATGCCCAGGAAAGTAAGACTGTGCGCTTCCTTGATCGTTGGAGACTAGAGGTGAAGGATGAGGATATTGAAAAATTTAAAAATGGAGAGCTTGTTGAGCCCAAAAAGCCTATAGTTTATTATGTAGATAGGGCTACCCCAAAAAGTTGGGTTCCCTTCATAAAACAAGGAATAGAGGATTGGCAGATTGCTTTTGAAGCTGCGGGCTTTAAAAATGCAATTTTAGCGAAAGACCCCCCGTCTGCCGAGGAGGACCCGGAATGGTCACCTGAGGATGTACGTTACTCCGTTGTTCGTTATTTGGCATCACCTATTCCCAATGCCAACGGACCTCATGTTAGTGACCCTAGAACCGGCGAAATATTGGAATCGGATATCAACTGGTACCATAATGTAATGACCCTATTAAGAAACTGGTTTTTTGTACAAACGGCCGCAATCAATCCAGATGCAAGGGGAGTGGCCTTTAAGGAAGAGGTGATGGGCCGCCTAATTAGATTTGTATCTTCCCATGAAGTTGGACATACCCTAGGTTTGCCCCACAATATGGGCAGCAGTGTGGCTTATCCAGTAGATTCCCTCCGCTCCGCTTCCTTTACAAAAAAATATGGTACGGCACCATCCATTATGGATTACGCTAGATTTAACTACATTGCCCAACCAGGGGACGATGGTGTTGCCCTAATGCCAGATATTGGGATATATGACAAATATGCCATTAGTTGGGGTTACCGTCCCATATTGGACAAATCCGATAAGGAGGAGAAAGAAACTTTGGATAGTTGGATTTTAGAACATTCAGGAGATCCGCTATACCGATTTGGTCATCAGCAAGTAGGAGATGTAGTTGACCCAAGTTCCCAGACCGAAGATTTAGGGGACAATGCTATCAAAGCCAGTACTTACGGTATTGAAAATTTAAAACGTATAACCCCAAAGCTTATAGAATGGACGGCAGAAAAAGGTAAGGAATACGATGATTTAAGCACTTTGTACGGCCAAGTAATTTCCCAATTCAACCGATACATGGGGCATGTTAGCAATAACATTGGCGGGGTCTATGAAGTCTATAAGACCTATGATCAGGAAGGGGCCGTTTATACTCCTGTAGAGAAGGAACATCAAAAAAATTGTTTACTGTTTGTACAGGAACAGTTATTCCAAACACCAGAATGGTTAATCGTACCAGACATTTTTAATAAAATCGAATATTCTGGCTCTATAGAACGCATTAGGGGACTACAGGTTAGGACTTTGGACAATATTTTAAGTTTGGGCAAACTAGCTAGATTAATCGAGAACGAAACTGCCAATGGCAAGGATGCATACTCCATATTAGAAATGATGTCCGACCTCAGAAAGGGTCTATGGTCCGAAACACATAATGGGAATACAATTGACACCTATAGAAGAAATCTACAAAAAGCGCATATTGAAAGATTGGCCTACTTGATGACCGCTGAAAGTGTAACACAAAAGAAAAATTCTAGTGGGTACCAAAAGTCAACCCCAATTAACACCGGTCAGTCCGATATAAGATCCATTGCAAGAGCGGAATTAACTATCCTTAGAAGAGATTTAAAGAACGCAATTTCTAGAACTACAGATTCTATGAGCAAATATCATTTGCAGGATGCTGTAGAAAGGATAAATTTAATATTGGACCCCAATAATTAATCTGATTATATTAATGAGTTTACCTAAAATGGCACGAACAACCAATTAACATTGTTTACAGGGCTACTTATTAAAGCAGCCCTGTTTTATTCCCAAATCACAGATTTATCCGTTGAATGGATGCGTTTTATCGATATAATGTAAATTTTAACATTAAATCTTTTTCCCCATTTAATATTATTCCTACATTGAGACCATGATTAACACCCCCCCCAATCTATGTCTTATAAAATAAAAAGCTTATTGTATTTAGTCTGTTTTGTGGCATCGGCCGTTTTATACTACGCCTTGGAGCCCGAATTCGACAATAAAAACAATCGTGAATCTGCAGAAGTCATTCAACTACAATCCAATAATCTGGATATAGACTCTAAAGTAGCAAAACTGGACAAAATCCTGGAATAAAACGATATCCACTTTTATTTCAAAATTTCTACCACATCTATCTGGCTTTTTACAACAATTTTAGGTGCGTTTCACAACATTCGCTAAAGTCGAGTTCATAGAATATTTATCTTAGGAGCATAATAAAAATCCCCAAATCTATGTCCTACAAAATAAAAAGTCTTTTATATTTTATATGTTTTTTAATATCCGCGTTAGTTTATAACAATCTATCCAGCGATACTACTTCTGAAAGAGAATTAATCTCAATAGAAAAATCCAAAGGCAATATTGACGCCTTGGCCGAAAACTCAGGAAATGATTTCTTGAATATCCCATAACATTAATCCAATAATTTGTTTTTAAAAAGGGCATAAACCTAGGTTTATGCCCTTTTTTTATTTTGAACCCAGCGGTCACTGATTCATTAAAAATTTAAATTATCCCAAACGCTACGGGCCAAAATTATTCTCCTAAGGGTTTTGCCCATACTGTTAAAATTGCGCTAAATCTATTGTACTCTTTAAACCAATCTACCCTTGTATTGTCCTATATACAAAACAGTATAAAAATTAAATCATATGAAAAAATTAGTTGTATTAGTTGTATTAATGGCAGGTATAACCGCCATGGCACAAAAACCAGAGCGAGAGAGAGGTCCTAGAGACGATATGAAAGACATGACCCCGGAACAAATGGCCACCCTACAAACCAAGCAGATGACCTTGGCCCTAGACCTTACAGATGCCCAACAAAAGCAAATTCAGAGTTTAAACTTGGATAATGCCAAGGACCGTGCAGAGAAAATGAAAGAAATGAAAGCTAAAAGGGAAAGCGGTGAGGCTAAAAAATTGACTTCGGAAGAGCGTTATACTATGAAAACGACCATGTTGGATCGTCAAATCGCTCAAAAGGAAAAGATGAAAAAAATACTGAATAATGATCAGTATGAAAAATGGGAGAAAATGAAAATGAACAGAGAAGGCCATAGAAGAGGCAAAGGAATGCAACGCCATAAAGAAAGAGCTGACGGCAAATAAAAACCTCCCCCTATTAATTTGGAAGGCTAAATGGACAAAATGATGTCTATTTAGCCTTCTCTATTTTATCAATGCAGATCTTTAGCAATGTTGGAGAGTGCTGCAATGGTCTCATCCAAATCCTGATAGCTCAGGGCATCGTTCAAAAAGTAGCTCTCAAATGCACTGGGCGGGAGGTATATACCTTGGTTAAGCATCCCGTGGAAATATTTTTTGAAGATGTCATTGTTACCTTTAGCAGAAGTTTCAAAATCTATTACCGGCTCAGCCGTAAAATGAATGGAAATCATGGAACCGAACCTATTCAATTGAAAAGGAATATTGTTATCGGTCAATACTTTTGCCAAGCCCTCTCCTAAGTATTTGGTCTTATCGGCCAAACTTCTGAAAATTTCTGGATTATTGTTTAATTCGGTCAACATTGCCAAACCAGCGCTCATGGCCAAAGGATTTCCACTCAGCGTTCCTGCTTGGTAAACTGGCCCATCAGGAGCCAAATACCCCATAATTTCATCTCTTGCTGCAAAGGCACCAACAGGCAATCCTCCTCCAATTACCTTCCCAAAGGTTACTATATCCGCTTTTATTCCCAATACTTCTTGGGCACCACCCTTTGCCAATCTGAATCCGGTCATCACCTCATCAAAAATCAATAATATATCCTCTTGGTCACAAAGTTCACGAAGTCCCTTAATAAAACTTTCTTCAGGTATAATACAACCCATATTTCCCGCAATAGGCTCAATAATAATAGCTGCAATTTCTCGTTTGTTGGCTGCGGCCAATGCCTTAACACTTTCCAGATTATTATATGTTGCCAAAAGGGTATCCTTAGCCGTTCCCTGGGTAACTCCTGGGCTATTGGGACTGCCAAAAGTAACAGCTCCACTACCCGCTTGAATTAAAAATGAATCGGAATGACCGTGGTAGCATCCCGCAAACTTTATTATTTTATCCTTTCCCGAAAATCCCCTAGCTAAACGAACGGCACTCATACAGGCTTCGGTTCCGCTATTAACGAATCGTATCTTATCAATATTAGGGACCATAGAAACCGCCAATTTAGCCAGCTGAGTCTCTATTTCTGTTGGCATTCCAAACGAGGTACCCTTTTTTGCCTTTTCAATAACTGCATTTATTACGGGATCATAGGCATGCCCTAAAATTAAGGGACCCCAAGATGCTATATAATCTATTAATCGGTTGCCATCCTCATCGTACAAATAGGCCCCTTTGGCCTCCTTTACAAATATAGGATTACCACCAACGGCCTTAAACGCCCTTACGGGAGAATTAACCCCCCCAGGAATATAACGCTGTGCTTCAGCAAATAAAGCACTGCTTCTTCTATACATCATAAATTATCTAATTTTTTCGGATTTTACCGTTAGTTTTTGGCCCTCTGCCAAGTTACTGTTCTTCATATTATTCAACTTCATCAATTCCGGGATGGAAACAAAATACCTTTTAGAAATAGAATAAAGGGTATCCCCCCTTTGCACTACATGAATTTTGTAATCGTATTGCTTTGGCTCTTTTTTTACAATGCCCCCGGAGCCAACCACCTTCCTGTCATATTTATCCAATTCATATCGTTCTATAAGCGCAATCAATTTATGTGGATACTTCCGATCCGTTGCATAACCGGCTTCCTTTAAACCATAGGCCCAACCTTTAAAATCATCATGCTCCAAATCGAATAAAAAAGCATATCGTGCCCGAGAGGACAAAAATATACTGTGGTCCCTAAAAGAATACATAGGATGATTATATTTCCTAAAACATTCCCCTTTAGCATCATCGTCATGAAAATCATAATCTCCATCCCAATCGGAATGACATTTTATACCAAAATGATTATTGGTCTTGGCTCCTAGGACACCTCGGCCTGCACCACTTTCTAAGATACCTTGAGCTAGGGTTATACTGGCAGGTATGCCATAAGCCTTCATTTCAAATTGGGCAATTTCAGCAAATGTCTCTATATATTCCTCCGTGGAATTCACTGTAAATTTTACAAAATTACCGTTATCTTCTGGAAGTGCATAGGCTGCTTCATTCTTGGACTGGTTCAATGATTTGGAATCGGGCGTAGTTGAAGCTGTATTAGTCCTAACATTAGGCTTCTTAGCATAGGTAGTTTTCTTTTTAACACCACAGCTAACTAGGAACAAACCCAAAAACATGGTTATCGCTATTCTTTTTATCATACTTTTATTAATGGAAGATTCTTCTTTTTCAACACTACATTCATTCCCGATATTCCTTGCAAGCCACCGCTGTGTATTGCTAAAATTTTGGTTCCCGGTTTAAAATAATCATTCTTTACTAGGTCTAAAATACCAAATAATAACTTTCCCGTATAAATGGGATCCGTGGGTATATTAGTGGTTTCTTTAAGATAATTAATAAACGTTATAAGCGCTTCAGAAACCTTGGCATATCCCCCAAAATGATAATTGGTATTGATTTCCCAGTTCTCTTTGGCGGTAAAATTACGAATATCTTTTTTTAGAAAATCACCTTTTAAGGAAGGAAAGCCTATTATATGTTGATCATTATGGGATGAATTGATAATTCCAGCTAAGGTTCCACCAGTTCCCACACTGGAGCATATGACATTAAAGTCCTTATCTCCCGGGGTCAGAATTTCTTCACAACCTTTAACGGCCAACGAATTTGTACCTCCCTCAGGAATCATGTAATACGGACCATAATCTTTTTCCAAGACATCCAAAAAAGCGCTATCTGCCTTTTCCCTATATTCAGATCTTGTAATAAATTTAAAATTCATACCATGCTCGTGTGCCTTGGCCAGGGTGGGGTTCTGCATCCAATTCTGACTTAACTCTTCCCCTCTTATGACCCCAATGGTCTTAATTCCATAAAATTTTCCAGCAAAGGCAGTAGCGGCAATATGATTGGAATAAGCCCCGCCAAAGGTAAGAATGGTATTAATACCCCTCTGCCTGGCTTCCATAATATTGTACTTAAGTTTTCTGTACTTATTTCCAGAGATGTAAGGGTGTATTAGGTCTTCCCTTTTTACTACTAGATCGACTTGTTTATCCTTTAAAATAGAAAGATTTACTCTTTGATTAATTCCCTGCACGTTGAAGGCTTTTCCCTCCAAAGATATTTAATAAAGCTGAACGGCCTTCTCTCTTGTAGATAATATAAATTGGTCTCATTATCATAGGCTTCCCGTTCAAAACTAATATTTTGGTAGGCCTTATAGGCATCAAAATACATGAAAAAGCGAACAAGTCCTTCTAATAAATACAAAAAATAGAAAGGAATTATCAATAATTCCTGTTGTTGTCTCAAGTGTATTCTTTCGTGATTAAGCAGTGTCACGTCCTTTTTCAAAGATGAGTTCTTTAAAATGATGAAAGGCCAAAGAGACAATCCAACGTAGTTCTTGTAAAATAAATGTTTAAATACTAATATCATTTACTAGGATAAATAACGTGCTTATCAAAGATAAGGGAGGCTATTAAAAAAAAAATCCATAATCGGCTTACTACGAACAAAATAGGTCAAAATGTAAAAAGTATGCTAAACTCTGTTAAAATAAGTGCCACCTGACTTCCGTCCTCAAATTAATTGGCTTAAATCCCATAAATTTACATCAATGAAGAAATTTATACCATTGGAGGAAGGAGATTTTTACCTCTCAGAGGAGGGATACAAAGTATTTACCAAACAATATCATCTTAAAAGGGGGTATTGTTGTGAAAGTGGCTGCAGACATTGTCCTTACGGCTACAACCAAAAAACGAATACAACTCGCCCTAACTAAGGTGTTCGGCATGATTATTGAGATTATTTACATGGAATATCGTCAGTACTAATTCAAATAAAACAGCTATGAAAAAAATTAAATTTTTAGTCGTTCCGATCTTGGTGTTACTTTTTACAAGTTCCTGCACTTCGGTACGTGTACTATCAGATTATGATAAAGAAGCAAACTTTAATTCGTTTAAAACCTACGCCTTTTATAAGACAGGCATAGACAAGGCACAAATATCGGATTTGGATAAAAAGAGAATATTACACGCCATAGATGACGAGATGAGCTCCAGAGGTTTTGTGAAATCTGAAGACCCTGATATTTTATTGAGCATATTTACCAAAGAAAAACAACAGGTGGATGTCTACAATAATTATTGGGGAGCTGGCTACTATGGCTGGGGTTGGTCTCCATTTTACTGGGGATCTCCTTATCATGGCGGAAACAATGTTAGTACAAGGACCGAAGGCTCCTTGTATATAGATGTCATCGACGCCAAGAACAAGGAATTGGTTTGGCAAGGAAGGGGCATTGGCACCTTGAACAACATTAGAAATATGGAGAAGAAAGAAGCGAGGATAAAAGAGTTTGTTTCTGAAATTTTGGAGGCTTATCCTCCTGGCACGGCTGTAAACTAAAAATGCCTCCTATTCAACACCTATTGGCCATGAGCTAATCAAGTGGCCTTTAGCGTAATACATTGGATTAGATTCCCCTAGATTCCCTTCCCATTTGGGAGGGGATTTTTTTTTAAAAAGTTACTCCAGGCTAAGCTATTACACCCTTAAATTGCCTATTAAAGATCTATCCCAAACTCCACATATGGGAGTAATAAGTCCCACAATAAATTATCATCACCCTTGGGCGGCACGGGGGCATTTCGTATCTTTAAAAGGATTAAAACGCAATGTATGTCCTACGAAAGCAACTACATATTGGATAAGCTTCCCAAACATTTGAAGCAGTATATTAAACCTCAAAATTATGAGGATTACACTCCAATTGATCAAGCGGTGTGGCGTTATGTGATGCGAAAAAATGTAGATTATTTGAGCAAGGTTGCCCATAAAAGTTATTTGGAGGGACTAGAAAAAACAGGGATTTCCATAGATGATATTCCCAATATGTATGGCATGAACCGAATTTTGAAGGAGATCGGATGGGCGGCCGTAGCCGTAGATGGTTTTATTCCACCATCGGCCTTTATGGAATTTCAAGCCTACAATGTCTTGGTCATAGCGTCTGACATTCGGCAATTGGAACATATTGAATACACTCCTGCTCCTGATATAATACACGAAGGGGCAGGTCACGCTCCAATAATTGCCAATCCGGAATATGCGGAATATCTGCGGAGGTTCGGAGAAATTGGGTCCAAAGCTATTTCCAGTGCAAAAGATTACGAACTGTATGAGGCCGTAAGGCATTTGTCTATTATAAAAGAAGCCGAAGGCACCAGTCAAGTGGATATAGATATGGCCCAAAAGAAAATTGAAGACTTACAGGATAACATGGGGGAGCCAAGCGAGATGGCACTTATTCGAAACCTACATTGGTGGACTGTTGAATATGGACTTATAGGCACATTGGAAGGACCTAAAATATATGGGGCAGGTTTACTTTCCTCTATTGGAGAAAGTGCGTGGTGTATGACGGATAAAGTTAAAAAAATTCCCTATTCCATTGAAGCCGCACATACTTCCTTTGATATTACACAGCCACAGCCCCAACTTTTTGTTACCCCAGACTTTGCCTACCTGAACCAGGTATTGGAAGAATTTGCCAATACCATGTCCTTGAGAAAAGGCGGATTAAATGGTTTGGAAAAACTTATAAATTCTAAAGAATTAGGAACTGTGGAGCTAAGTACCGGCCTGCAAATATCTGGTAATTTTGACAATGTAATTGCCCATGAAGGAAAACCTGTCTACTTACAGACCATTGGAAATACAGCACTTTCATATCGCGAAAAGGAATTGATCGGACACGGTATTCTACAGCATTCCAAGGGCTTTGGATCGCCCATAGGAAAATTAAGGGGCATTAATCTGGCCATTGAAGATATGAGCCCCCGTGATCTTAAAGCTTATAAAATTTATGAGGGCGAAGTCGTCTCCTTGGAATTCATAGGTGATGTAAGGGTTTCCGGAGAAATTATTACAGGCACAAGAAACCTCAAGGGGGAAATAACACTGATTACCTTGGACAATTGTACAGTGACCCATAATGAAAAAATACTCTTTCAACCAGGTTCAGGATTATACCATATGGCTGTTGGCGAAAATATAGGTTCCGTTTTCAACGGTCCTGCCGATCTAAAGAGTTTTGATTTGGCGGCAACCCATAAGGTATCAGACACCACCATTAAAGCTGCCAAAACTGAGAAAAAGAAACAGTTGGAACAGTTTTACAAGCAAGTAAGGGAATTTAGGGAAGGTAAAAACGTAACTATTTCCAGAAACAAGGTTTTTCAGGAAATAAAAGTCAACCACTCAAAAGACTGGTTACTTTCGGTTGAATTGTATGAATTGGCTAAAAACAATGGGGATGAAGATTTTGCCAAAGACTTAAAATTATACTTGGAAACCCTTAAAAACCAAAAGCCACAGTTAGGACATCTCATAGACGACGGATTAAGCTTGGTAGACAAAACTTTGGTGACATAGCGAACCTTAGTATTTTCAATTGTATTACCTATATTTATGGTCCGACCTTTAATCGATTTGAAATGAAATTTTTGACTTACTACCTGTGTTCTTTCTTAATGCTATCCATGTCCTTTGTAAAATCCCAAACCAATTATGAGGAAAGCAAGGTCCCCACATTTGAAGTGCCAGACCCCTTGGTTACCTTTAGTGGTGACAAGATCAATTCCGTTCGGAAATGGGAAAAAGTTAGAAGACCGGAGTTGCTTGGATTTTTTGAAAACAAAGTATACGGAAAGCTACCCAAAACTCTAAAGATAGATTCTTATAAAATTTTAGAACAGGACGACAATGCCCTGAATGGAAAAGCCAAACGCAAACAGGTAGAACTCACCTTTAAGAATAACGACAAAATATTGAGTTTTACCATCTTACTCTATCTTCCTAAAGACATGGACAAAGCCCCCGTTTTCTTGGGATATAATTTTTATGGAAACCATACCATTACTGAAGATAAAGCAGTCCTAATCCCCTCAGCATGGGCCAATAACAATGAGGCTTTTGGTATTAAAAACAACACCTTAACCGAGGAATCCAGAGGAAAAAGAACTAATCGCTGGGCTGTGGAAAAAATATTGGACGCCGGTTATGGTCTAGCTACTATTTATTATGGGGAAGTTGACCCTGATAAAAATGATTTGACGGACGGAATCCAAAATCTTTTGTATCAACCAACCCAAAGTCAGCCCAAACCTGACGAATGGGGTAGTATTGCAGCTTGGAGCTGGGGTATGGTCAGGGCTCTGGATTATTTTGAAAAAGACCCCAATATTGACGCTTCAAAAATCATAGCTTTTGGCCATTCGCGCCTTGGAAAAACATCGCTCTGGGCCGGGGCTACCGATAAAAGGTTTGCCGGGGTAATTTCAAATAACCCGGGATGCGGAGGCGCAGCCCTTTCCAAACGGAAATTTGGAGAGACCCTAGCGGTTATAAACGATAGGTTTCCCCATTGGTTTTGCGATAATTTCAATCAGTATAGCGATAATGAAGAAGCATTACCAGTAGACCAACATCAATTATTAAGCTTGATCGCGCCTAGACCCCTTTATGTAGCAAGTGCAGAAGGAGATCAATGGGCCGATCCCAGGGGTGAGTTCCTTTCCGCCTATTATGCAACTTCAGTCTATAAACTATATGGCAAGAAAGGAATAGGTACCATAGAAATGCCCAAGGTAAATGAACCCATCCAAAACACGGTGGCCTATCACATTCGAACCGGAAAACATGATGTTACGGATTACGATTGGGAAAATTATATCAAGTGGGCAAATGCCTTTGTGAAATAGTGGAAAGACTAACCTTAACTAGAGTCATTTAATCCAACAGCCTTAATTCATCCAAATTTTCAATGTTCACATCCCCATAAACCAGGGTCCATCCCATAGAATTGGTAAGTACCAGGAATTTGGAAAGCTCACTAAGGAGTCGGTTCTCCGCGTTGGATTTTAAAGTAGAGGCCTCTATTTTTTTCAGCAAAGAGGCATTTACGTTGCGTTTAATTTTATTATAGTCTTCGGCATTGAACTGATTTAAATAATCTGATGTAACATCGTAATATTCAAAATCGGGGTTTATCTTAATTTCTGGTGCCGGGACATCAATTATTCGAAGTGTCTTAGTAGCCTCGTCAATATCAAATTTTATCAAACTTAAATCGTAACCCACCGTTACCTCTGCATTTACCACTACCAAGGCTTTTTTATGGGCCGTAATTAATGGGCCGAACAATTGTTGGGAATCCTTATAATTATAAACTTCCGCAAAATGCCCCTCCGTAACAATAAGTTTTGAAACGTTATTTATCTGCTCTTGAATGAGCATGGAATTCTCTTTTAATATGGACTTATTCTCTTTATCCTCCGCACAGGAACGGAAGATAAGTACCGCTGCCAAGGTTAGGATTACTCCGGTCAATATTTTCTTCATGCACTAAAATTTCATAAAAGGATACTCTTTTTGAAGGTACGTAATTTTTTGATCAAGTGTTTTAAGGAATTCTTGATGCTTTCCCGATTCGGAATTAAATGGCCTATGGTTTAATCCGTTCTGAACGGCTGATACCTTCTCCATAACAGCCATTGATTCTTTGGTCATCCAAACAGATGCAAATTTTTCCCAGATATAATCTATCGCCAATTGATTAGGATGCACCATGTCCTTTGCATAAAAGCGATAATCCCGAAGTTCATCCATCATTAGCTCATAGCTGGCAAAATAAACGGTATTCCCTTTTTTAAGCACTTGGTGAACCGCCGTTATCATATGCGCCTTACTCTGCTGATTTTCAACAAAACCATCCTTTAAATGACGTACCGGGGAGACTGTGAGAATAATTTCCGCCTTAGCATTTACAGCTCTAATTTGATGTATAACTGCCTCTAGACTTTGGCTGATCTTTTCTATTGAAAGCAACTTCTTTTCAAACGCCATCTGAGGCACTTTATGACAATTAGCCACTTCCTCTCCACTCTCTTTCAATTGATAGGTCCAAGCAGTACCTAAAGTAATAACAATATGTGAAGCATTCCTTATCTGAAGTTGTGATTGCAATAACCCTGAGTTTAAATTCTGAAGCAATCCTTCCTTTGTCAAGGAGGACAAATCTGAATGTGCATCATAGCACTGCCAACGGTCATTCAAAAAAAACACCTCTTCTTCTGTGTATTGTTTCTGATCAATCGCCCTAGAGATTAAATTTTTGATCGCCAAAGGATGAAACAAAATTCCAAATGGATTTTGTAGTACTTGAAATTTATAATAGGATAGCTTATCTCCTATATTTTCTACAAAACAAGACCCAAGCAACATTATTCGACTCGTATAATCGATCTGATTTTCAGCTTTTGCTAAGGGTATATGTGTTTGTAGCTTCATTAGGCTATAGTTTAGCTTTTTGTTGGTATCCAATTTGCCATATGGGCGGTTCAACAAATTGTGCTCTTTTTATCCTCCTTTCATTTCTTTTGCTCGCCCAAAAGAAACGAAACAGGGCCAATAAACAAAGGTACAGTGTACCTTTGTTTATTGGAGCCAGCCGTAGCCAAGGCCTACGCGGCATCTGGCCCCTTGGCGTAAATGCAAATCGTTGCATTTACTTCTCGGTCCGATTCTGCGGATAAGAATTATAGCTGCGCTGGCATCAATGTTTACAGCAACACTCTTTTAATATTGATCTATTACATAGTTTAAAAAAGAATCTGCAAGGTCTACATCAAATAACTTTTGGCCTTTTCCAATGCTTCCTGTATGCCGGCCGGATTTTTTCCTCCGGCAGTGGCGAAAAAGGGTTGCCCACCACCACCACCTTGGATATATTTTCCAAGCTCGCGAACAATGGTTCCTGCGTTCAATTTTCTATCGTTGACCAATTCCTTGGATATATAACAGGACAGAATTGCTTTCCCATCTTTTTCCGATGCAAACAACAAAAATAGATCCTTCCTATTCTGGCCGAGTTCAAAAGAGACATCCTTAATTCCCGCGGCATCCAAATCAACCTTTTTGGCCAAATATTGAATTCCGTTTACTTCCGTAAGTTCATTCAACAATTCACCCTTCAGATTTTTAGCTTTATCCTTTAATAGGTTTTCCACTTCTTTTTTCAACCTTAAATTCTCCTCATGCAAAGCCGTTAATGCTTTAACGGGTTCCTGGGAATTATTTAAAAGTTCCTTTAATTCCAAAAGTGTGTTATTACTCTCCGAATAAAAGTCCTTTACAGCATCAGAGGTTATGGCCTCTATTCTACGAATTCCCGCAGCAACTGCTCCTTCTGACTTAATTTTAAAATGCCAGATATCTCCCGTATTTTGCACATGGGTGCCCCCGCATAGTTCTACGGATTGTCCAAAGCGAATGGTGCGTACGGCATCACCATATTTTTCCCCAAACAGTGCCATGGCCCCTTGTTCCAATGCCTTTTCCATAGGTACATTTCGCTGTTCTTCCAAAGGAAGTCCATTACTTACCCTCGCATTTACAAAACGCTCAATGGCTCCCAATTCATCTGCACTAAGTTTGGCAAAATGGGAAAAATCGAATCGCAGGTATTTGGAGTGTACCGCTGAACCTTTTTGTTCCACATGAGTTCCCAATATTTCCCGTAGGGCCTGGTGCAATAAATGGGTAGCCGTATGGTTACATTCAGTTCTTTTACGCTGCTTTGCATCTACTACCGCTCTAAATTTATCTCCAGTATCCCTTGGTAGGTTTTTTGCAAAATGAATAATTTCGTTATTTTCTTTTTTGGTATCCAAAATATATACGACATCACCATTTGGGGTCTCTAAATACCCCTTATCCCCCACTTGGCCTCCTCCTTCTGGATAAAAAGGAGTTAGATTAAACACCAACTGAAACTGCTCACCTTCCTTTTTAGAAGTTACTTTTCTATATTTTACAATCTTAACCGTTGTTTCCAAATGGTCATAACCTACAAATTCCTGTTGCAGATCATCAGCAAGAACTACCCAATCTTCTTTGGACACTTCAGAGGCCGACCTTGAGCGAGCTTTTTGCTCCTGCATGGCGACATCGAAACCCTTTTCATCCAATTCAAAGCCTCTTTCACTTAGTATTAGCGCTGTAAGATCAATTGGAAACCCGAAAGTATCATAAAGTTCAAAAGCCTTTCTGCCATCTATTTTTTTGTCCTTGTTTTCACCAATCATATTATCCAACAATAATAATCCTTGGTCCAAGGTCTTTAAAAAGGAATGCTCTTCTTCCTTTACCACATTTTCTATTAACTGACGTTGATCCTTAAGCTCGGGGAAAGATTTCCCCATGGTATCGGAAAGCACCTTGACCAAACGGAACATAAACGGCTCCTTGGTATTTAAAAAGGTAAATCCATATCGAATGGCCCTTCTCAAAATTCTACGGATTACATAGCCTGCCCCCGTATTACTGGGTAATTGTCCGTCCGCAATAGAAAAGGATACCGCTCTAATGTGATCGGCAATTACCCTAATAGCTATATTTATTTCTTCGTCCTTTCCGTATTTGGAATTGGTTATGGTTTCTATCTCCCTGATCAAGGGGGCAAAAACGTCGGTATCATAATTGGATTGCACCCCTTGCATTACCATACATAAACGTTCAAAACCCATTCCCGTATCCACATGCTTGGCAGGCAAGGATTCCAATTGTCCGTTGGCCTTCCTATTGTACTGCATAAAAACCAAGTTCCATATCTCCACTACTTGGGGGTGATCTTGGTTTACCAAAGATGCACCGGAAACCTTTGCCTTTTCTTCAGGGGAACGAATATCTACATGTATTTCGGAACAAGGTCCACAGGGTCCCTGATCTCCCATTTCCCAAAAATTATCCTTCTTATTTCCAAAAAGGATCTTATCCTTGTCCACTATTTTACTCCAAAGGTCCAATGCTTCCGTATCCTGCTCCAACTGGTCCGCATCTTTACTTCCCTCAAAAACGGTTACATAAAGGCTATCCCTATCCACTTTGCACACCTCGGTTAAAAACTCCCAAGCCCAGGAAATGGCCTCGGTTTTGAAATAATCGCCGAAGCTCCAATTTCCCAACATTTCAAACATGGTGTGGTGATAAGTATCCTTACCTACCTCTTCCAAATCGTTATGTTTACCACTGACCCTAAGGCATTTTTGGGTATCGGCTACTCGAGTAGACTTAGGAACAGAGTTCCCCAGGAAAAACTCCTTAAATTGATTCATTCCTGCATTGGTAAACATCAAAGTTGGATCATCTTTGATGACCATAGGTGCAGATGGAACTATTTTATGAGTTTTTTCCTTAAAAAATTCTAAAAACTTGGCTCTAATTTCTTGGGATTTCATGTAAATTGGTAAGCTTTTTATATATTTAACGGTTGTTAGAAAACATTTTGCAAAATTGCAAGTTATCTATAAATACAAGCACAAAAATAGGATAAATTAGATACATGTCTAAAGTAAAATATTATTACGATCCGGACACCCTATCTTATCGCAAGATAGAACCCAAAAAATCCAGAAGATTTAGAAATATAGCGCTATTTTTTCTAGGGTCTTTCCTTTTTGGATTCTTAGGCCTCATTTTACTATTAAACACTAATTTGGTAAACACACCTCGTGAATTATCCCTGGCCAGGGAAGTAAAAAATTATGAACTACAGTTCGAATTTTTGGGCAAAAAAATGGAACAGATCGAAAATGTACTGGCCAATATTGAAGACCGGGACAACAATATCTATAGACTATATTTTGAAGCCAACCCCATACCTGAAGAACAGAGAAGAGCTGGGTTTGGTGGCGTCAACAGATACAAATCCCTTGAAGGTTTCAATAATTCTGAAATGATTATCACCACTACCAAACGGCTCGATATTATTCAAAAACAAATGGTAATCCAATCTAAATCCTTGGATGAGATCACCAAGCTGGCAGAGGAAAAAGAAAAATTATTGGCGGCCATTCCTGCAATACAACCCATAAATAACGAAGACCTTACGCGGATGGCTTCCGGTTACGGCTGGCGTTCCGACCCCTTCACCAAGGCACGAAAAATGCACTGGGGAATGGATTTTACTTCACCCAAAGGTACTCCCATATATGCATCAGGAGACGGATTGATTACGCGAGCGGACAATAACGCCTCTGGTTACGGAAAACATATAAGAATAGATCACGGTTATGGGTACATGAGCCTATACGGTCATTTAAGTCAGTACAATGTTAAAGCCCGCCAAAAGGTAAAAAGAGGAGACCTTATTGGTTTTGTAGGCAGCACAGGACGTTCCGAGGCGCCGCATTTACATTATGAAGTATGGAAAGATGACGAACGCATTAACCCAATAAACTTCTATTACGGCAGTTTAACTGCGGAAGAATTCGAAAATATGTTGAAATACGCAACCCAAGAAAATCAATCCCTGGATTAATGCATATAGAACTTCCGGAAAAACGATATTATGGTATTGGTGAAGTGGCCGATGCTTTTGACGTGAACGCCTCCCTTATCCGATTTTGGGAAAAGGAGTTCGATGTTCTGAAGCCAAAAAAAAATGCCAAGGGCAATAGAAAATTTACACCCCAGGACATTAAAAACCTTCAACTAATCTACCATTTGGTAAAAGAACGAGGCTTTACCTTGGAAGGGGCCAAAACCCATTTAAAGGAAGATAAGTTAAAGACATTGTCCACTTTTGATGTAATCCAGAAATTGGAAAAGGTTAAAGCCGAACTTATCAAGATTAAAAATCAACTATAAATAACTCTAAATACTCTAATCATGAAAAAATGGTTAATTCCAGTGATTATCCTTGTCGTTTTAGGCATAGGACTATACCAATGGGCCGTAGGCTTCAACAATACCGCTATTAAACTTAAAGAAACTTCTACCCAGACTTGGGCCAACGTGGAGAGCGCCTACCAAAGAAGAAACGATCTTATAGGGAACCTTGTGAAAACGGTGCAGGGTGCTGCGGACTTTGAGAAAGGAACACTAACAGCTGTTATAGAAGCGAGGGCCAAAGCGACTTCGGTAAGCATAGACCCCACTAACATTACACCTGAGCAACTCGCAAAATTCAATGAGGTACAAGGCGGATTGAGCGGTGCCCTAAAGAGTCTTCTAGTTACTGTGGAGCGTTACCCCGACCTGAAAGCAAATCAAAATTTCTTGGAATTGCAATCACAGTTGGAAGGCACCGAGAACAGAATAAACATAGAACGAAATCGTTTTAACGAAAGCGTCTTGCCTTACAACAATCATATTAAAACCTTCCCAAATTCCGTATTGGCAGGTCTTTTAAATTTTGATGAATTGGCTTACTTTAAATCAGAAGCAGGCTCTGAGCAAGCTCCTGACGTGAATTTCGAATTCAATTAAAATTTTATGTCCAAAGTAGAAGAATTTTTAACGGCCAAGGAAGAATTGGAAATCGTGAATGCCATTGTTGAAGCCGAAAAAAATACTTCCGGAGAAATTAGGGTGCATATTGAACCACAATCCAAAAAACCCCATTTTGAAAGAGCCCAAGAGGTATTCCACTATTTAAAAATGGACAATACCAAAGAAGAAAACGGCGTACTCATATACATTGCAGTCCATGATAAGAAATTTGTGGTTTACGGTGATAAGGGAATAAATCGGGTAGTCCCTGATAATTTTTGGAATTCCACCAAATCGGTTCTCGAAAATCATTTCAAAAAAGGGCATTTTAAGCAAGGTATTATAGAAGGAATTCTCTTGGCCGGCAAGGAATTGGAAACCCATTTCCCTTGGCGGCATAATAATCCCAATGAATTAAGCAATGAAGTATCTAAAGGGTAGTCTTTTATTCTTAGTATTATGCAGCTACTCCATAATTGTTGCCCAATTTAAAATTCCCGAAAAGCCGAAACTTGAGGAACAGACAAGCGTTTATGATTATATTAACCTACTATCTCCTCAGGAAACCAAAAGCCTAGAGCAAAAACTGATCAGCTATTCGGATAGTACTTCTACCCAGATTGTGATGGCTATTATTTCTTCTACCGATGGGGAAAACATAACTTTTTTGGGTGCCAATTGGGGACATGCATGGGGAATAGGACAAGCCAAAGAAGACAACGGAATTTTAATCTTATTGGCTAGGGATGATCGTAAAATTGCCATCAATACAGGTTACGGCATTGAGCCACTTTTAACAGATGCACTATCCAAACGCATTATAGAAATGGTCATTATCCCAGAATTTAAGAAGGATAACTATTACGACGGACTCAACAAAGGAGTGGACGCCATTTTTAACGTCCTTAAGGGCGAGTTCAAGGAAGACCGTAGCTTTGACAATAACCCAGGTTTTCCATTTAGGAGCGTATTGCCATTTATCATATTCATTATAGTACTGATCATTCTTTCCAATAAAGGAAGAAGAGGCGGTGGTGGCAAGGAAGGCAACCGCAAGGGGTTGGATTTATGGGACATTATTATACTTAGCAATATGGGAAGAGGCGGCTATAGATCGGGATCATCCGGTGGCGGCTTTGGTAGTGGAGGCGGAGGTTTCGGTGGTGGCTTCGGCGGCGGCGGCTTCGGTGGAGGTGGCGCTTCCGGAGGTTGGTAAAGCTAATGTAGCAATGTGTTAATTTGAAGATTTGGAAATTCGACAATGGAACAATAATTCAATGTGCAAATGGAATAATTTGAAAATGAAACAATTGGTCAATGTGGAAATGGAGCAATTTGTTAATGTGCCAATGGATTAATTAAACAATATGTTAATGTAGCAATCGCTTAATTTTGACATGCACTAGTTTAGTAATTTGACTATTTGGCCATGTGGAGATTTGGCAATGAAGATGTGAAACCCTTCAAACCTCAAACCCTTCCAAACCAGAAACAAATCGAACAAAAGCATTAATTGTAACGACGTCTACCTCCACCACTAGGTGATTTACCTCCAAACTGATCAAACTTATACGTAAAGCTCGCCATAAAATACTGTTGTAGTACGGTACCTTGAAAATCTTGTATATAATCTTCTCCGGTGGTTCTTCTGGTATTAATGTTTTGATCTAACAAATCATAGGCCAGGACCTTAAAAGTGCCTTTATCCTTAAGCATTTGAAGTCCGAGACTCATATTCCAAAAAAGCGCATCTTTCTTAAAACCAGGACCCACATTACCGTTATAACTGTATCTTAGGTCATTGCCCCAAATTAAATTCTCCGGCCAATAGGTAGTCACTTTTAGCTCGGCATTCTGCGAAGTAAATTTAATATCATCTATACCTTCCAAATTATAGGTGGTATTATTAAACCCAATGCCATACCCAGGTTCGATCTCTATCTTTTCCTTATAATTAAAGGTAGTTGAAATATAAGGGGTAACATCAAAACTATTGGCTTTAAGCTCCACGCCATTGGTGAAACTTACCTGTCTTCCAAAACTCAATCGCGGTCTTACATTAAACTTAATGGTATAGGTACTATCTTTCTTAATCTGTTTGGAATACCCTATTCCAGAGTACCCACTATAATTCCCATCTATATTGGTATATCGAGTAGTTCTTAAAAAATTATCATCGGTCGTGGAGATGGCCGAGACCCTATCTTTTTGCATATCCATTCCAGCATAGATAAAAAGCCCGGTACGACTTTTCCAATCATAATTATTATAATTAAAATTTATGCCGTGGTTAACACTGGGCAACAAATTAGGATTACCTATAACTACATTCAATGGATCATTAATATTAGGAACAGGCTGTAATTGATTTACAGACGGGACACTAAGCCTGGAATTATACCTTAGGTACAATCGTTTATTTTTATCGATGTTATATCGAAAATTGCTGCTGAACATTAAATTCTTATAGGAATTGGAAAAAGAGGTATTCTGAAGAAAGTCCTGATTTTTAAGGTCCGTCATTAAATAGGATGCTTTAACCCTGAAATTTAGCTTTTCACCATTACTGCGTATTCCAAAAGAAGGAGATTGCTGAACATTCTCAAAGTTAAAATCTGAACTCAAAGCCGAATTGAAATCGGTATAGCTGTTGTTTCCGGCATCAAAGTCCATTACCTGTTTTGCATTGTCTCTTTGTTCATTTTTATATTCATAGCCAAAATCCAAAAATAGCTTGCTGGTTAAAGGCTGCCTATAATCTACCTCCAATTCGTAAGAATTTCTTTTATTATCGATCTCTGAAAGTTGATCCAGATTTTCTACACTGGGGTCGTCCCCGTATATTTCACGTACTGAATTTAGGTTAGATACATCTACATTTTCAGAATTGTCATTAGAAAATGTAATGGATATCATTTTACCAATGGTATCCAACTTTTTCATAATCCCAAGACGATTGGAAAAATTTCTTTGAAATCCATCATTAACCGTTATGCGATCGTTGCTATTGATCAATTCCCCATCCTCATCTGTGGAAGTCCTATTGTTGCTATTGATCGAATTGGTCCTATTAATGCTCAATGAAGGCTGTACCGTAACCCGAAGCGTTTTATCCACATCATATTCTATATTGGCCGCCCCACGGTTGGAATTGGTGGAACCCTCAAAATTGGATACATTATCCGTGAAATATCTACTATCCGGCAAGATGTTCTCCCTACTCGTCCTTTGATCATTATAGGAATCACTATACCCAAAAAAGTAATTGGCATCTATCTTATATTCCCCCTTTTCTGAATTGGCGTAACTGGTCCCTAGGTTGGAAGAAGTAGTAATACCATTACCGAAATTATTGATAAGGCCAGATTCCCGAGCTCCAGAATATCCGCCATTGGTATTTCCTACCATATCATAGATTTCATCAAAAGAAAACCCAGAATTATTAATGTTATTGGAGCTGCCAATAAAACTTACCCTCTTCTTATCATTAAAATAATTGATCAAGCCATTAAATTGATATCTTTCATCGGTACCATAGCCCGCGGCCATTCTTCCCAGATAACCCTTATTTTTATCTTCCTTAATGGTTAAATTGATCGTCTTATTTTCACCATCCCCAGATTCCCCCGTAAACTCCTCCGTTTTAGTTTTAGTATCGGTAATTTGGATTTTACTTATAATATCCTTTGGTAAACTTTTAGTAGCTACTTTGGGGTCATTACTAAAGAAGACTTGACCGTTTACCAGCACCTGATTTACCTCCTTACCGTTTACGGTTATCTTACCATCACTATCTACCTCTACCCCTGGTAATTTTTTCAACACATCCTCCACCGTGGCATCTGGCTTGGTTTTAAAGGAATCTGCATTAAACTCGAGTGTATCCTTCTTAATGGTGATCGGCACCCGATCTCCCACAATAAGTACCCCATCCAACTCTTGGGCTTGCTCCTCCAATTGCACATTACCCAGATCTACCTGAGACTGTAATTTAACTTTTACCCTATGTGATTTATAGCCATTGTAGGAGAAAAAAACATTTACCTCCTTGAGACTGGTTTCGCCTTCCAGTTCAAACATTCCTTTTTGATCGGAAACAGTATAGGAAACCAAGGAACTATCCTTTAAAGATTCCGCATAAATAGTTGAGGCCTCTAATGGTGCTTTGGTAATGGCATCTACAATTTTCCCGCTCAACACAAAATCTTGGGAGAATGAAACGCTAAAAAATAAAATGGAAAATAGGAGAGAAAAGTGAAATTTCTTCATTTGGTTAGTTTGTCTTGTATTCTTGGTAATTTGGTAAGCACCCAAAAATATAGCAACAGCCAGTACGACCCAAATGGTTAACAGAACTTTATGACCCTCCTTTAGAAATAACCGAATTTAAAAAGAGCTCCTTATTTCTTTCTCATAAACACCGATACAGGCACCCCTGTGAAATCAAAATGTTCCCTTAATTTATTCTCCAGAAAACGCTTATAAGGATCCCTCACATATTGCGGAAGATTACAGAAAAAAGCAAACTGCGGATAAGGGGTTGGCAATTGGGTGCAAAATTTTATTTTTACATACTTATCCTTATAGGCCGGTGGGGGATAGTTTTCAATAAGGGGTAACATAATATCGTTCAGCTTTCTGGTCACGACCTTTTTTTGTCTATTTTCATACACTTGAACGGCAGTTTCAATGGCCTTAAAAATTCGCTGCTTGGTTAAAACGGAGATAAAAAGAATAGGCACATCTGTAAAAGGTGAAATGGCCTCCTTAATTTTTTGAGTGTATTGCTTAATAGTATTGGTCTCTTTGTCTTCAATCAAATCCCATTTATTAACCAAGATTACGATTCCTTTGTTATTACGTTGTGCCAACCAGAAAATATTTTCTACCTGCCCATCAAAACCACGGGTGGCATCCAACATAAGAATACAGACATCGGAATGTTCAATGGCCCTTACGGAACGCATTACCGAATAGAACTCCAGGTCTTCCCTAACTTTGGCCTTACGACGAATCCCGGCGGTATCTACCAAATTAAATTCAAAACCAAATCTATTATATTTAGTATCAATACTATCCCTAGTAGTACCAGGAATATCGGTAACAATATATCTCTCTTCCCCAATAAGGGCATTGATAAAAGACGATTTTCCGGCATTTGGCCTTCCCACCACGGCAAAACGTGGCAAATCATCCTTCTCCTTTTCCTTTTCCGGTAAAACTTTAACCAGCTCGTCCAGTAAGTCGCCCGTACCACTACCACTAATACTGGCAATAGTATAATATTCCCCTAGCCCCAACGAATAAAACTCAACGGCATCTTTCGCTCTATTACCGTTGTCCACTTTATTGACCACTAAGAAAACAGGTTTATTTACACGTCTCAGTAAATTAGCTACATCTTCGTCCATACCGGTAACTCCGGCTTCCACATCCACCATAAAGATGATGGCATCGGCCTCATCTATGGCCAATTCTACCTGCTTATCTATTTCTTTTTCAAAAACATCATCGCTCCCCAATACATATCCCCCGGTATCGATTACTGAAAACTCCACTCCGTTCCAATCACTCTTTCCGTAATGACGGTCACGTGTAACCCCACTTTCGGCATCAACAATGGCCTCTCTTCTTTGAATAAGTCTATTAAAAAAGGTTGATTTGCCTACATTAGGTCTTCCTACAATGGCTACAATAGCACTCATACTTTTAATTTGCTGCAAAAGTACCAATTAAAATTGAAGTAATTCATTAACGTATATTCTAGTTCAGAAACTTGAGGAGGATATACGGGCAGGAAATGTTTTAAAGGCACTATTTCAAACCTAGATTATTTTAAACTTAAATCAGCATGACAATATGTTGAGATGAATAAGCGAACTGAAAATTAACGAGCGTTGCCCGGGTGGTAATAAGTATATTTCCTGAGTCAATCAATGACGGTAGACCAACAGCTAGACCCTTTTCCGCCCGCCGACTCAGGGATGTTTCACTTGGCAACAATTTTCACCAAATGGTCCTTACTGCCAGAAAGATAAACCTCCCCAATTCTTCTATTCTTAATAACTTTTGCCGGGCTGCCGTAAGCAACTACATATCCTGGAATATCCTCAAGGATTAAAGATCCAGCACCAATTACAGAATGTTCCAATATAGTAATATTTTCTATGACGTTCACACCCAAGGAAACAACAGAGAATTCTCCCAAAATAAAATTTCCGCCAGTACATGCCCTGGAAGCGAGACTGGAAAAATCCTCAACAATGCTATCGTGGCCTACAGAAGAATTGGTGTTCACTATACAATGCCTGCCAATACGGGAATTGGCATTTATAATCGACCCGGCCATAATGACCGTACCTTTGCCAATTTCAACATCCTTACCTACAATCGCATTTGGATGTATGGCCAATACAAAATTAAAACCAGGAACTATTTTATTAATTTTTTCTACAATCAAGTGACGCGTCCAATTATCACCGATGGCCACCACGCCCCCTATAATATTAAATCTTTCCATTAAATAGGGCAATTCATGTTCATTACCCAAAATTTCATATCCGTTATGCTTTAGACCTTTTTTCTTAAAAGAATCCAAAAAACCTATAATGTTATATTTGCCTTCCCTTTCCAAAGAATCTAAAACTACACTTCCATGTCCGGAGGCTCCAAAAATCACTATATTTTGCATTTTATCGATAAAATTAAGCGTTTTATCGGTAATACTGAAATATTCAGCCTACCAATCTAAAATCAAACGGAAAGATATAATTGCATTAGATCAGTTATTGATGCTGAAAATTATAATTCTAACCCATATGCATCCAATTTATTAAATTGGCTCCTAAAGAAAAAAAACAGTATCTTTTATCCTTATTATTAGCCATCTAGTTTGAAAGCTTTACCTAACGAAATTGTCTTAAGACCAAGGTTCCAAATTAACCTTAATTGTTCTGCCGAACCTATATTACAATTATTCCAAAACGCGGACACCCCACCTTTTATCGTAAAAATATCCGATAATCACGTTTTTATAAAATTCAATAGGACTGAATCCCATTTTTGGTCCCCTCAGCTACAGCTTGAGGTGGTAGACCAGGAAGATGGCGATAGCATCATATATGGATTATTTGGCCCTAACCCTACCTTATGGACATTTTTCATGTTCGTCCATTTTGGAGTAGCTACTTTGTTCATCATTTTTGGAGTTTGGGCCTATTCCAATAACGCACTGGGAAAAGAAATCGGACTCCAATTGGGATTAATGGCCCTAATGGTCGTTACTTGGATCGTACTATATGTCTTTGGAAGGATCGGAAAAAGAAAAGGCAAGCCTCAAATGCATCAATTGCACGAGTTTATGTTAAAACATACCCAAGAAGGAAGCCACATATAAAAAAGGCTATGCCAGTTAAAAGGTCCTAGTTTAAGATTTCTTGTTTAGGATGGATCGTCATTGCGAGGAGTTTGAGCGACGACGTAATCTCATGATAAAATAAGCAGATTGCCACGCTTTGCGCGCAATAACGTCCACCATATTGAATATTGACTATCCAAAAAACAACAGGGCATTGGCTATTGCCTTACGAGCAATTTCGTCCCTAAGAACAAGCGACTAAAAAGCTAACCCTGATTATACCCAAAGCGCTTCAATTGCTTGGGGTCATTTCTCCAATTCTTATTAACCTTTACGTAGAGCTCCAAATGCACCTGCTTGTCGAAGAATTTTTCCAAGTCCTTACGTGCTTCCACCCCCACCCTTTTCAGGGCGCTTCCCTTATGGCCTATGATAATCCCCTTTTGGGAATCCCGTTCCACCATGATGACGGACCGCATGCGGATAATATCCTCGTCCTCAAAAAATTCCTCTGTATCGATTTCGACAGAGTAAGGGATTTCCTTTTTATAAAACTGAAGGATTTTCTCCCTAATGGTTTCGTTTACGAAAAAGCGTTCGGGCTTATCCGTTAATTGGTCCTTTGGATAATAAGGTGGTGCTTCGGGCAGCAATTCCAAAATCCGCAGAAAGACTTCCTTCACATTAAAATTCTGTAAGGCCGATATGGGATGAATTTCCGCGTTAGGCAATTGCTCCTGCCAGTACTGCACTTGTTCTTCCAAAATAGCCTGCTCAGATACATCTATCTTATTCAACAAAAGCAATATTGGGGTAGTACTATTTTTTAATTTTTCAAAAAAACGTTCGTCTTTCAAGGCCTTTTCACCTATTTCCACCATATAAAGCAGCACATCGGCATCTTCAAAAGCGGACTTAACAAAGTCCATCATAGAAGATTGCAATTCATAGGCAGGTTTTATGATTCCAGGAGTATCTGATAGGACCACTTGAAAATCGTCTCCATTCACAATTCCTAAAATTCGGTGCCGGGTAGTTTGGGCCTTGGAGGTAATTATAGATAATTTTTCCCCTACAAAGGCATTCATGAGTGTGGATTTCCCCACATTGGGATTTCCTATAATATTTACAAAACCGGCTTTATGCGACATCTTCCCTTTTTAACTTTTATAATGGCAAAGGTAATTGAATATGACCATCTATATCATAATAAAGCCTAAAATTACGTAAAGTACCACTGTTATCAAACCTCCAATCAGAGCATAGGGCAACTGAGTATTAATATGATCTATATGATCACTGGCCGAGGCCATGGATGAGATAATAGAGGTGTCTGAAATGGGGGAACAGTGATCTCCAAAAATACCACCCCCCAATGTAGCGGCTACCACCAAAGGCAATGGTGCAGAATGAATTTCTGCCATGGGGATGGCAATCGCCATCATAATGGCAAAAGTGCCCCAAGAAGTCCCGGTCGAAAACGCAATAAAGGAGCTGATGACGAAAATAATTGCCGGTAAAAAAGCGGGGGACAGCCATTCTTTGGACCAGTTGGCTACGAACTGCCCTGTTCCCAAAGCATTACAGGCATCCCCTATGGCAAAAGCCAATAACATTAGCAACGCAAGAGGCATTAATTCGCTTATGCCCTTCAGGACGAGATCGATCATTTCTTTGGTTTTCATGATTTTTTGCGATCGATACAGTACCATGGCGACCAAAATTGCAGTAAGTACCGCATATAGTACGGACGACGAACCAGAACCATTACCAATAGCTTTAAAAAGATGGTCGGAAAAAGATGTGGCATTCTCAACCGCATCCCAACCGGTGTATGCCAAATTAATAGGCATCATACATACCATGGTAGCCAATGGAATAATCATATTATAGGCCTTTGCCTTGATTCCTTCTTTGGATTCAAAAGAAGTAACCTCGCTAGACAACATAGGTTTGGCATTATCATTCAACAGTTTTCCTGTTTCCCTTGTCCGTTTTTCAGCCTTGGCCATGGGTCCAATATCTTTTTTTGAAATGATAACCACAAACACCGTCAAGATGGCAAGAATGGGGTAAAAATTATACACCATGGAAGAAAGCATGGTTCCAAACGGATTTTCTATTCCTTGGGTAAGCAATAATCCCATGATAAAAGCGCCCCAAGCATTAAAGGGAATTAAAATAGAGGAGGGCGCAGAACTGGAATCGGCGATATAGGCCAGTTTTTCCCTGGGAATCTTTAGTTTATCAAAAACAGGGCGATACAAGGTTCCCACCGTCAAGGAACTAATACTGGTTTCCACAAACAATATAAGTCCTGTAAACAGGGCCATTAGCTGAACCACTACCCTACTATACCCGCTTTGTTTTTTCTCAAAATGTGCTATAACTTTATTAAGTAAATTTACAAACCCCTCTACGCCTTTGGAATATTGGATAAACAACAGCAAGGCACCTACCAGGGCACTAAACATGATGGTCCTTGTATTTCCGGGGGATTTAAAAACATTGACCATCCCTTCCACTGCCGCCAAGGTGCCGTTAAGAAAATTGAAATCATTGATGATTACCCAAGAGAACCATATCCCAAAAAGCAGGGCTATATAAACTTGTTTTGTTCTGAGTGCCAAGACAATAGCAATGACAGGTGGTAATATTGAGAGAAAACCATAGTTATCCATAAATGATCGGGCGAATTAGAGGTGGCGGATCTTAATTAAAATCGATACAAAATAGAAAGAATTTGGACAAGGTGGACTACAACTAGGCATTTTTAAATGTTTGATGAAAATTTAACCCGATTTTAAATTAAATATTCAAAATAGATTTGGGAAATCATAAAAAGGATGTATCTTTGCAGTCCGAAATAATTCAGTCAGCATTATGAACTGAGGGTTAAAAGCCAAGTTGACTATTTTGGAAACGCACATCGCGGGATAGAGCAGTAGGTAGCTCGTCGGGCTCATAACCCGAAGGTCACTGGTTCGAGTCCAGTTCCCGCTACTAGTAAACAAAGGGCTTTCAAGAAATTGGAAGCCTTTTTTGATTCTCTTCCTAAAACATACCTAAAACAATTCAGCAGATTTATTGAAAGTTTTGGTTCGTTGGAATGAACTAAAGTTGGATCAAGAAAAATTTCTGGGTGTTTGGATATTTAAGCAAATAGTTGAGTTAGTCTAAATAGGAAGAATTCTGTATTTCATTAAGTTTACATCACCTTCAAAGGAATTTTTCTTTTTCTTTCCTCGCCCTATCCACGAAAAACCACCCCCTAGAATGCAAGATAGCATTTAACTTTTCCGATTCCGGGCCACTAAACCGAAACCTTATTGTATATGTTACCGTTTCTGGTTCTCCAAACGTTTCCTCCCATCTTTATTGATTGCCATGTTAATCCGAGATATTTCTATCGTTTTTCACTTCGTCAGAAGTAAGGTTTTAAGATGCTTAAAACATAACTTGCTATCTTCTCTGAAGATTAATATATTCAATTTCTATTTAGTGATATAATACTCAAAACGAGTGGGTCGGATTTGTTCCCGGTTAAAATCAAAAATACCTTCCGATTGCGCAAATCCTTTGTACATATATCAATATACACATATGTGCATATATTTATATTTGCATATATACATATATCGTGACTGGAGCAATCAATTTATTATTTATTCTTTGGAGTATTTAATCGCTCCAAGTGCAACCTAGAGGCCATGGAAAATTTCATCGGATTAAAATCGATGTAGTTAGGGAGAGTAAAGAACAAGCTGTCTTTTCGCAGCTTGTTCTTTCCCGCCGTAAAAAGGGTGTCTGGGATCCGGATCGGAAAGACTTAACCAGAGTGCCAACTGAACGTGTCCGGAAAGGAAAGATTGGAGTGGAAGGTTTACCGGACTTCCGCAAGGGCTTGGGATTGGCACCCAAAATAGATCTTGATATTTATAAGTCAGAATGCTTAAAATAAAATGGGTGACCCCTTGTCGGTCAAGATTACGGAAAGTTTAGGCAGCATCCTGAAATACTACCTTGAAGGGAAACAACCTTATGACTATTTGTTCCCCATTAATTATGAAAGCACAAATCGCAAAGGAGGAGAATGAACGAAAGTCTTAAAATTATTGGGAAGGATGCAGGGATAGAAGGCGTATTTACAACCTACTATATCCACCATTCATGGGCAACAATAGCAAAATTTACGGAAATATTATCAGAGATTATAAGTGAAGGACTGGGCCATAATTCCTTAAGGTCTGCAGAAATTTACTTGAAAAACTTTACCAACCATTTTTTGGATGAGGCCAATGAGATGGTGGTTTCTTGAGTCATTATCGAATAGAATAAATAAAAGCTAAAAACAAATTATTCGAGGGCGCTTATCTACATTGTCGATGTGCAGATTACTTTTAATTGACAATACTAATTTGTGCAACTCATCCAAATTTAAGTTCGAATGATATGTGGAAAATCCGTACCTAAAATAATTATCCTTACAATATTAGGTTTTGTTTAATTCTTTTATAAATTAAATCCGGAAAAGGCAACACAGACTGGTGATAGTATTTCCTTAGTCCTAGATATTTCTATCAGTGTTCCATTTTCTATTATACTGAATACAACAATATCATGAGAATTCTGATGGCAGGCTATTAACCATTCTCCATTGAGACTTATATTGAACTCTCTTAATTCCTTGCCTCTTGTGTAATGAAAACCTACTAGTTGCAATCTATCCTCAACTACCTTAAATATTGTAATTGCCTCCAAAACTCTATTTGCTGTATATAAATATAACCCATTTGGATGGAGCCTAATTGCAGAGCTACTGGGCTCTAAATAGTATTCCTTTGGCAAAGAATTATAAGAATATAAAGATTTAAAACTGCCATTTTTATTCTTTAGAACGGTTACTTCACCGGATAACTCACCTAATACATATGCCAAATCGCCTTTCTTGTTAAATACCATGTGTCGGGACCCATTACCATCCGGCATTTTAAAATCTTTGTTTTCAACAGGATATAGACTGCCATCTTTTAGGCAGTATGCCTTGATAAAATCAATACCCAAATCACAAACATAAATATTATTGGTTAATGGCTGTATCGCTATTTGATGTGCATGTGGGGATTGTTGCCTACTTAATATTACACTTGAACCCCTATGGTAGTAATTTTCTTTGCTAACTTTCAACCTTCCTGAACTTTCAATTGGGAACTGGATGACGTTACCGGTCTCATAGCAAGCTACTATAATATTTGAATCAAGTTTCTCCAAATGACAGGGATAACCTCCATTAATTGATTGTTGGTTTAAAATGGTAAGTGAAAAGTCGTCATTAATTTTATAGGCAATTACTTTGGGTCCATCAAGTTCACTAATCTCTGTAATACAGTATAAAACTTTTCCATTTTCGCTAATTGTCAAATAACTTGGATTACAACAATTTTCAGTACTCAAAACATTTATCTCTCCGGTATTTGTATTCAATATTAGACTTTTAATACCCTTGCCAATACTTGCAGTTTCCTGATTAATGGACTTGGTATAACTGCCTACAAAAAAGTTCAACATAATGTTATCTTAAGTTTTAAACCAAGTGACCTCCAAAATTTAGGTCGTTTAATTCTATGACAAATAATATTTTTTCCATCAGAATAAAAATAACCTTTCAAGAAGTTTTGTAAAACGTAATTTAATATACTAATCCACAGATTCAGCCACCCATTCAACAATATTTTTAAACAAGATTTCTGCTTTATCATTATCATAATACCTTGGGTCATCACCAAAAATACCAAACAAAACATTATGTATATCCCTTCTGTGATCACCCATACTATTTCCTTCAGGGTCATTTGCAGGTACATCCTCTTTATTCGGTAAGTTTTGCAACTGTACTAAGTCTGGCTTTATTTGAGCCAGAACAGAAGTTTCAAAAATGGCTCCATGATCCGCTTTCATATCAATTCTTGGGCACTCAGAAATTGACAATACCGTTAATTCCAAAGTGATTTTTTCAGCCTTCCACTTTTCCTTCAGCACAGATAATAATTCCAATTGTTTTAAAGCAAAATGTCCGGTAAAAATGATAACTTTTTCAATCTTATCGGTTTCCAGACGCTTCAGTGTGGTCATTAAGATATTGAGCAAGACCATTTCTTGTTCTATCAAAATGGTATACGGATGGTTCCAAATACTTCCGGTCATACCATAATATAAAGGTGGCATTACAAGTCCGCCCATTTTATCCGCAACACTTAAACATATGCCATGAGAGGTAAGACTATCAAGACCTATTGGCAAATGCAGGCCATGCCATTCAATAGCTCCTAAAGGTAAATAGACAAGAGACCGCTTCCTGAAAGCACTTTGAATTTGAATAGGGTTCAGCCTCTCTATTTGAAATTGACTATAATTTTTATTTCTCATTATTTATTGACTAGTCGTAAAATTCGTGTTTCCATCGATGTGGTTTTAAACTATTTACCAATTCAGTTGGAAATTTAGCACCATCCGAAATAGCAATATTTAAGTCGACCTCACTTTTATTCCGCATTCCAGGTATTATAAGGCTAACTTCTTCTGGATGTAAGGCATACCGTAAGGCGGCATTTGCGAGGTTACCATAATATGGTTCACATATCTTTTTAAGCTTCTCTATTCTTTGTAAAGTTTTTTTAAAACGGTCACCATAATACATTAAATGTCGCTTATCCTCCACACTCCATTCAAAATAGGTTGACTCATCCCAAGTACCTGTCAACGCTCCTGAATCCAGTGGTACTCGGGCAATAAAACCAGTATTGGTAGTCTTTCCAATTGGAAACAATTCATCCATGGGTTCCTGTTCAAAAATATTGAACTTAACTTGCATGGTATCTACCAGACTCAATTTGGCCAAGTCCACCCCCTGCTTTGGCCGGATATCAGCAAGTGATACCCCTATTTTATCAACCTTACCTTCCAGCCTTAAGGCATTCAATGTTTCTAGCCACTCGAGCTCCTGCACACCACTTTCGAGCCATAAATGTAATTGTAACAAATCCAGGCGTTCAACGCCTAGACGACGTAATGACCCCTCAACTATTTGTCTCATGTACCACTCTGGGTACCTCCCTTTTATGGGTGGGTTTCCATCCACATCCAATGTTGTCATTTCCGGTTTAATGGGAGTTACTTTAGTCGCTACGTAGATTTTATCACCTGTCCATTCTTTCAACGCTTTGCCAATAACCTCTTCACTGCGTCCTTGTCCATAAGCAAAAGCAGTATCTACAAAATTAATACCTTTTTCAAATGCGTATAAGAGGGTGTCTACCGACTCACTATTATCTATTTGCCCCCAAGTACCTCCCAATTGCCAACCACCGAATCCAATTTCACTCACTTTCCAACCAGTACGGCCCAAAGTTCTATATTCCATGTTTAAACTTTGTTTTCCTTAGTTAGATCCTCTGCTAGTTTCTTTTGATAAGCTTTTTGCGCTTCAACGTCTTCCTTAGCCTTGTTGGCATAATAGATAAAACCCATTGCCTGTCTCGTACGGCTTTCACTAGTGTTTCCATCGGCACGATGAATAGTCATGGAATGGTGCACCAATAGATCTCCCGGTTGTGTTGGGTAGTAAACTTCATTTTTATCGGTTTCTTTCTCACCATAATCCAAAATACCCTGAGAAAAACCAAGGGTACCTGTTTTTCCATGCTTTCGCATACCGGTGAGGTGCGAACCTTTGATGTAACGAACACAGCCATTTTCTTCGTCAACCGGTTCCAAAGCCATCCACATCGTTACAGCCTCGTTTGGTTCGAGCATAAAATAATAACCATCCTGATGGGCTGGAGTTGGTTGCCCTATTTTTGGAGGTTTATTGAAATATTGAATGTTCTTGCCTTCAACTTTATCATCCAACAAGATAGAGGCCAGTTTCTTAAACCTACTGTTATCCATCATATCGGCAAAAAATGAATCATACTTAAAAAGGCGTTGCAATTGCTTTAACGAGGTTTTATCATTGACATCCTCATAATACACGTCACTTCTTGGCATACTATCTATTACAGTACTCTTGAATGTATTAAGCCTTTCGTTGACTTCACTTATCTCCAAGGAGTTTAAAAATCCCGGAAAGAATATGTAACCATCCTCTAAAAAATCATTACGCAGTTTCTTCTGCAAATTTTTATCGTTTAAATCTTCAATTCTTTTCATAATATATTATTGATAGTTAATTTCGTATTAATTTCTTCGTCGATTTGTCATCAAAAACCAGACTGAAAAAATACCCAACGCAAAAGCATATTACCAATCCAATGAAAGAATATAGCAATATATGTAAGGTAGTATAAAGGCTAATAAAAATAAGTGCTATGGTACTTACTACAACCCCAATCAAAGTACCTTTTGAATTAGCCTTTTTGGTAATCATACCCAAAAGAAACATTCCACCTAGACCTGCAGTAATTAGCCCAATGAACAAAAGAAACTGGTCCCATAAGGATTTAATGTTGGAATTTGCCATCCATAGAGCCAATACCATACCAAGACAGCCACAAATTAAAGTAGTTATACGGGCTATCCTTAAAAGTTTTAAATCTGGGCTCTTCGGTTTAAAATGTTTATAGAAATCATTACAAAACGCGGTGGAAACTGAATTTAAACTACTACTGATACTGGACATGGCCGCTGAAAATATAGCTGCAATCAAAAGTCCGGATATCCCTAAGGGAAGCTCATTAACAATGTACCATGGGAAGATAGAATCATTATTGGCAAGGTTGGCCGGAAGCCTTTCCGGAGTTTTTGTGTAAAAGATAAAAAGCAAGGTTCCAATACTAAAAAAAATAATGGTTGCCGGAAGCGTTAATGCAGCATTCAGATAGGAGGTCTTCTGGGCGTCTTTTACACTTGTACTTGTTAGATAGCGTTGAACTACAGTTTGATCTGTGCCTTGAGTAATGAGCGCAGAAGCAAGCCCTCCTAAAAAAACAACCCAAAACGTAGATTCTGAGAAATTTAAATCCATATTGACCAAATCAATCTTATTGTGATCAACTGCAAAGTAATATGCTTCCATTAGGCCGATTTCTGATTGGGAGAGAAGCCAAAATATAGCCAATATACTTCCTCCCAACAATACGGCCACTTGCAATACATCCGTCCAAATGACTGCTTCAATTCCTCCAAATGTGGTATATGCAACACAGAGAACTCCCATTATCAAAACTGCAGCTTCTACAGGAATACCTGTTACAATGGAAATAGCCAATGAAGGCAAAAGAAGCACAATGCCTATTCGACCCAGTTGAAATAGAATAAATGATAAACTTCCCAATACCCTTGCCACATAATTGAACCTATTTTCCAAGAATTCATAAGCCGTAGAAATATTTAGCCTATGAAAATAAGGTATAAAGACACAAGCGATAACAGGAACAATCAAAATCATGGTGATGTTTAGGAAAAAATAAGACCAATCGGTTAAAAATGATTTAGCAGGAATGGCCATAAAGGTCAATGCGCTTAACAAGGTCCCAAATACACTGATCCCAGAGGCCCACCAAGGAACGCGGCCGCCACCTGTAAAATAGTCCTTTGTAGATTTTTGTTTTCTAGAAAAGTAAAGACCAATTGCCATAGTTATTATAAAATAACCTATTAATACACCATAGTTTAGAGTTCCAAAGCTGTTTACCGCCTCCCCTAAAGCTATCTTTTTAACCTTTGGGGTACGGACACCAGGAGCAATTTCTCCAGAAATCATGTAAAATTCATCTTCCTTCCCAAAAGATAACATAGTTACTGGTAAACTTTGTTCCAACGTACCATAAACATACCATTTTTGGGTAATTGTATTAAAGGCGAGTATATCTTTACTAAAGCCGGGGTGGGTATTTAAAATAGTTTTCTTTTGCAGAATTAGCTGCGATTTTATAGAATCTGATTCTTGAAGTTCAATTTCTTCATTCAAATCTTGTAGAGCTGAAAACAATACCCCATCATCTCCCCCATATACCAAAACGTGCATGGACCCCAATACTTGTGCCGACGAACCACTAATTGCCCTGTTTACTCCATTAGGTGATATAGGCCTAGGTTCCTCCCAGAGTTTTCTTCTGAGGTCATAGGCAATATAGTTGTCATAAATATCTATAGCCCGATCATTTACCTGGTTTCTACCTCCAAAAACAAAAAGTTTGGAACCATTTGAGGTTTCTTGTATTGCTGCACTATGAAAGCTCCTTGGTCCGCCAATAAAATCTTTAGCACTTTCCCATTTTATAGGGTTATCTAAATCTAAAATAAAAATCGAATTAGTTGAAGTAGCGCCGTCATAGCCCCCTACTACATATACCTTATTATCCTGAACAGCAGCAGATGTATATGCCAAAGGTTTGGGTAAATCCGGATATTCCTCTATTAATACCCTTTTATTGGCAATATCATAACTTAATAAAAATACTTTGTCCGAAGTATTTTTAGAATTATTACCTCCAATAATTAAAATTCCATTCGGAGTTTGAACTGAGGATCCATATCCCAAAGGCATTGGGAGCCTACTATCTGCTATGCGCCATTCACCATTTTTGAAAATAAAAATAGAATCAGACCATACTTTGGCACCCCCTTCCCAAGGTGCACCTTCCGGAAAATTAGCTCCCCCGGCAGCGATGATCACTCCATTATGAATGCCCCCCAACATGCCAGCATAGCCCAAAGAAGTGGTTTGTTCAACCGTTGACGGCAAGGGAGCCAATTCGATTGAACTTATCTTTCTTGGTATAACCTCTTTGTCATGAACGGTATTGCATGAACATATTATAACACCAATAAAAATTATTAGCCATTGTCGTGACATAACAAGTAATAGTTGTTTTTCTTTGGTAACTAGGAATTTGGGAATTTTCAAAACAGTCCAATATTTTTAAGGTTTTGGTAAAAGGTATCGTACTCGTTTTGTGCCAAGGGCTGTAATGGTGATCGCGGCGGCCCAAAATCGTGACCGGACATTTTCATGATCGCCTTTTGCGAGGCCAATCCGTCATAGCCCAAAAGGGTATCGATTATCCTAACGGCCCTGAAATATTCTGCCTTTGCCCCCTGTTGATCGCCCTTTGCGTATTTTTCGGTGATATTGTGATAGGTAGGCGCCATGAAGTTGTAGGTGCTCCCAACGAACGAATCGGCCCCCATTGCCAAGGCCGGAAGGAACAGTTCGTCAACACCGAAGAACATTTTGTACCTGTCGCCGTAGATCTGTTGGCACATCATAAAATCGTCGATGGCCCCAGAGGTATACTTGATTCCGCCCAGCTGTGGCAGGGTATCGCCTATTTTCTCCAAGAAAGTGTGCATCTTGAAATTTAGCCCGGTCTTGCCAGGTATGTGGTAATAGATAAAGGGAACCTCGTTCTGGCACTCGGCTATCTTGCGCACCGCCAGTACCAGCTGGTCGATACTGGACACCGTATAGTATGCCGGCAAGGTTGCAGATACAGCATCCGCCCCTGCCCCTACGGCATGCTTGGTCAACTCCTCGGTCGCATCATAGCTGGTATGGCTAACATTCACAATAACAGGTATTCGCCCATTGACCGCACCCATGTAGGCATCGGTGACCTCCATTCGCTGACGTACCGTCATCGAGAGGCCCTCGCCGGTACTCCCCATAGCATAAAGGCCATTGATACCGTTGGCGATAAGGTGCTCCACCAATTTCGGTATTGGTGCCAGGTCAACACACCCATCTTTGTCGAAAGGGCTGAACACAGCCGCTATCAATCCTTTTACTTCTAAACTCATATAATATCTTTAAATTTAATACTGTTCCAAGGCCACATTTTTAGAGGATGGCTAAAGTGGTTCCCTTCCCTGAATTAAGGCTTTGTTCCATTCATATTGATTAGGTCATGGGCATCAAACGACTCCCATACGATGCCTTCATATGGACCTTCTTTACCGGCTTCAAAATAAAGACCAATACGGCCATCAAAAGCAACTAAATCGGAATATGCAGATGGCCCCTTGAAAATTGTACGTGATGTAGGCCATGTGTTTCCATCATCGTAACTAACCTTAATGGCCATGTTTTCCCTTTTGCTTTTATGGGCTGGATTTGAAAACAATAGATAAGTTTTATTATTAGCATCAAAACGCAATATACTGGCCTGGCAAATAGGTTCTATCAATTCATCGGAGTATTGCATATTGTCCCATGTGTACCCCCCATTGGAACTATAAGCGATTTGTCTTAAAGATTGTGATCTATCATAATTACGCATATTCAACATAAGCCTGTTGTCTGAGAGTTCAACAACCTCACATTCATTGACTTTGTCCATCGGCGTTCTCCCTCCTAAATTCCAAGATTCGCCATGGTCATCGGAAAATATAATATGAGAGTAATATTTATTAGTACCTTTCTCAATGTGGTCACTAGCAACAATTAAACGACCCTTGTAATCACCACCTTCCACTTGAATTCCAGAGCCAGGACCAGTGGCATACCAGGACCAGCCCGAAAGTTTCACATCCTTGGTAATTTCTTCCGGAAAGCTCCAATTGTAACCATCATCGTTTGATTTCAACAAAAACACTCTCCTTGTATCTTTGCTTGTTCCCTTAATAATTGCATGTTCTTTATCCTCACCTAGATTCCATGTGGATAACAGCAAAATTTTACCTGTAATACGGTCTACAATTGGCGCAGGATTACCACAAACATTATTTTTATCATCCCAAACCACTTGTAAAGCACTCCATGTTTTCCCCTGATCTTCGGAACGTCTCATGACTAAATCTATATCCCCAGTATCACTACAGGAACTTTTTCTGGCTTCGGCAAAAGCAATCAGTGAACCCTTATTAGTAGCCACAACGGCAGGTATCCTAAAACAGTTGTATCCTTCCTCTCCACTTTTAAAAAGGTAGTTGAGGCTATTAAAGTCTTCTATGCTTTCCTGCTTTTTTTGAGCCGGTAAAGAGTAGGTTATTGAAGTTAAAATAATTAGGGCTATAAGCCGTTTTAATAGGGTTTGAAATTTAATCATGATTTTCTCTTTTAATTAGTACATTTTAGGTTCGTAAATTTTCATTTTTCATTTACTTGGCCAAGAAATATTGAAAAATTCGGGAATCATTTTCTCGGCACTAGGCCTTATTTTTGCTACTGTATCCAGATCCACTCCATTATAGGGCCATTTAAGTTTGGGATCGAATTCTAACCACCCTCCAATTTGCATCAACAATTTATCCATGGCCATATTTGAATAGCCCTTAGTTATCATGAGTGGGGTAATACATTTATCCAAAAATTCTATTATTCTATTCTCTAATTCAAGAGCCTGATCAAGTTGTCCCGAAATCATATCATAATACCAATTTTGGGCAGCAACCGGATTTAAACAGGCCATATTAGAATAGGCACCATGGCAGCCCGATTTAATTCCAGTGGCAAGATGGTGCCCAGGAATAAAAACAGAAAGTTTCGAAGTTATTCCTTTTGATATTTTATACCAGTCACTATCCCCTCCTGCTACCTTAACACCTATTAATCCGGGTACATTTTCTTTTAAAACAACTATATCTTGAATTGTAAGTTTCTTTTTTGCATGTGGCGGATTGTACAGTACCAAACCAATGTCTGTAGCCACTTCTTCCATCTTCTTCAAAAAAATGATAGATTCTTCATTAGTAGGTACAAACCAGTCAGGCAGTATCACCTGAATAGCACTTGGTTTTAAGTCTACTGTTCGTCTTAGCCGTTCTATAGATATAATAGGACTCATATGGCTTGCGCCTATCTGAAAATTTAGCGAAGCTTTATTACATTTGCTGGCTAACATTTCACTGACCATATCAAATTCTTCTTCAGTAATATTATAGAATTCCCCAGCTGAACCATTGGAATAAATACCATCTACATTCGCATCAATCAACAAATCAATTTCATGGGCAAGAAGTGAATAATCAATACTTTCATCACAGTTTATGGGTAATATCAATGTGGCCCAATTACCCTTTATCTCATCAAATTTTAATGGTTTCATTTATATTGTTTTTCGTTTTAACTTTCAGTTTAATAGGTTTGATATCGGTCTTTCCCGGTAGCAAGAAGCAGTGTTGCCCAATTGCCATATATTTCTTGATTATTGTATGGTATCATGATAAATTATCAATCCTTCAAAAATTTTTTCCAGTCTTCGCCTTTAGTTATCCAAGCTAAGTTAAAACGGGCCATTTTACCGCCGCCATCGTTTTCATAAAAAAGGTAAATCATTCCTTCTGAAGGTGTTCCTTTGCGGCCTGCAGCCAATGACGAGTAAGCAAAACTGCCTTCTTCGACCAACCGATTTACAGGCCATGTTTTACCCCCGTCAAAACTTGCCCATACAGTTCCCTTTTTTCTTTCATCCCACCGGTTTTCAAACGAATAATCCGCTTCTCCTTCTTTTTTTGCCATATCAATATTGCTAAAAATAAGTATATCATGTTCATCGACCGGTAATCTCACCAATCCTCCCATTAAACCATAATCGCTGTGCTGGTTTCCATCAGGTAAAACATCGCTGATTTCGGCATTTTCCCAGTTTTGCCCACCATCTTTACTAATTGCTGTATACCTCCACCGTGGACTTTGCCCGTCGGTTGATATGTGCCGGCGCGAATTGTAATACAATGTACCATCAGCAAGCTCTTCAATGGCCGCCTCGCCTGTCCCTTTAACAGGAAAAGGTTCGCTAGTCTGCCATGTTTTTCCTCCATCATCACTATAAATGGCATTAGTATAATGCAAGTGCCAGAATTCTGTTTCGTTTCCCCCCGCATAAACCCTCGCGGGCCGAATTAACCGTCCGGAATAATCTCCCTGTTTTAATGTTATCCCATGTTCGTTCATACACATTGAAGGAATATTGCCTTTACTGTCGGGCTTAATTAAAATATCTTCTTCCACCCAGGTTTTTCCATTGTCTGTACTACGGAACATGTGTATTGGTGCTGGCGGGTGAGTGTCTTCGGTAAAAATCAAAATATCACCACTAGTCTGGTCAACGATTGCCCCTCCGCTATTCAACCCCAACCCAATGGATATTTCCGGACCCCAGGTTTCTCCACCATCTTCACTACGTCGGACACGCACAGTATTCCAACCCCAAACCAAACTGCGATTACCGTACCATCTGTTGCGGTAACCACATTAGGTAGACGTTCATTGTCGAATATTTGCTGAACATCAAAAAAAGTTTCACCATCTCCCCAAAATTCATTTTCTTCTTTTGTTTTGCACGAAAGAAGCATCATGGTCATAAAAAATAGGCTAAATACAAAAACAATCTTTCTCATTTTATAGTTTATTTACATTTCAATATTAATAATACCAGAACTATTATAATTGCATAACGAATCCCCGATAAATCCTCGTTAGCTATATAAAACAATCATTTTCTTTGATTTAGGGAATGCACTTTAACATTAGAACTGCAGCTACAAGATTTTTCCCAAAATCATCAGACTAAAACATATTGTCTATTAAAAATTCTATCTCCAGCTCCTAAGATACAATTTTATATTGTACTACAATATTATATTACTAAAATATTATATTACTAAAAAATAAAAAACATTTTAGAAATTTATTATTGGCCTTTTATTGTTCAATGCTCTTAAAAGATTTCCAGCATTGGTACATGGCTCTTGGGGCATGGAAACAACCTTTCCATTTACCTCCTTTTAAATACAAATGAACCTTCCCCTCCCGATTTAAATAACCGAACCATTCCCCATTTCCCGGGTCAGAAAAATGTTCCCAAGAATAGTTATGTACTTTTTGAAACCAATCTAACACCAATTTATCATTTATGGCTACATATGCTTTGGCCAATGCAACCAATGCTTCTAAATGTACCCACCATAACTTTTGATCATGTTCCAATTGAAGTGGTGGTTTACCTTTAACATCCATGAAATAATATATTCCGCCATATTCATTATCCCAACCATACTCCAAAATCTTGATAATTGTTTTTACAGCCTTTTCGATTAACTTTTTATCATTTCTTCTAGTTGCAATATCAATTATTAACCACATAGCCTCTATTCCATGTCCAGGGTTAATTAGCCTGCCTTCATAACTATCATCATGGGCTCCGCCTGGCCGCACCGATTCAAAGATGAGTCCGGTTTCCATATCCAAAAATTCATACATAATATCATGTACAATATTTTCCAGGACCTTATCAACATCTTCTTTTTTTAAGATGCCCTCCAACTCCAAAACTAAATTGGCTAAAATCATTGGTGACGCAAAGTTCTTTAGTTGCCTTTGTCCGGTACTTTTTTCATAAATACCCTTTGGGTTATCTATTTTTTTAAGAATATTATAATATGTCTTTTCAGCAAGAATAAATGATTCTTCATCTCCAGAAGCTTTGCCGTATTGACAAAAAGCCATTGCCGCAAAACAATCTGTAAAAATATTATATGGCTGCACCAAAGGTGCTCCGCTTCTTGTAGTAGAGAAATAAAAATTTCCCATGCCGTCCATTCCATTCTTTTTTACAAAATCCACACCAGATTTAGCTATATCAAGCCACGTACTTTTATGCTCCACCTCGTTATATAACATAGAAAATGTCCATGATTGTCTAGCTTGTAGCCACATGAACTTATCTGTATCATACACCTTCCCTTGATGGTCCAAACAAGAAAAATACCCACCATCAACTCTGTCTAACGAATTTTTCTCCCAAAATGGAATGATATCGTTTAAAAGAGCATCTTTATAAACATTACTATATTTCATTTTTGTTAGTAATATATCTTTTAGTTATTATAAGTACTTAACACCCGTACTTTAGTAGGTAATGCTAATAGTTAGGATTATAGTGAATGTTATTTTTTTAACTTTTATCAATAAATTTAAACTTTCATCCTATGTTCTATATTTGGTTACCCAATAGAATTTTGAGATTCTTTAAAGGCCTTTTGTAATTGACCTAAGGTCTCAATTGGATCGGTATTGTATTTTAGATGCCCATGCAAGGCCTTTCCCAAATACTCCTGAAAATGGGGCCAACCAAAATAACGAGGTCTTACATATGCATTTTCCAGTGTTTTAATCGTATTTTGAAAAAAACTATCGGTTAAATCGTTGGCATCCGGGTCCCTCCAACATGTTACATTTCCAGGTTGGCCATTATTAATAGTGTATATTTCTTTCTGAATCCTTTCACTACAGATCCAATAACAATAATCTACAGCTTCAATAATATTTTCACATTGTGAAGAAACGGCAATGCCAGCGCCACCTAAAACAGTTTTAGTATTTGGCGAATCCGTAAATGCAAGGAGGTTCTTCCTAAACCCCTCCCGTGAATAATTTATATAATTGAAGGCCATAGGAGAGTAAACAATATCATCCGTTTGTGCCATATGGTCATAAAGTTCTATGGGATTCCACTCCAAGGTATTTGGATGAAATTCGCTACACATTTTTTTCATTAGCTTCAATATTTCAAGTCCTATTCCATGAGGCACCAATTCCATTGAATCCGTTGTTATGGGAGCACCAAATTGGCTGCTAAGGGACAAAAATGTACAAAGACTATCGGTTGGGCATAGTGCCATTCCAACATATTTTCCAGTTGGCTTTAATTTGTTAGCCAATGCAAATACCTCAACCCAAGATTTAGGAATACTTTCGGTCATCAAATCCTTTCGGTAACTACTACATTGAAATGCAGTATCGATCGGCAATGCCCATTGGTGCTTTTGAAAATAATAACTTGAAAAGCTTGGCCCTGCCGATTGCTCCTTGAGCTTAAAAAACAACTCATTGGAAAGGTGCTCTTCCAAAGGAACTAAGCAACCTGTGGTAGCGATTACACCGGAATGGGGATGATCAAGAATTAGCAAATCATATTGTTTTGATAAATGCTCTATGGAAAAATCTCCAAAGGCCGTTAGAGATCGTTTTTGCCATTCAACTTTTATCCCTTTTTCCTTATAGTACGCATTGGAAGCCGCAATAAGTGGATCATAACCCCTTGGATGATCCCAAGTTATACCCCTAAGAGTTATTGAAGCCATTATTTATTTTTTATACTTTTTTGATAAAACTCCTGTATTTTATCCTGACCTTCTTCAGACTTATAGAATTTACTCAGTTCTTCATTTTCCATGTCCAAGGCTGAGAGGGATACCTCTCCCAAGCATTTGTGTGTCAGTTGCTTAATCGCCCTTAATCTATCAACGGGTTTATTGGACAATTCGGCAACAAATTTTTCAACCTCTTCATTAAAACCATCTTTTTTATAGATGTGGTTTACCACACCCCTAGCCCACATTTGCTCGGCAGTAACAGCTCTACCTGTCATAATTATTTCATTGGCCAAATTGCTTCCAATTTTTCGTGTTAATCTTTGGGTTCCACCACCACCGGGAATTAGATTAAGGTTAATTTCCGGCAGGCCAAATTTCGCATATTGTTTACATAAGATCATATCACATGCTAGGGCAATTTCAAATCCACCACCAAAGGCATAACCATTGACTGCAGCAATAATTGGTTTGGAATTTTCCTCTATGGCCGCGTAAAGGGTTCTACCCATTGACTGGAAGGCTTCAAATTCCTCTTTAGTTTGTTGCGCGTATTCCTTAATATCGGCACCCGCCATAAATGCCTTGCCCTCACCAGTAACCACGGCAACAGCTATTTCAATGTCATTGGCATCATTGACCACCTTAAGTGACTCAATGATTTCATCCATCATCTGACGATTCATTGCGTTAAGTTGATCTGGTCGATTAAACCTTATCCATGCAACTCGATTGAAGACTTTATATTTTATAAATCTGAACACCATTATACTTTCACTTTCTATTTTATCTTCTCAACACTTATTACTTCAAAATTCATAAAATTGGTTATTTCCTCTTGCGTATAGCCCAATTCTGAGAGTATTTCCTCGCTATGCTCTCCAATTAAAGGAGATGCCCTTGTAATTTCTCCAGGAGTTTCACTCATGGTGAAAGGAATATTCGTAACCTTTACCTTGCCAGCTTTAGGATGTTCTATTTCAACAAAAGTATTGTTGTGTATAACCTGAGGGTCAAATTCGACTTCGGATTGTTTATTGATCTTGGCTACCCAAATATCAAGAAATAACATTATATCCAACCATTCCTGGGTAGTTTTGGTTTTTGTTATTTTCTCTACTTTACCGTGAATTTCATCCCTTTTATCATATAAAATCTGGGCATCATCATACTTCTTCAAAGAGTCATCATCAAGTGCCTCCACCAATTTAGGCCAAGGACACATGGCAATGGAAATAAATCCATCCTTTGTCTCATACATACCAAACGGTGCCGGATTTCCGGGATGACCTATTTTAGAATTTGGCCTTTCAAAGGGGACCCCTAAATTTTGAATTGTAAAATAATCCTGCATTTGAAAGGCAATAGCAGAAGATAATAGATTGGTCCTGATTTCCTGACCAATCCCTGTTCTTTCCCGATAAAACAATGCCGATAAAATGGCGTATACAGAGTTCAGGGCATTAACCTGATCACAAAGTGCTGTACCTATTGCTACCGGGCCGTCATTTTCCTTTCCACTGGTCATAATGGCCCCACTGATACTTTGCGCCAATAAATCCTGTCCCGGCCTTTTTAAATAAGGTCCGGTATCTCCCCACCCGCTTGCTGAGCAATAAATAATGGACGGGTTTATTTTTTTCATATCATCATAACCATACTCAAGTCTTTTCATCACCCCTGGACGAAAGTTCTCAACAACAACATCTGCCTGCGCCACCAGTTTGTAAATAATATCCTTTCCCTGTTCCGATTTCATATCAACAGCAATAGATCTCTTATTTCTGTTCCATGCCATAAAACAAGGTGACTCATCACCTGCAATCCACTTGTTGAAAAAGGTCATATCGCGATAAATATCACCTGTCTTAATTCGCTCCACTTTAATCACATCAGCACCTACATCTCCCAACATTTGGGTAGCGTATGGGCCTTGCAATAATTGTGAAAAGTCCAATACCTTTATTCCTTCCAATGCCTTTTTCATAACCTATAATCCATTGTTTTTTAGTTTAACTACCCTAAGCCGTGTATTATTAAATGCTATACTTTCAAATATACCTTGGAAGCGTACAAAGCCCCCCGTCCACCTTTAAGTCCTCTCCCGTAATAAACGAAGCTTCATCCGATGCCAAAAAAACCGCTGTCACGGCTACTTCTTTTGAAGTTCCCATTCTATTCATTGAAGCTTGCGCTTCACTTTTTTGAAGAAACTCCATTCCCTCGTTTTTTATACGTTCCTCATTGAGAGGGGTCATTATTGCTCCAGGTGAAATAGTGTTAAACCGTACATTAGATTTGCCATATTGTCCTGCTAACTGGTTCGTCATTGACAAAATAGCCCCTTTAATTCCAGCATATGCCGTCCAGTCATCCCAACTTCTAAAAGCCTGAACCGATGAAATGGTTATAATACTTCCTGCTTTTTGGCTCAACATATAAGGAAGTGACATTTTTATGCCCCTAAATACGCTTTTCAGGTTTACATTAAGCAATTCGTCCAATTCCTCTTCTGTCATTATAGTTATATCATAACTTTTTGCTATTGCTGCGTTATTTACCAGAATATCTATTTTATGAAAGGTAGCTACAGTATTTTTGATAAGTGACCCCACACTATCCACATCACCAACGTCACATTTGTACGCCTCTACCCGTGAACCTTTTTTTCTTAATTTTTCGGCCTCCAAAATACATTTTTCTATATTGATATCTCCCATTACAACATTTGCCCCTTCTTTAGCGAAAGCCTCAGAAATAGCCAATCCAATGCCATTTGCAGCTCCTGTAATTATTGCTACTTTTTTTTCTAACCTTCCCATACTACTATAGATATAACAATCATTCCCGAAATATTAGGTATTCGATACACTATTTAACTATTTCTCAGATTACGAACATATACACAAATAACAAAACCTATTTGTATGGCACCTAGTCCATGTCAAAATAGTCCAATATTTTTAAGGTTTTGATAAAAGGTATCGTACTCGTTTTGTGCCAAGGGCTGTAATGGTGATCGCGGCGGCCCAAAATCGTGACCGGACATTTTCATGATCGCCTTTTGCGAGGCCAATCCGTCATAGCCCAAAAGGGTATCGATTATCCTAACGGCCCTGAAATATTCTGCCTTTGCCCCCTGTTGATCGCCCTTTGCGTATTTTTCGGTGATATTGTGATAGGTAGGCGCCATGAAGTTGTAGGTGCTCCCAACGAACGAATCGGCCCCCATTGCCAAGGCCGGAAGGAACAGTTCGTCAACACCGAAGAACATTTTGTACCTGTCGCCGTAGATCTGTTGGCACATCATAAAATCGTCGATGGCCCCAGAGGTATACTTGATTCCGCCCAGCTGTGGCAGGGTATCGCCTATTTTCTCCAAGAAAGTGTGCATCTTGAAATTTAGCCCGGTCTTGCCAGGTATGTGGTAATAGATAAAGGGAACGTCATCCTGGCACTCCGCTATTTTGCGTACCGCCAGTACGAGCTGGTCGATACTGGACACCGTATAGTACGCCGGCAAGGTTGCAGATACAGCATCCGCCCCTGCCCCTACTGCATGCTTGGTCAACTCCTCGGTCGCATCATAGCTGGTATGGCTAACATTCACAATAACAGGTATGCGCCCATTGACCGCACCTATGTAGGCATCGGTGACCTCCATTCGCTGACGTACCGTCATCGAGAGGCCCTCGCCGGTACTCCCCATAGCATAAAGGCCATTGATATCGTTGGAGATAAGGTGCTCCACCAATTTCGGTATTGGAGCCAGGTCTACGTACCCATCTTTGTCGAAAGGGCTGAACACAGCCGCTATCAATCCTTTTATATCTAAACTCATATAATATCTTTAAATTTTAATACTGTCGTAAGGCAACATTCTTAGAGGATGGCACAAGTGCCTTAATTCTAATAAACTCTATTTTATTTTTCCATTTCAACTGATTCGGATTGGTAATTCGTTAAAGTTGACTTCAAGCTTAAGGAAAAGCTTTGCAAAAACGCAAACTTCATTTCCTCTAATAAATTGAGACAGAGATCTTACCCCTGCCTCAATTCAAACTAATTTAAAAACTAAACAACCAACTCAAATAAATATTAACCTATTGATAAAGCGGGTCCGTGAGTAAATTATTCTTAGTTAAAACACCGGCAGCCACTGGCCAATACAAAGGAGTACTCTTGCCAATCAAATTAGGAACAAAATTATAGATATCTATAAGGCCAGATGAATGAGCTCTGACCAAATCAAACCACCTTTTGCTTTCATGAAACATTTCCCTTCCTCTTTCATCCAAAATATTCATTCCAAGTAAAGTTGCATCTGTTTCAACAATGTCTGGTATACCTGCTCTAGTTCTAACTCTATTCAATTCCTTACGGGCATTTTCAAGATCACCCAGTGCTAAATATGCTTCTGCCTTTAAAAGTAAAAGACCAGATAATCGATAGACAATAATATCACTATCAGGTACATGGTCATCACTATATTCTGTACCCTTATATTTATTTGGCCAGTATTTTGAAGGAACTCCTCCATAAAGCTCTGGTATATAAGTTCTTGATATACGCTTGTCCTCAGGATAATCCTCAAATAGCTGTAATAATCTTGGAGCAACAGCATAACCCTGTTGACCTGCTAATCTAATATTAAGTTCATCCACATTGTCTGCCTGACCTGCTGTGTCGAAACGAACAAAGGCTAGGTTGAGTATATCACTTACATATTCATATCTGTTGCAATACACACTCATAACTATCTCTTGGTTCTTTTCAGTGTCGAATATACTTCCATAGTCATTCAATAAAATAACACCAGAAGCCTCAATTTGCTGAATAGCATCAATAGCATCTTGAAAATCTGCACTACCACCAGATAATACCTTACCTGTCCACATTTTAACATCTGCTTGAAGTGCGTACACCGCTGGCTTGGTAAATCGATATTTATCGGTATAACCATTACCGGGAAATAATGATAATGAGGTATTAATATCATTATTAATTTGATTAAATACTTCAGCTACCGGAGACCTAGGGTATAAAGGTGTATTTTCATCTTTAACTGCATCAAGAACAATGGGTACATCGCCCCAAACCCTTGCAAGAAAAAAATAGGTATTAGCTCTAAGGGCAAAAGTTTCTGCCTTAATTTGGTCTTTAAGACTTTGATTAGAAAAATCAAAATTTTCAATCTGCTCTAAAAGTAAATTACAATTTCCAATAGTACGATAAAAAGCAGTCCAGTCGTACGTTATACCCGGAGTTAAATCCTGAGACCAAAACAAAAACCTTACATTATAACCCTGTTCCCAAAAATCTCCGCGTTCCTCTCCTACACGAATCATGTTATCACCCATCATACTTCTATTTTGATCGTAAATTGAATATAGATATGGCAAAAAATCGTTTTCAGTTTCCCAGTAATTTTGACCAGTAATAGATGATCTAATCTCTGTATCCAATATATCCTCACAAGAGAAAGTAAATCCTATAATCATTAGGACCAATATGTATTTTAAATATCTGATTTCCATTATATTATTGTTTTAATTTTTATTATTAAAAAGTTAAGTTTGCCCCAAATGTATATTGCCTTGGGCGCGGATACGCACCTCCATCATAACCAGTATATACTTCTGGATTAAATCCATCATAAGCTGTAATATATCCTAAATTATAAACCCCTGCATTAAGAACTAACCCTTGGATATGAAGCTTTTTACATACTTCTGAAGGAAAACTCCACGACAGTGAAATCTCTCTAAATGCCAAGAAATCTCCTTTAGAGTAATAAATTGAATTATCAACACCATATGAAGTATCAAGACCCACATCTCTATAACCAGTTAAATTCCTTACAAATCGTAAATGATTTCTATACCCTACCCCAAAATCCCCAAGTGAAGCCCTAGGATATTTAACCCCGGTATCGCCTTGTTCTTTCCAAATATTATTTCCTAAAACTTCAACAGGAGCCCCTTCATTAAAAGATCTACCTTGACCTATAGCTCTTGCCAAAGATCCATTACTAATTATATGACCCATTGCATAATCCATATTTACCCTAAGACTAAAGCCTTTGTAATTAAATGTATTTTGAAAACCTCCAATTTTATCAGGTGTCCTATAACCCATAAATACTAAATCCTTTCCGTCAATTATATTATCTTCATTAATATCTGCCCAGTTAACATCTCCACCATTTTTTGGCTTACCCAGAGTACCCCCAGGTAACGTTCTATCTTCAATAGGGCTTGCAGCGGCTTCGGCATCTGTAGAGAAAATACCATTTGATTTCCATGCCCATAGTCCACCAGGGCGTTCACCTTCAGCAAATCCCCCAACTTCAACATCCATTCCTAGAACAGGATCATAAATAACGCCTCCTGATATTCTATTCTTATCCCTAGTATTTTCAGGTAATTCTACTATTTCTTGCTTATTAAATGCGTAAGTGAAATTGGCCCGCCATGAAAAGTCGGAGTTATCGATAATAAGACCACCTACTTCAAACTCTATCCCACTGTTGCGTAATGACCCTACATTATATGCAATATTACTAAAACCTGTTTCTGCCGCTAACGGAAGTGCTGCCAACCTATCTGAAGTTAATTTATTATAGTAATCAAATACAATATTCAGTCTATTTTTAAAAAGACCTAAATCAATACCAGCATCATAAGCAGCAGTTGTTTCCCATACTAAATTTGGGTTTGCCAAATTACTACGAAAAATCGCCGAATTGGTAGCATAGGTTGTGGAGGAATATTCACCATAAGTATCACTGTTTGATAGATTTGACAAACCAGTTTTTCCCCAACTTGATCTAATCTTTAAATTGTTTACCCAGTCAACATTCCATAAACTTTCTTTGCTGACAACCCAGCCTGCAGATAACGAAGGAAAATACGCCCATCTATTTTTAGGAGAAAAATCTGAAAAGCCATCACGTCTTAAGGAAGCAGCAAAAAGATATTTTCCGTTAAAGTCATAACTAAATTGTCCAAAGTAACTGGCACTTTTGGTAAGGTTAAATAATGAGAACGCGCGCATATTTGGAGAAACAACCCCTCCTGGCAAAGTGGTACTCACTGGATCGCCTGTAATTGTGGAAATAATATCTGTAGCTGATCGTTGTGAACTTGCATCCACACGGAAAAATTTGTTTTTGGTGTAATTGAATCCAGCTAATGCCATAAAATTATGTTCCCCTATACTTTTATCAAATTGCAATACATGATCAGTCATTATCTGCTTCGCATCATCAATTCTTTGATATTTATCACGGGGGCTTTGTTGTTCTGGGAAAAATTTTTCAAAATCCATCTGTTTAAAAACTCTTGAATCCAATGATACTGAGGGTCTATAGGATAACCCTGGAAGGATTGTATAATCTGCGGATAGCCTAAACAAGTATTGATCAGTATTTCTATTAAAATCTTGATAATACAATTCATGTAATCTATTTCTCGGATTAAGGCTTTCGCCTAAATTTGGCGTTCCATCGTCATTATACAATCTGTTTAACGGTGGTACTCTTGCCCCCCTAGTTATAGTATTTTGGAGGTTACCCGCATCTTGCTGATCATTCCATAAATATGAGGTATTCAAACTTAACCTCAATCTATCATTGACCTTCAGTCCAATATTAGTTAAACCGCTGAAGCGTTTATAATTAGTTCCTATGAATATACCCTCTTGGTCTACATAGCCCAACGATACATTATAATCTACCGACTCAGAACCCCCGCTAAAACCTAAATTATAATTATAACTTTGTGCAGTATTCCATAGGACATCTTGATAATTACTGTCTTTAAATATAATGGTTTTTGTAGCATCAACCGGATCATTCATTGTCTCCCATCCGTTTGCCAACAAATTATCAACATAGCCCTGTCCTTCAACATTTATTAAATTATCAATATGTGCTGTTGTAAATTTAAATCTTCCATAATCTCCTGGATTATTAAATGTGGGTACAGATGCAGAGCCAAAGGAACGAAGAGCTACTTGAGGATCATAATTGTCTGCTCCCCGCACCATTAGAGGCCTAAAAGTTTCAATATATTGTCTGGCATTTAAATATTCGAATTCACGCGCTTGGGTCTCTATACCAAGTTGGTATCTAAGAGTGATTTTTGGTTTTGCATTAGATTTACCGGTTTTTGTTTTAACTACTATTACCCCATTGGCACCTCTCGCTCCATATATGGCAGTCGATGCTGCATCCTTCATAACCTGAATAGATTCTATATCATCTGGATTTACATCAGTTATACTACGAAAAACACCATCAACGATATAGAGCGGATCACTAGCGTCTCTACCACCCCCATTTTCAGTTCTAGCATAAGGACTAATAGTTGTTCCTCCTCTAATTACAATGTTAGGATTCTCACCAGGTTGACCTGTCCTAACAGGTACCGAGACACCAGCCATTTTGCCCTGCAAGGCCTGCGCTGGACTTATCGAAGGAATGTTTTTAAGCTCTTCATCATCAACAGTTGAAATTGAACTAGTGACCTTAGCTCTAGATTGCTTAGTATACCCCACAAGAACGATTTCATCCAGCAACTCTGCATCCTCATTTAAAAATATATTAATATTCTTTCTTTCATTTACCGCCACCTCTTGGCTTAGCATGCCTATATAACTAAATATTAAGGTTGCATTGGGTGATGCCTCAATGGTATAATTACCATCAAAATCAGTAACCGTACCTTCCGAACTGCCTTTGATCAATACATTTGCTCCTGGCAGGTTCATTCCATTGGCATCAGAAACAACACCATTAACTTTAATTTTAGATTGCCCCCAAACGGTTGTGGAGGATAACAGTAAAAACAAAATTACTATTAATAACAACCTAGGCCTACAGCAGTCTTTTTTTTTCATGATTTCCATAAATTTCAAGTTTAGTTTTGATTATTATATTGTACTACAATACTATTCTGCTAATATACTATTTTAATTTAATTATACAAAATAAATCGTTTTTTAGAATATATTATGTATAATTTTTTTAATATTTGTAGACAGAATTGAAATAAATAATTAATAATTTATAATTGTGAAGAAGATTGAATTCAAAATAGTTCCGGTTCAAAAAAAGAGTATGGTTGACCAAGTTGAAAGTAATCTTCGTGATTACATTAAACAACGTGGGTTTAAACCCGGTGACAACCTTCCCACTGAGAATGAATTAGCCATTTCAATGAATGTAAGTCGAAATGTAGTCCGTGAGGCCCTTAGTAGATTTAAAATGTTAGGATTAATTGAATCAAATAAAAAGAATGGAATAAAACTTATAAAATTTGATTTATTTCCTGCTTTAGAGAGGGTTCTGGATCCTTCAGTTTTAGAGGAAGAAACACTTCAGGAACTTGTTGAATTGCGCATCATGTTAGAAATAGGAATGGCAAAAACTCTATTTAGAAAAAAAACTCCTGAAGGAATTCAAACACTAAGGAAAATTATTGCTGATTACTTAACTACTAATAACGAGAAAAATAAAATTGCTCACGAAATAAGTTTTCACTCGGCTTTGTACAAAATGACTGGCAACGAGACTCTAATTGGTTTTCAAAAATACTTAAAAATTGTATTCGACTATGTAGTTGAAGCTGCACTGAAAGCTAAAATGCCAGAGTCAAAGATCGATCATACTGACTTAGTTGATTGCCTGGAAAAAGGAAGCGCGGAAGAATTCAGGCAAAAAATGCAAGAACATTTTAGCTTGTATTCCAAACTTGATCTTTAAAAAATAGTAAAAATCATACCTTCTTAGAAGGTGGCTTTGGATTGCCCCTCAAAGGGGCTTTGAGTCTGGGCTCAAAAATCAAACTTTTGTTGAAAATAAAAAGAATAATGTACAGAAGTTGGTTCTCATAGAGTCTCTGGTTCATTTCTGAAAATTTCCACGGAAAATTTGAGTTGAATTTCTAAATCAATTTTTTGTGATCTGACTACCCCACCAATCTTTGTTGGGCTTGAATTCAGGCGACAGCATTTCTTTCCCCTGATCTTCCAGGCGCGGCCAAAGTTTATTCATCATGCCCTGTCCGTACAGCTTTTCGAATTGCTCATTGTACTCTGGATCTTTTTTCGGGAATTTCGCGCATACTTTTTTCAGGTAGTCGAACAGTTCTGAATGCAATAGGCTGACAATTTCCGGATTTTTTGCTGAAAACCTATCATATAACTAAATTGTCACTGTTGTGATAATCGAGCAATAGACTTTTGGTTCTTTCTTTCATTTTTTCAAGCTGTTTTAGCTTTTCCTTGAGATATTTTTCTGTGTGTTTTGTAATCTGTTCAGGATCGAACTCTGTTTTTTCGGTAACCATTTTATAATATATGGTAGTTATTTTTCGTGCTGTGGCCACGACGGCCTGTTTTTTCGCCACTTTTTGCCACTTTCTTCGTAAGTAGTCGCCAAGGTTCTGTGCTCTCCATAAGGCACTTGCCGCATCCCTGAATCCCTGACCGGCAGTTCTTCTTCTTCCTTACCATGCTGGAAATAACTTTTCCGTCCGTGATCTTATTGTTGGGCACTACGTTGATCCAAGACAAAAATTGTTTTTATGTCGGGAATTTTTCTTTTAGGTCCATTCCCGTCTAGGAAAATATGGCAAGTGCCGTCGTTTCTTTGATCCCATAAATTTTTGTTACCTCAACTCCCTAAGCCTGATACACATATTGAGACCGGTTAAAATTTGGGTTGTTTTTGGACTTTTGCACTTTATCTACCGTTTTTGGTATTGGGGAACATGACATTTCTTTGATCACTTTTTCACTTTCCACATCACATTGACCAAGTTGGTCTTGTAAAAAAAGATAATGTTCATAAACTAACCGTAAGTTAAATACCTGCTCTTCGCGCCAGTTTCCCTCTAAGGATTTGATCAGTGTTTCTTCTCAGGCCTTTATCCGCCAGTCCCTATATCGGGCCAGTCTTTTTGGGTCCCGTTCGCCTTTCAGTATCTCTGTATTGATCTCCGTTCCCGTTTTTGCGTTCAAATCCCGTATTACATGGTTCAATTTAATGTTCATTTGCTCCAATTCTTTCTGCAGACGCTGGGCTTCCGTGGTCATCTGTCTGATGATGTTTTTTCTTTATCTCACGTAATTGCGCAATGGAGTGTCTACCTTTGATGGCACTAATTTATAGAGTCCGTAATAAGTATATTTGAATTATGGCAAAACAGTATGATAATGAATTCAAGGTTATGATAGTAGATCTATTAAAATCTGGTTTAATGGT
>Ga0163216_100364_pt1 | contig 82952 bp, 63 predicted proteins | sample SynspAceP_FD_167610 | JGI IMG/M metagenome (GOLD analysis project Ga0163216, IMG submission 167610) | Saline lake microbial communities from Ace Lake in Antarctica - Synechococcus sp. Ace-P (Illumina Assembly) | ecosystem: Environmental > Aquatic > Non-marine Saline and Alkaline > Saline ... | reverse complement strand
GGTACAATAACGAAAGGCTACATTCTAGTTTAGGGTATCTCTCCCCATTAGAAATGGAAATGAAACTAAGAGGGTTTTCTAAAAAAGTGGCTTGAAAAAATTAGTCCCAAATTTTGTAGGTAATCCACCATATAGTGGACAAAGGGCAACCCGTCTACGGAATCAACACCGGTTTTGGCCCCTTATGTACTGTAAAAATCTCCAAAGCGGAGACCAAAATTCTTCAGACCAACATCCTTCAAAGTCACAGTGTAGGTGTTGGCGCCCCTATAGAAACCGAAATTGCCAAATTAATGCTCATTTTAAAGATCCATTCCCTAGCCAAAGGTTATTCTGGCATTGCGGAAACTACCTTGGACCGAATATTATGGCATATAGATAATGACGCCATCCCTGTGGTGCCATCCCAAGGTTCGGTAGGTGCATCTGGCGACCTTGCCCCCTTATCCCATTTATTTTTACCACTTATCGGATTGGGGAAGGTATCCTATAATGAAAAGATTCTCACTACAGCACAACTCTTTGTAGAATTGGATCTTGAGCCTCTAGAATTGGGTCCCAAAGAAGGTCTGGCTCTAATAAACGGTACCCAATTTATTGCTGCCCATGCCATAAAAGTTGTGGACAAAATGCAAGCCTGCCTTAGTCATGCCGATATTATCGGGGCCATGATGATTGAAGGGCTTCAGGGAAGTGTAAAACCCTTTTTTAAGGAACTGCATGAACTACGTCCATTTAAGGGCAATAGTCACGTCGCCGCAAGAATCCGATTCTTATTGGAAGACTCAGAAATAATGCAAGACCATATAGATTGCGAACGGGTTCAGGACCCCTATTCGCTCCGCTGCATACCCCAAGTACACGGTGCATCAAGAAATGCCTGGCTACATTTAAAAGAATTGTTGGAGATAGAATTAAATTCTGTGACGGACAACCCTATAATTATAAATGAGGAATTAACGATTAGTGGCGGGAATTTTCACGGACAGCCTTTGGCCATGGCCTTGGATTACGCCTGCCTGGCCGCCTCTGAGTTGGGAAATATCTCGGACCGCCGCATTTATTTAGCATTGGAGGGCAACAGTCCCGGAGTCCCCAAGTTATTGATGAAAGATACCGGAATCAATTCCGGTTATATGATACTACAATACACCACCGCTGCTTTGGCCAGTGAAAACAAGGGATTGTGCTTCCCTGCAAGTGCCGATAGCATCCCCACTTCATTGGGACAGGAAGACCATGTAAGCATGGGATCTATCAGTGGGAGAAAAGCCCTGCAAGTATTGGAAAACGTCGAAAAAATCTTGGCCATAGAACTCCTTACGGCAGCACAGGCTTTTGAATTTAGAAAACCCATGAAATCAGGAGTACTATTGGACGAAGTACATAAGGAAATTCGCAAAAAAGTGGCTTTTGCCCAAAGAGACCGGGTATTTTCCGAGGATATTGAAAAAGGAATTGATATGATCAAAGACCGCACCATTATAAGCACTGTTGAAAAAACCATGAAACGGAACAAACTAAAAATGAACAGTCCGTACGAAACGGAATTTGAAAAATATTAGGTTGTAAAAAATGGCACACGGACATTGACCTCAATCATTAGAAAGAATGAAAAAATATACACTTATAGGTCCCTTTAAGCAAATCTTGACGATGGCCGGATTGCCCCTTAAAGGAGCCTTGTCAGACCAGCAATTAACTATTATTGAAAATGGTGGCATTATAATGGTCGATGAAAAAATATATTCCGTGGGACCCTATGCGCAAATATCAGAAGAAGCGAACAACCTAAATGTTGAGAATTTGCTGATCCTTTCCGATATGGTATGTTTACCGGGGTTTATTGATGCCCACACCCACATTTGCTTTGGAGGCAGCCGGGCCAATGACTATGCCCTTCGCAATTCGGGAAAGACATATCTCGAAATTGCCAAGGCCGGAGGCGGCATCTGGGACACGGTTACCCAAACCAGAAAAGCCAGCACACTTGAACTTGTTAACGCAATTAAGGAAAGAGCAGAAAGACATATGAACAATGGGGTGACTACCATCGAAGTTAAGAGTGGTTATGGACTTTCGGTGCAAGAGGAGTTAAAAATGCTCAGGGCCATGGCAATGGCCAATGAAGAATGCCAGGCTGACCTTATTACCACCTGCTTGGCCGCCCATATGTTTCCAAAAGATTATCAAGGCACTGTAGATGATTATTTATTAGAAATAAGTACAGTCCTGTTTCCTATTTTAAAAAAAGAAAAGTTGACCCATAGGATCGATGCCTTTTTAGAGGAAGGCGCCTTTTCCCCGTCCTCAATAGCCCCCTATTTTGACAAGGCTAAAGAAATGGGATTTGATATTACCGTACATGCTGATCAATTTTCTACTGGAGGCAGTGCAGTTGCTGTAAAATATGATGCCATAAGTGCCGATCATTTGGAAGCAAGCAGGGAAGGAGAAATTCAAATGTTGGCCAAAAGCAATACTGTGGCCACTGCCCTGCCCGGTGCTTCCATTGGGTTAGGATGCAATTATGCCCCGGCCCGAAAACTTTTGGACGCAGGAGCTTCAGTGGCAATTGCCAGTGATTGGAACCCTGGGTCTGCCCCAATGGGAAATTTATTAATCCAAGCTGCTATTCTGGGCACCTTTGAAAAACTGACCAATGCAGAAGTCTTGGCCGGTATTACCTATAGGGCCGCCGCAGCCCTGAACTTAAAGGATCGTGGTATAATTGAAACCGGACTTATGGCCGACCTAATTGCATTTCCTACCTGCAATTATAAAGAAATACTGTACCATCAAGGTATGCTGCTACCTTCCTTGGTTTGGAAAAAAGGAAGACTGGCAGTAGATGTTTAAAACCTTAAAAAATGACTGGAACGACGACGAAAGAGAATTTTAAAATTCAGATTTTACAAGGTATTCCAAAAGAATTACCAGTAAAAAAAACCTATCCAGAGAATACAAATAGGGCCCCCAAGCGCAGGGATATCCTGTCCTTGGAAGAGAAAAAACTAGCCATCAGGAATGCGCTGCGATATTTCCCTACAGATTGGCATGAGACATTGAGCAAGGAATTTTCCGAAGAATTGAATACGCTGGGCAGAATATATATGTACCGCTTTAAACCAAATTACCCACTGCACGCGCGACCCATAGACGCATATCCGGCAAATACCGCACAGGCCGCCAGTATTATGATAATGATACAAAACAATTTAGATCCCATGGTAGCACAGCATCCCGAAGAACTCATAACCTATGGTGGTAATGGCGCTGTTTTTCAAAACTGGGCACAGTATATAATTACCATGCAGTATTTGGCCATTATGACCGCGGAACAAACCCTGCACATTTATTCCGGGCATCCCATGGGACTATTTCCCTCGTCCAAAGATGCACCAAGAGTGGTGGTCACCAACGGGATGATGGTTCCCAACTATTCCAAGCAGGACGATTGGGAAAAATATAATGCCCTAGGAGTTACCCAATACGGGCAAATGACTGCTGGCTCCTATATGTACATTGGCCCGCAGGGAATAGTACATGGCACAACCATAACCATACTGAATGCCTTTAGAAAAATTCTAAAAAGTGAAGAATGCGCTAAAGGCAAAATATTCCTCACCTCAGGGTTGGGCGGTATGAGCGGAGCCCAACCCAAGGCTGGAAATATTGCTGGTTGTATTACGATTTGCGTAGAGGTAAATAAAGCTGCCGCAGAAAAAAGATACCAACAAGGTTGGGTAAACGAACTTCTGGAAGATCTGGATCAATTAACAAAAAGAGCCAAGCAGGCCAAGGAGCGGAATGAAACTGTTTCACTGGCCTTTATCGGCAACATCATTGAGGTCTGGGAAAAATTTGATCAGGAAAATATATTTATCCACCTTGGATCGGACCAGACTTCCCTACATAACCCCTGGTCCGGAGGCTATTATCCTGCTGGGCTAACTTTTGAAGAATCTAACCATCTTATGAGGACCAAACCTGCAGAATTTAAACAAAAGGTACAAGCCTCATTGCGGAGACAGGTATCGGCAATTAACAGACATACGGCCAAGGGCACTTATTTTTTTGACTATGGCAATGCTTTTCTATTAGAGGCATCTCGAGCGGGTGCAGATATTATGACAGGTAATGGCAAGGATTTTAGATACCCTTCCTACGTCCAGGACATCCTAGGCCCAATGTGTTTCGACTATGGATTTGGACCCTTTAGATGGGTGTGTACTTCCGGAGACCCGAGCGACTTACAAAAGTCAGATGACATTGCATTAGGTATCATGGAAGAAATGTTGGTTACCGCTCCCTCCGAGATTCGGCAGCAAATGCAAGACAACATAAAGTGGATAAAGGAAGCGGAATCCAATAATTTGGTGGTTGGTTCACAGGCCCGCATATTATACGCCGATGCCGAAGGGAGGACTAAAATTGCAGAGGCCTTCAACGAAGCCATTAAATCGGGCGAAATAACCGCACCTATTGTTTTGGGGAGAGACCACCATGATGTGGGAGGTACAGATTCCCCTTTTAGGGAAACTAGTAATATTTACGACGGCAGTAGGTTTACGGCGGATATGGCAATCCAAAATGTTATTGGCGATAGTTTTAGGGGTGCCACTTGGGTATCCATTCACAACGGTGGTGGTGTAGGTTGGGGCGAAGTCATCAATGGAGGTTTTGGATTGGTTCTGGACGGTACCAACGATGCTTCCCGCCGGTTAAAAAGCCTACTTTTTTACGATGTAAACAATGGTATATCCAGACGAAGTTGGGCCAGAAACAAGGAAGCCATGTATGCCATAAGACGGGAAATGGCACGTACACCGCAATTAAAGGTTACCTTGCCCAATATAGTGGAAGATGACTTGTTGGAAAATCTTTTTAAATAATCATTTACCATATATGCCATTTGACCATGTCTTCATATTAATTATCACGACTATATTACCGAGAAAATCAATCCAGTTACAGAGCTTGAAGTAATAATCTTTTCAAAATTTTATAAATTACTTGGAAACATCTATTTTTATGCACCAAACAGTTCTAACATCTTAGTTCTGTCTGGATAAATTAAAGATTGTTTCCCCTTTTGTTGGAATAAATATTGAGTAAATAACATAATTAAAATAATGATTCCTTGTCCTATTTGTAACAGTCCCAAAACCAAATTACAATACCAACTTAAGTTTAATGTGCATCAATGTTCAAATTGCGGTTTTCAATTTTGCCCCGACGCTACTTTCAATAAAACTTTAATTTCCGATTTAAATGAAGAAACTAGGGAAAAAGCACTTATAAATTTACGGAAGGAAAATTTTCAGCATATCATTGACGCTATCAAAAAACATAGTAAAAATAAGTCACTCGGTCTGGAAGTAGGTCCTGGTTATGGGTGGTTTTTGGAGGTTTGTAAAGACCATAATATTAGTTGTGAAGGTATTGAACCAGAAACTCGCTTTAATGACCACTACAAAAGGGAAGGTCTGCAAGTGGAGAATGGTTTTTTTCCCCAAGATCTTTCTAAACCGCTATTATACGACTTCATTGCCTATAATGATGTTATGGAGCATTTACCAGATTTAAGCGGAATAATGAAAGCTAACTACAATTTGCTCAATTCCGACGGCCTGCTGATTATTAATTTACCTCAACAAGACGGAATAATTTATTTCATTTCCAAAATAGCCTATCGATTTGGTGTAAAATCCATATTGGACAGAATGTGGCAATTTAATTTTCACAGCCCACACTTAAGCTATTTTACTAAACGCACCTTGTTGACGCTGGCCAAGGACAACAATTTTGAACCCGTAGAGTCCTTTCCATTGAAAACTATCAATTTATCAGAAATATCCGATAGAATAGAACAGGATAACCAACAAGGATACTTAATGAGATTGGCAACTAAAATTGGGGTGTTTTTACTTTTTCCGTTCCTACAAATATTCCCTGATACCCGTTGTTTTGTTTTTAGAAAAGTATAGCATATATAATTAAGCCACGACAATAGAATTATTTTGAATAGATTCGTGGTTGACATGGATTATAATAAAATATAAAAATGTGGCTTGGATGTCTGTAACATGATGTCACTTAAAAACCAAGAAAAAAAATTACCAAACTCGATGATTACAGTAATTCCAAAGTTTACTAAGGCTGTATACAAGATTACCGGTTTTAACCACAACAACTCCAACACCTTTAAAAACCCGGTTTTTATTTTACTGAGCATACTACTCTTGTTTTCACTCACATTGGCATATTCCAATCATTTCTTAAATGGGTTTCATTTTGATGACAGCCATACCATTGAGGATAACAATGCTATTAAAGAGGTGAATGTCATATCATTTTTCAAGGATGCCACCACCTTTAGTTCACTCCCTAGCAATCAGACCTATCGGCCTTATACTACCCTAGAAAATGCCATCGATTTTAAACTGGGAAACGGTTTGGACCCATGGACATTCCATATCCATATTTTTATTTTTTTCTTATTTACCTGTGCTGCTCTCTGCCTTTTTGTGAAAAAACTATTGGACCAGCTAGAATTCTCCCACTATAATCAGTTTTGGGGATTACTGGTCGCTGCAGCATTTGGTTTACTATGTGCTAATGCGGAAACGGTAAATTATATTATTCAACGGTCGGAAATTATTGCAGGGTTTTATGTCTTATTAGGATTTGTCGCATTTCTAAGTGGTGGTAAATGGCGAAAATGGCATCTCTATCTCATTTTTCCATTTATTGGCTTCTTTTCCAAGGAAATGGCTTTGGTTTTTTCGCCGCTATTATTTCTTTATTTCTTAGTTTTTGAGGAAGAGGTAGACCTTTTACACTTTTATAGGACAACTGAGTTTAAAAAATGTATCCGCTCCTTTGTCAAGGTGTTTCCTTCCTTTATACTGACCGTAGCATTTTTAGTGTTCTATTTCAGCATGTTACCGGATACCTTTGCCCCAGGTGGACCTGATCGGTACAATTATTTGATTACCCAACCTTTAGTAATGTGCCATTATATTTTGACCTATTTCATTCCATATAACCTTTCCGCCGACACGGACTGGATGGCCTTTGAGTCCATTTTGGATTATAGGCCCATATTAGGGATAGTTGGTATTGCTCTTTTGGCTTACTTGGCTCTAAGAGCGTCCAATAAAAAGGAAACCAAATTATTTTCCTTTGGCATGTTGTGGTTTTTCATTTCGCTACTTCCATCTTCTTCTGTTCTTCCCTTTGCCGAAGTATTAAATGACCACCGAAGTTTTATACCCTATATGGGCCTAACAATAGCCTTTGTTTTTGGCAGCAAATATATACTTGAAACCTATTTCCCAAAAATATTGAACACACATATTGGTCAATTTTCAATGGCCTTGTTCATCATCTTTTTCTTGACTGCTAATGCCTATGGCCTTCACCAGCGCAATAAAGTATGGAAAGACGAGCTTAGTCTTTGGAAAGATGTTACCATAAAAAGTCCTAAAAATGGCCGTGGCCATATGAATTATGGACTTGCCCTCATGGCAGATGCCGATTATACCAATGCCGAAATATCATTTAATAAGGCCTTGGAATATTCCCCTAATTATTCCAGCATTTATACCAACCTAGGTATTTTAAAAAATGCCATAGGCGATAAGGAAAGTGCAGACAAAAACTTCAAAAAGGCCTTGTCACTAAGTGATTCAAATCATAAAACCAAATACTTCTATGGGCGGTATTTATTTCAAAATGACCAGTTTAAAGAGGCAATAGATTATTTTACTCAGGTAAACAACCTTACTCCCAATTATCTTGATACCCAGGAATATATCCTAAAATCCTTTCACAAACAAAAGGATTGGGGAAATATAAAAAACTTTAGCAATGAAGTTTTGGCAAAATGGCCAGAAGATAGCACCGCTAAAAAATACTTGGATATTGCTTTGAACAAAAAATCAATTCTTATGGCGCTGGAAGAAGAGGTGGACAGTGCTCCAAGCCCAGAAAAATACTTAAATTTAAGTTTACAATATTTCAATGAAAGCAACTACGAAGATTGTATACGAGCAGCCGAAAAAGCTTTGGAATTAAAACCGGAATACCCTGATGCATACAACAATATAGGTATAGGATATTTTTATTTATTGAATTATGACCAGGCCATAGAGGCCTACCAAAAGGCATTGGAGTTAAAACCCTCCTATCAATTGGCTAAAAACAATTTGGAAAATGCTATGGATAAAAAGAAGAGTACCGCCAATGCCACCACTAATTTATCCGATAAGGAAGTATCAAATTATTATATAAATCTTAGTCTTGAATATTACAGGAAAGAAAAATATCAGACCTGCATAGCAGCTGCTAGGAAATCTATCGCATTGGCACCAAACGCCATTGCCTACAACAACATTTGTTCTGCCTACAACGAACTAAACGAATACCAAAAGGCAATAGCTGCATGTAATGAAGCACTAAAGTTAGATGCGAACTCTAAGTTGGCAAAAGGAAATTTAAGTTTCGCCAAACAACAGGCAGGGAACTAAAAGAATAAAAGGGAAAGTTATAACGAACAATGAATCCTAACTAACACGGCAACCATGGAAATGCAGAAATATAGTACAAATAGAATCGCTGTTGTAATCCCATATTACAATGCCTCAAATGAAATATTACTCGTTATTTCCAAATTACCTGAATACATACAGTACGTAATAATTGTGGACGATAAAAGTCCAACCCCATTACCCAAAGAAGATTTGGAAAAACTTGTACATTCAAAGGCAACCTTATATTTTTTAGAAAATGCTATAAACTTAGGGGTCGGTGGTGCTACCAAAAGAGGTTTTGAAGAGGCCATTGCAATTGGTGCAGAAATTATAATCAAGGTCGATGCAGATGACCAGATGGACCTTAGCTATCTTCCGGATTTACTAGACCCTTTAATTGCCAATAAGTGTGATGTAACCAAAGGCAATAGATTTAAGGACCTAAAAGCCTTAAGAGCCATGCCTATTGTGCGTAGAATTGGCAATTTAGGCTTATCATTCCTTATTAAATCAGCCACAGGTTATTGGCACAACTTTGATCCCACCAACGGATTTTTGGCCATTAAAACCGATGTTCTGAAAAAGTTGGATTTTAGCAAACTTGCTGACCGTTATTATTTTGAAACCTCTCTTTTGTCTCAACTATACTTTGAAAAAGCCGCCATTAAGGACGTCCCTATGCCCGCCATTTACGGTGAGGAAAAATCGAATATGAAAATATGGAAAATGCCCTTTGTCTTTGGAGCAAGGTTAACCAGCACTTTCTTAAAACGTGTTGTAAAAGAATATTTTTTATACGATTTTAATATTGGTTCTGTATATCTGTTATTTGGTTTTCCACTGTTTATTTTCGGTCTTATTTTTGGTATTTCGGAATGGATATATTACGCCAACCTAAATACCTTTGCCCCTACAGGCACCATTATGATCGTTACCCTATCCATTATATTAGGATTCCAGCTTATCCTTCAAGCTATCCAATACGATATTATAAATGCGCCAAAAGCGCAGTGAAAAAGCGACAGGTATCCTGAAAAATACTTGGCAACACTTGCTTCCATCAAATGGAAAAACACTAATATTGATATAGGTGTTTTCACACCTATCAATTGCTTTATTTTGTTTGAAATTGACCTAGAATAATTTTTTGGGTTAGTTAGGCCATCAACCTATAAAATTCAATTAGAATGCACACCTATTCCAAAACTGACCCATTAACCTGGACAGGCCGCAAGTCTAGTCAACAACTTTACCTAAACGAAAAAGTGGTATTTGTTGATCTTAGTTCCGAGAAAATTCCTAACGTCAATGGGCGGGCTTGGGCGTTATTGGGGTACGCCTGCGACGAAGGGGTTAAAAGAAACGAAGGGCGAATGGGTGCCGCCTTGGGTCCAGATGCCATAAGAAAGCAACTCGCGAAGCTACCCAATCACCTGTCAGAAGACACTTTACTTATGGATACCGGAACCATAGATTGTAAAGACGGGGATTTAAAAAAGACACAAACCGTTTTGGCCCGTACCGTTACCCAACTACTAACAAACAACACCTTCCCTATTCTTTTGGGAGGGGGACATGATATTGCCTTTGGCCATTACAATGGTATAAAAAAATATCTGGCTGCGGAAGGCGCGAAGCCAACTATTGGCATTATCAATTTTGACGCCCATTTTGATCTGCGCCAAAATGAACCCAATAATAATTCCGGAACTCCCTTTTATCAAATTGCCCAGGAATGCAAATTGGACAATTCCCACTTTAGGTATCTATGTTTAGGGATTCGTGAGGATGCCAATAGCAAAATCCTATTTGAAACCGCAAAGGAATTAGGGGTCTCCTATGTAGAAAAAAAACACTTCAATCTTTTACATTTCAGCGAAATCAAGAATAAAATAAAGCAATTTATAAAAGAGATCGATTATGTATATACCACGATTGATCTGGATGGATTTTCTTCGGCTTACGCTCCTGGTGTTAGTGCAGCTTCTCCTATGGGTTTCTCCCCTGAAATGGTTTTGGAATGCCTTAACATTATTATCGATTCCAAAAAAATGATAAGTCTGGATATAGCTGAAATGAATCCTACCTACGATATTGACCATCAAACAGCTAAATTGGCCGCTTCCTTAATTCATTTTGTTATCCACAGCAATCACTAATCCAATTTCAGGAAAACTACTTTTAAAATCAACAGGGCACAGGTCTTATTCCAACCAAGATTGGTAATATTTGCCATCATCAATATCCAAGGCCGCCTTTGTTAATTGCAATGGTCTAAACGTATCTATCATTACTGCCAACTCTTCTGTTTTGGATTTCCCAATACTAGCTTCATAAGTGCCTGGATGCGGCCCATGGGGAATACCCGCTGGATGCAATGAGATATATCCTTTGTCGATATTCTTACGGCTCATAAAATCACCATCTACATAATACAATACCTCATCGGAATCTATATTTGAATGATTGTATGGCGCAGGTATGGATTGTGGATGGTAGTCGTACAAACGTGGTACAAAGGAACAGACCACAAAGGCAGAAGTCTCAAAAGTCTGATGTACTGGAGGCGGTTGGTGTACACGACCGGTAATGGGCTCAAAATTATGTATAGAAAAACCGTAAGGATAATTGTACCCATCCCAACCTACCACATCGAAAGGATGCGAGGCATACACCAAATGATGCAATTGCCCCTGTTTTTTCACCTTGATCACAAAATCGCCCAACTCATCATGGGTTTGTAAATTCTGTGGCAATTTAAAATCCCGCTCGCAGAATGGAGAATGTTCCAAATGCTGTCCAAACCAGTTCCTATATCTTTTTGGCGTGTAAATAGGCTGATAGGATTCAGCAATCAACAACCTGTTATCCTCATTATCAAAAGTTAACTGGTAGATCATTCCACGGGGGATAATAAGATAATCCCCGAATTCGAACCTTATTTCTCCCAACAAGGTTTTCAAAACCCCTGTCCCTTGGTGGATAAACAATAGTTCATCTGCATCCGCATTTTTATAAAAATAATCGGTCATAGATTTTTTAGGTGCAGCAAGCGAGACATGAACATCTGAATTGAACAGCATCACCGTTCTACTTTCCAAAAAATCGTTCATAGGCTTAACTTCAAAACCTTTGAGCAACCTGGATTTAATGTTATGTGACACCATGGCTTTAGGGGAAACGTCAAAGGACTTCCCCACTTCCTTTACCATTGTAGGTCTATGTAGATGGTACATAAGCGATGACATACCGTCAAAACCAATGGTTCCGAACAGCTGTTCATAATGCAGACCTCCGTCCTTTTTTCTAAAAACAGTATGTCTTTTGGGGGGAATTTCACCTAATTTATGATACAAGGGCATAACTATATCGTTAATAATGATTCCTTACTAAAAATACGATAAAATAAGGATTCTCTAAAATTATCAACTTCAATTTAGGAATAACCACAACATATGTAAACAAAAATGCACTACAAATTGTCTGGGTAATGTCGCAATCATTTGTAGTAGCTAGGAAAGAAGAGTCTTAAAAGGCACCAACTCCCAGGTGGTGGAAACAAAAAAAGCCTCCCAACATGGAAAGCCTTTCATCGGTTATTGTCGGTCCAAATTTGCATCTGGATGGTTCGACAAATACAACCTTGCCTCAATTTGCATCGAGACACAACACAACCTGACAAAGATAATAAAGGTTTTTAGATTTTCACTGTTTGGATGATCTTATTTGGACAATCCTTTTACGCCCCATTTTAGATTGGTTAGAGCACAAAATTAAATCCTGATTCTTCTAATTTTTTGTATTTATCATAATCGAACCTATACAAAAAAGCGCCTTTTTTGGAGGTAGATTTATCCTTTTCGTCCAATTTAATAAGTAAATCGAAGGATAATAGTTTTTTTCTAAAATTACGGTCATCCAATGTTGTCTGGCAAATAGCCTCGTACAATGACTGAAGTTGCGGAATGGTAAATTTTTCAGGGAGGAGTTCAAATCCAATAGGTTTGCGTATCGTTTTTTGCTTTAGCCGCTCCAAGGCATCGACAATCATGGTATTATGATCAAGTACCAATTCTGGGATATCTTCCAAAGCAAACCACTTGGCGCCATGCAATTCCACTTGCTCCCTATCGTAATCGTTTATTCTGATTAGGGCATATTGGCCAATAGAAATACATCTTGCCCCAGAATCCCTATCTACATCGCTATACACCCTTAACTCCTTCAAAAATATATTTTCGAGGCCTGTAAATTGGAGTAAAACACGGCGTGCGGCATCGGAAACACTCTCCTCTTCATCCACAAAACTGCCGATCAAGGACCATTCTCCCTTAAACGGGTCAATTCTTCTCCTAAAAACCAAGAGCTTTAAAATGCCCTCGTCAAAACCAAATACAATGCAATCTGTTGCTACAAGTATTTTAGGCTGCGCAATATATGTCCGTCTATTCTCCAAAGCCTTTATTTCATCTATAATTCACTAAAATATCAAAAATAAGTTGCAAAACACCAAAAGTGCATATTTTAAACCCTATAAGGCCAATTATAAAACACTCCGATATATCGCTATAACCAAAAATGACTTTTTAATAGGTAAAAATCCAATTATTATCCCAATATATTTAGCAGTCATTTAACGTCAAATCTCCTTCATTTTGAATAACTTGTAATAAAAAAGATGAAAACTACTGCCATGTTCTGGGTGGCCGCAACAACGATGGTTTTAATTTCCCTGGCCATCATGGCCGCAATGAATTTACCTATTAACTGGATTTTTTGCATTACAGTTCTAGGGCAGCTAATGCTTGGGTATTTGGTTTTCAGAGTACTCACGGACAATTATACTACGAACAAGGCCTTTGAGGACTTTTATGAAGATCTAACTATACAGCACTATATTAGTTAGAAGTTGATACTTCCCTACCTTTTTTACTATGAGGTGGGGTTCCCATTCCCAATTCCGGGATTACTAATAAAGGTATTTGAGTGTGAAAGGCCAATCTTTTAATTACAGGTTCGCGAGTCATTTTCTCCATATAACTATGCTGATAATTTAGCATGGCCAATAAATGGATATCCAATTCATTTGCAAAAACCTCTAAGGTCTGGGAAACTGAATTTAATTCAGAAATTGTATGCACATAATGTTCAACCTCACCCAAGTACTTCCTTAACATATTCAAGTTAAATTGCTGAACTTCCGTAAGCGATTTAATTTCATATTGTACATGTACAATCCTAATGGCCGCCTTAAAGGATTTTGCCATTTCCAATAAAGGCCTTAATTCTGAAGTAGTATAAAAGCGGTTAAAATCTGTTGCAAAAGCAATTTCCGAAGGTGTTTTAAACTTAAAATGTTGGGGAATGGCCAGAACAGGGCAGTTTTTTATAGATTTTATTATTCGAACGGTATTGCTTCCCATAAATACTTCCTCCAATCCAGATGCACCCTTGGTTCCGGTAACCACTAAATCTATTTGATGGGTTTCAATAATATTCTTTACTTCATCTACTAAGAGACTAAAGGATGAAATAGTTATAAACCTATGTTTGGGATTATGGTACTTCTCCTTAATCTGCCCCATGAGCTGATCCAGACCTTTTTGAGAATTACCCTTAACCACATCCTCACAAGCTTTCCCCACGGCCCCAGTTGCCATAAATCTACTATGGGCAATGGTAGGGGTATAGGTGTTTAAAATATAAAACTCACACTCCTCATGCTTATATAGTGAAATTGCATATTTGGTTGCATTCCACGCATTGGGCGAAAAATCTGTAGGCAATAATATCTTTTTCAAACTGTTTCGAATTTTAAATATGCCTTTAAGAGGCAAAAACTACAGCGTAAAATTATAGGAAGTTAAAAGCCTGTACTATGACAATTATCAGGTTTTGTGGAGGGTTTAGAATAACGAAAAACTAGCAGGAAAAACTGAGCTAAATGGAAGCTTACAGCGAACTTAAAACATAAATAATAAAAACGAAGCATGTTCCTTCATAGGATATTTGAAGGAATCCGGTTAGCGGAAGACAATATTGGCAAAAGGGAGACATTTGGCAAAATAGGATTCAAGATCCCTTTACAACATCATTAAGGGCCTGTCTATTGGCAATAGCCAATTTTTTTCCAGATGCTTTTATCAATCCCAATTTTTTAAATTCAGAAATAATACGGATGGCGGATTCTGTGGCCGTCCCAACTACATTGGCAATATCTTCTCGAGACAATGTTAAGGCCAAGTAGCCATCTTGATCCTCACCAAAATTTTCATCCAAATAGATAAAAGCTTCCGCTATTCGTTGTTTAACTGTCTTTTGGGACATATTCACTATAACATCATCTGCCTCCTTTAAATCATGGGCTATATGTCTCAGCACTTCAACAGCAAAATTAGGATTGCTATTTAAGGTATCCACAATAGCGTCTTTGGGAATAAAACATACCTCCATGTCATTTACCGCAATTGCACTTAAGTTGGCCACTTCCTCGGTAATTACGGAACGCTGGCCTAAAACTGCACCTTTTGTTGCCAGTTTTACAATTTGATCTTTACCGTTGGGGCTTAACTTGGACAACTTTGAAACCCCATCCCGAACACAATACACACCATTGAGCTTATCACCTTCCCCAAAAATGATTTCCCCTTTTTTTAAAAATTTGGTAGTTTTAGTATCTGAAACCCTCTTTAATTCCTCCTTGTTCATTGCTCGTAAGGAATTGAATTGGCGAATAATACAATTTTCACATCTGCCCATAAATTCATAATTACCTGATGTGACAAATTTAAAGGTTCTATCTTGGAGAAAAACTGACAAATGTCATGTTATAAAATGACCATCATGACCATATTTGCAACCGGATATTAAGTGAATAATCTATGGATAAAGCTACATGCTATCATTGTGGGGACGATTGCGGGAGCACTCCCATAATTCATAATGATAAAAACTTCTGTTGTGTTGGCTGCAAAACTGTCTTTGAGATTTTTGCCAACAACGACTTGTCCTACTATTATGACCTAGAATCCGCAGCAGGAGCCTCTCCAAAGATAACTGAAGGTAAGTACGACTTTTTGGATTCCAAAAACATTGCTGAAAAACTTATAGAATTTAACGATAACGGCACCCAAATTATAAATTTATATATACCACACATCCATTGTAGCTCCTGTATTTGGATATTGGAAAACTTAAACAAACTAAATACTGGTGTTAACAGTTCTCAAGTAGATTTTCCTAAAAAGACCGTAAGGGTCAACTATAACTCCGACAAGATTAGTCTTAAAGAACTGGTTGTCCTAATGACAAAAATCGGCTATGAGCCTTACATTTCCTTAGACGATTACGATAAAAAGAAAAAAGGCATAGACCGTAGCCTGTCCTATAAATTGGGTATTGCCGGTTTTGCCTTTGGTAATGTTATGTTTCTTTCCTTCCCTGAATACTTTGAGGTTGGGGAATTTTGGCTGGAACAATTTAAAGGTGTTTTTAGATGGTTAATGTTTGCCTTTTCACTACCTGTAGTATTCTATGCGGCACAAGATTATTTTATTTCAGCTTATAAAGGAATTAGATCAAAGTTTTTAAATATTGATATCCCCATTGCACTAGGCATTCTAGTTTTATTTCTAAGGAGTACAGTCGAAATTATTTTCGATTGGGGATCTGGCTTTTTTGATAGCCTAACGGGATTGGTCTTCTTTTTACTTTTAGGTAAATACTTCCAGCAAAAAACTTATTCCTATCTTTCTTTTGAGCGGGATTATAAATCCTATTTCCCCATTGCAGTGACTAGAATTACAAGTAAAAATACCGAAGAGAACGTTCAGGTATACGACATAAAAAGTGGGGATAAGCTCCTCATAAGAAGTGGGGAGTTAATTCCTGTGGATGCCATTATAATCCATGGAAATGCAAGAATCGATTACAGTTTTGTTACTGGCGAATCGGAACCTGTAGACAAAAAATCCGGCGATAAAGTTTATGCCGGGGGTCGCCAACTTAGCAGTGCAATTGAAATTGAGACCATAAAGTCTGTATCCCAAAGCTATCTTACACAGCTTTGGAGCAATGCTGTTTTTCAACACGATAAATCGGGAAGTTTTCAAACCTTGACCGATAGTATAGGCAAAAGATTTACGATTGCCGTCTTAACGATAGCCTTTGTCTCAGCCATTATATGGTTAACTATAGATCCCAGCAAAACGGTAAATGTCTTTACCGCAGTACTCATTATTGCATGCCCTTGTGCCATTGCCTTGGCCGCCCCTTTTACCTTAGGCAATATGCTTCGGATTTTTGGTCGTCATAAATTTTATCTAAGAGACACCCAGACTATTGAACAATTGGCGCAGATAGATACCGCTATTTTCGACAAAACGGGCACTATTACTACTGCAGAAAAGGGACATGTATATTATGAAGGAATTGAATTGACCAACGAAGAAGAGTCTTTATTAAAAAACACCTTACGTTCGTCCAATCACCCGTTGAGCAGAAAGCTTTATGATATGTTGGCAGAACAAAACATTGTACCCTTGGAAGAATATGAAGAGTATTTAGGCCAGGGAATAAAAGGCTCAACCATTACGGATAGTGTTAAAATTGGTTCGGCTGCCTTTGTCGGCAAAACCCAAACAAACACTACGGAAAATACCTCTGTACATCTCAGCTCCAACGATGAATACAAAGGCTGTTTTATTTTTCAGAACCACTATCGGGATGGGGTATCGGAAACCTTCAAAACAATGTCCCAAGACTTGGAATTGGCCATCCTTTCTGGCGACAACACTGGTGAAAAATCAAACCTGACAAAATTATTGCCAGCAGGCACCCCTTTATTTTTTAATCAAAAACCGGACAGCAAACTCCAATTCATAAAGTCGCTCCAAGATCAAAACAAAAAAGTAATGATGGTAGGTGATGGTCTAAACGATGCCGGAGCCTTGGCGCAAAGCAATGTAGGTATAGCCATATCAGAAAATGTAAATGTTTTTTCCCCAGCCTGCGATGGCATTCTGGACGCTAAAAATTTCAAATTCCTATACCAGTATATTTTAGCCTCAAGGAAAGCTATTAAGATTATAAAACTAAGCTTTATACTTTCCTTACTATATAACGTGGTCGGATTGTATTTTGCGGTAACCGGACAATTAGAGCCGGTTATTGCTGCCATCCTGATGCCCTTGAGTTCTATAAGTATTGTACTGTTCACTACACTTGCCACGAACAGATTGGGACGTAAGCTGGGAAACGAATAATACACAATTGAACTGTGGCAGTCTAAACATAGCCTATAATCAAACTTCAACAAATAAAAAGGCAACTGTATAAAAACAGTTGCCTTTTAGTTATTTAATTTGCTTAGGTCAAAGAAAGCTGCCTCTCTTATTTCTGTTGCTCCAAATACGCTACCAACGAAGCCATTTCCTCATAACTAAGGGCATTTACCAGCCCAGAAGGCATCATAGAGGTTTCGAGTTCCTTTCTTTCCGAAATATCGGATTTCTTAAGTTGGGTTGCCGAACCTACAATATTTCTTATGGTGAGGTCGGTGGCGGATTCTTGGGTAACAAACCCAACATAATTATCACCTTCATTTGTCTTTATCTGCACTGTTGAAAACCCTTGGGAAATAGAAGCATTTGGTTTCAAAATAGATTCGGCAATCTGCTCCCTGTTCATTATAGAACCTATTTGCCCCATAAACGGACCTTTCATTACTTCTCCTGAAGCTACACTATGACAAGTAAAACAAGCCTGCGTTTTAAATATTTCCTTACCTTTTTCTGGGTCGCCCTCAATGCTTTTAAGTGCAATCATAATATCCTCAATGGAGGCCTCACCAATCTGTCCCTTTTTATTTTTGATCTTTTCAAGATCCACAGCCGGCATATCTTCCTTGGGAGCAGTTATTTCCACAGTGCCAAAATCATCTATCGCCAATCGGTACTTACTGTTCAGTTCTGCATATAATTCTTTTTCATCTTCTGAAGTTTTTTGCCATTCCCCTTTTAAAAAGGAACGGATTACTGGCGTATAATCCCATTCAACTGTTTTATAGTATGGGCCATGTGTATCCGGACGGGTACTCCACCACCAAGAAGTATCGTAAGGCGCCTCTTTATGATAAATACGCGCTAGGGTATTTATGATTTTATTCTTGAAAACGGAATCATCAGTTTGTTCATAAGCTTTTATAAGTCCGTCTACAGCTTCAGGACTATGCATGTAGCGCATTGCCCACAACGCCAAATCCTTTTGATCGGTATTCAAGGCATTTATACATGCATCCACTGCGTCTAATTTTACCAAAGTCTTGACTGCCAAATGAGGAATTATAATTTCGGCATTGGGTTTGGCATGAGGTCCTTCTGTACCCATTCCAGGGGCTTTAAAGGAATTTGGAACCGGAATTTCCAATAAGGCTTGGGCGACTTCCTTATTGCCCAACCTACCCAAACCAACAATTGCAGCGGCTTTCACCCTATCAGAATCTGATTTAAGTGCATTTACAAATGGCTCTGAAGGCACATTATCAATGTCCCCTAAACGGTCAGACAAAGCTCTCAAGGCAAATTCCTGGACCAGTGGATCTCCTGTCAAGGACACCAAGCGGTCTATTCCACCAGCACCTGCCAATTGGGCAAAGGTGAATATACCCGCAGCACGGACTTCCAATGGTAAAGTGCTATCTTCTACCAATTGCCAAACTTTATCGGCCCCTTTTCCTCTCTTAATCAATTCGTATTGGGCACTTAAACGCGTTTTGGCATTATCTGCCTTTAATAAATCTACCAAACTTCCTGTCCAATAAAAATCTTGAAGATTAGGGAATGGCTCGTAAGTATAGTCTTCAGGCACAACCCTAACTACATAACCCTTATCGGGACTTCCAGAATACCCGGCACCATCCCAAGCAGAAAGATACATGGCACCAGCGGCATCCACATCCACATCGGTAATTTGTGGAAGCTGGATAAACTCCTCTTCATCCTGTATAAAACTAGCTTTATTTTCAGTAAGCCTATGGAAATAAAGATAGCTTCTACCCCAATCTGCCATCATAGGAACATTGTTGTATTTTTCTGGCCAACGGCTATCGTTCATATAAAGCGATCCGGTTCCAGAACCTCCACCTACATCTACTAATGCAGGAAGAATCTCTTCAGTAAAATGCTTGAACAAAACAGGGTATCCATATTCCCCAGATTGTATCTGATGTATAAATCTAATGTTCCATCCACCACCATCATTGGTGTTGCCCCTAGTGTAGATATTCATAAACGGATCAATTGCTACATCGTAAATATTCCGTAATCCATGGGTATACACTTCCATTTCGGTTCCATCTGGACGTACCCTAACAACACCTCCCCCCAACATAGTCAATTGTGTACCATCGCGATCTGTTGCATTATGGAAACCAAAGTCACCTACGGCAATATATATCCATCCGTCTATTCCCATTTGAATGCCATTGGTGGCATGATCGGTCCCTCTCTCCTGTAGGTATTTGGAATTGCTCAAGTTCTTTATCAAAACTTTGGCGGGGCCATCGGCCACCCCATCCTTGTCCAAATCCTCAAATACTACCAAATCCATATTAAAGGCCTTTCCCGTTTCTGGAGAAAAAGTTGTGTGCAACACAAAAACCTGATCTCCAATAGCTAAAATACCTCGAGGGTTATCTACCTGGGCAAATTCCGTATGATAATCCATAATCCCGTCATGGTTACAGTCTACCAAACGCTTTATAAATCCCTTATTCATTTCTTTACCTAGGGAACCCATCATATCTACCCCTACAAAGACTTCCCCAGTTGCAGCTACAGCCATACAGGCCGGACTTGGCGTTAGGTCAGGACCGGCGAATCCAGTTATTTTTAAATCCTTTGGCCAGTTTAAAACCTGAGCCAAAGAATCTGACGCAGGATAATTTATTGCCTCAGTACTTAAAGTACATGGGGCCTCCTCATGTTTGCAACTTAAAATACTCAAACTTGAAAATAAAATAAAGCCTGCCTTTTTAAACATATCCAATTAAGTTAAAATTTATAATTACCATCTAGATTGAAAATGTAGGGTAAGTATTCCCGAATTTTCACGAGAGCTGGGCAAAACTAAAAATCTTTCGCATAATTTCTTGTTTAAATTGAATTATTCGGGCAATAAACTCAATATTTTGGGTTTACCCCTACACTTCGCCATCTATCAAACTTTTGAAGAGATATCATAATAACCTTCATATTATTATAGATTTCAATGAAAGATTACAATAAAAAATGGGATATTTGAAAAGAGGGGGAAGATAAATATACTCTTGAGTATAAGAACTTTCAATATTTTATCAAAAGCTGACAAATGTCATATTATTCCATAATCCCCATGTTTAGTTTTACGCCCTAATTCAGGTAGGTATGAGTGTAATTTATTTATTGCTGACATTGAGTATTGTTATAGCCGTCATCTTTTTTGCGGCTTTTATTATTGCCACCAAGAATGGTCAATATGATGATTCCTATACCCCATCCGTTCGCATGCTTTTCGAAGATGAACTCGTAAAAGATTCTAAAGCGGACACCAAAAAAATATCTAACCAAAAAAGTGAAAGTCAAAAATTGTAATTATGGAAGTACAACAGTTTTATTACGATAATAAAATCGTAAAAAAATTCCTTTATGCAACTATGTTTTGGGGAATTGTGGGAATGTCGGTAGGCTTATTGCTTGCCTTAATGTTTCTTTTTCCAAATTTAACTGATGGAATATCATGGTTGAGTTTCGGTCGTTTGAGACCCTTACACACCAATGCAGTTATTTTTGCCTTTGTAGGCAATGCCATCTTTGCCGGCGTTTATTATTCTACCCAACGTTTGTTAAAGGCAAGAATGTTCAGTGATGCACTGAGCAAGTTTAACTTTTGGGGATGGCAAGCCATCATAGTAGCAGCGGCAATTACCCTGCCTTTGGGATACACCTCATCCAAAGAATATGCGGAACTGGAATGGCCAATAGACTTAGCTATTGCGGTGGTCTGGGTAGCCTTTGGCTGGAACCTTATAGGTACAATGCTTAAAAGAAGACAGCGGCATTTGTACGTCGCCATTTGGTTCTACCTGGCAACATTTGTAACGGTAGCGGTCCTTCATATTTTTAATAGCTTAGCCCTACCTGTAAGCGCTTTTAAAAGTTATTCAGTATACGCTGGGGTTCAGGACGCCTTGGTGCAATGGTGGTACGGACACAATGCCGTGGCATTCTTTCTTACCACACCTTTCTTGGGATTAATGTACTACTTTGTCCCTAAAGCAGCCAATAGACCTGTATATTCCTATAGGTTATCCATTGTACATTTTTGGTCATTGATATTTATTTATATCTGGGCCGGACCTCACCATTTGTTGTATTCCACTTTACCTGAATGGGCCCAAAATTTGGGGGTTGCCTTTTCTATAATGCTGATAGCACCATCTTGGGGTGGTATGATCAACGGACTATTAACCTTGCGTGGGGCTTGGGACAAAGTAAGGACAGACCCTGTTTTGAAGTTTATGGTTGTTGCGATTACGGGTTACGGCATGGCCACTTTTGAAGGCCCAATGCTTTCGCTCAAAAATGTAAATGCCATAGCGCATTTTAGCGATTGGATTATTGCACACGTACACGTAGGAGCCTTGGCTTGGAACGGATTCTTGACTTTCGGGATGATCTATTGGATGGTTCCTAAAATGTTCAAGACAAGGTTGCACTCCTTACCACTGGCCAATTTTCACTTTTGGATAGGTACGTTGGGAATAATACTTTATGCTCTTCCAATGTATGTTGCGGGCTTTACACAGGCCTTAATGTGGAAAGAATTTAATCCGGACGGAACTTTGGCTTATGGCAACTTTTTGGAGACCGTAAATGAAATTATCCCCATGTATTGGATGCGTGCCATTGGAGGCACCATGTACATTATTGGTGCGATAGTCATGATTTACAACGTAGTAATTACAATTAAGCATGGTACCCAAGTCGAGGATGAATTAGCCGAAGCGGCTGCCTTGACCACTGTATCAAAGAAAAGAACTATCGGAGAAACTTTTCACACTTGGTTGGAACGCAAGCCTATTCAATTGACCATTCTAGCTACATTGGCCATTTTGATAGGAGGAGTTCTACAGATTGTACCCACCATTCTGGTAAAATCGAACATTCCTACAATAACAAGTGTTAAACCCTATACACCTCTAGAATTGGAGGGGAGAGATCTTTATATCCGGGAGGGCTGTGTTGGCTGTCACTCTCAAATGGTAAGGCCTTTCCGAAGTGAGGTAGAGCGCTATGGCGAATACTCCAAAGCTGGAGAATACGTATATGACCATCCTTTCTTATGGGGAAGTAAACGTACAGGTCCCGATCTTATGAGGATAGGTGGTAAATATTCGGACAACTGGCATTTGAACCATATGTACGACCCACAAAGCACCTCTTCCGGATCTATTATGCCATCCTATTCATGGTTGGTACGCGATAGGCACGATAGAGGTAATATTCAGACAAAAATGGAGACCATGGTTACCCTAGGAGTACCATATTCCGAGGAGGAGATTGCAAATGCAAAACAATCCATGGATAACCAAGCTACCAAAATAGAAAAGAATCTATATTCGGATCCAGATTTTGCGAAAGGATATGAAGAGGACAAAAAATATGCCGCAGAAAACGGAGAAGAATTCATAGAAATGAAGGATAGGGAGATTGTAGCTATGATAGCTTACCTGCAACGTTTAGGTACTGATATAAAAATAAAGGAAACGGACGAAATAATTTCACAAAACAAATAAGTCATGCTAAAATTTGTAAAAGGTTATATGGAAAGTATAGATGGTGTTGCTACCTATCCCATGATATCACTGCTCATCTTCTTTTTCTTTTTTACCATTCTTTTCTGGTGGGTTTTTACCGCCTCTAAAGAACATATCAAGGAAGTTAGCGAAATACCATTAGAAACAGAAAACCAACCTAAAGAAGAATTATTATGAGAAATATGTCACCTTGGTGGATAAGAGTCCCCGTAATCTTTTTCCTAATCTTCGGATTGATGGAGTATTTTATTGACTCCGGGGACAAACCTGCATTTATTGAATATCCTATCACCCTTCTTTTTATGTTGATGGTATTGTTCATATTGATAGGAATTGAATTGATTCTAAAATCGGTAGAGAACGTAATGTTCCAAACCTTATCACCTGAAGCACAAAAGCGCTACTTAGAAACCAAATCGAAGCAATGGGAGTGGGAATGGGGCAAGGCATTCTGGCAAAAAATTACCGATAACAAACCTGTAGAAGAAGAAAAGGAGATAATCCTAGACCACAATTACGACGGTATCCGTGAATTGGACAATAATCTTCCGCCTTGGTGGGTGTATATGTTCTATGCTACCATTGTTTTCGCTGTAGTTTATCTAGCCCGTTTTCACGTATTTGATGGTTACACCCAGAACATGGAATATGACCAAGAAGTGGCCGAGGCACAGATAGCCATTGAAGCGTATAAAAAAACAGCCAAAGGTTTGGTTGACGCCAACACCGTAGAACTTTTAACCGAAGCCTCCGATATTAAAGCGGGAGGAGCTATCTACAACACCAATTGTGTAGCATGCCATATGCCGGATGGCGGTGGAGGCATTGGCCCGAATCTTACGGACAAACATTGGATCTTGGGAGGTGGAATCAAAAACGTTTTCCATACTATATCTGAAGGCGGTAGGGATGGAAAAGGCATGATAGCTTGGAAACAAACGCTTAAACCAGCCGAAATAGCGCAAGTGGCCAGCTATATTCTAAGTGAAATAACTGGCAAGTCCCCTGCCAACCCGAAGGCGGCAGAAGGAGATATCTGGACTGGGGAGTAAATAACCAAAAACACCTCTCTAGAGCATAATTTAAAGTACATCAAAGAAATGGCACAGGACCAGGATAATTTTAGGGATTCCATAGGCACGATAAATGACGACGGAAAAAGAGCATGGATATTCCCCAAAAAACCCATTGGAAAGTTTTATGAATACCGCAAATATGTAAGTTATATCCTTTTGGCATTTCTTTTACTGGCTCCCTTTGTAAAATTGAATGGTAACCAGTTCATAATGTTCAATGTTCTCGAAAGGCGTTTCAACATTTTCGGATTTCCATTTTGGCCACAAGATTTTCATCTATTTGTAATTTCTATGATTATCGGGGTGATTTTCATAGCGCTGTTTACCGTTGCTTTCGGCCGTATTTTTTGTGGTTGGATGTGCCCTCAAACCATATTCATGGAGATGGTCTTTAGAAGGATCGAGTTTTGGATAGATGGCGACCGTGGTGCACAAATACGTCTCAGCAAACAGCCTTGGAATGCGGAAAAAATTAGAAAACGAGGCCTAAAATTGATTGTTTTCTTTATTATTTCTTTTTTGATCGCCAATGTTTTTCTGGCCTATTTAATAGGAAGTGACCGTTTATTACAATATATCACTGATGGTCCTTTACAACATGTAAGCACGCTTATATCCCTTTTAATATTTACGGCGGTATTCTATTTTGTATTTGCCTGGTTCAGGGAGCAGGTGTGTATCATAGCCTGCCCTTATGGAAGGATGCAGGGTGTACTGCTCGATAACAAATCTATTGTTGTAGCCTATGACCATAAACGTGGCGAAGCGGAAAATGGCAGAAAAAAGTTTCGCAAAGGAGAAGATAGAACCGCTCTTGGACATGGAGACTGTATAGACTGTTTCCAATGTGTAAACGTTTGTCCAACTGGGATAGACATTAGAAATGGGACACAGCTGGAATGTGTAAATTGTACCGCATGTATTGATGAATGCGATACTATCATGGAAAAGGTAAACCTGCCGAAAGGACTTATACGTTATGCCAGTGAGGATAACATTGAGAAAAAATCCAAGTTTAAATTTACACCCAGACTAAAAGGGTACACTGCAGTACTTGTGATTCTTACTGGAATTTTGGTTGGAATGTTGTTTTTGAGAAATGAAGTAGAAGCAAACATCTTAAGACTTCCCGGACAACTGTACGAGCACAAGGATGGTAATATAATTAGTAATGTTTTCACTTATAAGCTGGTAAACAAAACTACCACGGATATTACCGACGTGAGCTTTAAGTTATTGTCGCACAAAGGCACCATCAACCTGGTTAGACATGAAAATTTTATTGTACCTGCCCAAGAAAGGGCCGAAGGAACCCTATTTATAGAGATAAATAATTCAGCTCTGGAGGGAGATAAGAACAAATTAAGAATTGGGGTATATAGTAGTGAAAAATTAATTGAAACGGCCACAGTCCAATTTTTGGCCCCAAGAAGCTATAAGTAAATTAAAACAGTAGACACTAAACAATAAAACCTAAGGGATTACCCTATGGAAAACACAACTAGAAGCAAAAGCTATGAAAATTAATTGGGGAACCGGAATTGTAATTGCCTTTATTGCATTTATAAGTTTTATTCTATTTTTTGTAGTCCGCATGAGCATGGACCACAAGGCGAATCATGATCTGGTAACCGAAAATTACTATAAGGCCGAATTGGGGTATCAGAATGAAATTGATGCCGAAAACAATGCCCATGCCAATGAAGTGGACCTTACATTGGAAACTACTGATACAGGTTTAAAATTACTATTCCCAAAAAACTTGATTTTAAAAGATGTTAAAGGTACAGTGTCCCTGTACAGACCATCTAACAAAAATTTGGATTTTGACTTGCCTTTAAGTCTAGCCCAAGACTATTTGCTCATACCTGACAATCGTTTGTTGGATGGTCGCTGGGACATTAAAGTTTTATGGGAATATCAAGGAGAAATCTATATGTTCAAGAAAAAAATAACCTATCACGACAATAAATAAGAAACTAAAGTACCACACAAAACTATGTTGTTATCTGCCTTAATTATGGGACTAATGGGAAGCTTCCACTGCGTTGGAATGTGTGGCCCCATTGCCTTTATGTTACCGGTAGACCACAACAAACCCGCAAAAAAATTATTGCAGGTTTTTCTTTACCATATGGGCAGGCTCACCTCCTACAGCATTCTTGGGCTGGTTTTTGGGTTTTTGGGCAAGGGACTTTATGTTTTTGGAATGCAACAAAGGCTTTCCATCATGATTGGAATCATTATGATTGTGGTAATTCTTATACCCTCTAAAACCTTTAGCAAATACAATTTCTCCAGACCTATATATTCCCTTTTGACCAAAGTAAAAAACCGACTTGGAAAAGAGTTACAGAAAAAAAGCCCCGACACCTTTTTAACTATAGGCCTTCTTAATGGCCTACTGCCCTGTGGGCTCGTATACATGGCACTTTTTGGCAGTATCGCCACAGCTAGTCCATGGCTTGGAGCACTCTTTATGGTATTATTTGGACTAGGAACAATCCCCCTAATGACCTCCGCCGTTTATTTTGGTAGTATGTTGAAGGGCACAGCAAAAAAATCGGTACAGCGCTTAATTCCGGTTTTCGTAATTATAATAGGGTTACTGTTCATTTTAAGGGGGTTGGGACTTGGTATACCCTATATTTCCCCGGAACCGGTCATGGATGTTGTTGGCAACAGCATGGATTGTCATTAACACCACTACCATTACCCTACTTAAAACAATCTCAATACAGATTTGTCGTACACGTAAAAATAGTGTAATTTTCTAGTGCATTGAAGCTCTAAGTTTCTGGACTTAAAGCATTCAACTAGACCATGGACAGACCCAATTAAACACTAAACAACATACAATGAAGAGAGCTATACTTATCTGGTATCTTATTTTAAATGCGAGCCTTTTATTTTCCCAAAGTGAAAAGCTCAACGTAATAGTTTTTGGAGCACATCCAGATGATTGTGATATAGACGCAGGTGGTACTGCCATTTTATTGGCCAAAATGGGTCACAATGTAAAGTTTGTATCCCTTACCAATGGTGACGCGGGGCATTATGCCATGGGCGGAGGGGAACTTGCCAAAGTAAGGATTGCCGAGGCCAAGGAAGCAGGTAAAAGATTTGGGGTAGATTATGCAGTATTGGATAACCATGATGGGGAATTGATGCCTACTTTGGAAAATCGTCTAAAGGTGATACGTGAAATTAGAAAATGGAATGCCGATGTGGTTATTGCCCCAAGACCTAATGACTACCACCCAGACCACAGGTACACTGGCGTTTTAGTACAAGACGCGGCCTATATGGTCATTGTTCCCAATGTAGCCCCAGAGGTACCCCCGCTCCAAAAAAATCCAGTTTTCCTATATTCCGAAGATGGCTTTCAAAAACCTAGTCCTTTCGAACCGGATATCGCCGTAATTATCGATGCTGTTTTTGATCAAAAAATTTACGCCATGTCGGCACATAAGTCACAGTTCTTTGAATGGCTTCCCTGGACCGCCGGTAATTTGGAAAAAGTACCCAAGGATGATAAGGGAAGACTTGAAATGTTGTCCAATTGGAGATCACAAGCTCCCAAGGAAGCGCTCTTGAAATGTGCTGAAAAATGGTATGGCAAGGAAGCTTACAGCGCTAAACATATAGAAGGATTTGAAATATGCGAGTACGGTAAACAACCTACCGATGAAGAAATCAAGGTTCTTTTTCCCATGCTTAACAAATAGTCTAAAAATTGTCTATAGTAATATATGACTAGTCCAGTATTTTTTTGGCATTTTCGTTATACACTTTTCTCAAAACCTCATCACTAAGGCCCAAACCGTTAAAAGACCAGTGATAGGAAGAAATAGTCTTATCGTAAAAATGCTCATCCTCGCTTTCCAAAATACGAAATGTTAATTCGTACATTTCGGGATCATTGCCCATATCAGTACCATATACCAATTTGTCCTGATACTTTTCATAAAAGCGTTTTGTATAACGGGGAACAGCAGCCGTCTCTGCAAATCTTGCCGATATATCGGCATACATATTGTCATATTTACCCAATAGACTACCAAGAATTTCCAAATCATGGCTACAATTCGCAAAGTGACAGGCTATAAAAGTAGTCTTTGGATGTTCCCTAACAGCATTTTCCAAGGTGGCAATTAATTCTCCATGGGTCAATAGCCCTTCCTTTTTAGTGTCTATGCGCCATTTGTAAGCATTCATTAACCCATCATTATGGACATCCATGGGTTCGTACATCCACATGGGATCCGCAACATGTATGCTCACCGGCATACCCAGTTCACCGCATTTTTCCCACAGAGGCTTCATCCTCTCATCATCTGCATGCATTCCCTGTGTTGGTGTGGGTTTGGAGTAAAAAAAGCCAAGGCCTTTATCTCCCAATTCCCCTACTCCCCTAGCTCCCATCTTGTAGCATCTTTCCAATTCCTTCACAGCACGTTTGCTCCACCCCTTTTCATTATAACCGGTAAAATCGAAACCGCACCAAAGTTCAAAACGGTCTCCATATTTAGAATAAAGGTTTACAATACTATCAAAGGACTTCCCGGTTTGGTATGTAAGTATTATGGATTTTGCAACCCCAAATTTGTCCATTGTCTTTACCCATTCCCTTATTTCCTGTTCTGACTGTGGGTTGGGATGCGAATGAAAATCCACGACCGGAAATTTAGCTTTGGCTATTTTGGTCTTGGGAATATTATAAATGGATACTGGATCGTAATCCTTCAATAAAATATCTTCTTGTGCTTTAACTGTGGTAGAGATAAAGGCAACGGACAAAAAAATGATGGTGTAAATTTTCATATAGAGGATTTTTTAGAATTGTTAGTATCGACAAACCCATGCCCCTCAAATATAACGATTTAAGCCTTAATTATCATCCTCGATTTAACCAGTTATTGGAACACAACGAAATGGCCAAATTGGATTCAGCGCTTAATTAGCATCAAGAGCTCTCTAAAAGCCGTTAAATTTTAAAAGTGATAACGGGTATTTTGGAATGATTGGTCACATCCTCCCCAATACTGCCCATAAGAAAGTGGGAAAGTCCTTTTCTGCCATGAGTCGGTAAACCAATTAAATCGGCATTCCTACCTTCACTAAAACCAAGTATTCCCCTTTCTACAGAATAGTCATTATAAATCTCGACCTCCAAACTCGCTTTCGCTAAATGCAGGAACTTATTTATTTTCTTAAAGGCATCTTTTGTGCTCAAGAAACTATCACCTGGAGTATTAATGTTTACCAAAATCAATTCTGCGGCAAGTTTATCGGCCAATTTCTTGGCCTTATGAAAGGCATCTAGATTTTCCTCTTCAAAATCACAGGCAAAAACAAATCTCTTTACTTCGAAACCCTCTATATAATCCTTGATTACCAACACCGGAATATTAGAATTTCTTACCATTTTTTCAGCATTGGAACCTACAAAAATCTCTTTGATTCCATCGGTCCCATGAGACCCCATAATTATTAGATCAGCCTCGTGCTTTTCCGCTATGGAATTGACTTCGCTAAACACCTTGTGGTGTTTAACAATAGGTGTAATTTTGATTCCCTTTAAATATGGTTTTTCCAGAAATGTTTCAAATCTTTTTTCCGCTAATTTTATTAAAAAAACAGCCTGCTGGTAATGTGCCTGTTCATTAGATGAAATAAGGGCCTCGGACAATTCCAACATATGCAGCACGAATATCTCAGAGCCGTATTTTGTAGCAATTGAAGCTGCCGTTTTTAGTGCATTTTCGGATTGTTCGGAAAAATCTACGGGTACTATAATTTTTTTCATCTGTTTGTATTTAATTGATTTTTATTAGTCGGATGTAGGTTTTCACTGCACACCAAGGGTGGCATACGGTTAATAAATTATTCATTTCATAAGATTAAATCTATTATATATTTGAAAACAAATGACTTAAAACCCATTACAATTGCAATTGCTATACACTCCCACTCCGTATTTTACCCAGTGCTTAGATTGTCATTGAGAACAATCTTGTATCCGGCGCTTTACGATGCAAGAACAAATCGAATGCCATGCATACATTACGCACAAATGGCCTGCCTTTTTCGGTAACATAAATACTATCTGAAGTTATTTCCACCAAACCATCCATCGCCATTTCGTTTAGTTTGTGCTTTACCTCGGGCAATTCGTTAAACCTGTCTTCTGGATTTTCCCAATTGGTCCTAAATCTGCACATTAAATTTAAGATATGCCTCCGAATAATCTTGTCTTCATTCGTTAAAATGTGTCCTCTATAAATGGGAATAATATTATTTTCAATAAGGTGACCATACTCTTCCAAATTTTTTACATTTTGGGCAAAGCTGTCCCAACTATCACTTATACTGGAAACTCCCAAACCTATCATGACACGGGTTTTGGAGGCTGTATATCCCATAAAATTCCTATGTAAGGTGCCATTCTTCATGGCGCTATAAAGCGAATCGGTCTTAAGCGAGAAATGATCCATTCCAATTTCGGAATAACCAACCTCAGCCAACAAGGCCTTTCCCATCTCATACTGCTCCCGCTTCACCTCAGCCTTAGGCAAATCTGAATCTTTATAACCTCGTTGTCCATTTCCCTTTAACCAAGGAACATGTGCATAACTGTAGAAGGCCAAACGGTCCGGCATTAACTCCTTGGTCTTTAAAATTGTTTCGGCAACATCGTCTATGGACTGGAAGGGCAAACCAAAAATAATATCATGCCCTACCGAAGTATATCCAATTTCTCTGGCCCATTCGGTAACATTTTTCACGTTTACAAAAGGTTGCATCCTATGAATGGCAAGCTGAACTTTTTTATTATAATCCTGAACGCCATAACTCACTCTCCTAAAACCTACATCGTAAAGGGATTGTAAGTGTTCTTTGGTAGTGTTGTTCGGATGTCCTTCAAAACTAAATTCGTAATTCTCCGCATGGGTGGCAGTCTTAAAAATTCCATTGATAAGTCGGGTCAAATTTTCAGGGGAGAAAAATGTTGGGGTTCCTCCCCCCAGATGAAGTTCCTTTATTTTTGGTTTTGATTCCAACAAATCACAGTAAAGCTTCCACTCCTTTAAAACATTACTTATATACGGATTTTCAACCTCATGCCGTTTGGTAATTCTCTTATGGCAACCACAAAAAGTACAAAGGCTTTCACAGAAAGGCAAATGAATATACAGGCTTATCCCTTCCTCCTCGTTGCTTTCATTAAAATTTCTGATTAATGTAGACTTCCATTGATGCCCAGAGAAAGTATCCAAATCCCAATAGGGAACAGTAGGGTAACTGGTATAACGGGGACCAGGAATATTATATTTTTGCACCAAAGTGGACATAAGCAGTTTTGTTTGAGATGGCAACAAAAATACTATGACATGTCCAGTTAAAATATGACACTTATCAGGTTTCCTAATCGGTCAAAAATATTTTGCGCTACTTTTACTCACTTTAAAGGCCGAAATAAACTTCTTTCACTCAGGCATTTGAATGGCCCATAAGCGAGAAATACGTTAAAAACCCACAATTCGAAACTAATTTTTTAAATAATACGTTCTAGAAGTCCCTTTATGATAAAATCTATATTTTTGTAATCTTAAAAAACAACCAATTATGACATTACTTTTAATGGCTGCCGGTAGCGGTAGCCGATATGGAAAACTTAAACAATTCGATGATTTGGGTCCTAAGAACGAATTTCTAATGGAATTCGGCATCTATGATGCCCTGAAAAATGGTTTTGACCATATCGTTGCCATTACGAAAAAGGAAAATGTAGAATTCTTAAAGGATCACTTATCCAGTAGATTGCCAAAAAATGTAAAATTGGATGTTTTGGCGCAAGAAATCTCCGATCTTCCCGAAGGTGTAACTTTTACTGGAGAAAGAGCAAAACCTTGGGGTACAGCACATGCTGTTTGGACAGCCAGAAATGTCATTAATGGCCCATTCGCCATAATCAATGCCGATGATTATTACGGGAAAAATGCCTTTGAAAGTGCCGCCAGCTTTATAAGAAATAATGGTAGCAAAGAGACCTTTGGACTTATTGCCTATGTACTTAAGAATACTTTATCAGAACACGGTTCAGTTTCTAGGGGCGTTTGTAAATCAGCGCATGGAAAACTTACCTCCATACATGAACATACTAAAATAGAAGCTCAAGATAATGTGATTATAGATACTGACTCAGACACCGAATTCACTGGCCAAGAATTGGTTAGCATGAACTTTTGGGTTTGCCAACCTTCTATTTTTCCGTTCATTACAAATTATCTCAAGGATTTTATTGGCAATAAAGACAATATAGCCAAGGGAGAAATTTACCTGCCTTTTGCCATAAAAGAAATGATTATCCAGAACTTGATAGATGTAGATGTAATTCCTTCAGCAAGTCAATGGTTTGGAGTAACCTACGCCAGCGATAAGGAAATAGCTGTTTCCGAATTACAGCGTATGACCGACGACAATGGCTACACCTCCCCTCTTTGGAATAATGATTAGAAAGGCAAATTCATGATTAATAATAAATCGGTTGAGCTCAACGAGCTTTTGGAGAATTTCACCATTGAAGGGAAAAAATATCAATTCCAAGAGATTACTCAAGGCTATATTAACGACACTTATTTAGTTTTGGACAACAATTACCCCTTGTATATTCTTCAACGGGTAAACCATAACGTTTTTAAGGATGTACATGGCATAATGGGCAATATTGCAAACGCATTTGAATATTTACAGGACAAAGACTATACGGCCATCGATCTATTAAAAACCAAAACGGCCAGTTCCTATTATAAACAGGAAAAAACAGGGTATTGGAGATTGATGACCTTTATTAACAACACCATTGCCTATGACAATGCCACTGATACTGAAATTGCATTCCAAGCCGGTAAGTTAGTCGGGAAATTTCACCAATTGTTGGCAGACGCTCCATTGGACAATTATGTGGACACCATACCTCAATTCCATGATCTTAGGTTGCGACAAAATCAATTTGAGGAATCCCTTTTATCCGCTAAAAAGGAAAAATTGGAAACGTCTAAAGGGGCTATAGCTTTTGCCAAGGAAACACTCGAAAAATTAAAAATATTGGACAACTCCAAGTTGCCATTGCGAGTATGCCACAATGACACCAAATTAAACAACATCCTTTTCTCCAAGGAAGAAAATAAGGCCCTCTGTCTTATAGATCTGGACACTATTATGAAAGGGTATTTTTATTATGATTTTGGCGATGCCATTAGAACTGTTGCCAATACAGCAGCTGAAGATGAACAAGATCATAGCAAAATCACTTTTGAAAAGCCTTTGTTTGAAGCCTTTGTAAAAGGCTTGGATAGTAACGGTGCTTTTTTATATAAGGAAGAAATAGACCTGCTAGCCTGGGGAGCTATATTTATGCCATTTATACATGGATTAAGGGCCCTAACAGACTATTTGAACGACAATAAGTATTACAAGGTATCCTATGAAAATCAGAATTTGGACCGTTGTCTTAGTTTGTTCGATTTCACCAATAAAGCACTTAAAGAAATAGGGTATATGACTCAAGTAGTGAAAGAGGGCTTAACACCCATAGATTAATTATTTTTTTTTGGGATGAAGGTAAGAATTAAACCTTTTTGGTGGAATCCCGTACAATTAGACTGGTTTTAATCACTTGAGTGGTGCTTTCATAGGTTTTATTGCTCTCAATCCTTTCAATGAGCACTTTTGCCGCCGTTTCACCAATAAAGGTTCCATGCTGACTTACCGCAGTAAGTGCCGGTGTTACGTAACGGGATAATTTGCCATTGGTAAATCCAACAACAGAGATGTCCTCCGGTACTCTATATCCCCTTGCCTTGATCAATCTTAAGACCTCTACGGCCGTAATTTCATCCAAAGCCATAATACCGTCAATAGGCTTATAATTCAACACAAAGGTCAATAGGACCTCCAGTTCGTCTTTCTTGCCAACCCTAAGTATTAATTGATCATCATAAGGGATATCTGCTTCCTTCAATGCTTTTTTATACCCATCTACCCGCAATCTACCAACGCTGGAGTGATCAATAGCTGAAACCAATGCAACCGTTTTGCAACCTAGATTTAAAAAATATTTGGTGGTTTTATATCCCGCCTCAAAATCATCTACCACAACCTTGTCACATAAGATTTCATCCGAAACCCTATCGAACATAACCAAAGGAACCTGTTCATCCAATATATTCTGAAAATGACCTAGTTGATTTTTAAACTGAGTTTCTTCCGCCATGGAAACTATTAGACCATCAACCGTACCCCCTCCTAGAAATTCCAAAGTTGCCACCTCCTTTTCATAGGATTCATCACTGATGCAGCTTAGCAAAATATAGCCACGTTCGTTAGCTACTTTTTCTATCCCTGAAAACACCTGCGTAAAAAAATAATTGAGAATATTGGGCACCACTACCCCAATGGTTTTGGTCTTCTTTTGCAGTAAACTTAAGGCTACCTTATTGGGCCTATATTTATGTTCCTTAGCGTAAGTTTGGATCTTAAACTTTAACTCCCGGCTTATTTCATGGCTATCATTGATGGCCTTGGAAACCGTTGAAATGGAAACATCAAAAAATTGGGCAATCTCCTTTAAGGTTATTTTTTTCATAAATCTTAAAAATGGCCAGAATTATGGTAATGCTATCAGAGAAATCGGGTCATGCCTTTTAAACTAGAGCAATAATTAGATCCGTTAATAGCTGTATATTCATCAAGGTAAATCGTCTCCTTTAAATATTACAATATTTATTTTTCTTTAAAATTATCTCTTATTTCTGTTAAAACAGATGGTAAGTTTTCAAACACCATTTTATTCTCAAATCTAATGACTGAAAAACCTAATTCGTTCAAAAATAGAGTTCTTTTTTCATCATATTCCATAGCCGTTGGATTTTGATGTACTGCCCCATCAACCTCAACGATCAATTTGTCGGATGCCAAATAAAAATCTACAATATAGTTTCCAATACTATGCTGCTTTACAAATTTTTTATCATCAAATTGTTTTGCCTTAATATGCTTCCAAAGAAATGCCTCTGCCGGCGTTAGGTTCTTTCTTAATTCCTTCCTGGATTCAATTAGATCTTTCCTGTTATGGATACACATCTTCTTCATATTTAGCTCTTATAAAAGCTCCCCTCTTTACTAAAGAGGGGTGTCCAACGCGTTGGACGGGGAGATAAAGCGACTAAACCTGAACATTAAATTCAGTACAGGTTTATCCACTAAAATATAACATCTTGATCCCTCCGTCTTCGCCAAAGCGAATCCACCTCCCTTTAAATAAAGGGAGGAGCAAAAATTAACAAAATGACTATATATGCAAAATAATATTTTTACTTCAAATATAATATTTGTTGAACTAGCTTATATTGTTATATGTATTGATTGATTATGTTTTCAAACAACTCTTGCTTCCCGCTCTTTAGTTGTAATTCCCCATTCTCTTGGGCCATCTTGTACAGGGCCTCCAAATTAAGTTTCCCATTCTCGAAGTCTTTTCCTTTTCCGGAATCGAAAGAGCTATATCTATCCGCAAGCATCTTTTCATACGTTGAGGAAGAAATAATTTTATCGGCGGTAATCAAGGCCCTAGCAAAGGTATCTGCCCCTCCAATATGTGCATGGAAAACGTCGTCCAAATCCGTAGAGTTTCTTCTGATTTTGGCATCAAAGTTTACTCCACCACCTTGAAGTCCTCCTGCCTTTAAGAAGACCAACATGGCTTCGGTAGTTTCTTGTATATTGTTCGGAAATTGGTCGGTATCCCATCCATTTTGGTAATCCCCTCTGTTAGCATCTATACTGCCCAACATCCCAGCTTTAGCGGCAACTGCCAATTCGTGTTGAAAGGTATGCTGCGCCAAAGTAGCGTGATTTACCTCTATATTTATTTTGAAATCCTTCTCCAAGCCATATTCACGAAGGAATCCTATGGCAGTTGCCGTGTCAAAATCGTATTGGTGCTTGGAAGGCTCCATAGGCTTGGGCTCTATAAAGAAGGTCCCTTTAAAACCTTGGGCTCTTGCGTAATCCCTTGCCATTCCTAAGAATTGAGCCATATGGTCCAATTCGCGGCCCATATCTGTATTCAGAAGGGACATGTAACCTTCCCTTCCACCCCAGAAAACATAGTTCTCGCCGCCTAGGGCAATGGTGGCATCCAAGGCCAATTTTATCTGCCCTCCTGCTCTTGCCACCACATTAAAATCTGGGTTGGTAGCTGCCCCGTTCATATAACGTGGATTTGAAAAACAATTGGCTGTCCCCCATAGCAATTTAATGCCGGAATCCGCCTTCTTCTGTTTTAGATAATCGGTTATTATGGACAATCGTTTTTCTGATTCAGCGAAAGTAGCCCCCTCTTGAATAAGATCAAAATCATGGAAACAAAAATAATCAAACCCCATTTTACTGATAAATTCAAAAGCGGCATCCGCCTTATCCTTTGCTGCCTGTACTGGATCTGAGGCTTGGTCCCAAGCAAAATTTTGTGTCCCAGGTCCAAACGGATCTGCCCCCTGTCCACAGAAGGTATGCCAATAGGCAATGGCGAACTTAAAATGTTCGGACATAGTTTTACCAGCAATCACTTGCTTCGGATTGTAATATTTAAATGCCAAAGGATTATCAGATTCCTTTCCTTCAAATTTAATGTCTCCGATACCCTTAAAGTATTCTTTGTTTCCTATTATTGCCATGTCTTTGTTTTATTATTTAATGATTAGTTCCAATTCTTTCTTCCAATTTTCATAAGCCTTTTGATAAGCACTTTTATCCTTCAATGGTTTAAAGGTCTTAACATGGTCGTTATTGGTTATATACCTTCCAAATTTCTCAAATCCGCCTTCTTGGATCCCAGCGGCACGTGCAGCACCAATTGCCCCTGTAGTATTGTAAATTTCAATTTCCTGTGATACTAGGGTTGCTATGGTATTGGAGAAAATTTCGGATCGAAATAAATTGTCGTTTCCTGCTCGCATTACCTGTATGGATATTCCGTCCGATTTCAAAATTTCCATGCCATAGACAAAAGAAAAGGCTATGCCTTCCAGAGCGGCCCTACAAATATGTGCCTTGCTATGGTTATTTAGATTGATGTTCACCAGTCTGGTTCCTACCTCCCTATTATTCAACATGCGTTCAGCTCCGTTACCAAAAGGTATTAGACATACGCCGTCCGAGCCTACCAAAATTTCTGAAGCCAACGTATTCATTTCTTCATAAGAGTCCACATCCAAATTATTCAACAGCCAGCGGTATTGAATTCCAGCTCCATTGATGTTTAATAATTTGCCAACTCTTGGAGTTTTTTGAGTATAATTGACGTGTGCAAAATTATTCACCCTAGTGCTCTCCTTACCAGAAAGATTATCCGTAACCGCATATACCACGCCTGAAGTACCACCAGTTGCCGCCACCTCTCCTGGATTAAACACGTTAAGGGACAAGGCATTATTGGGTTGATCCCCCGCCCTATAAAGTATAGGAGTTCCCGGCGCCAAGCCACTTTCTGCTGCACCCTGTTTATCTATTTTGGATTGAAGGCCAAACGTATCTACAATATCCGGAATAAAAGATTTGGGAATACCATAATGCTCCAATAAAAGATCGGCCACCGAATCCTGCTTAAAATCCCATAGGATACCCTCTGATAATCCAGAAATAGTGGTATTGATCACATTTGAAAAACGATAGGCAATATAATCTCCCGGCAACATCAACTTATCCGCCAACTGGTAGAGTTCCGGTTCGTTTTCCTTTACCCATTTTAATTTAGAAGCTGTAAAGTTTGCTGGGGAATTCAATAAATGGGCCTTACATATTTCCTCACCTATATCACCATACGCTTCCCTACCTATTTCAACAGCACGACTATCGCACCAAATAATGGATTTCCGAACGGGCTCTCCCTGCTTGTCCACCAATACCAAACCGTGCATCTGGTAGGCAATACCCACTCCCTTTATTTGATCTTGCTCTACCCCGTGTTTTTGTTTAATTTTTTTTATGCCGTTACAGACATATCCCCACCACTCTTTGGGGTCTTGTTCTGCCCATCCATTTTTTAAGGCAATCATTTCCATTTCCGTTTCCGGTTCCTGTACCACCCCAACACTTTTTCCTGTGGCCACCTCCACCAAGGCCACCTTAATTGAAGAGCTGCCAATATCCAAACCCAAATAATACATATGTCTCAAAATTTTATAGGATTTATTCCCAATATGAGAATCCTAGAAGATATAATCAAATATATTAAAATCTATATCATGTCCAGCATTTTGACCTGCAAGGAATCAATAAACGAAAGTAGGGACCGATAAAAATATTTAGGAAGCTTATTGTGTAATCAACTAAAAATCAGGCATCTATAATTTTTTCGCAACATCACGAAACTTTCCGAAAACGCTTTCGTAGAATTAAGGAGCCTAAGTTGATATTCAACTACCAATTCTATCCGATTATATTTCAACCTACTAGTAAAATCATTCTTTTTTCTTGCTTACCAATCCTTTGGTAAACTCGTTCAATGTTTCTACTTTCTCCTCGAAGTCACCTTTTATGGTTTTTCGGAATTCGTTTAAATTCTGCACCAGATCATCTATATTCTCGGGTATTACGTCTTCAAAAAATTGACGTAGGCGCTTGGCCGTTGTGGGCGACTTACCATTCGTGGAGATGGCTACCTTTACATTGCCTTTGGTAACGATCCCGCCCATGTAAAAATCACAAAAAGGAGGATTATCCGCTACATTCACCAGGATATGCCTTTCCCGGCAATCGTGATATACTTGTTCGTTTACAGCAACTTTATCCGTGGTGGCAATAACTATATGGCGTCCTTCCAAGTAAGTTTTATTATAAAGATCCTTGGTTATCTTTACTTGATGGTTCTTGGCAAGTTTCAAGGTTTCCTCCAAAAATTCTGGGGCCACCATTTCCACTTGGGCATGAGGACTGGATTTAAGCATAAAGGTCAGTTTTTCCAAACCAACATTACCTCCCCCCACAATCAAAATATTGAGCTGTGATACCTTTAAAAAAACAGGGTATAATTCATTCCTTTCCATATGTCCTACGGTGTTATTCTTATTCCATGGGATTATCAGCAATTGCCCTCACCTGCAAAACGGCGTTCCCAAAATTCAAAAAAGCAATCTATTCAAAGATAAGACACAAAATGTTAGACCTTCTTTCATTTTAGTTAGATTTTACAATTCACCTAATTGGATTTGCTAATTCAGTGGAAAATCGTGTTTATATTTTTTCTTGCCAAGGTCAAAAGGGCTACTTAAAATTCCTAAGCCACAAAATATGCCTTAGGTCTTGTTACATAAATTTATTTTCTCAAATCAAAAACGACAGCCCTAAACAAGCAATATATTGCTTTAGGACTGCCGCGCAGTGTTTTAATCCCATTAGAGGTTTAAGATGGTCTATTCTATTACCCTCTTACTTGCCCATTGCCAAAAACATAATATTTATTGGTAACCAATTGTTCCAAGCCCAATGGACCCCTATGGTGCAATTTATCGGTACTTATAGCTAGTTCCGCACCAACACCCATTTGACCGCCATCGGTAAATCTGGTAGAGGCATTGTGGTATACAGCAGCGTTGTCTACCTGATCCATAAACTCCTTGGCCATATCATCGTTTTGGGTCATAATCGTCGCCGAATGTCCTCCGGAATATTTATTGATCTTCTGAACGGCGCCGTCCAAATTCTCAACAGCCCCTACAACGCACTTCATTGCCAAGAATTCTTCATACCAAATAGCTTCATCCGTAACAATAGCACTATCAGGAAGTACCTCTGCTACCTGACTATCTACCAAAACCGTAACACCACTGTTACTTAGAATGGATTTAAGTTCTTTAATTTTACCGGAATAATCCTCGATATGAACATCGACCAAAATTTTATCGAGCGCATTGCAGGCTGAAATCTTATCTGTTTTAGCATTAAGGATTACCTCTAAACTTTGTGCCCAATCCGCATCCTTATCAACATATAAAAAATTATTGCCTCGCCCACTGACCAATACGGCACATTTGGCATGTTCCTTTACAAAAGCGATTAATCTTTCCCCACCGCGGGGCACTATTAAGTCTAGCTTTTCGGTAGGATTCCTTAAAAATTCCTGAGTTTCTTGCCTATTCATATGAAGCAATTGTATCCAATCAGTGTCTAATCCATTCTCTTCGAGTGCCTGATGCCAGCATTTCTCTAAAACAACATTACTGTGGACGGCTTCCTTTCCTCCTTTCAACAAAATTCTATTATTGGCCTTAAAGGCTAAAACGGCAGCTTCAATCGTGACATCCGGTCTTGACTCATAGATGATCATGATCGTACCAAAAGGGGCTGTCCTATTTTCAATTTTCAAACCGTTTTCAAGTTCTTGTACTGATTTTATTTTACCCACCGGATCCTCCTGCTGCAAAACCTGCTCGATGGCAGCGATCATTTCGTCCACTTTCTTTTCGTCCACAATGAGTCGATCGTACATCGCCCTGTCTTCCTTATCAAAAAGATCGAGGTCTTTTTTATTTGCGGCTATAATTTCAGGTGTTTTGCTTTCCAAAATGCCCATCATGGATTGCAACACCTTATTTTTTATTTCTGTATTTAATAATTTCATGTGTTTTATTCTTTTGTTACTAAACATTATACCGTAATCTTGGTACCTACGCTCTTCCCTTCAATAATATCCAGAATAACCCTATTTCTTTTACCATTGGCAATGTAGGTCGGGATATTCTTGGAGGCCGTCTGCTTGGCAATATGTAGTTTGGAGCCCATTCCCCCTCTACCTTCGGCCTCACCCTTATCAATGGTTTTTATATACTGCTCCACATTCTGGTCTACGCTAACATTCTTAATCAATTCCGTATCCTTATCATCGGGATGTCCTGTATATAGTCCGTCGGTATCTGTTAAGATAATCAATTTATCAGCTTTTGTGAGTTCTGCAACCAGACTGGCCAACTCATCGTTGTCCGAAAACATAGAATTGGTAAGGGTAACTGCATCATCCTCATTGGCTATTGGCACAACTCCCTCGGCCAACAGACCCTCATAACAATTAATCATATTATCACGATGGTTTCCAGGATTAAAATCCCGTTTCGTGGCTAATACCTGGGCACATTTCATTCCATAATCTTGAAATATATTATAGTAATGTCGCATCATACGAGGCTGCCCAATGGCCGAATAAACCTGCCGTCTAGTTGCCTTATCCGTTATCTTGCTCTCACCCATCACTTCCATTCCCGCAATTACCGATCCTGATGAAACCAAAACGGACATTATATTGCGTTCATACAATTCTGCTATCTGTTGTACCAAATGATCCAGAACAGGCTTTACTATCCTATTGTCCTTATTGGTCATAACATTGGTACCTACTTTTATAACTACTCTCTGTTTATACATATCTTATTTGTCGTTTCCCAACTCCACTGCGCGGTTAAAAGCGGAATAGGCTGCTTCTTTAATAAGTTCCTTTACATTATTGTCCTCCATAGAATCCAGTGCTGCTCTTGTAGTCCCTCCTTTAGATGCTACTTTTTCCATCCAGGAATTGGGAGAAAGATCGGATTGATTGAATAAATCTACTGCTCCTTCAAAGGTCTGACTTACCAACACCTTACTATCATTGGCCGAAAAGCCCATATTTAAAGCAGCTTCCATCATACTTTGCATAAAATAAAAAACGTATGCTGGGCCACTTCCAGAAATTCCAGTGGAGGCGTCAATAAATTTTTCGGAACTCACAAAAATAGATTTTCCTGTAGTGTCCAATAAATTTTCAATAGTCAATAATTCTATTCTGGATACTTCAGTCGAAGCTGTATATGATGTTACGCCTTTTCCTATCTGAGCTGGTAAGTTGGGCATTGCCCGAACAATTTTATGAATCCCTAGACCATCTTGCATAGATTTTATGGTTACCCCTGCCATGATTGAAATAACAATTTGTCCCTCATTGACAAGGTTTTTCATCTTCTTGAATAAATCCTCGCTGTGGTAAGGTTTTACGGCAATAAAGATAAGGTCTGCCTTAGGCACGCAATCCTCTAAATTTTCGTGTACTTCAAAATGTAAAATCTTTTTTAAGGACAAGATCTTCTCTTGAGAATTGTCCAAAATCATTAAATTTCTTTTTTTAAGTAGTTTTGATTTTGACATGGACTCCGCGTAGGTCAATCCCATGTTCCCCGCCCCAATTACTAATACTTTCATGTATTGTTTTTAAGTTATACTTTATTTACCCTCTATTTAGTACAATAACCGTGCGACTACCCTTTTATCTATATAGAGTTTAACTGTTGATATGGTATTAGCATAGATAAAGCTTATACCTATAGGCTAGCCTTTGCTATAACTGGGATTGATGCATGGAAAAAAATGGATGAAGTATAAGTTCTGGTCCTTAGCAAGGCATTAAGCAGTTTTTGGACCTGACAATATGGGGCACTTGAGTATAAATTCCCATTGAAAACTAAAGCAACGTCGTGATTGGCATGATAACAAACCCGTGCTGGCGAACGACATAATTAGAGATGGAAGAATTTATCAATTTTTGGAGTAATATTGTGGACACCCCAAAGCCTTGGATGGTATTTAGTGCAAAAAGTATATCTTCAACATAATGGCCTCCTCACTGAATTCATTGGATACCCCATGTGGTATTGATCCATCAAAATACAAGAGATCACCTTTTTCCAAGAGTACCTTATCTTTTTTGAGCACGTAATTCACTTTACCCCCAAGAACGTAAATTAATTCATTGGCATTGGTAGAGATAGGTTTCCGATATGCGCCAGCGGCAACATTTACAATATAGACCCTAATACTACTATCTGAAGAGGTACTGGATAATAAGTGGGTATATTCGAGATTTATGGAATCTTCCCGTACTTCCTTAGTCCCCATGCCATGTTTAATTACAATGTAATCTCCTGAAACATTGGACGACAAATCTAACTCGGATAGGTCTATGCTAAGTGTCTGCATTATTTTTAAGAGTACGGGTAGGGATGGCGTAGTTCTTAAATTTTCAATTTTGGAAATAAGACCAGCACTAACGCCGGTTCTTTTGGCCACTTGTTGCAAGGTTAAATCTCTTTTTTGACGGGCCAATTTTAATTGCCTTCCAATATTTATAAGAATATCATCCATTTATCTCCTGTTGGTCATTAGCTAGTAAAGCACCAGCCGCAATGAGGTTTACCATGCAAAAATAAACAATTATTTCGGGCAAAACCATGCGCGAAATTTTAATTGATATTTGTTTCCATTGGATTGAGAACTATTCTTTCAACCTAATAGTTTACCTATACTTTTCCAAAATACTTTAAAAATGGTTTTCTATTTCTTTTTAAAGTTTACATTTCTATTACTAATGGCGGCTGAGAGTCGTGCAGCATCGGGGTGTTTTTTTTCAGTAGGGGTCGGGTGCACAAATTTGCTTTCCTTTCCTTCAATTGAAATATGGCCAGAAGGATCAATGGTTAAAAAAGCGAAAATAGAATCTTCATACATTGCCCTACTCCCATCGGAACCAAATCCTTCGCCAACATAAAAATAGGAAGCACTGTTCATTTGAAAATAATGTACATTGTTAATATAACTGTGGTCATCTACGTGATGATGTCCGCAAAAGCATGCAATTACTTTTTGGTAATCCGTTCTATTATTGGCATCATCTATTACTTTTCTAACTGCAAACCTACTTGGAGAGGACCATCCATCCCAAATTTCGTCAAAGGCCTGATGGGAAATAATTATCGTTTGCTTCTCCGTTTTTTCCAAATCCTGTTTCAGCCACTCAATCTGTTCCGGACTTACCAAACTTCTATTTGCTTGATCAATATAAAAATTGGCATACCCGTAGTCTTCATATTTTCCATCCTTCAAAATATAGTTTCCATCCATTATTACGAAATGAAAGTCCCCTTTATCGAAGGAATAATAATTATCCTTCATTCCAAAGAAATCCATCGCATCCTGTTTACTTCCCTTATCCATATCATGATTTCCCAAAACATGGTATTTCTCTCCTTTATAAGTGTTCCAAAGATCCATACATTCTTTTGCCTCGGGCGTGGGGTGACAAAAATCACCTCCTTGGATAATAAAATCCAATTCACGGGAGGAGGCTTCTTTTATAAAAACCCCTAAACGATCTAAAGCATCGGCACAAAACCCATGGTGGATATCGGTGATAAAACCAATATTAAGCGCCTTGTTTTTACAAGCTTCCTTTCTTGGTGGAAAAGCATAAGCCCCACCTGAACCTAATCCCAAGGCCACAGATCCCAAACCTATATTTGCTATAAATTTGCGACGTCCTTTATTTTGATTTTGCATAATATTTATTATTAGCTATTTAACCACTTACCTTGTTAGATCTGGCAGCAGCGCATTTATTAAGCCAAGCCTCTCCAAAAGGATCTATTTCCCCAAACCTAGAAATTTCAAATTCGGAAAAATCCAAGGGATTGGACCTCCCAGATGCCATTTCCGAAATGCCAAGGCCAACACCTCCCGCAACGGAAATACCCGCCCCACAACATCCTGAAGCTACCAAGAATCCTGTTGTTCCAGTGACAGCTCCCAATATTAATTGTGAATCCGGGGTGTAGCCGGAAAATCCGGCTACATAATGTTTAATCCCGATATCATAGAAGGCCGGGAAAAAACGGGCCAGTCGTTCCCCATTTTCAAAAAGATCATTGATTCCTTCATCCACACTAAAAACGAAATCGGTAATATCACTTGGAACCTTTTTAGGTGAAGCAACAAGTGAGTTTTTTTCCCTAATCCCAAAAAGCAAACTTCCTCCTTCAGGGCGGGCATAAGCCTGGGCATCGGGCAAAAGCACCATAGGAGAATCGGTTGGAAAAATATCGGCTCGTTCTGTAATCCAATATTGACTCCTCACTGGTGCCATAGGCAGTCCTGACCCTATTTCCTTTGCAAGTATGGGAGCCCAAACCCCAGCGGCATCTACCACTGTGTCCGCATATATTTCCCCTTCAGTAGTCTTTACACCTTTAACTTTTTTGCCCTCCTGTATCAAGCCCAAGACTTCAACTCCTTGACGAATTTTTGCTCCATGTTTTCTAGCACATCTAGCAAAGAATGTCCCCAACATATAAGGGTCACAATAGGCTTCATTGGGCACAAAGCCTATTTTCAAGGCCTCGTCCACCTTTAGCCAAGGGGCTTTTTTCAGTGCCTCCTCTTTTGTAATATAGTAGACCTCTTGTTCGTATTCCTTGGCAATCACCATAAGATCCTCCAGATCTTTGACCTTGGCCTCACTAGCAGCCACATGCATCATACCAACCACCTTAAAATCCAGCGTTTCCCCAAGTTCTTCTTCCATTTCCCTAGCCACTCGAAAGGTCTCAATGGTTAATGGAATATAGGATCGTTTGGAACGGACCATGGTCATAAGGGCGGCAGCTCTACTGGTAGCCGCATTGTTAAGCTCGTTGCGCTCCAACAGCACTACTTCCTTCCCAGGATTATTTTTACTGTAATAATAAGCAATGGCACAACCAAATATTCCCCCGCCAATTATAACTAAATCGGTCTTCTGAATCGACTCACCTTTCATTGCACACTAGTTTTAATTTTTTAAAGTAACCTACTGAAGATTCACAATGCTCCAATTGGACTATATACTATAATTGCTATTTACTTTTCATTGGGTTCAAAAATGGACATTGGCACTTCCCCTGTCCAAGAAAGTGGAACATTATTACACCCGAAAAGATATGAAATGGTCATCCCTGTATTAACCGAATTATTTGGTTCCTCCAATCTTTGTCCCTTTCGTATGCCGGGACCTGTTATGGCCCAGGGCACTTCCAATTCTTGAGGCGTTACTCCGCCGTGACCACTCTCTGGCACTCCACCGTGATCCGTAAAAAACATAAAATGCGTATCCTCATAAAGTCCTTCTTCCTTAAGCTTATTTATAAATTCCCCAATATGGACATCCACTTCTTCAATAGATGTAATATATTCTGGGGACATCCAACCATGATTATGACCAGCGTGATCTGTATGCACAGAATAAAGAAATACCATAGTAGGATTAGATTTGTTCCTTGCGATAAAGTCTAAGGCCTTCCCATAATTTTTTTGATATTCATCATTTTCTTCAAAACTTACAACATCCAAGTACCGTGGATTAAAAGAATTGATCAGTTCTGCCCAATTGTAATAGAAAGCTGTTTTTACATTTGGTACGCCCTCCTTCAAAACTTTAAAAATAGAAGGATAATAACCCTCCTCATCGGTCTTTACTGCAGGCAAGGTTACCTTATCCAATTCCCAGCCATTACCTAAAACCCCGTGTTGTTCAGGGCCACTTGCAGTAAGATGGGAAGTCCAGTTAGGCAAGGTTACGGACGGCATAACATTTCTAGTGGTCAAGGACAGTACACCATCTGCCATTAGTGCGTCCAAATTGGGATGTTTCGCTGTATTATAACCGTCAACGCTTATGCCATCTAACCCAATAACAACAACACGCTTCGTCAATACTTTCATTTCTAAAGTTTTATCTTCGACTTTACAGCCCGCCATTACCGCTACTAAAGTTGATAAAATGAATAAATACTTTTTTTTCATTGTTGCTATTCTTTTAAATTAATATATTAATACCACTACTATAAAACATAATTACCAAACTAGCGCCTAACAAACAAAATTATTATTGCACTTAGAAAACACATCACTGCTGTAGCCACAAAAACAATATTCTGCTCCCCTCCTACATCCACCAAATATCCAATAAATGGTTCCCCGGCTCCCGCAAACCCATAAGCAAATGTATTCATCACCCCAACACCGGTTCCAGACCTCTTAACGCCCAACAAATCCGGACTCAACGGCCAATAACAGGATTGAGGGCCGTATACTAAAAACCCTGCCGCAAACATTAACATTAATCCACCAAGTAAGTTTTCCTTTGGAACTAGGTAAACCAATAAGATAACCAAACCTGCCAGACCCATGGATAGGGCTATTGGTTTTGACCTATTGGACTTAAAGACGCGATCCGATAATTGGCCAAAGAAGATTGTTCCTAAAGCCATGCCTATAGGAAGTGCCAAAGCAATCCATAAATTAGTAGATTCATTTAACTTGGTTCCCAAATAATAAAGAGGCACCCAGACCAAGAGACCGTACCTTGCCATATTCTGAAAACCTATAGAGACGCATGCCAAAATAAATTTTTTATTCAACAAAACCACTTTATAGCGTTCAATCGAGGTTTCATCTTCTTTTATCCCGATTAATTTGGAATCTTCCTGAACAGCAGGAAAACCAAGGTCTTCTGGTTTATTCCTGACCACAAAATAAAAAACGGCACATCCCAAAAAAAGTAATAGTACAGGTAATCTAAAGAGCCACCTCCAATCCAATTCGTAAATATCCAACATTATAATGGCCAATAAATATATAAGGATTGATGAACAGCCTGCTGCAAACACATAAAATCCAAAAGCTTTACCCCTCTCCTTACCTCCCCACCAATTTGCTACTAAACGACTACCTGGAGCCCAACCCAACGATTGACAAAAACCATTTAATGCCCAAAAGATTATGATCATCCAATAGGCGGTAGCAAAACTTGTTGCCCAGTTCATAATAACAGAAAGAATACCGCCGATAACCATCATGCGACGCGCTCCAAACTTATCGGCCAAATTGCCATTAATAAATTGTCCTATTCCATAAGCCCAGAGCATGGCAGCACCAGCCCATCCAATGTATTGTTTTGTAACGTTAAACTCTAGTGATATGCCTTGAATGGCCCAACCAAAATTCTGTCTGCCGGTATAGTAGAACAGGTAGCAGAACATAACAGCGAAGAGCATTCTCCATTGGTATTTTCGAAAATTTTCATTTTTGTGCCCAAAATAATCCATTTATAACTGTGGATTTAAGGAGACTCTAAACCAATTTTGTTTTTTTGCCTCTACTATTGCCTCACTGATATCCCCCAACCTATAGGGTGGGCTAACAAGTTCCTCAAATGGAAAGTTCATGTAATTTCGTTCTAAAAAAGCAACAGCATTATCCAAATGCCATGGCGCATAGTTATGTACGCCTTTTATACTGATACACTTTCTAATAATTTGTTCTGCAGTTATACTCAATTCCGAATCGGGATGTACCAATCCGACTAAGATATATTCACCCCCCGGCCGTAACAATGTAATCCCTTGTGGTATTAATTCCTTAACTCCGGCTACCTCAAAAATCACATCGGCCCCGTCTCCTATCTTGTCTTGGATAAATTCAGTTGCTTTTAGTGTGTCACTGGCATCCACAGGAATAGCTCCAAACTTTCTGATTATTTCGAAACGCCCCAGATTGACTTCCAAACAATATATCTGGGAAACCCCCATTTCTTTTAAAAGAGCGCAAGCATAAACACCTAAAAGACCACCTCCCTGAACGACAACCTTTTTAGGCACTCGTTTAGTTTGGGACACAGCGTTTACCATGGTGGCAAGTGCACAATTGGCGGGAGCAGCCATACTATTAGACACTACTTCAGGAACCTTTACCAAATGAGTGCCTTTCCTTATGTGGATGATGGTAGAATAACATCCGTTAAGACCACTACCCTTGTATATGGAGGCGTGGCCATATTTAAAAAGTTCATTACATTTTTCAGGAAGTCCATAATCCAAACAGGCAGGACATTTACCACAGCTATCGGCAATGGTCCAAGTTACTCGATCTCCTTTTTTAAAATCATGGCGGTCGTTTAGATCTATGATTTCCCCTACCGCCTCGTGACCAAGAATACAGGGGACATCTTCTTTTCTCTTACCTTCGATCGTATGTATGTCGGAACCACAAATAGTGGATAAATTAATCCTGACCAATACTTCACCTGGATTCAAACTGAATTCAAATTCTTTCTTCTCCAGATTAAATGGCTTGCCAGAATCCTGAAAAACTTGAAATTGCGCCTTTAAAGGGATATTTTTTAACATAAAGCTAATTTCATTTACAAAGAGACGTTTGATCCATTTTGACCAATTATGATATACATAAAATTTGTCGACAAATAAAAATAGAGTTTCAATATTACTCAGTTAAGGACTGCTAATGAAGCAAATAGCTTACAACAAACCACCTAACCAATATTATTAATATGGTATCTAAAATATTAAATCATTTAATTTTTAGATTAACACATTTATCCTAATAAACATGCAACTAATTAACCCAAATACTAATCCGTGCTTTGCTGGTTCCACTTTAATGCTGCCAATCCCCCCCCAATAAACGACATAATCACAAAAAAGTAAAATAGATTGTCCCAACCGTAATACTCGTTAATTGCCACTACTATAAAACCTGAGAACATCTGCCCCACGGACCCCATACCATTAATGATCCCTGCAGCCATAGCCGCTCCTTTGGTACCGCCCACATCCATGGAACCTGCAGTGCAGATAAGTGAATCCGGTCCGTAGGTGGCAATCCCTATAAGGGCGATACTTATTATTGTTGCTATTTTTCCGTAAGGCACCATATAGGGATGAGCTAGACAGGCAAGGCCTAATCCTATCATCATTATGGCTACTGTACTAAATCGATTTGATTTAAAGATCTTATCAGAGCTGTAACCTGCTAGAATTACGCCAAAAAAGCCTATCAGTTCATATACCGAAGACATATAACCGGCTTCACTGACATCATAATGCAATGCTTTCTCCAAATAAACTGGCAACCAGAAAAGAAAGGCATATCTAGTCATTTTAAGGATCATATAACAGCTGGAATAGACCCAAAGGGAACTGTTCCTCAGCATTAACCCCAATATCTTGAGTTTCTCTGCCTTGGCCCCACCTTCAAATTCATACTTATTTTCAACTATTTTGGGTAGGCCAACATCTTCGGGATTGTTTCTAGTAAATAATAAGTACAGGATGGCAATAATAAATAGAATCAATGAAGGGAATATAAACCCCCTTTTCCACCCCAACTCCGAAAGAAAGTCCATATCGAAAGATACATAAGTGGCAAAAATGGTAGCAAGAAAGCCTCCAGTAACATAACAAGTAGACCACCAGGACATAACTATCCCCCGTTCTGTTCTTCTGAACCAAGGAGTCATATTCTTTATTAATCCACTCCAACCGGTGGATTGCCCATAACCATTAACTCCTATCAAGAATACAATCACCCCGGCAGAAAAGGTCATTCCCAGAAATAAATTTCCAATTGCAGCTAAAAACAGTCCAAAAGTGACCACCTTTCTAGGTCCAAAGGTATCCGATAGGTACCCATTTACAAATTGGCCTATGGTATATATCAAACTATATACAAAAATAATAGAAGCGTAATCAGAGTTGTCCAGCCCCAAATCTTTCTCCATGGAACTCCAGGTGACCGATAAATTTTTCCTGCCGAAATAAAATCCCGCATAGGCGAGCCAAGTGAGAACAAATATTCTTTTCCTCCAATACTTCTGATCTGCGGTTAAACTCATGGTTGGACTTTATTATTTTATTTGACCTAATATATGGAGACGAATTTATAAAACATCCATTCCAGAACACAAACATCCAGGAACACTATGCCCTGGATGTCAGCATACTGTGCTACGGAATATCCCAAAAGGCTTTACACCTAATTAATTACCACAATCAAACTATGACCGTTTGCAAGCCAAAGGCAACTCCACTAAACGAAAATCAGGCCTTTATGTACTCTATTTGCACAAGATATTCTTTTAATACTTTTAGAAAGTTTTGAATATCGATATAATCTATTTGCCCTATATTGGATATTCTAAACGTGTCATAGTTATTCACTTTACCGGGATATATGGTAAAACCTCTTTCGAAGAAAAAATCATGCATTTCCTCAAAATCGTATTTATCGTTCTTAGGCTCTATAATAGAAGTGATAATTTTAGAATGATGTTCCTTATCTATTAAATATTCCAATTTCATGAGCCCTATACCACTCAATAAAGTTTCCCAGGATTTAGTATATCTGGCATAACGCTTTTCAACGGTTTCTTCCTTGGTTTCAATTATGGCCTGTTTTAAGGCATAAAAGGTTTGTACCGGAGGTGTAAATCTTGTTTGATGTGTTTTCTCAAAGTAGGCATACTGCGCATACAGGTTTAAATATAGGTTCCGCATTGGAATGGATTCCGTTGCCGACAAAGCCTTTTTATTGCAAATGGCAAAACCTATCCCAGCCATTCCTTGAATATTCTTATTGGAGCTTGCAGCCAAATAATCAATATTCATAATTTTCATATCTACCGGTATTGCCGCAAAACCACTCATAGAGTCCACTATAAAACTTATATTATAGGTAGCACATAATTCCCCAACCGCAGTAATATCGTTCAAAAGGCCTGTAGTGGTCTCATGATGAATCATAGCCAAATGCGTCAATCCCTTTTCTTGTTTTATTACTTCCTCCAGTGCCTTTAAATCTATGGGTACTATGGACGAAGATTCGAAGATTACAGTATCTAGTTTATAGATTTTGGTGATCTGGCACATACGCTTACCATAAGCGCCATTGTCAATAATAAGGATACGACCATTTTCAGGCACTACGGAACTCAATATGGCTTCTACCGTTGCCGTTCCCGAACCGCCGAACATAACTGTGGCATACTCCTTAGGATCGCCCACAAATTTGGTAATCTCAGTAGCACAATATTCCATTAAATCACCAAACTCTTTTTCCCTAGGGCAAATATCTGTAACTACCTGAGCTAATTTTACGGAGTCAGTGGTTGTTGCAGGACCAGGGTTTAACAACACATTTCTTTTTATTTGCATTTAATATTTTTTTCGATTAAGATTTAGACTTACTTAAATAATGATTGAAAATTATAAATTTAACCCTAGGCAATATCCCACGGTAAGGAATAGGTTTTAACATAGGTATACCCTTTCATCGTCTCTATTACCCCTTCCTTATACCCCAAGCCAGAATCCTTTACTCCACCAAAAGGCGTCCATTCCAATCGGTAACTGGGTGCTTCGTTCACATTAACTGTACCTGTATCCAATTCCGTAATTACCCTTTGTATGGATGGCCAGTGGTTACTTACCACACCTCCGGATAAGCCATAAGGCGTATCATTTGCGATTTCTATAGCCTCGTCCAAAGTTTTAAAGCGAATTATCGGAGCAACGGGACCAAAAGTCTCCTTGGCAACCACTTCATGGGCATTTTGCACATGATCTAATACGGTAGGGGCATAAAGTGCACCTTCCCGCTTATGTCCTGCCAAAAGCACTGCACCATTGTCTATGGCATTTTGGACACGTGCTTCCATTTCTTTAGCAGATTCCTCAGTAATAACAGTACCCATGTCGTTATCGGCATTATACGGATCACCATATTTCAAAGCTTTTACACGTGTTGCCAATTTGGCCGCATAAGTATCGGCAATACTTTCGTGAACCAAAATCCTTCGAATGGCCGTACAACGCTGAGCGGAATTCTTAAATGTTCCAGACATGGTGACCTCAACAGCCTCATCAATATCTGCATCCTCAAGGACCAACAACGCTGAACTTCCCCCTAGTTCCAAAACCAATTTTTTGTAACCAGCTTTAGAGGCAATAATTTTTCCCACCTTACTGCCTCCTGTAAAGGAAACCATTGTAATTTCAGGATGTATGGTCATCATTTCCGCAGTAGCCTGTACGTCTGCACCATTGATCACATTCAACATATTGGGAGGCAACCCACAATCCAACGCCAATTGAGCAAAATAGTAGGCGGACAAAGGCGTTTTCTCCGAAGGTTTCAAGACCACTGTATTGTTCGTAGCTATTGCCGGAGCTATTTTGTGCACTACCTGGTTCATGGGATGATTAAATGGAGTTATACAGCTAATCAATCCCAAGGGTACACGAGTCGTATAAATTCTTCTAGGTTTACCATTTTTTGAAACATCACAAGGAAACACCTGAGAGTCATCGTCCAATGTCTTCATAGCTGAAAAACGCAACACATCGGAAACTCTACTGGCTTCATAACGGGTATCCTTTAAACAAAGTCCCGTTTCATCTGTAATCATTCTACTAACCTCATCTACCCGCTCTTCAAGGGCATTGGCAATTTTGTTAAGTATATCATAGCGCTCATAGCGCGTAAGGGTCATTTTGGTATTTTTGGTATCGGTTAAAACCTTATCCAAGGTTTTTGTATCTATAGAGGCTACCCTTCCCACCTGCTTCTTGGTATATGGATTATAAATATCGATCCATTCCCCGCTTACTACTTGCTTTCCATTAATTATACTTCCAAATTCGATCATAGTAGTGTTTTAAATCGTTCTAGTTAGAAAATCCGTTACTCAAAAAGTGGAATAAATCAAAGTTCCTGCTGGTACCGGATGCCAATTTATCACTGTATTCAGCATTCAATTTCTTGTTGAATATCATAGGTACGACTTGACAATGTTCTCCACCGTGTGATCGCAAGCCCTCCTTAACCTTATCCAGCTCATGCCAATCAGGGGTTCTACCAATAGTGGTAGCTGCATCTGCCAAGACCACCAAGTCGCCTATTCTATCACCAGGCAATTCGAATTCTTCCACTGCTTCCTCATTGGTCAACACCTTTTCAATTCCGTCCAGAGACAATAAATAGTCCTTAGCCGCATTTAATTGTGATTTATCTTCAAGATACAGGGTTCCATATCCGCCTAAGGCCCCGTGATGTACTACATAAGGATCTGTGATAGGTAAAATTACCCTTGTTTTAATATTTTGGGCATCCAAAAGTTGTTCTATAAATTGCACTTTTGGACTGCCATCCGGATTGGTCTTGGCCTGCATTCCATGATCTGCGGTAACGCCGATAATAGCTCCCAATTTATCCAACTCACCCAACCAAAGATCAATTTTCGATAAAAAGTCGTTCGCATCAGCGCTTCCAGGAGCATATTTATGTTGCACAAAATCTGTTGTTGTCAGGTACATTACATCAAAATGCTCCCTCTTCAACAATTTAGCACCTGCCTCTATGCAATACACAGAAATATAGGGGTCGTAAATACCTGGCCTTTCCTTGCCCATTAATCCTTCCTCTACATTTTCAATTCCGTTCTCTTCCAAAGTGGCCTGATTGGCGAATTCAGCAGAAAAGCAGATACCGTCCAGATTATGGGCCAACATTTTTCGCAACTTATCCTTGGCCGTAACTACAGCCACTTTTCTACCATTTTTACTTAGTTCGGAAAGTATAGTAGGCACCTTTAGATACTTTGGATCGTTCATCATAACCTCCTCCTGTAAGTCGGTGTCCCAATAAAAATTGCCGCAAATTCCGTTTACTTTAGGTGTTACCCCTGTTACGATAGCCATATTATTTGGGTTGGTAAAAGATGGAATAACACTTTTGACCATTCCCATAGACCCTTCCTTTATAAATCGCTGCAAATTTGGCATTACGTCCTTGGCGCCTTCATAATACGGATAAGATGTTCCGTCCATACATATCCCGATAATAGTCTGCTTTTGTTTTGGGTAACTTCTGTCGTTAATGTTCATATTTAAAAATACTTTGCGTTGAATAATTATTTTGCACTAAAGTACAAAAATTATACTAATATGATAATTTTTGTAAATAAATTTAATATTTGATTTAATAGATGTAACCGGCACAAATGACCATCCTAAATCAACTAAAACCGAAAACGAACAGATAACTATGTATTAAATTAAGGTCAATAAAAATGACACAAAGCTTCATATTATTGGGCCCTCCAGTTAGCAAAAAAAAGTCCCCATCACAAAAGAGCGATAGGGAAGTAATATAAATTAGATAATTTAGTTTTTTAATCGATCAAACCAAATACTCTTGGCAACCATAAGGATAGTTCTGGAACATAAGTAAGGAGTAAAAGCACCGCTGTCATTGCAGCCAAAAAGGGCAATAATGGCTTGATAACTTTTGTGACCGGTACTTTGGCGACGCCACTACCCACAAACAGCAGCGTTCCTACAGGCGGAGTACATACCCCAATACATAAATTGAGAACGATTACCATTCCAAATTGAACCGGATGCATACCCAATGCCATCACAACCGGTAGGAATATAGGAGTAAAAATGAGTACTGCTGGGGTCATATCCATAAAGGTACCCACCACCAATAAGGTAATATTAATAAAAAGCAGTACCAATAAGGGGTTTTTAACAGACTCCAAAAGGAATCCAGTGAACGACTGAGGAATAGATTCAAACGAGAACAACCAGGACATGGCCATGGAGGTAGAAATCAAGAACATAACTATAGCCGTGGTCTTGGCACTACGTAGTAGGATAGGCCTAAAATCGGCAAACTTAAGTTCCCTATTAATAAAACCGAGCAAAACTGCATATACAACAGCGATGGCGGCTGCTTCCGTAGCCGTGAAAATCCCCGCCACAATACCGCCTACCACAATTACCAAAAGAGTTAGGCTTAAAATGGCATTCTTAAAATCGAGGAATAACTTTTTAAAACCTACCCTTTCTTCCTTGGGCAATCCCCTTTTTCGACCATATAAATAGACCATAAGCATAATAGCCAAGCCAACCAATATTCCAGGAATATATCCGGCAATGAACAGGGCCGCAACAGAGGCGGTACCCCCACTGGCCAAGGCAAAAATTATTAAAACATTGCTAGGGGGAATCAAAAGTCCTGTCGTTGATGAACTTATATTTACAGCAGCACTAAACTCTCTGGGATAACCATCCTTTGCCATTTTCTCTGTCAAGGTGCTCCCTATGGCAGATGCAGCGGCAATGGCCGAACCGGATATAGCACCAAATAACATAGCAGATATAACATTTACATACGCCATGCCTCCAGGCAAACTCCCAATAAGCGATTTTGCAAAATTTATCAAACGATTGGCAATACCTCCCCGGTTCATTATTTCCCCAGCCAATATAAAGAAGGGGATGGCCAATAACGCAAAATTATCTATGCCTGTTGTCATTCTTTGACTAACCGTAGTGGTCGCTGGAATATAGGCTATATTGATCAATAATGTGATCGTGGTAGAAATTCCAATAGCATAAGCAACGGGTACCCCATAGGCCAGCAATCCCATAAAGCTAATAAACAATACTAGGATACTAATGGTTTCAATACTCATTATGGTTGGCGTTAAAGGTTATTTTAATGTGATAAAAGGAAAAGAAAATAATGATAAGGCCGCAAATTGGCACTATGGCATATACATATCCCAACGGCAACAACAAGGCTGGTGATAATTGTCCCAATTTGAGAGTGGTATACACCAAATTACCTCCACCAATTACCATAATGACCAAAGCGAAAATTGCCATTAATACCTGAATTATCCTTTGCCTTCTTTTTTGTTTGTCCATCGGAAGCTTCGCCAATAAAAAGTCCATTGACAGATGGCCTTCTTTTTGCCCATTAATGTAGGCGGCGCCCAATACCGTTAACCAGATCAAAGAAAATCTAGCAAATTCCTCGGTAAAAGAACTGGATTGCCCAACTACATACCTCGAAACTACTTGCCATACCACATCCAGTACCAACAAACTAAAAATAAGTACTAACAAACCTTCAATGGCCCTATTCAATATTTTATACGTCTTTTGCATTATTGATTGTTAATTTCTTCGATTATTCTTTTCATCTTAGTATCCTTCATTAATTCTTCCAAAATAGGTTTGGTCTTTTCTACAAAAGGGCTTTTATCAGGATTATAGATTTTAACATTGGCTTTTTCAATGATTTCCATACCCTCTTTTACAGTCTCTTGCCAGTATACTTTTTGTTTTTTGACACTTTCATCCGCTGCTGCCTGCAACCACTCTTTTTCGATATCGTTCAACGTATCCCAAAACTTGGTCCCCACTACAACAACATCCGGTACCATACTATGCTCGTCTACCGTATAGAATTTACAAACTTCGTAATGGTTGGAGGTTACAAAGGAGGGGATATTGTTTTCCGCACCATCCACCACGCGTTGCTGTAAAGCAGTATAAAGCTCTCCATAGGCCATTGGCGTAGCGGAGCCCCCGAGGTCGTTGACCATATTAACGGCCATTTGATCGTTCATAACCCTAATCTTTTTACCCTTTAGATCACTTGGGGTCTTTATAAAACCGTCTAAGGTATAGAAGCTTCTACTACCAGCATCATAAAAACAAAGGCCCCGAAGCAAATATTCACTTCCGCCCTCCAAAAGTTCTTTTCCTATTTTCCCTTCCAATACACTGAACATATGTTCGGTATCCCTAAACAAATAAGGTACTCCCAACACCCTATATTCTGGTGAAAAGCTAGACATGGAAGCTGCACTTACCTTGGTCATGGCCACACTACCGATCTGTAGCAGTTCCAATACCTCCCGCTCTGTACCCAATTGTCCATCGGGAAATATTTTGATCTGTAACTTCCCTCCCGATTTTTCATTAAGTGCCTCTTGCATGGCCAATATTCCTTTATGGACAGGATGGGTTATAGGCAGGGAATGGGCAAAGAATAAAGTTTTGTGATTTGTTATATCAGAACAAGAGTACAAACCTAAACACGCCAATATCCCAATGGCAACAATTAATTTCTTTCCTAGGGTTTTATAATCTTGCATATACATTTTTTTACTTGAGCGTTAACGTTAACGCTATTAACCTTTATATTTTATTTCCAGAAAACTTTAAAAATACTCTTTTTTTAAAGTTTAACAACAATTCCTTACAATTCTAGCCAAATAATTGTGACTTCTACAATTATCCACCCTCCAATTTATAATTTAATTATGAGGCTGTTATGAGCATTTCCCTTATCCCTTTTTCCAGGCCATAGAGCTCTGCCATACCAATAGCCCTCCCAATCAGTGAATATCCAGAGTAAAACTCGTCCTTCCTTTTTTTATCGTCCAACAAAACATGGCCATGGTCTGGTCTAATTGGAATCCCAACATCCCCTTCCCCACTCATGTGCCTTTTCCGTTGTTCCTCAACAATCGCTACCATTATCTTGGCCATAGGTATGGACCCATCCAAATGGGCGGCTTCGTAAAATCTACCATCTTGCTCCCTGGATACATTTCTTAGATGCAAAAAATGAATTTGTGACCCAAAATCATGAATAATCTTAACAAGGTCATTGGTACTAACTGCCCCCAAAGATCCTGAGCAAAAGGTTAATCCATTGCTGGAAGAGGGTACACAATCTAAAATAAATTTTAAATCGTCATAGGTAGAGGCAATTCGAGGAATACCGAATACTGGAAATGGCGGGTCATCCGGATGCAATGCCATTTTCACTCCCAACTTCTCAGCTTCTGGAATAACGGCTTTCAGAAAATAAGCCAGATTTTCCCTTAAATCCGGTTTTTCAATTTTGCTTACTTCCTCTAGGGTCGACCTAAAATCAGTAAGGGCAATGGCCTCTTTAGAACCTGGCATTCCAGCCAAGATAGCACTTTTAAGCCGTTCAAGTTCCTGCTTATCTAGGGCATTATAATAATGTTCGGCCTTTTGAACCATAGGCACACCGTAAACTTCTTCCGCCCTATCCCTTTTAAGAATGAACAAATCAAAAGCGGCAATGGCAACGGGATCATACAATAAACTTATGGCCCCGGTTGGAAGCTCATAATATAAATTGGTACGGGTCCAATCGATCAGTTGCATAAAATTATAACAGACCACATTAATATCGTTTTCTGCCAAATTCTTAAGAGTTTCAATATAATTCCGAATGTAGATATCCCTTTCGGGCAAACCGTACTTGATGGCCTTATGGATATTAACACTTTCCACAACGGACCATTCCAGGCCGTTAGACTCTATTTCCCCTTTAAGTTCCTTTATTATTTTGGATGACCAAACCTCTCCGATGGGCACTTGGTGGCAAGCAGTCACAACCCCGGCAACACCAAGCTCCTTGATATCCTTTAGGGACACCCCAAAACTAGGTCCGAACCAACGCAGTGTTTTCTTTAAATATTGCATGGATTATACTCCCGAAAAAGAACTAAATCCACCGTCGATCTCATAGATACTCCCTGTAACAAATGAAGAAGCATCACTGAGTAGATAATGCACCATTCCGTTAAGCTCAGAGGCATCCCCAAAGCGTGCCATTGGGGTATTGGTAATAATTTTTTCTCCCCTATCGGTAAAGGAACCGTCTTCATTGGTTAAAAGTCTTCTATTCTGATTGCCGATGAAAAACCCAGGAGCAATGGCATTTACTCTAATCTTGTCACTGAATTTAGAGGCTAGTTCATGGGCCATCCACTTGGTGAAAATATCTACTCCTGCCTTGGCCAAGGAGTACCCTAAGACTCTTGAGATGGTCTGTTTAGCCGCCATGGAAGAGATATTTACTATGGACCCAAAGCCTTGCTTTGCCATAATTTCACTTAATACTATTGTAGGAATTACGGTACCAAACAAATTTATATCCACTACTTTTTGGGTATCACCAAGTTCAATATCAAAAATGGTCTGATCAGGTTTCAAAGTAGCTCCTGGAATATTGCCACCAGCCAAATTCACCAGTCCGTCCAACTTTTTAAACTTAGTGATTATAGTGTTCTTCAATTCGGATAATTGCTTTTCGTCCATTACATCAAGAACGAATAAATAAGCACTATTAGGTCCAATCGCATTTAATTCTTTGCATTTTTCCTCTAGCTTATCCAAGGACCTCCCCAAGAGCAATACCTTGGCTCCGTTTTCCACAAGATATTTGGCAATTGACCCTCCTAAAGTGCCAGTGGCACCGGATAAGGCATATATTTTATTTTCAATCGAAAAAAGTTCACTCATCAATTTTAATTTTATTATTCTAGTTCAATGAAACCCAAATATAACACAAGGAAATAATAATGGGCATTAATATATAAGATTTACCCCAAAGTAATAATCGCAAAGGTTTGCATAGTTTAAAAAACCACCTTAAGTCTAACTATAAAATGAAGACTACCATACTTCCCTATTTTTTGGCCATTTTATAGCCTTCAATAGTCGTATAATATTTGGTAATCATATTAGGTATCTCCCAGTTGGGCAATTTACCTTCTTCCAAATACCGCAAATAATTTTGGGTTACTTGGCCAAAATGAGCTTCATGACCAATCTTAAATTCATCGGGAATATTAATTTTCCACATATTTTCTGACACTTTTTCAGCTTTCGTTCCTGGAAATTTAGCACTTATAGTCTGCTCAAGTGCATTGGAAATTAGATTATCAAAATTCTCCCCGCCTTTGGATTTTATATATAAGGTAGGCTTATAATTTTCCTCCTTACCCTGTTTGATAATAAGATCACTTTTTGTCCCCCTCATTATGCTATAATGAGTATCCCCGGTGCCCTCAGGGGCTTCATAATTCCATATCACCGATACCTTGGCATACTTCCCCTTAATTTTATAAAGCATTTCCCCATTGCAATACACCTTAAGTTTATCGCCATCGATATCCTTTTTAAGATAATCAGGAAAACTATCCAGTCCTGTCACTCTTTTAAATTCTTCCAGAGTCAACACCGTAGGCCAGCGTCTAGCTTTAACCATTTCTATGTCCGTTCGGTCAATAATCTGATCCGGAAAAAGTTCCCATTGCACCAAATCTACCAAATGTGTGGTTACATCCACTATCCCCTCACCCTCTTCATTCACGTCAAAAAACCAGGCCGGCCTTACCAATGGCTGGCCAGAAACATACTTAAAAAAATGATGTACACTTTCCTTAATTATAGCCGGTTCCTCAGGACTTCCTTCCAACACCTGACCAAATACCTCTGGTAACATGGAAAACTGCCTTTGCATTCCGGTAGTAACCTCAAAACGCTCGGTCATTATATCATAAATCATAACCCCTTTGTCCTTAGCAATTTTGAAAGCCTCTTCCAATTTTTGGAATCCTTCAGGATTAATGACCAATGGCTTGTCCGCATAAACGTTTAACCCTGCTTTTACGGCAGCTAGAATATAATCTATCTTTTTGGAGTTTTTCCCTGCCACCACCATGACGTTACCTGGTTTTTGGGCAATCATTTTTTCTAAATAATCATCCCCAAAATAATTATTGACCTTCCAATGAGTGGGAGTTTTGGACCTGGAATTATAAGATTCAATTTTACTTAAAAAATCGCTTACCTCCGGCCCTTCGGGGGCAAAAACATAAATGGTGGAATCTACCCCTTTATACATTGTTTTTTGCACCAGTGCGGCATGAAAATGCCCTGGATCCAAGGTCATTAATTTTACCATATCCGGGGCACTTTCGGTAGTTACTTTCACCTCTTCTTTTTTTTGACCACAACTAAGGCATAGGACTAAAAGGAGGGTCGACACACAATACTTCATTTATTGGATTTTTTTATGGATAATGACAAACCCTCCTCGGGTCAAACTATTCAGACCAAAGGAGGGGTTGTTTTTTACATCACTAAATATACATCATGTTTATTAAACTTTTACATGGTCTGTACCGTAAGGCTTTCTCTGCTCCCTATGTAACATGGCGTTGGCCTCATTATCATTAATAAACACTTCCTTCTCGTTATCCCATTCCAGTTTTCTATCAAATTGCATTGCGATGTCACTTATCAAGCATACAGTACAGGCTTTATGTCCCTTTTCAATAGGCGATATTGGCGCTTTTCTAGTTTTAATACAATCTAACCAGTTACCGTGCTGATCATCAATTTTATACAAATGGGTCTCGTTCTCCCCAATTACCGATTCCAATATCTTGGGATCAGAAGCATTAAGTGCTAGACTACTCTTTTCCTGATCAACTGGATCGGAGGCAGAGGCCTGATAGGAACCACGGGATACAAAGATCCAACCATCGGTACCTTCATAACGTATTCCATTGGTATAACCACCACTTGTATAGACCGTAATTCCGTTGTCATATTCATGTTTCACAAAAAAATCGCCATGTACGTTCCACAGTCCGGATTTTGGAAATTCAGCCAATGCCTCCACGGAAATGGGACCTGAAAGCTCGGTATTCATACCCCAAGCGGCAGAATCGTAATGATGCTGTCCCCAACCGGTAATCATTCCAGCTCCATAATTCCTTGAACGCAACCAGCCTGGTCTGCCGTAACCCTGTTGAGGATGCACCCCGATCTCTGTATATGGCACTTCAGGGGTTGAACCTAACCACATATCAAAATTTAAATTACTAGGTACCGGCATTGCAGGTGCATCCGGTCCTGCGGGATCTCCGGGAAGTCCGATCTTAACCGTATGTATTTTACCTATACGACCATTTCTCACCAATTCGGCCGCGACTCTAAATTGGGGCATAGCCCTTTGTTGGGTCCCGACTTGAAGAATAACGCCTGTTTTTTGAACGGCATCACGCAACTGCTGACCTTCCCTTACTGTAAGGGAGGTAGGCTTTTGCACATAAATATCCTTACCTGCCAAAGCTGCCTCCATCGCAGGTTGTGAATGCCAGTGATCAGGAGTACTTATTACCACGGCATCTATATCCTTATTAAGTAACATTTCGCGATAATCATCATAAATCTTAGTGTCCATGTATTTATCCTTCCCAGTTTTCTGCTTATAGAAGCCATCAACCAAAACCTTGGCATCGGCAGCCCTATTGGAATCCAGATCACATACTGCAACGTAACGGGCCTGATCAAATCTTATGGTATCGTGAATATCGTGATCACGAGCAATTCGTCCACATCCAATTTGTCCTATATTTATTTTATTACTGGGTGCGTTTTTCCCAAATACACTGGCAGGCACTATGGTTGGAAATCCAACCACGGCAGCAGTGGTCAATAAGGAGTTATTAATAAACTTTCTTCTTTGCATTTTTTTACTTTTTTATTAATTAACTATTCAGTGGAAAGCGTAGACTATAGCCCAGCTCTATAATTTATTCTTTGATTACTTTAGGCATCCCAGCAAAACTCTTCCAATACGATTCAGCTTCATCAGCCGTAAGTTTACCATCAAAAACCACCATCCTGTATTTTAGTTGATAGTCTTTATTTGGTTCAATTTTCCATTCTTCATGACGAATAGGACAGAATTCGAAAAACATATCCCCCCTGCCCCCATTTCCATCAATGGGCCATATACGCATTGGTTCTGGGTGGGACCTATTTTCTGGATAACTTAAAAACAAAACTCCATTGGTCCCTTTGCCATCTGAGGATTCTCCTGTAACCATACACCAGCGGGCGTTGGTTCCATCTGCCGTGAGGCGATCGTTGCCTTCCGAAGTAAGCACCGAACAATTATCCTTATGCCAGCGCTCGGTAAACCTCATCCCTAAACCCCCTCCATAGCGATAGGCTTCAAAAAGAATACCATTTTCAAGAGGAGAAGAAAAATTAGATGTATAATCTACCATATACCGATCGGGCCGACCCAAGTCCCATACCTTAACATCCAAGTCTTCGTTTAAAGCTATTCGCTTATCCTCAGAAGCTTTTAAGTTGATATGTTCTTGACGGGCATTGAAACCTCCATATACGGCTCCAGAATAAGTATCATTAAAATCCTTAAAAAGCACTGTCCCTTGGCGCTCCACCAAATTCCAAAAGTCGACTCGTTCCCCTTCAATCTGGGTATGTGTCCACGGCCCCCATATACCATAATGATGGTAATGGTCCGGAGGTTGAATTCTGCTAAGGGTATCCCCCGAGGGAGAAAGCATAGGATGGAGGTAGCCTGATTTTCGAAAGATAGAATCCACACCTTCTGGAGGATATGTCATTCCATATCTATAGGTTAGCAACGGAATGGAACCTTTCAACATTTGGAGGTTTCCATTGCTTTTATCCGTTTTTACCCCTTCCGAGCCATGGGTTTTAGCCTCTTCCTTTACTATTTCATAAGAACTGTTATTGTTGGACGAATAAACAAACCATAGTGTGTTTTGATCCTTATCAAATTGAAAAGGAATCTGTTTACCATTATTCATCAGCACCATCTTATCCTTGTCTACCATCTCCCCTATCCCTAAACTATCAACTTTTAAAGAAACAGGTGAAGCTTGTGAAATTCCATCCTTCTCAATTATTTTAAACTTATATGTTTCATTCGAGCTACATGACAGTAACAACATCACAACATAAGCAAAGAATACAAACTTCATTTAAATAGGTTTAAAGGATGGAATTTACAAAAAACTAATCAACTCAATTCTACTAATACTATTCAGGGATAGTTGTGAGTGGCGGTATATTCTTTTCCGCCCCTGGATATCCTTCGTTCTGATTTATAATCCCCTGTGTATTGGCATTTATCGCAGGAGCAGGTATTGGCCATAGCACATGGTATGGACTCATGGTATATTCATCCCCATGGATTGTCTTGACACCTTTGTTATAAAAGTCGGTAACTTCCATAATTCTATCATACCAAAAATTCTTCTGGGAAAAGTTATCCATACTATAAGTTTGACCATTATAAGCTGTTTTTCCTGTTTTAGCAAAAATAAAAGCAATCCGTGTCAATTCAGTTTTTCTATTTTCCTCATAATACAATTCCCGTGCACGCTCGTCCAAAATATAGTCTATATCCACATCAGCAGCGGTTATCTCATCAGCTTCAGCCCTTCTTCTTACTACATTAATATCTTCTGCAGCAGCACCTAAATTGCCTTTCCAAAAATATGCTTCGGCCCTTAGTAGATAAGTCTCGGCCATGCGATAAACGTACCAGTCCCCATGACCTCCTGAAGGTTTTACATTTAGAGGATCTGGGACCAAAAATTTGTAGTGTGGAAAGCCATACCAATTTCTTATAGTATCTGAACAAAGTGGGGTGCCATTTGGCAAATAGAGCTCCAAGTTTTGTCCATAATAAGAATTTCCGGCATTTTGTAAGCTAGGAGCGTTGTAGACCAAATCTTCCATATCGTACCAATTGCCCAACTTATGTCGTTGATCGTTATTTGCATTGGTCCAGATAGCCTTGGTACTGTAGTTAGTACCCCTATTTCTACCAATCCCCCTACCTATCGATGTAACCTGATCAATATCTATTCCCGGAGTGTCAGACATCCCATTTTGGCCATCGGGAGTATTAATAAAGCGCCACCAAAGGGGAACAGCCTGTCTTTGAATACTTGTACCGCCGGGATGATCCCCATTGTCCTCGAAACCCAAACGATCTATTACCAATAGAATACCTTCCTTATTGCCAGGGATACTTTTGTTTTCCACACGATGTAGATCCCAAGTAACATCTTTTGAAGCATTACCTGCATCAATTCCAAACCTTTCTGTGGTCAGGGAGTGCGTACCCCCAGTGATTATTTGGGAAGAGGAAGCTATAGCCGCATCGAAATCGCCAAGTGAAAGATTAACTTTGGTCAATAAATGCAAAACTGCATCTTTATTAATATCCCCATTGTTGGCCACGGCATTTACCATAGGCACTGCCTTATTCAAATCATCTTGCATTTTTCTTAAAATAGTCTCCCTAGCGGTAGTCGCAAAATCTAATCGTGCTGTTTTTATTTCCTCTAATATTAACGGAATATCTCCAAATTGCTGAGTTAATCTATAATACCTGTAAGCCCTATGGAACAATGCGCGACCCAAAATATCATTTTTCTGGGCATCACTATCAAATTCGGCATCCTCCAATCTTCCAATAACGGTATTGGCATATTTAATGCCTTTATAGAATTCCTCCCAAAACCATCCTATACGGTTGAAGTTGGCACTATTTAAATTGGCGTCCGGCAAGATCAAAAGATTTAAATCCTGCGCAGGGCCTGATTTATCAGTGGTACCTTCTACCGATACCTCAGAAAAGATATTCTCCGTAATCATTGGCGCCCCATCACCGTAATACTCGGCCCTTAGGTTTCTCATTGCTTGAGACAATAGACTGTTTAAACCATCCGGTGTATCCAAGGCATTACTTGGAGTAAGAAATGATTGAGGATCAGCATCCAGAAATTCTTCCTCACAAGATGTAAAACCTAATGCGAGACAGCAAATTAATGTTAGAGCTCTTCTTTTATATGTATTTATTATATTTTTCATCGCTATCTATTATTAATTAAAGACTTAAATCTATTCCCAAGGTGAAAAACCTAGGTGTTGGCAAACTTGCATCAGTACCTCCATTGGAATTTCTTCCATCTATATTGGTAGGTTCTGGATCATAAAAATCCCAATGAGGTGCATAAACCGCTACATTTCTGGCGTTGGCATAAATCCGTAGACTCTGCAAAGACATCTTTTCCAATAAGGGTTTGGGAACTCTATAGGCCAAAGTAATATTACTTAACCTAATAAAAGAAGCATCCCGCCAAATAGCAAAATTTGAACTCCCATCACTGGAAAACAAACGTGCATAATCATTAGTTGGATTGTCCGGTGTCCAAAATGGTGTTTGAATAGAATTTGTACGATCTATAAAACCATTTCTATTCTTCGCCTCATTGAAAACCCTCTTCTGCCCCCAATTTGAATATACTTCGAATGAAAAATCCAAATTCCTTAACAACGTAAACCTGTTGGACATGGCCCAACTGAAACGGGGTGATCTATGACCTTGAAAAACATTGTCCTCCACGGTAAAATCCCCACTGCTGTCAACATCCCTAATTTTCCAGTCACCAGGGAAAACACCGTATTCCGCAGCCTCAGCAGCTTCATTGGTCTGCCATATGCCAATTGCTTCCTGTCCCCAAATTACATCAGTGGCCTGTCCTATAAAACGTTGATTAGTTATGTCATCCAATTCCTTCCCATTTTCATCAAGATCCCCATATAATTTCCTAATCTCATTTCGATTCAAAGAGAAATTAAAACTGGTATTCCATTGAAAATTCTCTCTATTATAATTTCGGGTGGCCAAGGTAAATTCCAATCCTTTATTTTCTATTTCTCCCAAATTGGTAGTTACATTATTAAAACCAATAATATTGGGTAATTGTCTGGTCACAATTAAATCATTGGTAATATTCTGATAGGCTTCTATAGCTCCTTCTACAACGCCATTGGCAAGGCTAAAATCCAATCCTAGATTGGTAGCCTTAGTACGTTCCCAACGTAGATTAGTATTTTCTTGGGTACCATTATCAAAGGTTGGTACCGTAATAACATTGCCATTGGAATCAACGTTTAAATATTTGTTTGCATTAAGCCTGGATAAGGCTGTAAACCTACCAATATCCCGATTCCCATTTTCCCCATAAGATAATCGAAGTTTTAGAAAGTTAACAAAATTGGACTCGAAAAATTTTTCATTGGAAATAGTCCAGGCCCCTGCTATTGAAGGGAAATAAGCTCTTTTATTTGTGGCTCCGAAGGCTGAATACCCATCCCTTCTGGTAGTAAGGGTTAGCAGATAACGCGAGTCATAATTGTAATTTAATCGAGTCATTACAGCATCACCTGTACTGGTCTCATCTTCACTTTCAGTGGTTTGAACCGTTCCTAATTCCAAGGCACTATAGCCTAAAGCTCCAGTAGGCTCAAAGGTATTGGCCCTGGCGCGAGTTTGATAACTCTGATACTTTTCACCATATACCAAAAACATAAAATTAAAGGAATGCTTATCTATAGTCTTGTCCCAGCGAAAGATATTGTCCAGCTGCCATTCATTTACCTTAGTCACCCTTCTTTCTGCCGAACCTACAACATTAGCAGGGCTAGCCGCTAAAGCATGATTATAAAATTCCTGAAATTCCAAGCGATTGGAATAGCCCAATTCATATGAAAACCCTAAGGGCAATTTAATTTTAGCATACACCCTCGAATTAAAGGTATGGTCCAAATCTATCCTATCATTGAATTTTTGATTCAAAAAAGCATTGGTGGCACCTGCACCACTATCGTCTTGTGGACTTAATCTTATTTTTCCATCATCATCGAACTCAGAGCCCCATGGTGAAGATCTTTCTATTTGTCCACGGTCTGCTGGAATAAATCCTTCATTACGCTTGGCAAATTGAGTATTCATCCCAACAGTAAGCCAATCGGTTATTTTGGCATCCAGGTTTAACCTTGACCTCAGGGCCTCAAACTTTTCTCCATCATAAATTCCTTCATTAGAGGTACGTCCAATAGACCAATAATAATTTAAACCTCCATTTCTTCCAGATATGCTTGTATTAATATCGTTTCTAAGACCTGTTTGCATTATCCTGTCATACCAATTGATACTATTACCTGCCAAATAATTTTCGATTTCCACATCTTGAAACCCTATTCTGTTCAACCATGCCCTAGTCGGGTCACCAGCAGATCCATCATAGGCCAACCATTGATCCAAGGTTACACCAGATGGCAAGTTATTGGGGTCATTATATCTTCCCGGATTATCTATAGTGTTCTGTGGATTGATACTTTTAAATACTTCAGTTCTCCAATTCACATAACCTTGTGCGTCGTATGGCCGCTCCTCATACGCATCAGATGCCATACCCACACTAGTATTGATATTAATGGTAGGCTTATCACTTGTTCCTCTTTTGGTAGTCACCAAAATAACCCCACTTGCCCCCCTAGCCCCGTAAACGGCAGCAGAACTGGCATCTTTCATGACATCTAGTTTATCAATATCCGATGGAGCAATATCAGAAAGATCCCCATTAAATATCATCCCATCAACAACAATCAATGGACTTGAACCGGCACTAAGGCTATTATTGCCCCGGATACGGATTTGACTAGTACCTTTGGGGGAAGCGGAAAGTCCAATACTAAGACCAGCCACATTTCCTCTCAATACGTCTGTTACCGAGTTGGTAGATTGGTTGGATAGTGAGGCAGCATCCACTTGGGAAATGGCCCCGGTTAAATCCTTTTTCTTAACTGCACCATAACCAACTAAAACAACCTCATCTAAGGTTGACGCAGTAGATTGCATAGTAACATTAATTTGGGCGATACCCTTTATTGGTATTTGCTGCTCTTCAAAACCAATATAACTAATAGTTAGTGTGGCATTTTGGCTGGCCACCTCAAAACTAAAATTTCCGTCAAAATCAGAAACTACCCCATTGGTTGTTCCCTTTTCAATAATAGATGCTCCTGGTAGCGGAACACCAAACTCATCTACCACGCTGCCTGAAACGGCAAAGCCATCTTGCCCATAAGCGGACATTGAAAATAATGTGCAGAGTAGCGTTAGAAGTAATAACGCCCTGCACCTAACTTTTTTAAATAAATTTCTCATACTCAAATGTTTAAAGTTGGTTAGTTACTGAATTTTAGTCATGACTGGAAAACCAAATCATGTTCACATTCTGGACAAATCTAAATAATTGCATTTTATTACGCAACCGATTGCGTTATTATGTTGGCTATTTTTAACTAAAAACTTCATTTTTGTTAAATTTACGCCATGATTAATGTATAATTTCGCATAATTAATCACTGCTATCTAATTACACTTTAATAATAAAATTTTATTTGTATTATTGTTGCAGAGTTTGTGCAACAATAATTTATATGGACAAGAGAATAACAATTTACGATTTGGCAAAAACATTGGGCGTTTCTGCCGGAACCGTAAGCAGGAGTCTTAATGATCACCCCTCCATAAGCCAAAAAACCAAGGACAGGGTAATCTTTAAGGCCAATGAACTGGGCTACAAAACCAATAAATTTGCTGTAAACCTTAGCAAACAGAAGTCCAATACCATTGGAGTTATTGTCCCCAAACTCAATTCCATTTTTATGTCCACTGTTCTGGCTGGTATTGAAAAAATAGCCAATGAGGCCGGTTATAATTTGATTATAAGTCAATCCTTAGAGTCTATGGAAAAGGAAATAATAAATGCCAAAACCCTATACGATAGCGGGGTAGATGCCCTATTGGTATCATTGGCATATGACACTTCCAACTTTGATCATTTTGCAAATTACATTAGAAACAAAATACCGCTTATCTTTATAGATAGGGTGCAAGATTTACCCAATTGTTCTAATATAATAATCGATAACAGATTGGCCGGTTTTGAAGCTACCGAACATTTAATAGCTCAGGGTTGTAAAAACCTTCTATATATAGGAGGAAACTTAAAACGTAATGTATACGCGGAGAGGTTACAGGGATTTAAAGATTCTTTAGAGAAGCATCGATTGGATTTTGACAAAACCCATTTCTTGGAAACCGATCTTAATCCCGATGATGTGGAATCTGTGACACGGCACATTGCGAATATAAAAAATCCAATTGATGGACTTTTCGTTGCCAGTGATAACTTTGCGGCCCATATCATGAAAGCACTAAAAAAAGAGAATTATAAAATTCCCCAAGACATAAAAATAGTCGGTTTTAACAATGACCCGATTTCCGAATTAATTACCCCCACTTTAACCACCATAAATTATCCTGGTTACGAAATGGGTGTTTTGGCGGGTCAAAGTGTCATTAGTCATTTAAATGGTGGCATAAATTTACAACCAACCAATGCAATCACCCTAAGACATAACTTAATAAAAAGAGAATCTACACTTAAATAATTACTTACGATGCACAAAACAGTTTACACCCTAATGACATTTCTTTTTGTTGGAACAATTTTCGCCCAAGGTCTCGAAGAATTTCCAATAACCAAACAATGGCTAGCCAAAATAGAATCCCTTGCTCCTTCTGCACCTAGAGTTAAGGCCGATACCAAAAAGATTCTGGTATTTTCACAGCATACCGGATTTTACCATTGGACCATTCCGCATAACGACGAAATGCTGAAAATCTTGGCAAGAAAATCAGGTGCCTATGAGGTCACCATTGCCCACGACATAGACAGTTTCGATAAAAAAAATCTAAAGCAATATGATGCCATAATCTTAAATAACTCCAATCCAGCAGGCCCTAAAAGAGACCTATTTTGGGATCTTTTAAAGAAAAATTCTAACCTTGATGACAAATCGATCATAGAATTGTCAGCACAATATGAAAAAAATCTTATGGATTATGTGGCCAAAGGCGGAGGTCTAATGATCATGCATGGGGCGATCACGGTTCAGAACAACTCCAAGGAATTCAGTAAGATGGTAGGAGGTAGCTTTGACTATCATCCCAAGCAACAGGAAATGCACTTAAAAGAAGTAAGCCCTGGCCATCCTTTGGTACAAGCATTTAATGGACAAGGATTTACACATGTAGACGAACCCTATTTCTTTAACAATGCATATTCCGATTATAATTTTAGACCTTTATTGTACATTGATGCAGATAAACTGGAAGGTGTTAAAAAGGAAGTCACGGACAACACTATCTACGTGTCCTGGATAAAACGGCATGGAAAAGGAAGGGTTTTTTACAGCTCACCATCCCACAATGCGCAAAGCATGGACAATCCGGAATTGCTGCAGTTCTTTTTAGATGGTATGCAATACGTGGTGGGCGACCTTAAGTGTGATGATAGCCCTATAGGAAAACCGTGATTCATTCATAAATCAATAATGTATATTCCACAAAAAATGCGCACCCTAAAAAGATGCGCATTTTTTATTTAATTCCTTAAGTAGTCGTCTTATATGACCACTCCTAAATAGTCCTATTTATTAAAATCGAAAAAGTTTTTGGCGTTATAATAAGAAATATCGGCCACAATCTTGCCCAATAATTTTTCATCTGCAGGAAGCTCACCATTTACTACATCCTTCCCTATTAGATTACATAAAATCCTTCTAAAATATTCATGCCTAGGAAAAGACAAAAAGCTCCTGGAATCGGTCAACATTCCTACAAAACAACTTAAAAGCCCCATATTGGAAAGTACATTCATTTGTTTTTCCATGCCATCCTTCTGATCCAAAAACCACCAACCAGAGCCAAACTGCACTTTTCCCCTTACGCTACCATCATTAAAATTACCTACCATGGTAGCGATAACTTCATTATCGGAGGGATTAAGATTGTAGATTATGGTTTTCGGCAATTGATCTGTTCCGTCCAATTCATTTAAGAAACCGCTCAATGCACGGGCCTGTGAAAAATCTCCAATGGAATCGAACCCGGTATCTGGACCCAATTTGGACAACAGCCTTTTATTATTGTCCCGGATGGCTCCTATATGGAATTGTTGTACCCATCCTTTTTTATGATAACTCCTTCCCAAAAATAATAAAACCTGTGCCTTAAAATAGTTTACCTCTTCAACAGATAATGATACACCGTCCAATACTTTTTTAAACAGACTTTCGGCATCGTAAGTACCCTCCTTGAAATAGTACAATTGCTCCAGACCATGATCCGCTAGCCTACCACCCTGTTCATGGAAATAGCTGATCCGGTTTTCCAAAGCGGCCAACAAATCATTAAAAGATTTAATATTGATATTGGAAGCTTCTCCCAATTTCTCCAAATAGGCAACGTATGCCCCACCCTGTTCTATGGCAAATGTTTTATCAGGACGGAAGGTTGGAAATACTTTAGGCGAAATTCCCTTTTGCAGTATACTTTTATGAAATTGCAAGGAGTCTATGGCTTCATCCGTGGTACATAAGGACTCCACTTTTTGCTGCTGCAACAATCCTAAGGTATGATGTGATGTTTGCTGTAACATGGCCGAGGTTCGCTCATAAATTTCTTCCGCATTCTCGGGCCCCAACAACTCTTGAATCCCAAAATAACGCTGTAATTCAAGATGCGTCCAATGGTATAACGGATTTCTTACCGTATAAGGTACTGTTTCCGCCCATTTAAGAAACTTTTCCTTGTCCGTGGCATTTCCTGTTATATAGCGCTCATCTATCCCAAAAGCACGCATGGCACGCCATTTATAATGATCTCCCGCCAACCAAGCCTGACTTATATTTTCAAAAACACGGTTATTGTTAATTTCCTGTGGTGGTAGGTGGTTGTGATAGTCAATTATCGGCAACCCTTTTGCATAATCGTGATATAACGTCTTGGCAAAGTCGCTTTGTAATAGAAAATCGTCATTTATAAAAGTCTTCATCTTTTGACCTGATTTAATTTTAGTTCTTATATACCCACTTGGTGTCCTAAATGCTATTTAATATTATTTTCCAATGAGCTCATACAATTCCTCTTCGGTATATTCCATTCCGTCCTTAGACTCCTTATCTCGCAATTCTTTAATTTTTGCGGGTTTTAAGCTTTTTGAATTAACCGAAAATGCATTGGTAACATAGGATATTATATCTGATATGTCCTTATCGGAAAGATTCTTATTATACTTGAGGCCCGGCATTTGATGCCCGTTATCATACAACTCCCCATTAATCTGCAAAGGCCCTTTTAGGCCGTGAAGAATAATCAGCCCCAATTGTTCCAAATGAGTAGAAATATACTTAGACCCCACCAGTGATGGCGCTAATCCGTGGATGCCCTCACCACTGGAGGAATGACAGGAGGCACATATTTGACGAAATAGGATAGCTCCATTGGTTCTAGAATCAGCTCTCGCAATCTTAGTTGAATAAATATAATTGGGTTTGTTATTTCCCTTGCGTTCCACGCTTTCAGTTGTTAGACTGGCGAGGTCCGTATCCTTAAGGTTTTCAATTTGCCCTAGCTCGGAGTCCAGAGCCAGTAAAACATCTTCCGCCCCACTAACAATGGCTTCCTGATATATTTTCTTATCGCTGTATTTATTCGACAAATCGTAAATCATTGGGAAAAATACTTCTTGATCATATTTAGCCCAAATACCCAGTGTAGAAGAAAGATATAAATCCAACATAGGGTCATTTTTATTCACGACCTCTTCAAATAAATCCTTTGCACTGTTCACATTAATCTCAGAAGCGAAATCCTCCAGCAGGACAATAGCATGTGATGCCATTTCCGGACCGCTTTCCTGGACCAGGTCAAATAAGAAATCGAAGGAAAGGGCATCAAGTCCTTTTAAAGCATAAAGCGCATGCAATTGAGACAAGGGATAATTATTATCCAAAGCCATTTTTTTAAGTTTCGGCAAAACTTCCTTATTATTTTTCTGTATCAAATATTGTTGGGCACGATCTCGGACCCATCCATTTGTATCCTTCAATGATGCAACCAACTTGTCTCCAGAAAAAGATTGTAAATCGGGAATTTTCCTAGCCGGAATGGATGTGTTTCGAACCCTTAAAATCCTTCCAAAATCCAATATGGTATCCAATTTTTTCTGAGCCGATATTTTTTTCAAATAGGGACTTAAAAACGCATAATGTTGAATTACACCCCGGTGCATATCCACCACATACATATTTCCATCAGGCCCGGTGGCCAGATTTACTGGGCGGAACCCCTCATCAGTAGACGCCAAAAACTCCTTTCCTTGCCACGCCTGCTCGGCTACAACCCGATCCCCATAAAAGGTAAGAATGTTCCTTTTTATCAAATTGGCCTCTGGAACGCAAACAAAGACATTTTGATCATAATCACTGGTAAACATACCTCCCCGGTATACCAATGGTCCACAAGCCGCGGTAACATCTACCAAAACACTGTCCTTGTTTAAAACCCCTTCCTCATACCCTCTATTAACAGATGCACTGTGTAGGGGATAAACACGTTGATCAGTTGTTAGAGTTTCATCTACTCCTTCTTTAGGAACAAAATATTTATTCCTAACCAACCTATTGGGCAGTATAAAATCCCCCATTAATTGACGGGAATTGTTATTGTAAAAAAGCCTTCCAAAATTATCATGGGTCATACCCCATTGTCCTCTTTGCGTGGTAGGTTCTTTGTTCCACACCCCATCCTTAAGTTGATATCTGAAATTAGATTTGGCATTGTATATCCAGTTATCCAAATTCATCATTAAGCCATTTGGTTGATGTTCCGGATTACCAACTGTAGCATAAAGCGAATCCACCAACACCCGGTTCACAGGTTTATCATTCTCAATTTCAACAAACCACAGGTTGGGTGATTCGGCGTATAATAACCCTCCGTATACCAAGGCCAAAGCCCTTGGCATCACCAAACTATCTAAAAAGGTCTTGGCATGGTCCATGATCCCGTCCCTGTCAAGGTCCTCGAGAATCTTAATAGATCCACTTGGCAAATCTTCATCATCGCCTTCCAAATTGACCATAAACCCAGTCATTTCAGCTACCCAAATACGGCCCTTAGAATCAAAATCTATGGCGACCGGTGCCGTTAAAAGAGGTTCGGAAGCCACCATCTCCAACTCAAAACCTTTTTCCACATTATAATCCTCCAGCGAAATTCGAGGCTCATCAAAGGATGGTTTACAAGATAAAACGGTAAATAAAAGTGAAATGTAAAAGCAAAATAATAATTTCATCAACTGAGGTAGTTTGTATTCTGTATTTGTAAATATGCAAAGACCACTAAAATAATGCAGGGGCAATTAAAATACTAATGGATTAATATTTATTTGGCAAAATATGGATAAACAGAAAGCTACATTGGCTTATTACCACATTTTCCTTTGACCAACGTTCACATCCACTGGACGTGGATAACGTCATACGATGCGACAAAGTTGCCGTTTTAACCTTCGATATTTTTGATCAACGCACTAATTTTACTATCAGTTAAGGGTTTAGCTATAAAATCACTTACAATTTCATATTGTTTAGCCCTCTCAATATCCCTAGAATCTATTGAGGAACTTAATATATACACCCTTATGTGCTGTACCTTCGAAATTTTACTGAATATTTCCAAGAATTCCCAACCGTCCATTATGGGCATGTTAATATCTAAAAATATAACCTCTGGCAACCCTTGGTCAGATTCTAGCATTTGGACAATATTATCTAAAGCTTCCTTCCCATTTTGAAAGACAATAATATTTGCCCCAAAACTATTATTTCTCAATAGAATTTTAGAGCCAAAAATAAAAATAGGGTCATCATCGATGATGCAAGTAGTATTGATTCTCATTCACTTTTATATTATTCCGTTCTTTAGTTGTACAATTGAAAAAATTTAATCTATTTATCATATAGAATTAATAGACTCACATAATAAATTAAAATCCCCCTATAGACAAAGAACACTTATTACAAATTGTTTTTACATTAACGGCATCAAACTAAAAATAGTACTGGAAACACATCGACATTTATAAATAGGCCCTATCCACATCAAATAATCCTAAAATATGTAGTGAATTTTGTGCCTATGTTTATTTCACTTTCTACTTCAATTCTACCCCCCATAGCATCGATCTGATTTTTACTAATAAAAAGTCCGATACCACGGGCTTCTGGATGACTATGAAATGTTTTGTACATGCCAAAGAGCTTTGTTCCATACCTATCCATATCGATCCCAAGTCCGTTATCGGCAATACTTAAAAAAGCATAATCCCCAGCCCTTCCACTGTTAATTTTTAGTACTGCCGGCCGATCTGGAGATTTGTATTTTATAGCGTTGGTAATTAGATTAAGAATAATACTCTCCAAATAGGCATGCACGGCGAGTACATTAATTTCGCAATCAACCTCCAAGTCTATTTGTGCATTGTTTTTCTTAACTAGGGAATCAACCGTTCTTAAAGCTTTCTGAACATTTTCCAATAAATTTTGCGAGGTTAAAGTTGAGCTTACTTTAGAATTTATTTCCACAATCTCATTAAGCTGGTAAATGGTCTCGTTCATATTATCCGAAACGACCTTAATATTTCGATAGTATTCATTTTTAATGACGTTGGGATCCTCTTGAAATGCCAAATCCAACAACATAGATATATTGCTGGTATGTGATCTTAAATTATGCGAAACGATATGGGCAAAATTGATCAGGCGGTTATTGTGCTCCGTAAGGTTTTCCGTCAATAGCTTTTTGTCCGAAATATCCTGAATCTGAGCCACTAAATGAGTAACCTTGCCGGTGTCATTTTTAACGGCCGCTATAGCGGCATTTACCCAAACATAGCCCCCATTTTTATGCACACAACGCTTCTCCAACTTAAACGACCCTTGTCCCCCACTATGAATTTCTGCCAACATACCCTCAAGTCTACCCATATCCTCCTGATGTGCCAAATCAAATATTGTTTTTTCCAGAACTTCGGTCTCACTATATCCCAATATTTCACATATTCTAGGATTGGCCTTAGTCAGTTTTCCCTGCAAATCAATAACCAGCATGCCTATTGCGGCATGTTTAAAAGACCTCCTAAACTCTTCTTCCTTGACTGCCAATTCTTTTGTTGCCGTTGTCTTTTCATCTATATCCTGAAAAAAACCATATAACCTTGTACAGACTCCATCCAACATTTCCGCAATTCCAATAGTTCTGGACCAAAATACCGTTTGGTCAGTTGTAACTACCTGTAATTCAAGGTCAAAACCTTCTCCCTTTTCAGTGGCTGTTTTTATAGCCTCTATTAGGGCTGCCCTGTGCTCCCCTTCCTGAAAAAAGGGATATACTTCTTCTAAGGTAGGGACATAATCTTCAGACACTTTAACCATTTTTTTAATTGTAGGGCTCCAATAAACAGTATTGGTTACAAAATCCAACTCCCAAATACCAATTTTCGCCGCTTCATTGATGCGCTTCATTATGTCTGTGTTATGAGCCAATAGAAGTTCATTCTGTTTACGTTTTGTTATATCCTGTACTTGGGACACAAAATGTATAATGTCTCCCTGATCATTATGTATTGCGGACATAGATATATTAGCCCAAATAACAGATCCATCTTTGTGTATAAACCTATGCTCTAACTTTATATATTTATGCTTGCCATGAAACAATTCTTCTATAAAAGTTCGGTTTATTATTAAGTCATCCGGATATGCAATACGCTCCAGATCTATCTGCTGCAACTCAGCCTCGGTATAACCGAATATATGGCAAAATCTTTTGTTGGCTTTTATCAATTTATTTTGACCATCTATCAAAGCCATTCCCATGGAAGAATGATTAAAGGTTTGCCTAAATTGCTCATCAAACTCCATAGGTTTTAGAAGGGATTGCGAGACAACCTTCTTTATCCGTTCACGATTTTCACCTTCCAAATAAAAATCCAAGCCTGCTTCCAATGTTGGCGTATAATCTTCCGACACCTCGTGTATTTGCTTATTGACTTTACTCCAGAAAATATTACTTTCCTGTTGATCAACTTCCCAATAACCAATTTTTGCAGCTTCACTGGACCGTTCAAAAAGATTCTTATACTTTTCCAACAAGATTTCATTGGTTTTACGACTACTTATATCATAATGAATGCCTGACACGATTTCAGGAAGGCCATCTTCACCGAATTTGGTAATTTCTCCACGGCTCAAGACCCATACCCAATGCCCCTTTTTATGTTGCATTCTAAATTCTACTTCGTAAATACCATTTTCTTTAACATGATTTTCCAAGGAAATATCTATCGCCTCAATATCCTCAGGGTGAACCAGCTTTAAAAAAGTGCCGTAGGTTAATGGTTCCAGCTCGGCCAAGGTATATCCGAACATATTTGCCCATCTTTCATTACAAACTATATTTTCCATTTTTAGATTACCTTCCCATATCCCTATATTAGCCCCCTTTACAACATTTTTATAATGTTCTTTCCAAACCGTTAACTGTCTTTCATCCTCCTTGTATTTTTCAATGTTGAAGGCTGCACCAAAAAGTGCTTGGGCTTCTCCGGATTCATTGAGCACAACTTCACCCCTAAGGCTGAACCATAAGGTATGGCCCTTAAAATGGGTTAGTCTTATATCTATATTAAATGGGTGTTCTGTACTATTGTCTATATGCCTTTCGCAGGCGACCTGAATACGTCCTAAATCCACCTTGTTGATCAAGTACAAAAAATTTAGCTGGATAACATCCTTTGGCTCTGAAGAATAACCAAGTAATTGTGAGAGTTTATGACTAATACCACTCTTTTCCGGATTTTTTATATTCCAACACCACAAGCCATCCGTAAAACTTTCGTTGGTAAACTTTAAAAAATCAACTTCTTTATCTAATAGATCGCCAAATTCTGTTTGCAATAAAGTCCTATTATTTTTTGGCATAAAATCCTCCTTATTTAAAAAATATACATTTTACCGTACCTGCTTTACACCCTATAAATCTATTTAAATTTATAACGTGAAAATTAATACATTAATTTGGTCTTCAACGACGGTTATATTAAACGGCCTTATACAGGCCTATGCGTTCAACATTAAAGCGCTACACAAATGTAGAGGGGGGAGTACCATGTAGTCATAACATTTTTTACTATTGTTTTAAGCCCAATATTAATTGGAATAACCACTGTATAGTCAAATATAAGCAAAGAAACTATTAACAATCGAACGATTTTAAAATATACAAATATTTTTGTGTTATATTTTATATCACCCAAGATATCGCCCACAACTGAAAATTTGGAATTAAATCTATATGCTTAGATAAAACTGAAAAGACCTATTAAAGGATATGCAATCTGAAAATATCTTCAGATTACATATCCTTTTTTAAGCCTTTTAAGTACCACTGTAGATTATAAATCTTAGAATTAAGCAGAATTTCTGCTTGCATTTATATTTCCGTATAAGGACCTAATTACTATTTTTTCATATAAATCCTTATACTCGCTATCCTTACTCATTTGCTGAAGAGCGAATTGCTGGATGACCAATAACGGCAACACAATATTTTCCCTGATTTTAACCGACTCCCTAGAAACGGACTCTTTTTCCATCAAAATCTTGGAATCTGAAATAAGCAATAACATTTCCTTGGAAAGTAAATATTCATCATATAGTATTTGCCAGAAATCGCCATATTCCTTATCGTCCTTCATATAGCTAGTCAGTTCAAAATAACATTTTGCCAAGGACATCATACTGTTGAGCATTAGTGCCTTAAACAAAGGAACATCCTTGAATAGCTTTTTTAAATCGCCCAATTTTCCTTGATCTTTTAATACTTTGATTGCCGTTCCAATACCAAAGTAACCAGGAACATTCTGCTTAAGTTGACTCCAAGAACCTACAAATGAAATGGCCCTCAAATCTGTGAGTTCCAGTTTTTTCTTATGCCCTCTTTTGCCCGGCCTACTGCCTATATTTGCTTTTTGATAGTACTTTAAGGTACTCTTGTTTTCCAAATACGGGATAAACTTATCATGATTCTTTAAAGCATCATATTTTTCAAAACTTAGGTCGGACAGCGCTTCCAACAATTGCCTAGATTCCTTGGAAATAATATTTTCTTTGCCGAACAAATTATTGGAAAGTCCAGCTGTCAATAATTGCTCACAGTTATGAACAAACTGTTCCTTAGTGCCATAGGTACTCGTTATGGTCTGCCCTTGTATGGTTAATTGTATTTCATTATTGGCAATATCCTTGGTTTGTGCCGCGTAAAATCTATGCGTTTTTCCTCCCCCACGGGCCGGTGGTCCTCCACGCCCATCAAAAAATATAGCCTTAATATTATTTTGACCACATACGGCGGACAATTTTTCTTTGGTCTTAAAAATTTCCCAATTTGCTTTTACATAGCCTCCATCCTTTGTGCCGTCTGAAAACCCAAGCATTATGGTCTGTTTTTTACTGCGTTGATCTAGATGCCTTTTATACTCAGGAAGGTCAAATAATTCATTCATTGTAGTTTCAGAACTTTCCATTCCTTTCATGGTCTCAAACAAAGGAATAATATCGAAGGTGATTTTATCGGATTCCCAACCACACCATCTAAAAAGTCCGTAAACAAAAAGAACTGAAAAAATATTCTCGGAATTACTTATCACATAGCGGTTACAGCCCTCCTCTCCATTTTTTTCCTGAATTCCTCTTAACTGCAGGATATTCTGAATGGTTTCGCTAACTATATCTTCCTCATATTTCTGCTTTTGAAGGTTGATTTCCTTATTAAGCAGGATATCTATTAATTCTTGCTTATCCAGTTCGTCAATGTTCTCAGAAATATATCCATTCTCCTTAAGAATAGCCTCAACTACTTGTCTGTGGACGCTATGATCTTGCCTAATATCCAGGGTAGCAAAATGAGTTTTGAATATCTTTACCTTGTCTATTAGATGGTCTAAATCCTTAAGGTAAAGCTTGTGATACTTATTGATCAAAATAGACCTCATTTCAAGAAGAGGTTCAATGATTTCATCGTAGCGCAACACCTTACTGGCGTCGAACATAGTATTGTAGAGTCGCCCCCTTAAATTTGCCATTACATCCTGAAGCTCCCTAAACGTAAGCTTTTGCTGTAAATTTTTTACATCGTGATAATAACATTTCATTAAGGTTATACGCAATTCGTCTGCAACATCTTTAGTGATATTAGAAGTTACAAAAGGGTTTCCGTCCCTATCCCCTCCAGGCCAAAACCCCAATTTCATGATGTTGTGATTGTTAAAATCCATATCGCCGATATTATCCTTGATATAGGCATAAAGATCTCCTACAGCATCGTAATAAACATTTCTTAAAATGTATATTATATTTTTGGCTTCATCCAAGGGAGTAGGCTTTTTGGCATTGATCAAGGAGGTCAAACCTAGTTGCTGGAGTACAAGATCAATGTCGTTGATTTTATTTTCTAAAATCAGACTCCTTAAATTACCGATGATATCCAGAACAGCAGGAGTATAGAATTGGGTAGGATGTGCAGTTAAAACGATACGCGCACTAAAAGTAGATAGTTTTTCCGATATCTGGTCCCAACTTTTATTTTTGTCCACTAGCTGAAAATAATCTCCAATAGTTAGAGAGCTGCTATGTTTTTGTAGCTTGGGAAAGGCAGCATCCTCAACACTGTCATACAATACCACTTGTCTTTCAACGTACTGAATAATGCGGAACATAAAATCTATCCTGTCTTTCTCCGAATCAATATTTGCATAATTCTGAAAAAAAGCATCTAAAATTTCTTGAGGGTTTTTGCCTGATTTCAACCCCTTTTCTGCCTGATCCACCAATAAAGGGATAAGCATCCCCACATTTTCAATATTTTGGTACGGCAAATTAAGGAACAAACTGTTATAAATATTGAACTTGTTTTGAACCGATTTTTTAAACTCGTCTAATCTCTCTGATTGAAACATACACATCTTTAATTACATTCTACATAATCTATTCCCTCTTAAAATAGGAACACGAATTTCAAAAAATAAATATCGGCATATTTTTAGTTTTGAAGTAGAAATTATACTTCAAACATCAAAAAATAATGGAGACACCTCAAAATCTATTGACTTCACAACAATAATTTCCCAAAAAGAAGACAACTAGCTACATTTACCTTGTAATAATAAAAAAGTAATTTTTTCATTTTCATATAGTGTTCTCGTAAAAGAGCTTTGTCATACTGACAAGGCTCTTTTTAGTTTCTACCTATTTACAGTCTTTCCTATTAAATGCCATAGGCATAAAATAGGATCAAGACCAATTGTTGTGTTTATGCAAAGATTGTAGTTAGTCTATAAAGGAAGAATTCTACATTTTTCACACCCCTGAACTGTGCCCTAAAAGCTTTTATTTTTGCATTGAACGATTCTGCCGA